>ERZ1026901.1014-NODE-1014-length-18139-cov-22.604512_pt1 | contig 18139 bp, 18 predicted proteins | sample MGYA00380179_ERZ1026901 | MGnify/ENA primary metagenome ERZ1026901 (study PRJEB33269, sample SAMEA4719815) | human gut metagenome | biome: human-associated habitat; feature: organic feature; material: feces | place: Cameroon | collected 2013-10 ... | reverse complement strand
TTCCTGAGAACCGCTATCCGTGAGCATGGTATTCCTTTTGAATTAAAACTGGAAGTACCAAATGATACTACAGCCGCTGCCATTGAGGAAGGCAGAAAAATGATGAAAGATCCTTCTGCTCCGCGTTATTCCAGTATGGATGCGCTTAAGGCAGCTCTCGACGTATGAAATACGACATTCAGTTTACCAATCAGTTTAAGAAGGATTTGAAGCTTGCCAAAAAGCAAAATAAAAAACTTGATAAGCTGTTTGAAGTAATCGATATTCTGGCGAATGGCGGTACGCTGGAAGCAAAATACAGGGATCATGATCTTACAGGAAACTACAAAGGCACGCGTGAGTGTCACATTGAACCAGACTGGCTGCTCATTTATGAGATTCAGAACAACGTTTTAGTACTCATGCTTTACAGGCTTGGTACGCACTCAGAACTATTCAAAAAATAGATTTTAAAAAAGGCGCCCAGACAACAATTATTTGCTGTCTGGGCGCTTTGTTTTTTGCCATTAAATTGTGGCCGTCTGAAATTTTCGGCCACACGAGGGCCACAAATTGCAGTTTTTCACCCTTGCAAAACCATTAAAATGCCGTATTCATGCGGTTTAGCAGCACCACAGTCTCAACATGGCTCGTCATCGGGAACATATCCACAGGCTGCGCCACTAGCGCCTTATACCCGTGCTCATTCATAAACGCCAGATCACGCGCCAACGATGCCGGATTGCAGGACACATAAACAACGCGCTCAGGCTGCACCTCGGCAATCGCCGCCAGCACCTTCTGCTCGCAGCCGGCACGCGGCGGATCTACAACCACAACGTCCGGACGCACGCCGCCGGCCAGCAGCTTCGGCAGCTCAACCGCTGCATCACCGCAGATAAATTCCGCGTTGCTGCACTTGTTCTCTTCCGCATTCTTCTTCGCATTCTCGATAGCCGGCGCCACGATTTCAATGCCATAAACCTGCTTTGCATGACGCGCAAGATACAAGGAAATTGTACCTGTGCCGCAATAAACGTCCACAACCGTCTCCTTCCCGCCCAACGCCGCAAACTCCAGCGCCTTGTTATACAGCTTTTCTGCCTGCTCGCTGTTAACCTGGAAGAACGCCTGCGCAGAAATATTAAAGCTGAGGCTGCCCAAGCTGTCCTTAATCGCCTCTGCGCCATAAAGCACGCGCGTCTTGCTGCCCATGACCACGTTCGTCTGCTTCTTGTTGATGTTCTGCACAACGCTCACAAGTCCCGGAACATAGCGCTTCAGCCATTCGATAAGCACTCCGCGGTGCGGTATGTCATAGCCAGAGGTAATAATTACTGCCATAACCTCGCCGCTGTGCACGCCTATGCGTCCCATAATATGACGCACAAGTCCCTTGCCTGTTTTTTCATCATAAGCACTGATGTTATAATGCTTCATCCACGTGCGCACTGTTTTCATAATCGCATTATTCGCTTCTTTGGAAATCATGCAGACGTCGGTATCGATAACGCTGTGCGTAGCTGTCGCATAGCAGCCAATCTGCAGCTCGCCCTCAGCATTCATCGCTGCCGGGAACTGCATCTTGTTGCGATAATTCCACGGATCATTGGCGCCCAGTACAGGCATAACCTCGATATCAAGATGACCAATACGGCCCAGCGCTGCCTGCACCTGCTCACGCTTGCACTCCAGCTGTCCCTTATAGCTCAAATGCTGCAGCTGACAGCCGCCGCACTCCTTATACACGGGGCACGCAGGCTCTATGCGTTCGGCAGAAGGCTTAACGACTTCCTGCAGCGCGCCTATAGCATAGCTTTTCTTCACCAGCGTAATCTTGACGCGCACCTCTTCCTCCGGCAACGCGCCCTTAACAAAGACGGTAAAGCCTTCGTACTTGCCGACGCCCTCACCGCTGCTGCCTAAGCCGCTGATTTGCATTACAATATTGTCACCCTGTTTTACAGGAGGTTTAATTTTCATAATTTCTTCACCTGACCTTTACGTTCTTTTGCTTCTTATAATATAAATTATAACACGAGCACGGCAACAAGAAAAGCATTGCCGTGCTCGTAAGCTATTTTATTATACCTTGGCGTCGCAGCTCGCTGACAGCCTCGGCCAAAGTCACCATGCCAAAGCGCTTGCCTGTCTGGATATATGATTCAAGCTGATGCGTGCGTCCCTCACGGATAAGATTGCGCAGCGCCTCCGTCGCCACCAGCACCTCAAAGGCCGCGACTCGTCCTCGCCCATCCGCTCTTGGCAACAGGCGCTGGCAGACGATTGCCTGCAAGCATTCTGCCAGCTGCGTGCGCACCTGTGCCAGCCGCTCCGGCAAAGCGTCAAGAATACGATTTACACTGCCTGCGGCATCCTGCGTATGCAGCGTAGCAAAGACTAGATGGCCTGTTTCCGCGGCACTGAGCGCCATTGCTATAGATTCGCTGTCGCGCAGCTCGCCTACGAGAATAACATCTGGATCCTGGCGAAGTGCACTCCGCAGGCCGCTGGCGAAGCTTGCCGTATCGCGCCCAATTTCCCGCTGGCTGATAAGCGCCTGTCCCTCTGGATAAATATATTCCACCGGATCCTCAAGCGTCACAATATGCACGGCGCGGCTCATATTAATGCGCTGCAGGAGAGCTGCCAGCGTGGTCGACTTGCCGCTGCCTGTCGGCCCGACGCTGAGCACCAGTCCCTGCTCCAGCTCCGCCAGCCGCTGCACGCTCGGCGGCAGCCCCAGCTTTGCGCAAGTAGGAATGCTGCTCGCCAGCAGGCGAACAGCCAAGGCATATTGACCGCCCTGCAGATAGGCATTCAGCCGATAGCGCTCGCCGTCGTTATCGCTGAACGCCGCGTCCACCTCTCCCGTCCGCGCCAACGTCTGCCAAGCGCTCTCCGACAGCAGTCCGCGCAGCTCCTGCTCGAAAAGCTGCTGCGTCATAGGCGGCGCCGCCAGCTCCCGTAAGGCTCCCTGCACACGCACGTGCGGCGCCAGACCTACGGCCAGATGCACATCGCTGGCGTTTAAAGCTCGTGCCTTTTTCAATAAATCAAACAGCATCTTGCCCTCCTGTAATGCCCACGCGCCACAGCTCCTGTACCGTCGTCAGTCCGTCCAGCGCCTTCGCCGCTGCATCCTCCGCCAGACTGTGTAAGCCCTCAGCTCGCGCCGCCTGCTCCAGCTCCTCTACCAGCGCACGCCGCAAAACAAGCTGCTGCAACCTTACCGTCAGGGGCAGCACCTCCTGCACCGCCACGCGTCCGCGATAGCCCGCTGCATGACACTGCTCACAGCCCTGCTGCTCCCAAACTGTAGCGGCACCAAGAAAGCCGTGCTCTGCCGCCGTCGCTGTGCTCTGCCTGCGGCACGCCGGACATAGCCGCCGCACCAAGCGCTGTGCGACAACGCCACGCAGCGCTGCCGCCAAAAGATAGGGCGCAATCCCCATATCCAGAAGGCGGTACACAGCTCCTGCCGCGCTGTTAGTATGCAGCGTGGACAGCACCAGATGCCCGGTCAGCGCTGCCTGCACCGCAATGCCCGCCGTTTCCTCGTCACGAATCTCGCCCAGCATAATCACATCGGGGTCCTGACGCACAATCGCACGCAGTCCTTTGGCGAAGGTCATGCCGCTGCGACGATTCACAGCCACCTGGTTAATCCCCGGCAGACTATATTCCACTGGATCCTCCAGCGTAATAATGTTGCGCGTCGCCGCATCCAGCTCGGCCAGCGTCGCATAAAGCGTCGACGTCTTGCCGCTGCCAGTTGGGCCGGTAAGCAGGATTAAGCCGTTTGGCTGCGTAAAAAGGCGGCGGTAGCAGACAAGATTCTCCTGCGTAAAGCCCAGCTCCTCCAGCTGCAAAAGCTCCTGCTGCGCCAAAAGACGGATTGCTATCTTCTCGCCTAAGGTCGTCGGCAGCGTCGATAAGCGCAGGTCAACACTGCGGCCATCCAGCTCCAGCGCTATGCGTCCGTCCTGCGGCACGCGCTTTTCCGCAATATCCATATTCGCTGCCACCTTCAGCTGTGTCACGAGCGTGCTGTGCGCCGCCAGCGGCAGGCGCACAAGCTCACGCAGCAAACCGTCGACGCGTATGCGCACGCGCACAACATCACGCATAGGCTCAAGATGCAAATCACTCGCGCCGGCGGCTACAGCCTGCTCTACCAGGCTCCACGCCAGCTTATTGTTATTCAAAGCTTGCATATAAATCACCTCATCAAAAAATTTTGAGCTTCTTCCTTCATTCTACACAGCTTGCGCGAGAAAATCAAGTCGCAATTTAAAATTTTCTTTATTTTTATAATTTTCTCTTGAATTTTAGCTGCGCATCGTGTACAATAAGAGCAAAAAATGAAAGGAGTCTTTCTATGAAAGCTTATCCACAAATTATCTGTGTACTGCTGCTGTGTTTAAGCAGCAGCGCCTACGCAGCCACGCTTACCAATCCCTTTGACAGCAGCCATCTGTCCGCTGCCAGCCAAACGCAATCACTAACAGCAGCCGCTCCGTCCGCTGCTGCGCCTGCCCTACCGCTTACGCCAGCAGAAGCGTTCGCAACCTACGCTCTCAGCTATGCGCAAGCGAAGGACGTCTACGAAACGCTCAACGCCCTCTATCCAGGCAAGCTGACGCAGGACGCTGTCACCAACAGCATCATCTTCTGCGGCACGCCTGCCGCCCACGCCCAGCTGCAAGCTCTGCTCAAGCAGCTTGACAGCGCCACACAGCAGGTCACGCTTGAAGCGAAAATTATTGCCGTCAGCCGTGAAAACAGCAAGGACCTCGGCGTTAACTGGGAGTGGAATACAATTCCCCAGCGCAGTGAGCGTTCAGACAGCAGCAAGAACAGCGGTAACAAGGATAATAGCGACAGCTACGGCGGCAACTTCAAATTTTGGCACGGCTACGCCTTCCGCTTCCATGCCACCTTGAACGCCCTAATCACCAGCGGCAAAGCCAAAATTCTCGCCACACCGCGTATTATCACTATCCCCGGACGCGAGGCGAGCATCTTCATCGGTGACCATATCCCGGTGCAGACCGAAAAGCATGACAGCAGCGGCACCTATACGGCGACGGAGTACCTCGACGCCGGCATCAAGCTTGCCTACTGCCCTATTATCAGCGCCGACGGAAAAATGGTCACCGCCAAGGTGCATACCGAGGTCAGCACGCCCTCGCTCGTCAGTGAGCTGAAGAACTACCGCATCACCAGCCGCACAGCCGACACCAACGTGCGCATGTACAGCGGCGAAACGCTCATCATTGGCGGACTCATCAGCGACGAGCAGCAGGAAAGCCTGCGCCGCGTGCCCTTTCTTGGGGACATTCCGCTGCTCGGCGAGCTGTTCAAAAGCCGCAGCAAAAAAAGCAGCACGACCGAAGTCATGCTGCTTTTAACGCCACATATTACACAAGCGGGAAAATCGCCTGCTATTTATAAAGAAATTATTGCACGATAGCGCTCAGGTCGCCTACGGCATGGGTGATGTCCTTAACTGCGGACAGCAGAGCCAGACGGTTGTTCTTCACGCGAACATCCTCATCCATAACCATAACGTCCTCGAAGAACTTGTTAATCGGTGCAACGAGCTTAGTTGCCTCTGCCAGCACTGCTGCATAATCATATTTCACAGTTGCTGCGAGAACCTCCTTGCTGCTGGCAACTGCTGCATCATGCAGCTCGCCCTCAGCCGGAGCAACGAAGAGCTGCGGATTAATAGCGGTTTCCTCTTCAATCTTCTTGCACAGGTTAGCAACACGGGTTGCAGCCTGAATCAGCGCCGGAGCCTCTTCAGCAGCAACAAAGCTGTTCAGAGCCTGCGCACGAGCTACCAGGTCAGCAAAGTCGTCATTGCGCTCCTCTGCCATAACCGCGTCCACAACGTCATAGCGAATGCCTTGGTCAATCATCAGGTTACGCAGACGCTGCTTCAGGAACTCAGCGATTTGCGGAACAAGCTTCTTGGTCTCCTCTGCCGGAATGTTCAGCAGATAGAGGCTGCCAGCGATAACCTTGTACATGGATACATGGTAGTTTGCGTCCAGCAGAATGTTGATAATGCCCAGAGCCTGACGGCGCAGAGCATACGGATCCTGAGAGCCGGTCGGAGCCAGACCACGGCTAAAGGTTGCACAGATATTATCCAGCTTGTCAGCAATGCCAACCAGACGGCCAATATCGGTCTGCGGCAGCTCATCGCCGGCAAAGCGCGGCAGATAATGCTCGTAGATACCCAAAGCAACCTCCGGAGCCTCGTCGTCCAGCTTAGCATATTCACGGCCCATAACGCCTTGCAGCTCGGTGAACTCGATAACCATGCCGGTTACGAGGTCGCATTTACACAGCAAAGCAGCGCGTTCCAGCTTTTCTTTGTCAACCTTGGCGTTGGTAGCCATTGCCAGCATATCAGCAGCCTGAACCAGACGGTTGCTCTTATCGTTCATGTTGCCCAGACCTTCCTGGAAGGAAACGGTTTTCAGCTTCTCCAGACGGTCAGCCAGGGATTGTTTTCTATCTTCATCAAAGAAGAACTCAGCATCGCTCAGACGAGCGCGCAGCACGCGCTCATTACCATGAGCAACGATATCCAGATGCTCCTTGCCGCCATTACGCACGGTGATGAATTTGTTCAGCAGAGAGCCGTCCTCAGCCAGAACCGGGAAGTAACGCTGATGCTCACGCATCGGCGTAATAATGCATTCCTTCGGCAGAGCCAGGAACTTATCCTCGAAATTGCCGCACAGAGCAGTCGGCCATTCAACAAGATAGTTAACCTCTTCCAGCAGGTCCTCATTGATTTCTGCATGGCCGCCTTCAGCAATGCCCATATCAGTAACCTGCTGACGGATCAGCTCACGGCGAGCGTCCTGGTCAACCATAACAAAGTTATCATATAAAGTCTTTTCATAAGCATCTGCATTCGGAATCTCTACAGCGCCATAGGTGCCCAGAGCAGCAGAAGCCACAGCATTTTTAGCCTTCGCAGCAGCATTGCCCAGTACAGCCTTAGCTGCATCAATGAAGGAGTCATGCTCCATAGCAGCATCAACAGCACTGCGACGCAGGAAGCGGTGACCGCGGCTGAATTTGCCGGATTTAACGCCGGTGATTTCCACCGGAATAACCTCTTCGCCAAACAGAGCAACCAGCCAGCGAATCGGGCGAACAAATTTAAAGTCATGGTCAGCCCAACGCATGTTTTTCGGGAAGTTCAGGCTGGTGAGAATATCCATCAGCAGGCCCGGCAACAGCTCTTTAACCGGCTGGCCAGCCAGATGCTTGATTGCATAAACATAGTTATCGCGAACAACAAGCTCCTTCACGTCCACGCCCTGGCCACGAGCAAAGCCTTGTGCAGCCTTAGACGGTTCACCGTGAATATCGCCGTTTACGAAAGCGATTTTAGCAGAAGGACCTTTAGCCTCAACAGTGCTGTCCTCCTGAGCCTCTGCCACACCGCTGGCAATAAAGGTCATGCGGCGCGGAGTGCCATAGGTTTTTACAGACTCGAACGGAATACGCAGCTCGGTCATTTTCTTTTCAGCCAGCTCCTTCAGCTGAGCCAGAATATTAGGCATAAACTTCGCAGGGATTTCTTCAGTACCAATTTCAAAAAGTAATTTTTCCATTATTTATTCTCCCCTTTCTTCAGCAGCGGGAAGCCCATTTCTTCACGTTGTGCAACATAAGCCTTCGCGCACAGACGAGCCATAGCGCGTACACGGCCGATATAAGCGGTACGCTCGCTAACGCTGATAGCGCCGCGGGAATCCAGCAGGTTAAAGGTATGAGAGCATTTCAGCACGTAATCGTAAGCAGGACGGATATAGCCAAGCTCGATAACGCGTTTTGCTTCAGCTTCATATTTGTCGAACAGGTCGAAAAGCAGTGCAGTGTCTGCAACCTGGAAGTTGTAGTAGGACTGCTCAACCTCATTGGTGTGGAAAACGTCACCATAGGTGATGTCGCCAACCCATTTAATATCAAATACATTCTCAACGCCCTGGATATACATAGCCAGACGCTCCAGGCCGTACGTGATTTCTACAGTTACCGGCTTAACGTCGATGCTGCCAACCTGTTGGAAATAAGTGAACTGGGTGATTTCCATGCCATCCAGCCAAACCTCCCAGCCCAGGCCCCAAGCGCCCAGAGTCGGAGATTCCCAGTTATCCTCAACAAAGCGGATATCATGCTCCTCCTGATGAATGCCCAGCTCAGCCAGACTTTGCAGATACAGCTCCTGAATGTTTTCCGGGGACGGTTTAACGATAACCTGGAACTGATGATGCTGGAACAAACGGTTCGGGTTATCGCCATAACGACCGTCTGCCGGACGACGGGAAGGCTCAACGTAGCACACGCGCCAATCCTCAGGTCCTAATACGCGCAAAAAAGTGGACGGGTTCATGGTGCCGGCGCCCTTTTCGATGTCGTAGGGCTGTGCCATGATGCATTTCTGTTCAGCCCAGAATTTTTGCAGCTTCAAAATAATTGTTTGAAAATCCATGTTCTGCCTCCTATATTTGTTACGAGGGACGAAGTAAAAACAAAAAGCACCTGCGCCTCTGTAACATAAGTGTTACAGGGACGAAGATGCTCCAAATACGAACTCCGCGGTTCCACCCTGCTTGACTGCTCTCGCAGCCCGCCTCAATCAATATGTATTTACAGCTCCAAAGTGCCTTCACCTGCCATCGCCGCCTTACACCCTCGCGGCTCGCTAAGCTTGCAGGCTACTCCTCTTCTTCCTAGCTTACACTTTAGTATATAAAAAGAAAAGGAATTTGTCAAGGGATAATGTGTGGGGGAAGATAGAAAAGGTGATGCTCGTATATTATCTATTTATTGACATTGTAAAGCATAAGCATTACAATACACAAAGAAAGGAGTGATATTATGTCTACCTCTATTGTTAATCTTAATATTCGTATGGATAAAGATTTAAAGGCTGATAAGAAGACCTTAGACGCTATTCAAAACGTTGAAGAAGGTAAAAACCTCAGCCGTAAGTTCAGTTCTGTGGCTGAGCTCATGGAGGATTTAAATGCTTGAAGCACAGATAGTGTTGACAAGTAACAAGCAGTATATTATCAGAATTTTACTTGACTTTATATTATTTCTCCTGTATACTTAACTATAGATTCAACATTTACAACTATATAAGCAGGACCTCTCGACTTACGTCGTTAGTATTAAGCTATTGATTCCACTTTAGCTTTTAGCAGTACCTATGGTGCTCGGTTTTTCCGAGCGCTATGAGTACTGCTTTTTTGTTTTTTTGGCTTATAGTTGTATTTTGTGGAGTCAGATATTATAATTAAAGGAGGAACATATGACTAAAAAATTATTACAAGGCAGCTTCATGCTGACGCAGGAAGATTTGCAAAAGCACATTGTTAGCATGACCATGTTTCACGACTTGCTTGCTAGAGCTGTCTTAGAGGACAAGGAAGCCTGCGAGCATATTCTGCGCATTCTTACTGGTATCAAAACTCTTGTTATCAAGAAGAACAAAACGCAGCACGTTATCAGCAAACTTACTTCGCACTCCATCATTATGGATGTGCTCGCAGAGGATGCCAACAACAAGCTTTATGAAATTGAAATTCAGAAAGCTGATGGCAACATAGCTCATGAAAAGCGTATGCTTTACTACGCATCAACCATCATTAATGAGTATTTTTTCAAAGGCGACCAGACTTATGACTCTGTACCAGAGCTGCATATTTTCTATATCAGCAAAACTGATATCTGGAAGCTCGGCAAAACCTGTTATCCTATCTTAAAGTATTTAGGAGATACGGCTACGCCTTATAACGACGGCCTGCATATGTGTTATATCAACGCCGAAGTAAACGATAACAGTGATATTGCACAGCTTATGCAATATTTCAAAACTGCCAAAGCTGATGATTGCAGCCAAGGCAAGCTTTCTCAATGTATCACCAATCTCAAAACCACAAAGGAGGGCCTTGCAACTATGGATAATTTTAGCAAACAAATCTACGATGCCGGTATTAACGATGGCAGAAAAGAGGGTAAAGCTGAAGGTTTAGCTGAAGGTAAAGCCAAGGGTATTTTAGAAGCAACTATTCGCTTTATAAAAAGCACCATGTTTAATGACAACTGTTCCGTTGATCAAGCTATGGAAAAGCTACATATTCCAGCAGAAGACCGTCAATATTTTAAAGACTATTTAGCTAAGGAAATTTAAACTGTAATGTAGACTTTTCCCGCCGCACGCTCCGCGTGCGGCTTTTTGCGTTCCACCTACAAAAGAGCGCCTGCCTCACGGCAAGCGCTCCCAAAATCCAAATTTTATACTTCTTTTCTCCACACCATCTTATTAACTACGCCGGTGTAGCTTTGGATAATCTTCACAACCTTCGTTGATACGTTCTCATCCACATAATCAGGCACAGGCAAACCGTTATCGCCGTCGAGATTCATCTCCACCGCCGTATCCACAGCCTGCAGCAGGCTCTTCTCGTCAATGCCTGCCAGCACAAAGCAGCCCTTATCCAGCGCCTCCGGACGCTCCGTGCTTGTGCGGATGCACACCGCAGGGAATGCATGACCAACGCTCGTGAAGAAGCTGCTTTCCTCCGGCAGCGTGCCGGAATCAGAAACAACGGCAAAGGCATTCATCTGCAGACAGTTGTAATCATGGAAGCCCAACGGCTCATGCTGAATCACGCGCTTATCAAGCACAAAGCCGCTCGCTGCCAGACGGTTACGAGAACGCGGATGGCAGGAATAGAGAATCGGCATATCGTACTTCTCCGCCATCTTGTTAATAGCAGTGAACAGAGACGTAAAGTTCTTCTCCGTGTCGATGTTCTCCTCGCGGTGCGCGGACAGCAGTATGTATTTGCCCTTCTCCAAGCCTAGGCGTGCGTGAATATCGGACGCTTCAATCTTCGCCAGATTCATGTGCAGCACCTCCGCCATCGGGGAGCCTGTCACATAAGTACGCTCCTTCGGCAGGCCTGTATCCGCAAGATAACGACGCGCATGCTCTGAGTACGCCATGTTAACGTCGGAGATGATGTCCACAATGCGGCGGTTCGTTTCCTCCGGCAGGCACTCATCCTTGCAGCGGTTGCCTGCTTCCATATGGAAAATGGGGATATGCAGACGCTTGGCGCCGATGACAGAAAGGCAGCTGTTCGTATCGCCCAGCACCAAAACTGCGTCAGGCTTCACCTCCACCATGAGCTTGTACGATTCCGCAATAATATTGCCCATCGTCTCGCCCAAATCGCTGCCAACAGCGTTCAGATACACTTCCGGATCGTTCAACTCCAGGTCATGGAAGAAAACGCCGTTCAGCGTATAGTCATAGTTCTGGCCTGTATGTGCCAAAATAACGTCAAAATATTTGCGTGTCTTTTTAATAACAGCCGCCAGACGGATAATCTCCGGTCTGGTGCCTACGATAATCAAAAGCTTCAGCTTACCATTGTTTTTGAAGCTCACCTTGCTATAATCACTCATGCTCTGCCTCCACTTTCTCGCCAAAGGTATCAGGATGCTGTGCATCAAACTGCTCGTTCGCCCACATCACCGTCACCAGATTTTCCGTCTGCGACAGGTTAATAATGTTATGCGTGAAGCCTGGCAGCATCTGCACTGCCTGAATTTTATCTCCGCTTACCTCGTACTCGCGAATCTCGTCCGTACCGATGCGGCGCTCCTGAATCAGGCCATGACCAGCAACGACGATGAAAAACTCCCACTTGGAGTTATGCCAATGCTCGCCCTTGGTAATGCCAGGTTTAGAGATATTCACAGAGAACTGGCCGCAGTTCAGCGTTTTCAGCAGCTCTGTAAAGCTGCCGCGCTCGTCCTTGTTCATCTTCAGGTCGAAGATAGTTTTCTCTGCAGGCAGATAGGACAGATATGTCGAATACAGCTTCTTCGCAAAGCTGTTATACGGAATCTCCGGCATCAGCAGCGTTTGCGGCTGCGCCTTGAATAAGTCCAGCAGCTCCACAATCTCGCCCAGCGTCACCTTATGCGTCGTCGGCGCATAGCAGTAGCGTCCGTCCGCCGCAGCCTGCGGTACTAAGCCGTCATAATTGCAGCGGTGTGCCTTGCCCTCCAGCGCGTCAAGCATTTCTTCTATTAGGTCGTCGATATATAAAAGCTCCAGCTCAACACTCGCATCGTTCACCTGAATCGGCAAATCGTTAGCGATATTGTTGCAGAAGGTCGCTACTGCAGAATTATAATTCGGTCGGCACCATTTGCCGAAAAGATTCGGGAAGCGGTATACCAGCACCTGCGCTCCCGTCTCCTTAGCATAAGCAAAGAACAGCTCCTCGCCTGCCAGCTTAGACTTGCCATAATCCGATTCGCCATAGCGACCAATCAGCGTCGCCTGAATAGAGCTGGAAAGCATCACCGGACAGGTATTGCCGTACTTTTTGAGCGTAGCGAGCAGCGTCGACGCAAAGCCAAAGTTGCCTTGCATGAACTCACTCTGCTCCTTCGGACGGTTTACGCCAGCCAGGTTAAAAACAAAGTCTGCTGCAGCGCAATAGGCGTCCAGCTCCTGTGGCGTAGACTGCAGGTCATATTCATAAATATCATCAATATGCAGTGCAGGACGCGTGCGGTTTTTGCCCTGCTGAATGTTTTTCAGATTCGCAACAAGGTTTTGTCCCACAAACCCCTTCGCACCTGTAACAAGTATTTTCATTATTTATCCCTCGCTTAGTAATGACGGATGCCCTTGAGCTCTTCCTGCACATAATCAGTCGTAAGAATCTTTTTCACGGTGCCTTCAACGTCCAGACGATTGGTGTTGTGGCTGGTATAGGCCTCGTCCGCCATGGTATGTACCTGGCCATTAACGACGAATTTATCATAGTTCAGGTCGCGGCTGTCAGCAGCTACGCGGAAATAATTGCCCATATCCTCGCTGCGCAGACGCTCCTCGCGCGTCATCAGGGTTTCATACAGCTTCTCGCCGTGGCGTGTGCCGATAATGTTCGTGCCGGTATCGCCAAAGAGCTGCTGTACGGCCTTCGCCAAATCGCCAATGGTCGAAGCATCTGCCTTCTGGATGAACAGGTCACCGGGATTTGCATGCTCGAAGGCGAATTTTACGAGGTCAACTGCTTCGTCAAGGTTCATCAAGAAGCGCGTCATGTTCGGATCGGTAATAGTAATCGGATTGCCGGCGTGAATCTGGTCGATGAACAGTGGAATAACGCTGCCGCGGCTGCACATTACGTTGCCATAACGCGTGCAGCAGATAACTGTGCCGCCACGCTCTGCAGCGACGCGGGCATTAGCATAGATAACGTGCTCCATCATAGCCTTAGAAATGCCCATGGAGTTAATCGGATAAGCAGCTTTATCAGTAGAAAGGCAGACTACGCGCTTAACACCAGCTTCAATCGCTGCGTGCAGCATATTGTCCGTGCCCTCAACGTTCGTTTTTACCGCCTGCATGGGGAAAAACTCGCAGCTCGGCACCTGCTTGAGGGCAGCAGCGTGGAAGATGTAGTCAACGCCCGGCATAGCGTCGCGGATGCTGCGATAATCGCGCACGTCGCCTACATAAAATTTCACCTTGCCTGCTGTTTCAGGATGTGTCGCCTGCAGGTTGTGGCGCATGTCGTCCTGCTTCTTCTCATCGCGGGAGAAGATGCGGATTTCACCAATATCGGTCTCCAAAAAATGCTTCAGCACCGTGTTGCCAAAGGAACCAGTGCCACCGGTAATCATCAAAGTTGCTCCAGAAAATGCGGTCATTTATTATACCTCCTAAGATTATATCATATATATTACAGCGTCGTTCCGTTGGGAATTGCGCTGTTGTTAGATTATTGTCAGAATTTTACTTGACATTCTTGTATTTCTCCTGTATACTTAACTATAGATTCAACATTTACAACCATATAAGCAGGACCTCTCGACTTACGTCGTTAGTATTAAGCTATTGATACAACTTTAGCTTTTAGCAGTACCTATGGTGCTCGGTTTTCCGAGCGCTATGTGTACTGCTTTTTTGTTTTTTTGTTGTATATTGTTAAATCTAATGTTAAAATAGAAGGGAGAAAACTATGCCTGCATTATCTATGTTTTATGGAATCATCATTCGTATGCAAAGCGAAAAAGTTGGAAAGCACAATAAGCCACATTTACATGCCGTATATAATGAGCATGAAATTGTTATGGACTTTACAGGAAACATTTTAGAGGGTTCATTCCCTACCAAGCAGTTAAAGCTTTTAAATGCCTGGATTGCACTGCACGAAGATGAATTAAACGCAAATTGGATTTTGTTGTCTTCTGGTGACGGTTATTTCAAAATTGAGCCATTACATTAAGTATTATTTGAGGTGAGAACTATGCTTAGACCAACTGCAATCAGCGTAACAGTACAACAAGACTACAAGCTAAAAATCATTTTCAACAACGGCGAAGCAAAAATCTTCGACGTAAAGCCATACATCAAAGGTTCCTGGTATAGTCATCTCAAGGATATCTCTTACTTTTCTTTGGTAAAAGCTGACGGATTTACGATTATTTGGCCTGAAGGTCAGGATATCTGCCCTGATGAGCTTTATTACAACAGTGTTCCTGCGTAAAATAGTTTAGTTTTAACACCGCCGTGCGCGTCAGCGTGCGGCGGTATTTTGTTATATATCCACTTAATCTCTTCTGAACAAATCTCTGGTATAAACCTTCTCTTCAACATCATCCAGGCAGCTGTCATAGCGGTTAGCGATAATCGCCTGGCTGTCAGCCTTAAACTTGTCGAGGTCGTTTTCTACAACGCTGCCAAAGAAGGTGCTGCCATTCTCCAGCGTCGGTTCATAGATAATAACCTTTGCGCCCTTGGCCTTGATGCGCTTCATAACGCCCTGAATGCTGCTCTGGCGGAAGTTGTCGGAGTTTGATTTCATCGTCAGACGGTATACACCGATAACAGGCTCCTGCCCTTCCTTCTGCGCATCATATTCAGAATCAGCACTATAACCACCGGCAATCTCCAGCACGCGGTCAGCGATGAAGTCCTTACGCGTTCTGTTGCTCTCAACAATCGCTTCGATGATGTTTTCCGGAACATCTGCATAGTTAGCCAGCAGCTGCTTCGTATCCTTCGGCAGGCAGTAGCCGCCATAGCCAAAGCTCGGGTTATTGTAGTGGCTGCCAATGCGCGGGTCAAGGCACACGCCGTTGATAATCTGCTGGGTGTTCAAGCCCTTCATCTCAGCATAGGTATCCAGCTCATTGAAGTAGGAAACGCGCAGTGCCAGATAGGTGTTGCTGAACAGCTTAACTGCCTCTGCTTCAGTAAAGCCCATGAACAGAGTATCAATATCCTCTTTAATCGCGCCCTCCTGCAGCAGACCGGCAAAGGTGTGCGCAGCCTTCACAAGGCGCTCATCCTCGAGGTCGGTGCCGACGATAATGCGGCTCGGATAAAGGTTATCATACAGCGCCTTGCTCTCACGCAGGAACTCAGGGCTGAAGATAATGTTCTTGCTGCCGGTTTTCTCGCGGATGCTCTTGGTATAGCCAACAGGAATCGTGGATTTAATAACCATGATGGCGTTCGGATTATATTGCATAACCAGCTTAATAACCGCTTCTACAGCACTCGTATCGAAGAAGTTCTTCTTGCTGTCATAGTTTGTCGGTGCAGCGATGATGACGAATTCTGCGTCCTTATAAGCCATCTCTGCATCCAGCGTAGCAACAAGGTTCAGCTCCTTCTCTGCCAGATATTTTTCAATATAATCATCCTGAATCGGGGAAAGCTTTTTGTTAATCAATTCAACCTTCTCCGGAATAATGTCAACAGCCTTAACCTCGTTGTGCTGCGCGAGCAGCGTAGCAAGAGAAAGGCCAACATAGCCAGTACCAGCAACTGCAATTTTCATGTTCATCATACTCCTTTTAATGTTTCAGAATTTTGTTCAACTTTATAGCAACTCTCCTGTATACTTAACTTAACGATTGCATATGCGCAACCAAATAAGTAGTAACCGACGAGAATTATCGTTAGTTATTCAATTGCTTTTTACTTAAATTTTTCTAAAACGCCCCACCTAAAAATTGCTTTCTAAGAAGTTTATCTGTATAATAGAAGTAGGGATTTCCCTACTTTTTACACTTATTTAAAAGGAGGCGCATCTTATGTATGTTGATACTTTTGTAGATAATGCTAAAGTTATGGCGAAAGGACAAGTTACAATACCTAAGGACATTAGAGCAATACTAGGAGTAAATAGTGGTGACCGCATCACTTTTATCGTCGAAGGAAACTCTGTGCGTATGGTTAATTCCGCAGTTTATGCGATGCAGCTTTTGCAGCAAGATATGCAAGGAGAAGCTGAACGCTCTGGCTTAACTTCTGATGACGATGTAATAAACCTCGTTAAAGATTTACGAGATGAGGCTTAGTTACTGAAGAAATATCTCCCGCCGCCGTGCGCGTCAGCGTGCGGCTTTTTTGTTTTATACTCTTATAGGAATATTTGAGCATATCACCTTATCATCTGCATTCTTAACACCATTATCACTTAAAGCATTTACAAAAATTTCTCTTAACTGTTCTGCATTATTACTCGGTCCAATAATAACTTTGTATATTAAATCATTCATATTAAACTTTATATTTTTATACTGAACATCAGCGAAATTTAATGTTTTTATAATTCTAGGAGCACCATTAACTTCTACTCTTTTTTCCTTAAGAATCTCATTTGGCGGACTCATATAAATACTACTATTACATAAAATTCTCCATTCTCTCTCTTCTTGAAATCCTTTATGCTTCATACTCAATACTGTAATCAGAAACTTAGCAAAAACGTGATTAGGGAAATCAGGTATAGTCTTTAAGATGCTTTGGTTATCCCGTAATCTTTTTGTAAAATCACTAACTGCATCTCTAAATTCTTTTTGATCAAAATAAAACATGGGTATTGTCATAACGCTTGTATTAATTGCTTCCTCTAAAAACATAGGTCTATTAAAAACTAAAGCTACCCCATTTAGAGATGCATAAGCACGCCACATAGAAAGTCGTCCATACTTATCATCATCTTCTGGTATATGTTCTGTTAGACATAAAGCATATGTATTCATTAAGTCTAAAATTCTATTATTGTAATTAAGTTCTATATTTTTACTGCAACTAGGTGATATTTCTTCAATAGTTATTTTAAGCTCTTCCCTAGTATCACTATTGTAAAAATCTGTTAATAATCTATGTCCTATTTCTATCTCACTATAATCGTTCATATATTGAACGTTATTAAGCCAAATAGTTTTATTTTCAATTATGCTAAGAGCTACTCTAGCTGACGTATAATGAGCCAACTTCCAATTATTATTTTTTAGTTTTTCAACTCTATCAAAGTATTCTAAGCCAAAGATTCGCTCAATAAACTCTGAATTATACATTTTAGCTGCACCTCCATGGCGTTAAACTTACTATTTATTTTTTTAATTAATACTTCTGACAGAATTTGCAATATATTTCTTGCCACCAACAATAGTAGTATAAAAACGTTGTTCTAATCCCCACAGCAAACTTCTCAATTCTTTCTCATCATGTATCAAAAATTTACCATTATCATAAGCAATATCAGTTGCATAGTCTCTGATATATCTTATTATTGCTTGCTGTTCAGATTCAGTCCATTCACCCATCTCTTGTTGCACCATAGAAATTCTTTTTCGATTTTCGGTCTTCACGTCATCGGCACTAAAATTGACTGTTTCAACGAAGTTTAAATTTAAAAAATTTACAACTTCAGCATCAGTGGCTTCTCTATATAACTCTATTATCCCCTCAAAAATTGTGGTTATATCACTAAATTTTCTAAAATACAGCCTATCTTCAATTTTGTTATATAATGCTGACGGTATAACAGCTATCTCTATGGAATCAGCTTCTTTCCTTATTCCGCATTCGTTTTTTAAGAAATAGCAAAATTTCTTACTATATATAACTTTAGAAGCAGTAACTTTTTGAAAAACAACAAATTTATCACTTATTTCTGCTATTACATCTATATCTGTATTTTTGATTTCTATTAATTGATCTAATGTAGCACTAGAAAATTCTCTATCTGTCTCTTATACACATCTCCGAGCCCACGAGACCGAG
>ERZ1026901.1012-NODE-1012-length-18153-cov-7.635429_pt1 | contig 18153 bp, 19 predicted proteins | sample MGYA00380179_ERZ1026901 | MGnify/ENA primary metagenome ERZ1026901 (study PRJEB33269, sample SAMEA4719815) | human gut metagenome | biome: human-associated habitat; feature: organic feature; material: feces | place: Cameroon | collected 2013-10 ... | reverse complement strand
AGATATTACGAGAAAGTATCAAAAAGAGAAATACAATAATCGATATGAGAATGAAAAGAAAGATAAGATTTCGGAAAAAGCCGGTGGAGTGAAAAAAGAAAAATTTCATATAGAAAACAAAATCTAATGAAACGAGGTAAGATCCATTGGATAACGCAGAACATTAAGGTGGGTATCGAAACAAGAAAATTGATTCGGTACCCACTTTTCATGTTGCAATTAGATGCCCTCACAGTCAAATGGCGGCGTATATTCTTCTTTTGCGCTGCTTCTCTCCTGCATGAAACCTTCCGTGAGACCGAGATCGATGGCGGTATCAACGACTTTGTTGTACTCATAGGAAGTGATCCGGCGGTTGATCTCCGGATATTCGGAACTTTTGTAGAACGGCGTATACTGGCTCATGATGCTGATGAGGTATTGATGTTCCGGAAGATTTTCCCTGATCCAGTGAAGAAGACGGATCGAGTCTTCTTTTGCGCCCGGAAGGACCATATGGCGGATAATGACACCGCGGTCTAACATAGCCGGGTTCTTTTTATTCCAGGAAAGTCCGCCGGTGAGGCGGATCATTTCTTTTATGGCAGTGGAAGCTTTTTCAAAATAGTCCGGTGCGGAGGAGTATTTTTTTGCGAGACTGCTGTCCATGTATTTGAGATCCGGAAGCCAGATATCGACATAATCGGCGAGCTCCCGGATCGTCTCGGTCTTTTCATATCCCCCACAGTTGAAGACAACTGGAATCTGAAGCTTCGGCTTTGCGAGATCCAGAGCCCGGATGATGGAGGGGGCGAACTGGGTTCCGGTCACGAGATTGATATTTGCGGCGCCTTTTTCCTGAAGTTCCAGAAAAATATCGGAGAGGCGGGAGACGGAGATCGTTTTCCCGTAATTTTCATGGCTCAGCTGGAAGTTCTGGCAGAAGACACAGCGCAGGGTGCAGCCGGAGAAAAAGACGGTTCCGCTTCCTGTGGTGCCGCTGATACATGGCTCTTCCCACATATGTAAAGCGGCTCTGGCGGCGCGAAGCTCATGCCCGGCGCCGCAGAAGCCGGTGGAGATTGTACGGTCGGCGTGACATTCTCTTGGACAGAGAGTGCATGATTTGTAGATGGATTCGGTTAACATAACTTTAAATGCTTCTTTCGTGTTGGTTTAGGATTTATAATGGTCGGAATCATCAGCTGTCTGGTCCGGGGAATCCGGCAGGTAGTGGTAGAGCTCCTGATAGTGTTCTAATTCTGCGTCGGTCTCCGGGAGCGCCGGGATCAGGCCGGTGCAGTCGGTGGCGGAGCAGGACTGGATATCGATGTTCCAGTCGGTGCTGGAACGCTGTTTCTTTGATGAGTTTTTCATGAATATCACCTCCTGAATGATAGTTTCCATCGAAAAAGGAAAATAAAACAGGAAAGTAATTCATAATTTTTTATTCGAGATAATCTGAAATCACACCCCAGGCACCTTCTAATTTCTCCAGCGTCCACGCCGCGTTCGCCGGGCTCGTGGATGGAAGGGAGACTGCCGGGATCCCGGTCACGGTCTCCTGATATTTTTTATAATAGTTCCAGGAAGTCTTCCCATTGCAGAAGATCGCCTGAATATTGGAGGCAGACAGGATCCGGGCGAGGTCGTTGGGCACGACATCACGGATGGAGCTGTCGCTGGAACCTTCAATAGAACAGGATGCGATCACGTCCCAGAGGGCGATATGATGAGAGAGGAGAAATTCCTTTTTCTCATCAATGGAGACGGGGACTGGGCTCTTAAGGACTCCGGCCAGAGTCTTCCAGAACCGGTTCTGCGGATGATGATAGAAAAAATGACCTTCCCTGGATTTGACAGACGGGAAGGAGCCAAGGATCAGGATCCGGGAGCCGGAGTCAAAAACAGGTGGGATCGGGTGTGTGACGGTATTCATGATGATAAATCTTTCAATATATCCGGTATTATGATGGAAAGAGGTGGAAGTCTTCTCGATTGAGATAAAACAAGCCGCCCATGTTGTATTGTAGCTTTTCTGAAATTTTTTGTAAATAGATAAATTTCATACTTTTTTTATTGCCTTATGGGGAAACTCAACTTATAATGATTAGGTATCACAAAATCATGGGTCAGTATACCCACATGTGATATATGCGCAAAAGAAGTGGAGAAAATCAATGGACAACAACAATCAGAACAGAAATGGCAGAAAGCGGCCGAGCGGGCAGAATGTCGGGGTGCTTGCCCTGATTCTTGTGATCACGCTGATCGCTGTGACCGTTATGAACAACATGGTCCGCAAAAACCAGACTCAGGAACTGGGGTATGAGGAATTTGTGGAGTACCTGAAAGAGGGAGAGATCGATACGGCGAAGCTTTCCGGAAACCGGATCTATTTAACGCCGAAGACTTCTTCCACGAAGCTTTCCCGTTTTATCCAATATTATACAGTGAGAATTCCGGATTCCGATCTGGCAGAGAGACTTTTAGATTCCAACGGAGTCCATGTTGTGGCGGAGGATACGAGTACGAGCGCGAATATTCTGAACTTCCTGATGGGCTGGGTTCTTCCGTCGGCGCTTATGATCGGACTTCTTTATATGATGTACAGCCGGATGGGCGGCGGAGGAATGATGGGCGTTGGAAAGAGCAATGCCAAGGTCTACGTCCAGAAGGAGACTGGAGTCACGTTTGCTGACGTAGCGGGCGAGGACGAGGCGAAGGAATCCCTTGTGGAGATCGTCGATTTCCTTCATAACCCGCAGAAATATTCAAAGATCGGTGCAAAACTGCCGAAAGGAGCGCTCCTTGTGGGACCTCCGGGAACAGGTAAGACTCTGCTTGCGAAGGCGGTAGCCGGTGAGGCACATGTTCCGTTCTATTCTCTTTCCGGTTCTGATTTCGTGGAGATGTTTGTCGGCGTGGGTGCGTCCCGTGTCCGTGACCTCTTCAAACAGGCACAGCAGTCCGCACCGTGTATCATCTTCATCGATGAGATCGATGCCATCGGACGCAGCCGTGACAGCCGGTTAGGTGGAAATGATGAGAGAGAGCAGACCTTAAACCAGCTGCTTTCCGAGATGGATGGATTTGATTCCTCCAAGGGACTTCTTGTTCTTGGCGCGACGAACCGTCCGGAGATTCTGGATCCGGCGCTTTTGAGACCGGGTCGTTTCGACAGACGTGTCATCGTCGATAAACCGGACCTGAAAGGCCGTGTGAATATCTTAAAGGTACATTCCAAGGATGTACGTCTGGATGAGACCGTCGATTTCGAGGAGATCGCCCTTGCGACGTCCGGCGCTGTGGGTGCGGATCTCGCGAATATGATGAACGAGGCAGCCATCAATGCGGTCAAGAATGGACGTCAGGCTGTTTCCCAGAAGGATCTTTTTGAGGCGGTGGAGCTTGTCCTCGTCGGAAAAGAGAAGAAAGACAGGATCTTAAGCAAGGAAGAGCGCCGGATCGTCTCCTACCACGAGGTCGGACACGCGCTTGTCACCGCTCTTCAGAAAGACGCTGAACCGGTCCAGAAGATCACGATCGTTCCGCGTACCATGGGAGCGCTGGGCTACGTGATGCAGGTTCCGGAGGAGGAGAAATACTTAAATACGAAGAAAGAGCTTCAGGCAATGCTTGTTGTCTCTCTTGCAGGCCGTGCGGCTGAGGAACTTGTCTTTGATACGGTAACGACAGGCGCGGCAAACGATATCGAGCAGGCGACAAGGATCGCGAGAGCGATGGTCACCCAGTACGGTATGTCTGAGAAGTTCGGCCTTATGGGATTAGAGACTCAGGAGAACCAGTATCTGACAGGACGCACTGTCTTAAACTGTGGTGACGCGACAGCCGCTGAGATCGATACGGAAGTCATGAAGATGTTGAAAGAGGCGTATGCTGAGGCAAAACGTCTTCTCTCCGAAAACCGTGATGCGATGGATCAGATCGCGGCGTTCCTGATCGAGAAAGAGACGATCACCGGCAAGGAGTTTATGAAGATCTTCCGTGAGGTAAAGGGAATCCCGGAGCCGGAGGAAGGAAAGAAAGAAGAGAAGAGCCGTATGGGCGGTGAGTTCGCGGAGGACGCAGCGAGCCAGCAGGTACAGGCTGCTGAGGCTTTGGAGGCCCCGGCGGAGCAGGATCCGGGCAATCCTCAGAATGAAATAGGTTAAATTGTGAGCAGGATGATAGAAATGTCATCCTGCTTATTTTGTAACAGGGAATTCCCTGTTACAAAAAGGCACGAATGTGCAGAGACTCACGGACGTTCGACTTGAATATAAGGATTGCAGTTATGGCAGATCCCTGCATATAAAAATCCGGAATCTGACGATGGGATGTGTGAGACGTGGGAAACTTTCCCGTGTTAAAAAATTAAAAGAAATAATTCATAAAAATGACAAGAATATCTGGTAAAATTAAAAAATAGATCTAAACACAGACCAGCAAACAACGGAAGAGAATTGCGAATGTCCGCTTTGGAGGGCTGGAAATGGAGAGAGAAAAGAGAATTTTTATGGCTCAGAATGATTATGGAAAAAGAAAAGCGGTCTGCAGACGTGCGGCCGGATTTATGGCGGCGGTGATACTCGCGGCAGCGGGACAGCCGTTTATGGCGTATGCGTCTGAAAAGCTTCAGATAAATGACCCGTCCGCATCGGAGCAGTGGGCGTTCTTCAACGATGGATCGTTCACGTCGGAAGAGGTTACGAAGTATCCGGTCTACTCGGATCCGTTCGGGCAGCCATCGGAGAATGCGGAGCTTCTTGGAACTCTCGTGGAGGTAAAGAAGAGACAGGCAGTTTCCGGCGTGGATATCAACCTGAAACAGGCCTGGGAGACATATGGGAATGGAAGCCATGATACCATCGTCGCGATGATCGATACGGGAATTGATGCTTCTCATGAAGATCTGAAGGACACTTTATGGGTCAATACCGATGAAATCCCGGGAAACGGCATCGACGATGACGGAAACGGCTACGTGGATGATCGGTATGGGTGGAATTTCTACAATAATAACAATCAGATCTTCACTGGGAATGAGGACAGCCACGGAACCCACGGGGCCGGGACGATCAGTGCCGGGACAGGAAACGGGATCGGAATCTCGGGAATCGTGCCGGGAAACCGCGTCCGGGTGATGGCGTTAAAGGCTCTTGGGGGAAATGACGGTGGCGGAAGTACGGCGGCTGTCATCAAAGCGATCAAATATGCGGAGGATAACGGTGCGGTGATCTGTAACCTGAGCCTGACGTCAACGACAGATGATAAGGCATTATATGAGGCGATGAAGAATTCAGGTATGCTGTTTGTAGTGGCAGCAGGAAACGGAAATCCGAAGACGGGAAAAGGCGTTGATACGGATATGATCCCATTTTATCCGGCTGCGTATGATCTGGACAATATTATTTCCGTCGCGAATCTGAGCTTTGATGGGGCCTTGTCCGCAAGCTCCAACTATGGAAAAACGACCGTGGATCTTGCGGCGCCGGGAAGTTATATTTTAAGTACGACCCCTGGAAACACCTATGGATACATGAGCGGAACATCCATGGCGGCGCCGATGGTGTCCGGTGCGGCTGCAATGATCTATTCGTATTTTGACGGGATCGGGGTTGCGGATGTGAAGGAGATCCTGATGTCCACGGTGACACCGATGGAGAGTCTCAAGGACGTGACGGTGTCCGGCGGCAGGCTGAATGTGGGCGCAGCACTTTCCTATGATATCAGCAGTTTATCAAGAAGGGGATTTCAGAACGGTGGAACGAGACCGGCGAACGGAACGGCTCCATATCTCGAGATGCAGACCTCGAACCGGAATGGCGGAATGTATCTGACGGTCCGCGTCCTCGATATTGATGGGGATCTTGATAAGCTCTTCTATGCAAAGGGAGAACACACGGCAGGGGAGTTTGCGAGCGGGACTGTGGAAGGAACGGCGTTTACGGTGAATGAGAAGGATATGGCGGCGTTCCAGATCACGGAAAAAGGAACGTATACGTTCTATGCCGTGGATAAGAATGGAAATGGAGCGGTGAAAATCGCGAAATTCGTGTCGGAGAGCGACGGACCGGGGGCATTTCAGTAGGATCCTGATAGGAGAAATGCCGGAGGCAACAGATGAGCGGAGGGGAATATATGAAGACAAGAAGATTAGGAAAAACAGATCTCATGGTGAGTGAGATCGGATTTGGCGGGGAATGGCTGGAACGGCATACGGAAACTGAGGGCATTGAGCTGATCCGGTATGCATCAGAGAAAGGGATCAATATTCTGGACTGCTGGATGGCGGATCCGAAATCGAGAAATATCATCGGTGAGGGAATTAAAGAGAACCGGGATCAGTGGTTTATTCAGGGACACATCGGGTCTACCTGGAAGGACGGACAGTATTTCCGCACTCGGGAGATGAAATATGTGCGTCCGGCCTTTGAGGACCTTTTAAAGAGACTGCAGACCGACTATATCGATCTCGGAATGATCCACTATGTGGATTCTGAGGAAGAGTGGGAGAAGATCCAGCACTCTGATTATCTGGATTATGTGATGGAGCTGAAAGAAAAAGGCATGATCCGGCACATCGGCATGAGCTCCCACAATCCAAAGGTAGCTATGAAGGCGGTTGAATCCGGATATATAGAGATGATCCTTTTCAGTATCAACCCGGCGTTTGATATGCTGCCGGCGAGTGAGGATATCGATACGATGTTTGCGGAGGAGTTCGACACGGAACTTAAGGGGATCGATCCGGACCGGGCGCTGCTCTATAAAGCCTGTGAGGAGAACGATGTGGGGATCACGGTCATGAAGGGATTCGCGGGCGGAAGACTTTTCGACGCGAAGAGATCCCCGTTCGGTGTCTGTCTTACCCCGGTCCAGTGTATCCATTATGCGCTGACGAGACCGGCTGTCTGTTCCATCATGTGTGGATATGATACAAAGGAGCAGGTGGATGCGGCAGTGGGATATGAGAACTCCTCAGAGACAGAGAAAGATTATGCATCTGTGATCGCGAATGCACCGTTCCATTCCTACCGGGGCGAATGTACATACTGTGGACATTGCAAGCCGTGTGCCGCAAATCTGGATATTGCCATGATCAACAAGTTTTATGATCTGGCAACCATGCAGCCGAAGATCCCGGCGACAGTGCAGTCTCACTATGAGCTTCTGGAACATAAGGCGTCGGAGTGCATCGGATGTCATTTGTGCGAAGCACGGTGCCGTTTGGAGTTCCGATCGCGGAGAGGATGGAGAAGACTGCGAAGTTATTTGGATGCTGATATTACGGAGATCGAAAATCCAGTCAGCGGATTATCAACAAAGGAGAAATAGGATCATGTCACTTGAAAAAGCAAAAGCAGATCTGGAACAGAAGGGATTTCTGGATCATGTGATCGAGCTGAAAGAATCAACGGCCACAGTGGCAGAGGCTGCGGAGGCACTGGATGTGAAGCCGGGAATGATTGCGAAGACCATGTCCTTTTTACAAGGTGAAAAAGCCGTCCTGATCCTGACGGAAGGGACGGCAAAGGTCGATAACCACAAATATAAAGATACATTTCATGTAAAGGCGAAGATGATCCCGTTTGATCAGGTAGAAGCGCGGATCGGCCATGCGCCGGGGGGCGTGTGCCCCTTTGGGATCAACGAGGGGATCGAGGTCTATCTGGACGACAGCCTGAAGCAGTTCACAACGGTGTACCCGGCTGCGGGAAATGACCACAGTGCGGTAAAACTTACGATCCCGGAGCTCGAGCGGGCTGCAGGAGCAAAAGGATGGGTGGATGTTACATCGAGATCCACCCAAACGCGTTCGCCACAGAACTGATCAGTATGATAGCCGCAAAGATCGGGCAGAGATACTGGATCATAAACTGGAAGATCACTTTTCTGCGGAATGGATGACCGCCGTTTGTGACCTCCTGTTCGATCTTTGCAACTCCGATGACTCTCGATACGAGAAGGCAGGTCGCGATCGCCGCGATCGGCATCATGACAGAGTTTGTCAGGAAATCGAAGAAGTCAAGGAACTGCATTCCGATCACGGTCACACCGGCCAGTGGACCATAGCCGAGACAGGAGAGCGTTCCGAGCAGGAGCATAATGACAGCCATAAATACCGTCGCCTTTTTCCGGCTCCAGTGCAGCTCATCCTCAAAAGTGGAGACGGCACTCTCGGTCAGGGCGATGGAACTTGTGACAGCCGCGAACAGGACCAGGACAAAAAACAGGATGCCGACTGCGGCTCCGAGTCCCATGCTTGCGAACACCTTCGGGATCGTGATGAACATCAGCGCAGGACCGGCCTGCAGGGTATCCGGGTCACCGCCGGAGAAGGCGAAGACGGCCGGGATGATCATGAGACCGGCCATGATCGCGATCGCGGTATCGAAGATCTCAACATTCTGGGTGGAATCTTCGATCGAAGTATCTTTTTTCATGTAGGAACCGAAGGTGATAAGGATTCCCATGGCGATGGACAGGGAGTAGAACATTTGTCCCATAGCGGATACCACCGTCATCCATGAGAAGTTCTCAAGGTTTGGTACCAGCAGATATTTCACACCACTCATAGCCCCCGGTCTCGATACGGAATAGCCCGCGATGAGCAGGGAAAGGACCACGAGGATCGGCATCATAAACTTCGATACACGCTCGATCCCGTTGCGTACACCTGCGTAAATGATAACAACTGTAAACAGGGTGAAGAGAATAAAGCAGATCTCCGTGGAACGGCCGTTGGAAATAAACGCGGAGAAATATTCGTCTGTGGCAAGGGCCTGTCCATGTCCAAGAAGGTATTCAGCCAGATATTTGATGACCCAGCCGCCGATCACAGAATAGTACGGGACGATCAGGATCGGGATCACAGCATTGATCCAGCCGCCGAAGGACAGCCATTTTGACTTTCCGAAGGATTCATAGGCACCCACCGGACTCTTTTTGGTCATGCGGCCGAGAGCAGTTTCCGCCACGATCATCGTGTAGCCAAAGGTCAGTGCCAGAATGATATAGACGAGTAGAAAGATTCCCCCGCCATACTTTGCTGCGAGATAGGGGAAACGCCAGATGTTTCCAAGTCCTACGGACGCGCCCGCCGCCGACAGGACGAAACCGAGCTTTCCGGAGAACGAACTTCGTTTACGATTCATAATTAATTTCTCCTCATGTTTTTATCACAAATACATTTGTGCGTGTAAGGGATAGTCTATCATAGAATATGAAAAAAGGCAATTTGAACTGTCGGGGAGACTAAAATTGGAATAGAACCGATGGAAGGTATAATCAGAACGCAGAAGAATGTATAAAAAAAGGAACAACCGGAGAATCTTATAATTTGATGGCGAAATTATTGGTTTTGCGTTATAATACACTTATTCCTACCAGATAAATACAGTTTATATTTGGATACAGACGCAGGAATGGTGTCGATGTACAGGGGCTTTTATCCGACAGGGTCTGAGCCCATTGATAGATACAGAGAGGTGAAATTGTGTTAAAAGCAGAAAACTTGGTCCTCAATGTGGAGGACAATGGATCAAAGAAATGTCTTCTGGATCATATTTCTTTCCAGGTGGACGATGGGGAGATGCTGGTGATCACGGGACCAAACGGTGGTGGAAAGTCCACACTGGCGAAGGTCCTGATCGGAATTGAGAAGGCGGAGAGCGGAAAGATCTTTTTAAACGGGGAAGATATCACGGATTTTGATATCAACCACCGCGCCAACGCCGGGATCGGCTATGCGTTCCAGCAGCCGCCGAGATTTAAGGGAATGACGGTGCAGAGACTTCTTGCGCTGGCAGCAGGAAGAGAGCTGGAAGATCAGGAGTGCTGCAGACTTCTGTCCGATGTGGGACTCTGCGCGGAGGAATATTTAGGCCGTCAGATTGACGGAACGCTTTCCGGAGGCGAGATGAAGCGGATTGAGATCGCGACGGTTCTTGCGAAGGAACATACCTTATGCATTTTTGATGAACCGGAAGCCGGGATCGATCTCTGGAGTTTTTCCATGCTGATCCGGAAATTCGAGGAGATCCACAAAGAGAAAAAACAGAGTCTGATCGTCATCTCCCATCAGGAGAAGATCATCAGCATGGCAGACCGGATCATGGTGATCGATGACGGGAAGATCAAGGCGGAAGGACGGAAGGAAGATGTCCTGCCGTGTTTAGAAGGTCTTGATAAATGTCATGCATGTGCAGGAAATGCGGGGGTGAGAGCGTAATGGTAGAGCTGGATCATGTAGTAGAAGAAGTACTGAAAGTCATCAATGACAACGGATTTTCCCAGAAGGGCGCTTTCAACCTGCGCCAGAACGGAACGTCCATCTGCCACGGTGACAGTGAGCATATTAAGATCAAGAAGAAGACGGACAAGCCGGGGATCGATATCTATATTGATGGCGATACAAAGGGCGAGAAAGTTTACATCCCGGTGGTCGTCAGCGTTTCCGGCATGACAGACCTTGTATACAATGATTTCTATATCGCAGACGGCGCGGACGTTACGATCGTTGCGGGCTGCGGGATCCACAACAGCGGATGCAATGAGAGCAGACATGACGGGATCCACACCTTTCATGTTGGAAAGAACGCGAACGTCTGTTATCAGGAAAAGCATTATGGAGAGGGAAATGGAACTGGCGGCCGTGTGCTGAATCCGGTGACGAATATCTATGTCGGAGAAAATTCCGTATTTACGCTGGATACGGCACAGATCAAGGGCGTTGACTCCACAGTCCGCGAGACGCTTGTGGAGATGGATAAAAACTCCAGATTGTATGTGACGGAGCGCCTCATGACCGAGGGAGACCAGACGGCGGAGTCCAACATCGAGGTACGTTTAAACGGTGAGGACAGCTCCGCCCAGATCATCTCAAGATCTGTCGGAAAAGGCAATTCCGTCCAGACCTTCCACCCGAAGGCGGTCGGAAACAACAAATGTCAGGCCCATATCCAGTGTGACTCCATCATTATGGACCACGCCGAGATCGGATCCATTCCGGAGATCCGTGCGCGCGACTTAAATGCGGCGATCATTCACGAGGCGGCGATCGGAAGGATCAACGATGAGCAGCTCTTAAAGCTTCGGACACTTGGACTTACCGAGGAAGAGGCGGAGAGCGTTATTATTGAGAACTTCCTGAATTAAAATCAGAATTTTATATAATATAAGAAAAGCAGGTCTGCAGGTAACATGACATGTTGCCGCTGCAGATCTGCTTTTTTGATGTCATACACTTGAAAAAGCTGCCGCTGACTGACGGCTTTTTCAAGTGTTAGAAGTACGTCCGTCTCTTCGGCGTATTCCAGCTTCCCACCACGCGCTTCACGTTGGAGATCGTTACGAAGGCGTTGGGGTCCTTTGCCTGGACGTAGTCCATAAACTGACCATATTCCTTTTTGGTGAGGATCGCAAGGATCTCTTCCTTCTGCGTGTCGCTGTAGCCGCCGGTTGCGGTGTAGACGGTGATTCCGCGCTGGAGTGTTTCGATGACGTAGCGCTTGAAATCATCGTTGTGCTCGGAGATCACGCAGACGCGGATCTTTCCGGTGAACTCGTCGATAAAGTAGTCCAGGACGAGGCCGCTGAAGTAGGTGGACAGGGCGCCGATGATCACGGTCTGGAGGTCGTAGGCGAAATAGGAGCTTGCGACGGTCACCATTCCGGCGATAATGATGGACTTTCCGAGATCCATGTGGAGGTACTTGTTCATGATCTTCGCGATAATGTCGAGACCGCCGGACGCGGCGTTGGCGTTAAAGAGGACTGCCTGTCCGTAGCAGATCACGACGATCATTCCCACCACGTCCAGGGCGATATTTCCTGTGGGAGAACCCGGATTTGGGAACAGGATCTCGAACACAAAGAGAAGCGCCGGCAGCAGGACGGAGATAAAGATGATCTTTGTCCCGAAGGTCTTATCCACGAAGAGGAATGCCAGGATGATGCAGATGATGTTTAAGAGCAGCGTCATGGCGGACAGGGACAGCGGGACAAAGTTTACGAGAACCACGGCGAGTCCTGAGATACTTCCGCTGATGATATGGTTCGGGTTCATGAAGAAATAGACTCCCACGGCGATGATGAAGGTGCCGAAGAAGATCGTGGAGAAATATTTTAGTTTTTCAAACATGGTGAGATTCCCTTTTTCGTATTAGTATTTGCGTGTCAATCATATGTGAAAAATGTACAGTTGTCAAACGTGCACGTTACAGTGTGAGCGCTTGTATGCGGCAAAGTGAAAAACAGATATTGATAAAATATGAAGGATGACCGGGGATGGAAAACGCGTTGGAGAAGGAAGAGGATGACGAATCCAATCGTGTGAGATATAATGGATCTGGAAGAATTTGCCGGTGTTTGGAGAAGGAAAAGATGAGGTTGGTAATATTATGAATCAGGAGTGTAGAATTATGTTTAGAGAGATTCGAAAAAAGAGAAATAAGATCGAGGATAGCGCGGCGGAGGAACTTCTGCAAAACAGCAGGAGAGGTGTTCTTGCGGTGAATGGGGATGATGGATATCCGTATGCGATCCCGCTCAATTATTTTTATGACAGGGAGAACCGGAAAATCTATTTTCATGGTGCGCGCGCGGGGCATAAGGTCGATGCACTGCGGGTATGTGATAAGGTATGTTTTACGGTTTATGGAAATGAGACGATCAGGGAGGAAGACTGGGCACCGTTTATGCAGAGTACGGTTGTGTTCGGGAGATGTCATTTGATGGAAAATGGCAGTGAGAAAGCAATGGAAATGTTAAAACGGTTTGCGATGAAATATTATCCGAATGAACAGCTGGCTGATGAGGAGATCGCGCAGGCGGGAAGGGCTGTGCAGATGTTTGAAATCGAGATCGAGCATTTGAGCGGCAAGGAGGTGCAGGAGAAGTAGAATGAGATTGAGGAATATTTTGATCGTTGTCAAGGATATTGAGAGATCGAAAAAGTTTTATCATGATCTGTTTGGACTTGATATAGTACTTGATAATGACGGAAATATAATCCTGACGGAAGGGCTTGTGCTGCAGGAGGAGAAGATATGGAAGGATTTTTTAGGGAAAACTATTATTCCGGAAAGCAATTCGTGTGAGCTTTATTTTGAGGAACAGAACATAGAGAGATTTGTTGAAAAATTGGAGCGGTTATATCCCAATATCCAGTATGTGAACCGCCTTATGACACATAGTTGGGGACAGAAGGTGGTCCGGTTTTATGATTTGGATGGCAATTTGATCGAAGTTGGGACACCGATGTGATTTTGTGTGTCAAAGTACAGAACGTATGTGTAGACACAGGCGATGGCCACCGTGAGGAGCGGCATTTTCGAGTCACCGATCCCGCGGAATACGCTGCCGAGTACGTTGTAGGCGATAATGAAGGCGGCGCCCGCGGAGCAGATCCGGATGTAGGCGGTGGTCTCAGCGAACGCTTCCTTCGGCATCTTATCCAGCTTTGCAAATGCGTTTACAAGCCCTCCGATGAGCTGTCAGACAGTAGAGCAGGGAAATACAGAATTGTTAACTCAGCAACTTTACTGATTTTTAAGATCTGATTTTAGGAGTGTTCCTTTCCTACGGATGTAAAAATGGCGGCATCGCTCACCATTGAAGCGATACCGCCATTTTTATATCCATTTCTATATATGGACGCGGAGATTATTTGGTCTCTTTTTCCTCAGCAGCAGCTGCAGCAGGTGCAGTTGTCACTTCAGTCTCCGGAACAACGTTGTGAACCGGGATGACGGAGAGTACAACAGCCTCCGGGTCGGTCTTTAAGTCGATGTCTTTGTTCTTTGCAATGTCAAGATCTTTGACATGTACGATGTCACCAACCTTGAGACCTGCAGCATCCAGTGTTGTCTTCTCGACAAGTGCGGACGGGAATGCTCTGTAAGCAACTTCGCTCAAGTCTTCCTGAAGAACGCCGCCGACAACAGCTTCACGGTTCAGGATAACGATCTCAGCAGTAGAAGTAACCTTCTCATCGCTTACAAGTGCCTGAAAATCAATCTCATCGATCTTTCTTGTCATTGCATTGTAGTCAATTTCCTTGATCAGGACATCATATACCTGCCCCTCAATGTCGAGATTGATCTGGCCGCCTTTATGTTCGGTCTTTAAAAGACGTTCAGCATCTGCAGCGTTCATCTTTACCGGAATGGAGCCTTCGATGGCATGTCCGAAAACATTACCTGTAACAAATCCTTCACGTCTTAATCTCTTTGCCTTTACATCCATGCTTCTTTTTTCAGCTTTTAAAGTAGTCATTTATCTTTTCCTCCAAAAATCTGATTCCCGGCAAACGAACCAGTATTCGTTCTGCCGGATTCGCTTAGCAGCCCTCAGCTTTATAGGATCTCGATTGCTCGAATAAAGGGGTTTTGTTAAGTTCGCTTCTTTCTTGTTACAGCGTAAGTATAGCAGTGTTTTGAGAAACAGATTAACCAAAAATGAAAAAAATAAAGGCCTAAATTTTAAAAAATGCACAAAAACAGAGCGGAGAAAGTCTGTGGATGTTCAAAACGGGGAAAGTGTGATAAGATATAAGAGATCATCACAAAGAAATAATTCGATGAAATAACCGGTGTTATGCAGGAAAGAGACGTGTGGTCATGGAAATGAAACATGACAGCCTGAGAACACGAGAATTCATATAATATGCTGCATGAGATCAGGCAGATCTCTGTAGCAGTCAATGAGGTGTATATTATGAATACAGACAATCGACCGATCGGTGTTTTGGATTCCGGACTCGGCGGGATCAGTGTTTTGAGAGAATTAGTGAAACTGATGCCGGGGGAGGATTTCTTATATTACGGGGATTCCGCGAATGCCCCTTACGGCACACGCACCCCGGAGGAGGTCATTGACCTCACAAAAAAGGATGTGGATTTTTTACTGGAACGCGGGGCGAAAGCCATAGTTGTGGCCTGCAACACGGCAACCAGCGTGGCGATCCGGGAATTGAGAGAGGAGTATGAGAAGAAGGATATTCCGGTGATTGGAATCGAACCGGCGCTGAAGCCGGCGGTGCTTGCGAAAGAGCACTCAAAGGTTGTCGTCATGGCGACTCCGATGACTCTGTCCCAGACAAAATTTAATTCCATGCTGCATGTCTACGAGGACGAGGCGAATATCATCAAGATGCCGTGCCCGGGACTTGTGGAGTATATCGAAGGCGGAATGTTAGAGGGACCTGTTTTGGACGAGTATCTGGAAAAACAGTTCGAGCCGTATGAAAAATCGGAAATCGATGCGGTGGTACTCGGCTGCACGCATTACCCGTTAGTAAAAGATGAGATCCAGAAACATCTGCCCGGCGTGGCGATCTATGATGGCGGATTCGGAACCGCGAAGCAGACGAGAAAGCGCCTGACTGAGTGCGGACTGTTATCGGGGAAAGAGTCCAGAGGTGAGGTGAAGATCTTTAACAGCAAGAATACGGAGGATGTGCTGGAGCTTTCGAGAAGACTGTTGAATTTATAGATACATGTAATACCAAAAATATCTGGAGGGGAAAGGTATGAAAAAATTATTGTACATTGACGCCTGCGTGAACCGCGACATTTCAAGAACGGAGAGACTTGCGCAGGCTTTATTAAAGGAAATGAACAAGAACGGGGAATATGAGGTCGAGACCCTGTGCCTGGAGGATGAAGATCTGAAGCTTTTTACCGGAAAAGAGAGTGCAGGACGGGAACAGCTCACGAGAGCCGGAATTTATGAGGGACCGATGTTTGACTATGCAAAGCAGTTTGCGTCCGCAGACCGGATCCTTGTGGCAGCTCCGTACTGGGATTTTACTTTCCCGGCGAGAATGAAATGTTATCTGGAGCAGATCTGTGTGACAGGGCTGACCTTTACCTTTTCTTCCAAGGGAATCCCAGGTGGGCTGTGCCATGCCGACAGTCTCCATTATGTGACCACCAGCGGTGGTTCCATCGGGGATCTGAATCTCGGATATGAGTATGTCGAGAAACTCTGCAAGGTATATTACGGAATCAATAAGACTGTGTGCTATACCGCAGAGGGACTTGACATCGAGGGCAATTCCGTGGAAGAGATCATGAAGGCGGCAGAGGAGGAGGCAATCCGAACATACCGGAACTTTGCGTGATTTCCTCAGGTTCATCTTCTTTTTTATAATAAGATATATCGCGATCGACTTAAGCGGAGGCAGGAAAAAGCTTCCGATCCGCAGCATTACCGTTGCCCCGAAGAATCATATCGACCTCGCGCGGGAGGGCATGAAGGAGTATCTTCACAGCCATGGATATGAGGTGGATGTGGAGCTTTCTAGGATCAAGTTAAGGTATTAGTACGAAAAATCATATTAAGGCATCAATCGAAACAGGACAGATCATCTGCGTGGATGCGGGTGGCTGTCCTGTTTTTTGCGGCTCTATGAAAATGGTTGACGGTAGACGCGATGGAAGTCAGTGTAGATAGAAAAACAAAAATAAATATGTCTGGTGGAAAAATAAGTTATATATTTGGATAAAGAAGAAAAGAAATTTCCGATAAAAATGAACTTTCCCCCAATTGCCTGTCTCTATAAGACAGATGCATCAAAAAAGAGAGGAGGCAGGACATGGATGAAGAGAATATCGTGAGACGCATGATCAACGGGGACATGGATGCCTTCGGGGAGCTGATGGAGAAGTATGAGAGGCCGGCGCTCAGGGCGGCCTGGCTGATCTCCGGGAACGCGGCGGACAGCGAGGACATTGTCCAGGAGACATTCACCGCCTGCTATTTAAACAGAAAGAAGCTCCGGGATCCGGCAGCCTTTAAGACATGGTTTTACAGGATACTCACAAGGTCCGCGTGGAAGATCAGCAGAAAGTCGCGGAAAGAACAGCCGGAGGAGGAACCTGCATCCGGGCAGGCGGACACCGGAAGGTCCGTCCTGGAAAACTGCATTATGAAGGAAGAGGAGCGGATCCTCTACGAGGCGGTGGAAAAGCTGCCGCCGAAGCAGAAGACCGTGTTGATCCTGTACTATTACAATGATATGCCGATCCGCGAGATCGCAAGGGTCTGCGGAGTGTTTGAGGGAACGGTGAAATCCAGGCTGTTCCACGCGAAGGAACAGTTGAAGCAAATCCTCACACAGGAGGAAGGAGGAAAAACATGGACGATCCTATCTTAGAAAAGAGACTGAAAAACATGTTTGAGAGCCGCGCAGGCGAACTTCCGGACGAATCGGTGCGGGAGGCGCGGATCCGGAGAAATGTATATGAGAAGATAGAAAGAGAGGGAAATTATATGAAGAAAGGTTTTATGAAAAAAGCGGTAGCAGCAGTTGCAGCGATCTGTGTGTTTGGAAGCATGACGGCGTTCGCGATTGGAAAGATCGCGGGAATCACATCCCGCACCGATATAAGAGATGAAGTCCACACCTATGAACAGGCGCTGGAGCTTCAGAAGGAGAATGGACCGATGGTAGATTTCCCGGAGAAATTCTCCAACGGGTACGCGTTTAAGGCTGCTGTGCCGGTAAACTATGAGACGGAAGATAAAGATGGAAATAAACTGGGAAACGGAACACAGCTTTCCGTCACATACGGAAAAGACGGCATGGAGGATGTCACGTTTTCCGCGGAAGTCGGCATGGATGGAGAACTCACCCCGGCAGAGGTGAGGACATGCGAGGATGGTACAGAACTCTGTTTCTACAAGCTGACCAACAAGTTCGTTCCGGCAGATTATGAGCTCACCGAGGAGGACAAACAGGCCCAGGAAGACGGCAATTTTAACCTGGCTTACGGCAGCGATAAGGTCGAAGTTATGACTTCCTACACGGTAGAGTGGAACATGGACGGACAGGGCTATAGCCTCTTCAAGTTTGGTGAGGATCTCGGCGCTGAGGAGATGTTTGGAATGGCGGAAGAGATTATTGCGGGACAGAGTAAGTAGAAGATAAAACAACTGGCAGTTCATAAGATAGATGATGAAAGCCTGAAATAAAAGATTTGATTAAGGAAAACGATCTGTTTGTGGTATTGATGGTTTGCACAGACAGATCGTTTTCCTTTTTTGATGCCATGCATCCAGAGAAAACTGTCGGTGGCAGGTTCTGGAGGTCATGTGTAAATAGAAACTTTAACAACACTTTGCAAGAATTCTCCCATCCTCTTTAGGTGGTGAGATGAATTG
>ERZ1026901.1008-NODE-1008-length-18222-cov-30.045742_pt1 | contig 18222 bp, 15 predicted proteins | sample MGYA00380179_ERZ1026901 | MGnify/ENA primary metagenome ERZ1026901 (study PRJEB33269, sample SAMEA4719815) | human gut metagenome | biome: human-associated habitat; feature: organic feature; material: feces | place: Cameroon | collected 2013-10 ... | reverse complement strand
TGAAAATAGGAGGTAAATGCCTTTTATGATTAGCATTTACCTCCTACCCGATTATCTTTGCATCCATACTTTGTCACATTTTGATCTTTGATTCGTTCTATTCTTTGGTTCATTCTGTATATGAGTAATGTCCGTTCTTTGGTGTATCTCTTTTGGGGTTTACACCGATCTTTGTGACATTTCAATTTTGAAATTATATATTTGTTATTCATTCTATGTGATTATGCTTTATTTATTGAAATCTTCATGGATTTGGCTGAAACGATGTACTCATTGTCGCGGTTTTGGTGTTCAGTCTCCTTCGGCGTATCGGTTTATCCGTTACGTCATAAATGAGCATTATCCTTATTATGCTTATGAAGAATTGAAGGAGCATATGAATATGTTGTCCAAACATCAACATAAGTTGGGGAGGCTGTTCTTTCGTTTAGCTAATTTTTGGCAGCCTGATTTCTGTTACTGTGATCAACCTCAGTTTTTGAAGTATGCTCAGGCCGGATCTCATCGTATGAAGTCAGGTGCGATTTCAGAATTCTTGGAAAAAAGTGCATTTCGTTGCGTTCCGAACACGGACCGCATACTGATTTGGGTTGACCTGGAATATGCAGCTGATGTGCTTGATGAATTGTTGACCAAATGCACATCTCAAACCTTGTTGGTAGTTAATTGTATTAACAATAAGAATCATGCTTTGTGGAAAAAACTTCAGGCTGATGTACATGTCGGTATTACTTATCATCTATATTATTGTGGCATTGTTTTTTTCGATAAGTCCGTTTACAAGCAGCATTATGAGGTGAATTTTTGATTATTGTGGGCAAATATGGATAAAATAATGTAATAATTGCATTATTCTTCTGTTTTATTAAGAAAAAATGCTTCAAATGCTTGCAGATAAAATATATTTTATTACTTTTGCACGCAAATATAAATCTAAAAAAAGACAGCTATGTATTGGACACTTGAATTAGCTTCGAAGCTTGAAGATGCACCATGGCCTGCTACAAAGGAAGAGTTGATAGATTATGCAACTCGTTCGGGTGCGCCTCTGGAGGTTCTGGAGAATTTGCAGGAGATAGAAGATGAGGGTGATGTCTATGAAAGCATTGAGGACATTTGGCCCGATTATCCTTCAAAGGATGACTTCTTATGGAATGACGACGAATATTAAAAAAGTCGATGATAGGGCTGCTCATTTTGGGCAGCCTTTATCGTTTACACTTTGTACTATCTTGTGTTTCCCGTATATAATATATATATAAATAGGTATATAAGACATGTTGTTACTATAAAAAGGTATTCTATCTTTAGGATGGTTATTATTATTCAGTTTACCTTATAATGATATGTGATAAATCGAATATTGCCTATATACAATAAAAATCGTATTATTTCGTTATTTAATTGTGTTGAAACGTCTCATTATATTATACGTCCTGTTGCTGGGTGTTCTGTCTGTGAATGCTCAGTACGATCCTTCGTTTAGTCATTATTTCGATATGGAGCCTTCTTTTAATCCAGCTTCAGTTGGAAAACAGGCTAAATTGAACGTAACGGGCGCTTATGCCATAGACCTGGCAGGTTATGAACATAACCCACGAACGATGTATGTATCGGCTGACATGCCTTTTTATCTTTTGAAAAACTATCATGGCGTAGGTCTTCAACTGATGAACGATCAGATAGGCCTTTTCACCCATCAGCGCCTGGCAGCCCAATATGCCTTCAAGCGAAGACTTTTTGGTGGAATGTTGAGTGCAGGTATACAGGCAGGTTTTATCTCTGAAAGTTTCGATGGAAGCAAGGTGGATGTAGAGGAAGGCAACGACCCTGCTTTACCGAAGACTAATGTAAATGGAAATTCTGTTGATATTGGTGCAGGTGTTTACTATATGCATGGCGCTTGGTATGTAGGCGTTTCTGCCCAGCATCTCACTTCTCCCAAGATAGAGTTAGGTGAAACCAATGAAATCGACATCTCTCCAGTATATTATTTGACTGGAGGATACAATATTAAGTTGAGAAATCCGTTTTTATCAGTGAAGCCTTCTGCTCTTGTCAAATATGACGGAGTGGCTTGGCGTGGAGATATTAGCTGTAGACTGGTGTATACTCATGAGAAGAAGATGCTCTATGGAGGTGTCTCTTATAGTCCCACCAATTCTGTGACTGGCCTCATTGGTGGCCGCTTTCATGGCGTTGTGATAGGTTATAGCTATGAGTTCTATACTTCAGCCATCTCTCCGGGCAATGGTAGCCACGAGCTCTTTGTAGGTTATCAGACCGATATCAATCTTGTTAAAAAAGGAAGAAACAAGCACAAAAGCGTAAGAATATTATAAGCAAACATGAACATGAAGAAATGTATATTATCCCTCTGTTCGGCGGTAGCTCTCTTGGCATTAACTGGATGCTTTGGAGCTAAGTCTGCCTCGGTCTCTGGTAGAGGCGGTGAGGTCGTGGGCGTCGGTGGAAGGAATTTTGCAGAACCTGCACCTTATGGAATGGTAAAAATCAATCGTGGATTCCTGAAGATGGGATTAGAAACAGAAGATTCGCTGTGGGGAGAGAAGACTCCTCGCAAGGAAGTTTCTGTAGATGGTTTCTGGATGGATGACACCGAGATCACAAATTCAGAGTACAAGCAGTTTGTATCCTATGTGAGGGACTCTATTCTTCGAACCCGTTTGGCAGACCCCGCCTATGGTGGCGACGAAACCTATATGATTACTGAGGACAAGCAGGGCAATCCTGTAACTCCGCGTATCAACTGGAAAAAGCAACTTCCCAAGAAACCTAACGAAGATGAGCAGCGCGCGATAGAGAGTCTTTATGCTGTCAATCCTGTTACGGGTGAGAAATTGATAGACTGGCGCCAGTTGAACTATAAGTATGAGATTTATGACTATACAGCTGCGGCTTTGCGTCGCAACCGTATCAATCCACAGGAGCGAAACCTGAATACAGATATCAATATTGATCCAAACGAGGTGGTGATGATATCCAAGGATACGGCCTATGTGGATGATGAAGGAAGAATCGTCAGTGAAACCATTAACCGTCAGTTGTCGGGGCCTTGGGATTTCCTCAATACCTATATTGTTAATGTATATCCCGATACAACTTGTTGGGTCAACGATTTCAGAAACTCAGACAATGAAACTTATCTGAGAAGCTATTTCAGTAATCCTGCTTATAACGATTATCCCGTAGTAGGTGTTACCTGGGAACAGGCCAATGCCTTCTGCGCATGGCGTACAGATTATCTGCTGAAAGGCTTAGGCCCTGAGGCAAGGTTCGTTCAGCGTTACCGTCTTCCTACTGAGGCAGAATGGGAGTTTGCCGCCCGAGGCAAGGATCAGAACGAGTTTCCATGGGACAACAAGGATGTAAAGAACGGCGACGGTTGTTTCTATGCCAACTTTAAACCCGATCGTGGTAACTACACCAAGGATGGCAACCTGATAACAAGCAAGGTGGCTATTTATTCACCCAATTCCAATGGCTTGTATGATATGGCCGGTAATGTGGCAGAATGGACCAGCACGGTATTTACAGAGGCTGGTGTTGATGCCATGAACGACCTGAATCCAACCCTTGTCTACAATGCAGCCAAGGAAGATCCCTATCGTCTGAAAAAGAAGAGTGTACGCGGAGGGTCATGGAAAGATCCAGAGTCATTTATCCGTTCGGCATGGCGTTCCTGGGAATACCAGAATCAACCAAGGTCATATATAGGATTCAGATGTGTGAGAAGTCTTGCTACCACATCGAGTGCTAAACAAAAAACAATAAAAACAAAGAAAAGGAGATAATAGCCATGGGCGAATATAGTAAATTCAATATCGTATACCGTCTGCAAAGATGGATGGACAGTGTGCCTGGTCAGACCTTTCTGAACTATGCTTACAGTTGGGGTGCTTCTGTCGTTATTGCTGGTGCGTTGTTTAAGTTGACCCACCTGCCTGGAGCTAATTTCATGATGTTCCTTGGTATGGGAACAGAGGTTGTGGTATTCTTTCTTTCCGCCTTCGACCGTCCTTTCGACAAGACTGCTGACGGACGGGATATCCCTACTCATGTGACAGAGGAATATCTCGAGACAGGTAAGGTGACCTATGAAGAAGGACGTGTTGCTTCCTCTCAGGCTTCACCTGTTGGTAATGTTCAGCCTTCAGTCGTTGTCGTAGGCAATCCTCAGGCGTCTTCTTCTGCATCTACTGTCAATATGGCAGATTCTGAGGTGTGCGATCCTCTCGAAAAGCCTGTTCAGTCTGTAGCAGGTGAAAGTGAAGCTTTTGTGCAGCAGCCTGTAGGCAATGGCGTCTGGGTAGGAAGTCAGCAGAATATTACTCCCGAGATGGCCGAGGCTCAAAACAACTATGTGGAAGAGTTGAAGAAGTTGGTAGAAACCTTGGAGAAGGTGAATGAGCAGAGTACTCGACTTACTCGTGACAGCGAGGAGATGGAGAATCTGAACCGTACTCTTACCGGTATCAGCAAGGTTTATGAAATGCAGCTGAAGGGTGCCAGTCAGCAAATTGGCACTATCGACCAGATAAATGAGCAAAGCCGCAAGATGGCTCAGCAGATAGAGCAACTCAACAAGATATATACACGTATGATTGAGGCGATGACTGTCAATATGAGGGCAGCCGCACCCCATGTGAGTGAAGATTAAAAAGCATAGAGATACGAACTCTCTCTACGGACGAAGAGGGAGAAAACAAGTGAAATAAGCAAATTAAAGAATGGCAATAAAGAAAAGACCTATATCGCCTCGCCAGAAGATGATCAACCTGATGTATCTCGTCTTGATGGCTATGCTGGCATTGAACATCTCGACCGAGGTGCTCAATGGATTCTCTATAGTAGAGGAGAGTCTGAACCGTACAACAGCCAACTCTTCTGCCGAGAATGCTGCCTTATATAGTAATTTTGCTGATCAGATGAAGCAAAATCCAGCCAAGGTAAAGGCATGGTTTGAGAAGGCGACACAGGTTAAGGAAATGAGCGATTCGCTCTACAACTTTGCCCAGCAGCTGAAGGAAGCCATCGTGCGTGAAGCTGATGGAAGCAATGGTGATGTACTCCATATCGAGAACAAGGACAATCTCGAGGCTGCTGGTATCGTGATGCTGGCTCCAGGTTCTGGTAAGGGTGGCAAATTATATCGTGCCATCAACAGCTATCGTGACCGCATCCTGATGATGGTCACCGATGAGCATCAGAAGAAAATCATCCAGAGCAATCTTTCTACCCGTGTGCCTAAGGATGCAAAGAATTTGGGCAAGAACTGGCAGGAATACATGTTTGAGAATATGCCTGTGGCAGCAGCAGTCACCTTGTTGTCTAAGTTACAGAGTGATGTGCGTTATGCCGAGGGAGAAGTATTGCATACATTGGTTTCCAATATCGACATGAAGGATATAAGAGTCAACAAGCTTGATGCCTTTGTTATTCCAGAGAAGACAACTCTTTATCCTGGCGAGCGCTTCAATGCCAATATCGTGATGGCTGCAGTCGATACAACTCAGCAGCCTGAGATCTATGTCAATGGAGTGAGAGTGAACACGGCTCATGGTCAGTATTCGTTCACAGCGGGTGGAGTTGGCGAGCACCAGTTTGGTGGCTATATCCTGATGCAGAATGCCAGAGGCGATGTGATGCGTCGAAACTTCCTGCAGAAGTATACTGTAATTCCTGCGCCCAATACCGCCACAGTGGCAGCCGATATGATGAATGTATTGTATGCTGGTTTCCAGAATCCTGTCAGCATCAGTGTGCCAGGAGTTCCTGCCAATGCTGTATCTGCAACCATGACAGGTGGTTCGTTCATATCGAAGGGCAACGGACGTTTTGTGGCAGTACCATCAGCAGTGGGTAAGGACGTGACGATACATGTTACTGCCCGTGACAAGGGTCAGACGAGAACGATGCCTCCATTTGTATTCCATGTAAGAAAGCTACCCGATCCAACAGCTTACTTGGCTTTGGGTACCAACCGTTTCCGTGGTGGAGCCTTGTCGAAAGCTTCCCTGATGGGTGCTGCAGGTATTCATGCGGCAATCGATGACGGATTATTGGATATTCCTTTCCGCGTATTGAGTTTTGAGACTGTTTTCTTCGACAATATGGGTAATGCAGTACCTTTGGCTTCGGCAGGAGCCAATTTCTCTGAGCGTCAGCGTGAGGAGTTCCGCAGACTGTCGAGAAACCGTCGTTTCTATATCTCTCACATCAAGGCTGTGGGGCCTGATGGAATTACCCGTAACCTCCCTGCAGCCATGGAGGTGATTGTGAGGTAGAGAAATGCAAAGAGTGAAGAATCTTATTGTTTAGAAATAAAGATATTATAATGAGAAAGATATTTTTGTTATTGATGCTTGCGGGGCTGACAATCGGTGCGAATGCCCAGCCAGAAGCTCGTAGACAGGCACAGCAGAAAGCCAAGCAGCAGTCGAATGCCAACAACATGACGACTCGTGCGCAGATAATGTTCCCCACATCGGCCACCATGGGCGACGATGTGGTATGGAGACGTGATATCTATCGTGAGCTCGACTTAAATGATGATGCCAATGCACCATTGTATTATCCTGTGGAGCCTGTCGGTGGTCAGATGAATCTCTTTACCTATATGTTCAAGCTGATGTTGAGCGGTCGTGTTCGTGCCTACCAGTATCGCTTGGATGGTCATGAGAGTTTCAACTACGAGGATCGTGTAGTACCCAAGGCTTTTATGGACAATTATCACATCTATTATGAGCGTAAGAATGGAGCTTTGACCCTCGATGACAGCGATATTCCTTCTCGTGAGGTAAAGTCTTACTATGTGAAAGAAGCCACATACTACGACCAGCATACCGCCACATTCCATACCAAGGTAATCGCCTTGTGTCCTATTATGACACGTGAAGACGATTTTGGTGATGCCGGAACCAAGTATCCTCTCTTCTGGATGAAGTATTCTGACCTTGCTCCCTATCTCTCCAAGCAGCAGATAATGACGAGCAATCTCAATAATGCTGCCATGATGAGTATAGACGATTATTTTGTCAAGAACCAGTATAAGGGCAAGATATACAAGACGACCAATATGTTGGGTAAAACCTTGGCTCAATATTGTCCTACCGATTCAGCTCTGAGCAAGGAGCAGAAGAAGATAGAGTCAGAGTTGGCTGCCTTCGAGAAGAATATCTGGGGCGATCAGGCGCGCAAAGATTCTCTTGACAGTATTGCCAATGCCGACAAGAAGAATGCGAAGGGCGTGAAGGGTGTGAAGAAGAATCGCAGAAGCAGAACTTCTGGTTCTTCGTCTACAGTCAAGACCCGTCGTCAGCGCAGTTCCGGTTCGTCAGGATCCAGTACAGCCCGAGTTTCGGTTCGTCGTCAGCGTCATTAATAATAGGTTTATAATATAAGGTATGAAGAAAGTATTATCATTTATTGTGTTGGCGGTTTCGCTCTTCTTTGCTAATCCTGCTCAGGCACAGATTAAGTTAGGTGTAAAGGGTGGCTTGAATGTCAGCAATTTGAAGCTCAGTAGAGACAACTGGGATGCGGAAAACCGTGCAGGATTTTTCTTTGGTCCTATGGTTAAGGTGACAGTGCCTGTTACAGGCTTAAGTTTTGACGTCGCCGCTTTATATGATCAGAAGGAGGCTAAGGTGAAAGTTGCCGACGATGTTGTGGGCGGAACTTATAATTCAACCACAGTTACACAAAAATTCATTGATATTCCTGTGAATGTCCGTTATGGTTTTGGGCTGAGCAGTCTGGCTAATATCTTCCTCTTTGCAGGTCCGCAGTGGGGAATCAATGTAGGAAATAAGAATTTCAAATGGGATAAATCCACCAGCTATTCCTTGAAAAAGGCAAACTTCAGTGTGAATGTGGGCGCTGGTGTAACTTTGTTGAGCCATCTGCAGGCTTCAGTCAATTACAACATTGAATGCAACAAGTCCGGCAGTATGGATATGGGAGTTTCTGATGCCAGTGGTAATCCTGTTGTCGTGAAGGGAAGAAACAATACCTGGCAGATTTCTCTTGGCTATTGGTTCTAAGCATAGGAGATACATATTAAAATATATAAAAGCAGATACCTGATGTTGGGTATCTGCTTTTTTATTGTTACCTTTGCAGGGTATGAAGTATGTTGATGTCATATTGCCCTTGCCGCTTCCAGGCATGTTTACCTATTCTGTCCCCGAAGGGATGGAAGGATGTGTTGTCTTTGGTAAACGGGTGCTTGTGCCATTGGGCAAGAGCAAGAAGTACATTGCCATGGTGGTAAAGGTGCATCAGGAGAAGCCATCCTTTCAGGTCAAGCCGATAGAGCAGGTGCTGGATGCTACTCCCACACTTCTTGACCGGCAGTACAGGCTATGGTCGTGGATATCCAACTATTATATGGCACCTTTGGGAGATGTCTATAATGCCGCAATGCCTGCCGGCATGAAGTCTGCAGAGAAGTTCAAACCCAGGATGGAACTGTATGTGGAGCTTACGAGCAAATACCGCAACGAAGCTTCCCTGCATGTGGCGCTCAATATGTTGCAGCGTGCCCTGAAGCAATCTAAAGCCCTTACCACATTTCTCAGCCTTTCCCATTGGGACAGTCTTGAGAACGATACGCCTCGTGAAGGCATCAAGAAGGTCACCAAGGAAGAGCTGATGAATGAGGCTCATTGCACTTCTGCCATTGTCAAGTCGCTCATCGACCGCGACATCCTCTTTACTTACGAGGAGGAGGTGGGACGACTGAATACCTCAGGCGAGAGTCACTTCGAACAGATCAAACCACTCTCCATAGCTCAGCAGGATGCTTACAACAAGATTCTCCTTCAGATGATGAAGAAGAATGTGGTGCTTCTTCATGGCGTGACTTCGAGTGGCAAGACCGAGGTGTATATCCACCTCATCAAGCAGGCTCTCGACAATCACAAGCAGGTGCTTTATCTTCTGCCCGAGATAGCTCTCACGGTACAGATCATGGAACGCCTGCACAAAGTATTTGGCGATCGTCTTGGCATTTATCATTCCAAGTATAGCGATGCCGAACGAGTGGAGATATGGCAGAAACAGATGTCTGCCCATCCCTACGATGTTATTCTGGGGGCTCGAAGTGCAGTCTTTCTCCCTTTTCAGAATCTCGGACTTGTCATCATCGACGAGGAACACGAAACATCCTTTAAGCAGCAAGACCCTGCTCCCCGCTATCATGCCCGCAGTGCTGCTATTGTGTTGGCAGGTATGTATCCCGACTGTAAGGTTCTTTTGGGTACAGCCACCCCCTCTATGGAGAGTTATTACAATGCGCAGGAAGGCAAGTACGGATTGGTGGAACTCAAAACCCGATACAAGGACATACAGTTGCCCGAAATCCAGGTGGTGGATGTAAAGGATTTGCGGCATCGCAAGATGATGACTGGTGCCTACTCTCCTCAACTTTTAGCAGCCATACGCGATGCTTTGTCGCATGGCGAACAGGCCATTCTGTTCCAGAATCGTCGTGGCTTTGCACCGATGGTGGAATGTAAGGTATGCGGATGGGTGCCTAAGTGCAAGAACTGCGATGTGTCGCTTACACTTCATAAGAATATCAACCTGCTCACCTGTCACTATTGCGGATATACTTATCCAGTGCCAGTGGAGTGCCCCAACTGTGGAAGTACAGAACTCATGGGTCGAGGGCTGGGTACCGAGCGCATCGAAGACCAACTGACGGATATCTTTCCCGAGGCTCGTATCGCCCGTATGGATTTGGACACCACCCGTACCCGCAATGCTTACGAACGGCTGATAGACGATTTCTCGTCGGGTAAGACCAATCTGCTCATTGGCACGCAGATGATCAGCAAGGGACTGGATTTCGACAAGGTGAGTGTGGTGGGCATACTGAATGCCGACTCCATGCTCAATTATCCCGACTTCCGAGCCTACGAGCATGCCTTTATGATGATGGCTCAGGTGAGCGGAAGGGCTGGAAGAAAGGGCAAGCGAGGCAAGGTGATATTGCAGACCAAGTCGCCCACGTTGCCTGTCATCTCGCAGGTGGTTCATAACGATTATACAGGCTTCTACCAAGACTTGTTGGAGGAACGAAGGGCTTTCCATTATCCTCCTTTCTACCATCTTGTCTATGTCTTCCTGAAGCATAAGCACGAGCAGGTATGCCATCAGGCGAGTATGGAGTTGGGACAGACTTTGCGCTCCTGGTTTGGCGACAGGGTTCTTGGTCCCGACAAGCCAGCGGTGGCAAAGGTGAAGACCATGAACATCCGTAAGATTGTTATCAAACTGGAAAATGGTATTGACCAGCATAAGGTGAGAGAATATCTCAGATATGCCCAGGAGCAAATGTCGAAGGACCCTCGCTATGGCGCATTGCAGATTTACTATGATGTCGACCCGTTGTAGACTGATATGATGGCAAAGATCTTGTCTTTGTATAGAGCCAATGAACATAAAAACAAAAAAGGCTATCCCTTTCGAAAGATTGGGATAGCCTTTTGCGATTGTATGTAGTTATGCTTTTGGAATGTTGCTCTTAGAAGTTGATGTCGAGACCAACTGCGAAGACGTTGTTGTTACGGGTATAGTCAGAAGAATAGTTCAAGCTTCTGTCTGCTGTGAGCTGTACCGTTTCGGTAGTCTTCTTGTGCTGATAGAATGTGTGGAAGTAAGCCACGTTGAGATCCATCTTCTTGTTGATGTGATAAACACCACCGACGGCAACAGAGTTGGAACTTACAACGAATGACTTGTCATCCATATACTCGTCAGACAAACCATAGTTGGTGTTCTGCCAACCTGTACTTAGAGTGATCTTCTTGTTGACGTCTACCTCTACACCGGCATTATACTCCAGGGTACCACGCTTCAACTCCTTGTTGCGGTTGTTGTAAGATGTGGCATTCTTGTCGTCGAACCAGTGGAAACCTGCGTTTACTCTTACTGCATCTACAGGGCTGTAGCCTACTCCCAAAGCCAAGTAAGCAGGAATGTCGCCAGCAATCTTCTTGCCGTCCTCATATTCACCGATGGCCTTGTCTATCTTTGAGTCAAACTGAGTCTTCAATGCGACCATGGCTCCTTGAATTTTTGGGTTGCTCAGAATAGCGTCTGCAGCAGCCTCTGGCACACCATTAGCGATGTAGGCATTGCGCAGATTGTCGGGCAGGTTGCCGATACTTGGTATCTGATTTACCGACTTGTTCTTCAGACGTATACGGGTCTTGAACTCATACTTAGCAGAGAAGTTCCAACGGCCGGTCTTGTAATCTACGCCGATGATAGGAGTGAAGCCTACGCCACTCTGGTCGCAGCTCAACTCGATATTGGCAGAACTTTCCTTAGCAGGGTTGAGTACCTTATAAAGAGGCATTTGTCCTACCTGAATGTTCTCTACATAACCATAGTAATTGGTCAGGGCATAAACACCACGAACACCCAAGAAGGCACTGAAGTTGTCGCTGAACTTGTAAGCAGCACCTGCAGAGAGACCGTAGTAATACTGGCGTCCGTGCATATAGCTGTTGTAGCTGTACTTACCTTCAGTTCCGAAGCACTGGTTGCTTGAGAATATGGCTGGTACACCATAAGCACCTGCCACCTGGTCAACAGCACCTGCCAACTGGCAAGCTGCAATGGCAGTCTCGGCTACAATCTTCTCGAATGATCCCAGTCCGTCGTCGAAGGTACACTTACCGCCACCACCAGTGAGGGCGAAGCTTGCCTGGAAAGACCATTTGCCCTTGTTGTAGGCATACTGGAAAGAAGGGATAACAGGAGCAAAAGCCGTACCCTTGAAATCACGAGGAGTGATGGGATTGTTTACATTGTTGGTAAACAAAGCATAGTCATTGTTGATAGTACGTGTCTGGAAAGCCAACTGCCAGTTGATGGCGAGATGGTGACCTTCACTCATGAATACAACTCCGGCCGGATTGTAATAAACTCCGTCAATACCGATTGAAGCCTCACGGCTCATCATTCTGTCGAATGCTACGTGCTGGTTTGTGTTTGTGAGCAAACCACCTGCCAATGTAGGTGTTGCACAGGCCATCGCAATGGCAACACAAACTAATTTTAGTTTCTTCATTTTAATAATTTTAAATAAAAACGTCCGCAAAGGTAAGAAGAATGTTCTATTTGGATACAGAAAGGTGCGCTTATTTAAAACATATTAACAGAAAAAGAAGGTTTTGTTGCACAGATTTTAAAATATGTGCAGAGTTTTACTTCTGTTCGGGATAAGAAATAGGGGGACAAAAGTTGGTAATATTACCCAACTTTTGCAAGTAACTACCCAGCACCCCTATAGCCATGTGTTTTTACTTTAATAGCATACTAATTGTTTCCTGTTTGTTATGATGTTGTTCTTGGACAACTATAAAAAGTCCGTTCAAAGCCTTTGAACAGACATTCAAAGCCTTTGAACGAACATTGCAAAGCACGGAACAGAACTTTATTTGCGGTTCACAGATTTTAGTTGTGTGGTTTAACGATTTTTGTTGACCCCTATAAGTGTTATTGATAATATGAGTTGACTCAGTTATTACTAATTTATAATTCACGTTGACTTACTTTAATAATAATGCTTCCCTTTCTGTATAAATGCTTGCTTTCTCTCCTTATAATAACTCCGATTTTAGTGATCCAAGGTATAAACGCGGAGCCGCTTACGCGACGGAACTGTGAGGAAGGTTGTTGTGAAGTAAAAAAACTTAATTGATAAATTGATATGAAAAGAGTGAGGGTGCGTCAGCAGTCAATGACGCACCCTCGTTTCTTTTATGCAAAAATATTACTTGTTCAGGTGTGGATAGGAAATCCTGGTGTGGTAGATGGATTTCAGTCGTTCAATGAGTACAGACTTGGCCAAGGCTATGTCGCGGAAGGTGATAGGACACTCCCTGAAGAAACCGCCTGCTACCTGACTGTCAATGAGCTTATTGGTCAGTGCGCTGATACTCTCTTCGGTATATTCTTTGAGCGAACGTGATGCCGCCTCCACAGTATCAGCCATCATCAGAATAGCTTGTTCGCGCGTGAAAGGGTTAGGACCCGGATACTGGAATTGCTCTTTGTCTACCTTTTCGTCAGGATGCTCATTACAATAATTAATATAGAAGAATTTGGTAAGTCCATTGCCATGGTGTGTGGAAATGAAGTCCTTGATGATGCCTGGCAGATTGAATTTCTCGGCAAGCTTCAGTCCTTCCGTAACGTGGCTGATGATGATTTGTGCGCTCTCCAGGTCGGAGAGTTGGTCGTGAGGATTGACACCAGCTTGGTTTTCGGTAAAGAATACAGGATTGGTCATCTTGCCGATGTCATGATAGAGCGCACCGGTACGTACCAGCAGACTGTTGGCATGAATACGGTTGGCAATTTCGGCAGCCAGGTTTCCCACGGTGATGGAATGCTGGAAGGTGCCAGGAGCTATCTCGCTCAGGTTTCGGAGCAGTCCCTTGTTGGTGTTGGAAAGCTCGAAGAGTGTCACGTTGGAGATGAATCCAAACATCTTCTCGATGAGGTACATCATCGGGTAGGAGAGCAGCAGGAAGATGCCGTTGATAATAAAATAGGTGTACATGCTCGGGTCGATGTTGAACACCTGGTTGTCCTGCATGAGCTGTAGAGCCAAGTAGACGATGCAACTCGATATGGTGACGAGTATGGCTGTGATGAATATCTGCGACCGCTTGGACAGTTCGCGGAGCGAGTAGATGGCCACCAGTCCCGATGCCAACTGCACGATGATGAACTCGTACTGATACTTTACTGCTGCGGCACAGATAAGAATCATCGTGACATGGGTGATGAATGCCGTTCGGGAATCCATAAACACCCTGACGAAGATGGCAGCCATGGCAAAGGGGATGATATAGACCGAGAAGAAGTTGTGCTTCATCATCATCGACACGAGGATAGGGAAGAGAGTGATCATCGTGTAGAGCATGGTGAGGCTTCGTGGCTTCTCGAAGTAGTCTTTGCGGAAGAGCGTGAGGTAGGAGGTGAACATCATGACGAGTATCAGCACGAAGAGAATCTGGCCGATAAAGGTGGTCATGATTTCGTCCTGAGTGGAGCTTCTGCGCTTCATTTCCTTGTCGAAAGAGTTGAGCACACGGCAGGTGTAGTCGTTGACGATTTCTCCACGGTCGATGATTTTCTGTCCGCTCATCACCATGCCACTTGCCAAAGGAATGCTGCTCAGCAGATCGTTTTTCTCGGCATCGCTCTTCTCTTTATCGTACACGATATTGGCCTCTATATAGTTGTTGAGGTTGCACCGTGAGAGGATGGCTCGCTGGGCTGCGAGTTTCTCGTTGGCAAAGATGTGCTCGTAGGCAGCTATGGTGGAGTAGAAACTGCTCACCTTGAGACTCTTGGCATTTTTACCACTCACGAATCGTATCATGCTGGTGGAGTCCTTGAAGATGTTGTTGTATTCGTTGGTGTTGATGATGCCCATCTGGTATATTTCCTGCATCTGTCTTGCCACGATGCCCACATATTCTTTGGGCAGACCGTTGATGCCCTGTTCGTAGTCGTGCAGGAATCGCTCCACCTGCTTTTTCTCGATAAGCGGGTTGAGACTGTAGTAAGGCTGGAAGTGCTTGAGCAGGGAATCCTGTTCGTGCTTGATGGCCTCGTCTGTTTTGTAGATAGGGAAGTCGAACTTGGCAATGACCGATCCATACATCCATGGCTTTCCTACATCGTAGCGATACATTCTGCCCTCGTTGCGTGGCAGGAACCACACGATGATGGCTACGGTGATACATACGAGTACGGTCTTGGTGGCGAGATTTCGCCAGTAATTCTCTTCTGTGTTGTTGAATATGCTCATTTTATACCACTATTTTTAGATTACTCTGCGAAAATACGAAAAAAAACTGCTAAAATCGCAAAAAAAAGTGTAATTTTGCAGAAAATTTAAAAAATAGCTATTTTCAGACATGACTGATAGAAAAGTAAGAGTGCGTTTTGCCCCCAGTCCTACGGGTGCATTGCACATTGGCGGTGTTCGTACTGCCTTATATAATTATTTGTTTGCTCGCCAGCATGGTGGTGAGCTTGTGTTCCGTATTGAGGATACTGACTCACATCGTTTTGTGCCAGGAGCTGAGGAGTATATCCTGGAGTCATTCAAATGGCTCGGTATCAAGTTTGACGAGGGTGTAAGCTTTGGTGGAGAGCATGGTCCTTACCGCCAGAGTGAGCGTCGCGACATCTATAAGAAATATGTGCAGCAGTTGCTCGATGCTGGTAAGGCTTATATCGCTTTCGATACTCCCGAGGAGCTTGAGGCAAAGCGTGCCGAGATACAGAACTTCCAGTATGATGCCCATACCCGTATGCAGATGCGCAACTCGCTTACTCTTTCCAAGGAGGAGGTTGACCAGCTCATTGCAGACGGCAAGCAGTATACTGTACGCTTCAAGATTGAGCCCGGCGAGGAGATTCATGTCAACGATATGATACGAGGAGACGTGAAGGTGATGAGTGATATCTTGGACGACAAGGTGCTCTATAAGAGCGCAGACGAGTTGCCAACATATCATCTTGCCAACATCGTGGACGACCATCTGATGGAGATTTCCCACGTGATTCGTGGTGAGGAGTGGCTGCCAAGTGCTCCCTTGCATGTGTTGCTCTATAAGGCTTTTGGCTGGGAAGACACGATGCCACGTTTTGCCCATCTTCCTTTGTTGCTCAAGCCAGAGGGTAAGGGTAAACTGAGCAAGCGTGATGGCGACCGTCTGGGTTTCCCTGTGTTCCCATTGGAGTGGCACGATCCCAAGACCGGCGAGGTGTCATCAGGCTATCGCGAGAGTGGTTACTTCCCCGAGGCATTGGTCAACTTCCTGGCTCTGTTGGGATGGAATCCTGGTACAGAACAGGAAATCTTCTCGCTCGATGAGTTGGTGAAGGCTTTCGATATCTCACGTTGTTCGAAGGCTGGTGCCAAGTTTGACTTCAAGAAGGGTATTTGGTTCAACCATGAGTATATACTGATGAAGAGCGACGACGAAATAGCCAATCTCTTTGCCCCTATCGTTGCCAACAATGGTGTGGAGGAAACGATGGATCGTGTGAAGCAGGTTGTGCACATGATGAAGGACCGTGTGAACTTCGTCTATGAGTTGTGGCCTCTTTGCTCTTTCTTCTTTATTCCACCAACCGAGTACGATGCCAAGACAGCCAAGAAGCGCTGGAAGGAGTATTCGGCTCAGCAGATGACCGAGCTTGCAGAGGTGCTTGAAGGTATCGAAGATTTCTCTATCGAGGGACAGGAGCCTGTCGTGATGAAATGGGTAGAGGACAAGGGCTATAAGCTTGGCGACGTGATGAACGCATTCCGTCTCACACTCGTTGGCGAGGGCAAGGGCCCAGGCATGTTCGACATCTCAGCCTTCCTTGGCAAGGAGGAAACCCTGAAGCGCTTGCGCAAGGCCATCGAAGTGTTAGGATAAAGTGTCAATCAAACTTCCGGTATCATGATTTACAACGTAGTCATTTATTTGGTCCTCTGGGGCATAGCCATTGCGAGCCTTTTCGACCATAAGGTGCGCAAGATGTGGCGTGGCGAGCGTGAAGCATTCAGACTGCTCAAGCAGAAGGTAGACCCTACTGCTCAGTATGTGTGGTTTCATGCAGCCTCGCTTGGCGAGTTCGAGCAGGGGCGTCCCCTCATGGAACGTATTCGCAGGGATTTCCCTCAGTACAAGATATTGCTTACCTTCTATTCGCCATCGGGCTATGAGGTGCGCAAGAACTACGAGGGAGCCGACATTATCTGTTATATGCCGGTGGATACTCGATTGAATGCTATCCGTTTCCTGCGTCTGGTGCGCCCGGTGATGGCTTTCTTCATCAAGTATGAATTCTGGTCAAACTTCCTTCACATTCTGAAGCATCGCAATATTCCTACCTACAGTGTGAGCAGCATCTTCCGCGAGGACCAGGTGTTCTTCAAGTGGTATGGCAGGAGCTATGCCGGAGTACTGAAGTGCTTTACCCGTTTCTTCGTGCAGAACGAGGAAAGCAAGCGCCTGCTCGAAAGTATTGGCATAACTGCTGTCGACGTGGTGGGAGATACCCGTTTTGACCGTGTGCTCCAGATCAAAGAGGCTGCCAAGCAGTTGCCTATATGTGATGCTTTCCGCAAGGGTCACGTTGCTGAGGCTTCGGCTACTGGAGAAATCCCTGCTAAAGAGGACTATAAGGTTTTTGTGGCAGGCAGTTCCTGGCCACCTGATGAGGAGATATTCATTCCGTTCTTCAATGAGCATAAGGACTGGCGTCTGCTGATAGCTCCTCATGTCATAGGCGAGGATCATCTGCGCCAGATTCTTTCTCTGATAAAGGACAAAAAGGTGGTGCGCTACACACAGACCACTCCCGAGGAGGCAGCTCAGGCTGACGTGCTGATCATCGACTGTTTCGGATTGCTGAGCAGCATGTACCATTATGGTGATGTGGCTTATATCGGAGGTGGTTTCGGAGTAGGTATTCATAATACCCTGGAGGCTGCCGTATGGAATATGCCGGTTATTTTCGGTCCTAACAATAAGAAATTCCAGGAAGCCCAGGGCTTGCTCAAGTCGGGTGGCGGTTTTGAGATTCAGAACTATGAGAGTTTTGAGGGCTTGATGAATTCTATGATGAATGATGAGGCTTTCCTGAAGCAGGCCGGTGACAAGGCTGGTGCTTTCGTAGCGAGTCTTTCGGGTGCTACCGATAAGGTTCTTTCTAAAGTGGAGCTTTAAACTCTTTCACAAGAGCGGTGCTTTTCACAAAGCGGGATGGTTCTTTTTCGCAAAGAATCGAGGTGCTTTTCACAAAGCAGTATTTTTGTAATTACAGTTGCAAAAGTACTGCTTTTTTCTGTAACCACCAAATTTCAGTGTGCGTGAAGGGGCTGTTTTCTGCAACTCATAGTTTTGTGATGAAGAAAACTAAATTTTACGCCTCGTTATCTTATGAGTTGATACCGTACGTTTCATACGGTATCATCTCCTAAGACATGAGGCAGCCGTGCGTTTCATATGGTAGCCTTTCTGTAAGAAAAAAGATTGTACTCGCTGACGCTGACAGTCCAATTTTCCGCAGGGTAAAAAGGGTAAGGGTAGAAGCTTATATTTATGTATATAATTTATATATATAAATATAAAAAATAATTAACACTCTTTCACTCTCTTAGAT
>ERZ1026901.1006-NODE-1006-length-18239-cov-8.139188_pt1 | contig 18239 bp, 13 predicted proteins | sample MGYA00380179_ERZ1026901 | MGnify/ENA primary metagenome ERZ1026901 (study PRJEB33269, sample SAMEA4719815) | human gut metagenome | biome: human-associated habitat; feature: organic feature; material: feces | place: Cameroon | collected 2013-10 ... | reverse complement strand
GCTTCGAATTGAGAGAATTTGAAAATAGATATCTTATTTTGTATATAAATTTTATCACAACAGGATATTGTACGCAATATTCCGCGATGTCTTTTAAGAAAACTGTAATTCAATAGTAAGATAAAAACATTTAATCTCAACACAAAAATATTACTACGATTCCAAAATCGAATTTCAAACCAAAAACAAGATTGCAGGCACAATACGTACATTCAATACGCTAAATTTGTTTTGTGATGTTTATTCAATTATTCGCTATGTTTTTGTGGTATACACATGGATATTCGCTGTGTTTTTGTGCATATATATAGAGAAAGCAAACAAATACTGCCGGCAAATCCCGTTTGCAATAAACGACATCCGCTGGCAGTGATACTTTGCTTATTCTTAACTATATTGAACATAAAACATTTCGATCATGAAATTAAACAGCTGCGATCGTATTATTTTCCGACTATATTTCTCAGATATTCCTCCACATTCTTATAACGAATCCCCTCAATCATCTGGTTTTTTCCGCGATAAAGAACCGTTTTTTCCATAATCGACCCATAGCGGTGTTCTGTCTGGGCACATTTTTCCTTATCGATCAAATGTCGGTACTGATTTCTGACCGCTTCTTCACTATGTTTAATCTCATAAATCTTGCAGGAACCCGCTTTCGGATCAAAAACGACCATATCAAACTCTCCGACCGGAAACTGAAGAACAAATACCTGTTTTTTCGGATCAGCCATTTTCGTTTCCAGTAAAACAATATCTTCCAACATTCTTCCCCGGATCTCCGTGAGGATCCGCTCCTGAACGGCATTGCGCTCCATTAAGGATAACGAACCAAATGTCTCATCCAACAGCAGACTGCGGATCAGCGCATCCGCCTGCGCATATCGAAGTCCCGGCTGTGCGATAACAGTTCTGTTGGATTTTTTCCCTATTTCCGGAAGATACATCACATCGATCTCCTGCGTGAGATCTAGAAGATCAAGATATTCCTTGATTTCAGCCGCGTGAACATCATCAATTTTAACGGTCTGTTCCTCTTTGTTGCGGATCTCCAATAATCTTCTTAAACTTTCCGTTACTGTCAGCACATCTATGCGGTCAAGAATGTCCGTCGGATTTTTTCGATCTCTGCGCAGATTGCCTGCGGAGATTCCAAGATCATGTGATTTGAAATTCTGTGTAAGGACCTCCAATGTAAAACGGTGGTTAATGTCCTCGACAACGCGGTTAATGGCACTGGTCAGCTCATTTTTATCATACAGATCCTGCAGATGACGAAAATGTCCTTCATACTGATAGCAGCGCAGAGAATGCTGGATATTTCTTGCAATCGCTGTGTCCACATACTCATCAGCACTTTCTATATTCGCAAAGGTTGACGTTTCATTATAGTGGACACCACTTAAACTCATGGTTCCCCCATATCGGATATATTCATCGATTCCATGGATTCCCAACACCGATTCAAACTCACGATATGGGATCCATGTCGTATGCAGCAGAATGCACCTGTCATAAAGCTGGTCATCTTCCGTGAACAAAAATCCCAGTGAATCCGTGCCGGACATCACAATCTTCATTCCGCATGCCGCAAACACGTCAGAAAACAAGGCCGCCCCCTCAATGAAGTCCTCCATCAATGTCACCTCGTCGAGGAACACATACCGATATCCCTGGGCTTCCAATATTTTAAGGTCATGGTTCACATTGGCCAGCGTATCCTTTGCTGTAACCTGGATAAAAACCGCCTTCTCCAGCTCATCATCGTCCATCTCCACAAAGATCTGCCGGATCATTGTAGTTTTTCCGGTTCTGCGCAGCCCGTATAGGATAAACACCTTGTCCTGCTGCTCTCCATAGATAAAATTATGAAGCTGGGTATAACACTCACGTTTGCACATGTTCCGGATAGGCTCTGAAAATGACCGCAGCAGATTGCCGGTCCGTACATTCGTGAGGAATGTTTGCTGAACACTTACTTTCTTCTGGCGAGGTTTCGGAAGCTGCTTCTTTAACTCTTTCAATTCCTGTTCCAACCTTTTCCGCTGTTCGATCTGCAGACGAATAGTCTCAACCTCTTCCATTGGAATATATTTTTCTTTTCTCTTCTTATCCTCTGTCCAACGACGATAAAAATATACCCGCCCGCTTATCGTTTTCTTTGTGACAGAGCCGGATGGAAACTCAGCAATCTGTTGCTCCAGATCGGCAATGCGGGTTTGAAGTTCGGATTTTGCCATGGTGTCACCTCCCATGTGGTATGATATATATAATTATACCCCATTATCTCTATCGGATTCAAGGGGATAATAGGGTATAATTATCAATTCATTATATATTCTTTCATTCCTGCCAGTTTCGCATAACGCCACATTCTATCCAATAGGTCACTCGAATACCCCGAAAAATCTGACTGCACAATAACATTATCGATTGTCTGTACTCTTTTATTTCGGTTTTCAATTTTTACTAAATAATTTTTCACCGGAATCTTACTATTTTTTCTTTCATTGCACTCTGCACATGATAAGACAAGATTCCAAATCTTGTCATCTTTAACAAATGACCAGGGAATAAAATGGTCTACATGAATATTCCTCTGTAATTTCTTTCCGCAATAGAAGCATGTATTTTCTTCAAATTCTTTTCTGAGGATTTCTCTATATACAGATAAATTATCTCTTCGAGGCGTTGATAATTCCAATTTGTCAATTACTCTGATTAGGACATCATCCTTATTAATTTGTTCCAGCATACGTGCCCAGGAATAATAATTTAACTTTTCAAGTTCATATTTATATTTCAGTATAAAATCATAAATACAAGGATTCAATGTAAGACCATTTTCTTTCAAATCAAATGAATAAATCGTGCCCTCAAAATCATTGTATAGAGCTCCAACAACATTCTTTTTACATTCCTGTGCGATCATTTTAATTATGTTTTTTCTCTTTTCTTCCTCAATAGACACAAATTCCAATATAGATAATACTGGATTTTCCGTTATTGCTTCCCGAAAAATTTTTTCTATTTTTGAATATTCCGATTTTCCATCTCTTCTCATTTGCCGTAAATGGTACTTAACAACTAAATTCCAATAATTTTCCGCAAATTTAGCAAATAGTTGCTCATATGTATAATAGATACCTTGTTCTTTGCTCTCTCCAGAAAAAATGTTATCCAAAATCGCCTTGATCAAGCCAAATTTATATGTATTTCTTTTTCTGCTCTCATCTGAAAATACATAATTGAACAATGACCATATATATTCTTCATCCAGATCGGCTTTCATTATTGATCCGCTTTTTAAATCCCATCCTGCCATATAATCACCATCATATATAAGTAATATCACCGAACCATTATCGTATATTTCCTAATTTCATATTCTCTTATCACTGAATGTACATCATTTCACATTATAGTATCTATTCATTTTTAGCTCCGCTCCTACCATTTCCAGAAGTTCTTCCAGCCTATTTTTCTCTGCCATCCTTTTCACTGTACCGGAATCATGATATTTTATGTATTCGATCACTTCAAAGAAATTATCTGACGGCAATTTTTGTTTGTGATATCCTTCCGTACATTTCATTTTTTGTTTTTTGAAAGACTTGGGATTAAATGACCTGTAGTTTTCATGATATAGTTTCTTTACTTTGTTATCCTGTAAATATACGATCCAGCTTGCAAATGCTGTTCGTATAAATACAGCATCATTGCTGATACTGTAAGACAGCTGAAATCTCTTGCAGATCCGCTCTATGTTCTTTTCTGTAAGCGGCAGTTTTCTTAACGCAGCCCTGCTGCTTTTATTTTTTACTTTATCTTTTACTTTTACCTTATCTTTTTCTTCACATTTTCCTTCAGATTTCCATTTTAATCGTTTCCAGCTCTGTTCTTTTCCACAGCACTTACACACTGTAAAACCTTTAAAAATCAGCATTTTATGAACGACCGCATTCTTCTCTGGTGTCATCTTTTTAACATATCGGCAATTTTCTGTATGCAGCTTTTTTGTCGCAGCATTCGCAATGCAATTTTCTTCCGCGGTCGCATCACTATACCACTGATAACAACGTTCAAATAATTGATACAGATAATTGGCATCATGTTTAGAATAATGAAGAAAATTGGGAGCGTACTCTATTCCTGCGCATTTTAATGCCTCTTCAAATCCGATCTGATCGCCGTTTTCTGCTATAATCCCAAGTATCTCCTGCAAGATTATTACTTTATGTCTTTTTATCATTATTCCATGATTACTCATATCTCTTTTGAATAAATCATAAGTGTCTTTCGTCCACACAACGATATAGCGGTATTGAGGAAATGTCTGTGCGAAATTCATCAACACTGTCTCTTCTGGTTTCCCCTGCATGATATTAAAGAGTGGGGTATGGGAAATTTTTTCTGTCTCTCCATTGAACAGTTCTGGGTTGCTCAATCTGATGGCTTTTGAAAGCGTCTTTAACTGATGCATTTCTGCGTCAGCTGCCACTATACCGATCCGAATCGCTTCCCGACCATCTAACTCTGTTGTGCCGGGGGCCTGATTCCACTCTATGTCTAAGAATAGATATTCAAATTGAGTTTTTTCTTTTTCAGTATTGCCCACTGTTCCTCACCTTCCAGCAGTCGTTCAGAAAACGTATTTAAAAGTCATCATCAAAATCCCCGGCATCTCCAAACAACGCAATATGTTCTTCCCGACTGGTACAAAGCATTTCGTCTTTCATCATCTGTTCGAAAGCATCGATTTCACCATCATCGTTTAAATCCATCCATTCACGCATATATAATACCTCCTAATCCGCCGCAGTTTTACCTGCAGAACTTCTTTTCCTCTATCATCTCACAGATATTCCCTTTTGCGTCGTATGATAGACAACAAATTTACGTATCTTTTATCGACATAGAAAGTTGCATCACTTTATCTACACAAAAGGCGTCCTCAACACTCCACTAGATTTCCATTCTTCTTTTCAATCCTACTCTTAGCTTTAAAGCAACAATTCCATCTTTGCGATAAGGTTTTTAAAACTTTCTTCTGTATCCTCTTCCTTATGATCATTTGCTAACTGGGCTTTTATTTTCGTCAATTTTCTCACCAGATATTCTCTATGATATCTGTGAGCGCACCGTTCAATATTCTTTTCGTACCGAAGATTTCCTCTCAATTCTAATTCGAACTGTGGCACTTTTGGAATCGGCATGTCCATCTGAAAAATCAGATTATGGCTAAGCAAACACCCTGTTTCAACTTGAAAAAGTTTTGCAACCAATCTTAAATTGTCAGTAATATAGTTCTTATTCTGAAGCTCAAATTTCTCTATTTCTTTCTCATCATATCAATCATTTTCACAGATTGTTGGCCGTAGTTCTTTTTTGATGCAGTATCAAAGAGCATGCTCATATGCCAATAAGTTATTGTTTCAGTCAGCTTTTCAGTTCTATTCCCTTCATCTGTTTTAAAACCGAATTTTTTATCACATCATTCAAGTATTCAACATTGGTCTGTCCCTTTCTCTCACTTATTGGCATTATCTCGCCGATTCGAATGCCCCCTAAACCAGCTTCTCAAAAGATTGAGCGAACCTTTTATCATCGAAATTTCCGATATTTCCAAATAACACAATATGTTCTTCTTTTTCTATCATATCACAGATATCATCATTTGTGTCGCATTTCAGACGACAAATACAGCTACATTTTTCCTTGTTTCATACATCTATCATTATAGTATCTAAAAAGACCGCTTCCCAAAATCTCATCACAAGATCTCGAAAAGCGGTCTTCATCATTTCCCTATTCAATATTCTGAGCAAGACGATAAGCCGGGTTATGTCGTTGGATGGTCATCTATCTAGACCGTCCGTCACCGGACGGCTCAAGCGGCCTACCCGGAAGCAGACGGGCCGCCTTATGCTTCCTGTTTGGCCTTGCTTCGAGTGAGGTTTGCATGTGCCCTCCCTGTTACCAGTGAGGCGGTAGTCTCTTACACTGCCTTTCCACCCTTACATGTTTCCATGCGGTTTATTTCTGTTGCACTGTCCCTGAAGTCGCCTTCGCCGGACGTTATCCGGCACCCTGCCCTTTGAAGCCCGGACTTTCCTCTCCTGCATCCCTTAGAACTGCAGCAGCGACCATCTGTCTTACTCAGAACTTGTTTATTTTAGCATATATTTTTTTTAATGTCCAGACATGTACTTATATTTTCTTACACATTTAAACAGCTTCCCCCAATAAACTCCCTCAAAATCGAAGTCTTCGGAATCACCTCGCTGTCGATCGCAAGGAAATAGTCCAGGAATTTCAGAAGCCGCTTCGCCTCGTCGTACTCTTCCCGGTCTCTCGGGATGTTGAAGAGCAGCGGTTCCGCGTAAAGCTTCAATACCGCAAGCTCATACACAAGTGCGGAGTTGAACATCACATCGGCGCTCTCCTGGAATGGGAAGATATTTTTGTCCTCACCGCGGCGCACCGACGGCCAGCGCTCGATGGTCTCTAACGCGGAGGTTCCTCTCGTTCTCGCGTCCCGCACCATCCGGCGGATCAGTCGTCCGTCAGTTGTCGGGATCCGGTTGTGCTCATCCACATTCAACTGGGTCAGGGCGCTGATGTAGATCTTAAATTTACTCTCCTTCGGAAGTTCTGAGGACATCGCATCATTCAGGCAGTGGATACCCTCGATGACGAGAATATCCTTCTTTCCAAGCTTCAGCATTTCGCCTTTGTATTCCCTCTTACCGGTCTTAAAGTTAAACCGTGGAAGTTCGATGGTCTTACCGGAGAGCAGAGCGTTCATATCCTCATTAAACTGCGGAATATCCACGCATCCAAGTGCCTCAAAGTCCGGCTGCCCGTTCTCGTCAAGCGGATACTCTTCCCGGTTGCGGAAATAGTTGTCCACGGAGATCGGATGCGGGTTGTATCCAAGCGCCGCAAACTGGGTTGAAAGCCTGTGGCTGAAGGTTGTCTTACCGGAAGAAGACGGTCCCGCGATCATCACGATCCTGCGGTCCGGATCCTTCACTGCCTTCTCAGCGACCTGACCGATATTTTTCTCCTGCAGCGCCTCCTGCATCAGGATCAGATCCTGGCCCCTGCCGTCCACGATCATCTTATTTAATGCGCCGACGTTCGGTACCTCAAGGCTGTCACTCCAGCGGTAGGAAGAATGCAGGATTGAAAACAGCTTCTCCCGGATCGCCGGATGCTCCACATGTTTCGGATCCGTTTTCACCGGAAGCAGGAGCAAAAATCCCGCATGACACGGAACAAGGTCAAAATACTTCACATAACTGGTGTCCGGAACCATATATCCATAAAAATAGTCCTCAAACTCCCCAATGCTGTAAATATTCACCCGCGACGCCCGACGATACTGGAACAGCTGCTCCTTATCATGCATCCCATGCTTTCCAAAAAGCTCCACCGCGTCATCTGTATTGACACTCCGCTTTTTCACCGGGATCGCTGCGTCCCTAAGCTTCTCCATATGTACCTTCACTGAAGTCAGCAGCTTCTCGTCCACCGGAATATCCCCGACAAGTTCTCCATAAATACCGTTTCCCAGCGCAAAGTCGATCTGGATCTTCCTGATCTTCTCTCTCGGAATTACCTCATAAAACGCCTTCAGCATCAGAAAGATCGCACTGCGCTCGTACGTTTTATAACCTGCGTTTTCCTTCGCTGTGATAAAAGAAATCTCAGAATCTCCCGCCAGAGTCTTTTCAAGCTCCCTGAGCTTTCCATTGACCCGCACAAGCAGGATATCATTCTCATACTGATCCTGAAACTCTTTCGCGATCTCCAGATAGGTTGTTCCCTCCGGATACGTTTTTTCGATTCCATTCACCTTTACAACTGCCATAAAACCACCTCACACAACCTCTCCGCTGATGACATTCACAACATCAGCAACAGCCATTTCACTTCGATCTATAGCACCGGTCAGCCTCCGATCCCGGGCGCCTGTTTTTCGGGGATTGGCTTCCTCTTAGCTCGCAGGTGAATGCGTTGGAGGAAAGGTGACACTTGTCTGAGCGAAGCGAGTTGTGTCACCTTTTCTCCGCCCTTAGCATTCGCATGCAAGCTTAGAGAAACCTCCCCGAAAATCATCTCAGCCCGGGGGCGGAGGCTGACCGGTGCATCCCCGAAGCCAATTACCTACACTACGACCGCCGGAAACTTCACCGCCATCTTCACGATCTCGATATCATCAGGTAACTTCTCCTTCAAAAATCCTTCCATGAAATCCATGAAAATATGCTCCAGCCCATAATGACCCGCATCAATGATCATCATCCCCTGAGCCGCCGCGTCGATCCCCTCATGGTGGCTGATATCTCCGGTGATAAACGCCTGAGCGCCTGCCTTCAGCGCCTCCTTAAGCTCACTTCCGCCGGCCCCCGGGCAGGTAGCTGCCTTCACAATTGGAGTATCCTCATAGAGCTCACTTCCATAAACAGTCACAAACGGAAGTCCAAACCGGTTCTTAACCTCTCTCGCGAGCTCCAAGCCCTTCATAGGCACTTTCAACGATCCTGTCTTACCGATTCCGTACTCCGTCCCGGAAATCTCTCCCATGGCCTCCAGCGGCTTCTGATCGGTAAAATTCAACCGGTCCGCCACAATATCTGCCATGCACCCCGGCGCCGAATCAAAATTTGTATGCATCGCATAATATGACACATCCGACTGGATCAGGGACACAAGCCGTCTTCCAATAAAATCCTCGTCCGAAACATGCTTCACCGGCTTAAAGATCAGCGGATGATGGCTTAACAGCATATCTGCCCCGATCTCCTTCGCCCGATCCACCGCCGCGTCATCCGCGTCCAGCGTCAAAAGGATCTTCTTCACGTCCTTGTCGATCCGCCCTGCTAAAAGTCCCGGATTATCCCAGTCACAGGCACAGGACTTCGGCGCAAGCGTCTCTAAGATTTCAATGATCTCCCTGCATTTCATGCTGTACCTCCTGATTTTCTTTTAACTGTAATTTTAACTCGGAAAGCCGTTCTGCCGCCCGCCCGGAATCTCCCGCCTTCGCGGAAAGATCCTCGATGAACCGCAGAAGCTTCGCCTCTTCCTCCTTCAGATATGTAAGAAGAACCGGGTTCTTCGTTCGGATCAGATAATCGCCGTAGAGCATGCGGCTGTCCTCAGAAAGGCTTAAAACATCCGGATCCACTGTTTTCCCCTCAGAATCTGCGTCTTTCTCTCTCCGCACATCCATCACCGTATAAAACTTCCCGTCCTCAAGGATCATATCTTCCTTCCGGATCACAAAACCGTTTTCAAAAAGCCATCTTCTGACCTTAAAGATCTCCGACTGCGGCGATAAGACCCACTGTTTCACAGAATCCCACATATGTCTTCCGTTCTCCAGGATCTTAATGATCAGCTCGCCGCCCATCCCGGCGATCACGACAGAATCTGCCTCTCCCGGCAGAAGCTTTGCGACACCGTCAGAAAGTCTCGTCTCGATCTTCGCAGAAAGTCCCGCCAGTGCAATATTTTCCGTTGCTCTGGACAACGGGCCTTTCCGCACATCCATAGCCACGGCCTTCTTTACGATCATTCTCCTGACAAGCTCCACCGGAACATGTCCGTGGTCCGTCCCAACGTCTGCCGCGGACTCCCCAGGTTCCACAAATGAGAGCACCAGCTCCAGGCGTTCTGATAATTTCATATTGATTTCTCCATTTCTCTTTTACATGACTGCTTTTCGATTTTGCAGCCGCCTTTTTGTATTTCCGGCAGTTTAACTCCATCCAGGAGCACACAGACAGGCCATCCCTGACTGCCTTTTCCTGCACAGATCTTTTCCTGCTTCCCATATCTTTTTACTCATCCAGATAATCTTTCAAGATCTTACTCCTGCTCGGATGGCGCAGTTTTCTAAGGGCCTTCGCCTCGATCTGGCGGATCCGCTCCCTCGTCACGTTGAACTGTCTTCCGACCTCCTCCAGAGTCCTCGGTCTTCCGTCATCCAGGCCAAATCTCAGGCGCAGCACTTTCTGTTCCCTCTCAGTGAGCGTTGACAGCACATCCATCAGCTGTTCGTGGAGTAGCGTGTAGGTCGCGGCATCCGCCGGGACTTCCACATTATTATCCTGGATAAAGTCCCCGAGGTGGCTGTCCTCCTCCTCGCCGATCGGAGTCTCTAAGGACACCGGATCCTGAGAGATCTTCATGATCTCACGGACACGTTCCACCGGCATATCGAGCTCCTTCGCGAGCTCCTCTGGCGTGGCCTCACGGCCAAGCTTCTGGACTAACTGTCTCTGGGTCCGCACAAGACGGTTGATGGTCTCCACCATGTGTACCGGGATCCGGATCGTTCTCGCCTGATCCGCAATGGCGCGGGTGATCGCCTGACGGATCCACCAGGTGGCATAGGTGCTGAATTTATAGCCTTTCCGGTAGTCAAACTTCTCCACAGCCTTGATAAGCCCCAGATTTCCCTCCTGAATCAGGTCGAGTAGCTGCATGCCCCGTCCGGCATACCGCTTCGCGATACTTACCACAAGACGCAGGTTCGACTCCGCAAGCTTCTTCTTTGCCTCCTCGTCACCGAGCTCGATCTTCTTTGCCAGTTCGATCTCCTCGTCCGGAGAGAGCAACGGTACTTTTCCGATCTCTTTTAAGTACATCCGGACCGGATCATCCACACCGATCCCCTCCGGTACGGAGAGATCGATATGTTCCACATCAATCTCATCCTCCGGATCTGCATCTTCATCCTCCGAAAACAGATCCGGATCCATATCATCATCGTTCGACATTTTTAAGACGTCGACATGTTTTTTATCCAGGAAGTCGTATATGCGGTCCAGCTTCTCGGGTGTCAGTTCTTCCCCCGCAAAGGCAGCCAGAACTTCCTTTTCATCAAGGACGTTCTTTTTGCTTTTTGCGAGTTCCAGAAGTTTTGATAACTTCTCTTCAAATGTAAGTGTCTTTTCCTCCATAATTCCATCCTTCCCGGCACCTGACGTTCCTCGTGTCTGCCTTTTGGCTTCTGCTTCGCTTAGTCAAGTGTGATATTCAGGGCTGCCAGTGCTGACTGCTGCCTGATGATTTCCTGCAACTCTCTGATATCTGCTGTTTTTCCTTTTACCTCCAGACTGTGTTTCTTTATCTTTTTGACGGTCTCTGAGAGCGCTCTCCTCTGTTCCTCATTATTTAAGGACTCGCTGAGACTCGCGTGGAATAAGGCCGCCACTTCCCTGTATTGTTCCTCGCCCTCGATGAAATGATTCAGGATCTGCGCGGGGTTCACGCTGCCTGTTTTTTCATATTCATCGAAAACCATGGATGCCGCTTCTCTGTAAAGTTCATCGTCAAAATCCTCCGGCGTGATAATGCCGCGGATCCTTTCGAAAAGCTGAGGACGCTCGATGAGCCAGGTGAGAAGCAGTCTCTGGGACTTCCGGATCCCGTCCTCTTTCTCCTTTTTCTGGCGGGTCCGTTCCTTATCGTACTCCCGCTCCCTTGTGGTCACTCCGATGAGGCCGCCCATGGAATTAACAAGATTTTTGAGATCCGTCTCCGGGATCATATACTCCCTTGCAACGGCTTCCGTGTAATTATCGCGCTCCAGCTTCTCCGGAAATTCCAGAAGCTTCTTCGCGATAGCGTTATAAAACCCTGTCTTCGACTCCGGGTCCTGCATGTTGTACTGACTCCGGATCACGGAGATCTCGAACATAAAGCTTCCGATGGCGTTATCGATCCGCTTCTGGAATTCCTCTTTCCCGAGATTCTTGATAAACTCATCCGGGTCCTTATAGGGCTTCATATTTAAAACCTTGATGGACATTCCAACCTCTTTTAAGATCGGAATCGCGCGGAGCGCCGCCTTCACCCCCGCCCCATCGCTGTCATAGGTCAGGACTACCTGATCCGTGTAGCGTTTTAAAAGCATCGCATGTTGGGACGTAAAGGCGGTCCCCAGAGATGCCACGGCGTTCGTAAATCCTGCCTGATGCATAGCGATCACGTCCACATATCCTTCACAGACCAGCATATATTTCGCTCTGGACGTTCTCGCGAAATTAAGTCCATAGAGATTCCGGCTCTTATCAAAGATCTTCGTCTCCGGGGAGTTTAAATATTTCGGCTCCCCGTCCCCCATCACACGGCCGCCAAAGCCGATGACCCGGTTGTTGACATCCAGAATCGGAAACATGACACGGTTCCAGAATTTGTCTCTGGCTCCCCTCTCATCGATAAAGAAGAGTCCTGTCTCTTTTAAAATATCGTCATTGTATCCCTTCGACCTCATATACCGGTAAAGGTCATCCGGCACCTTACTGGAATACCCAAGGCCGAAATGGCGGATCGTATCGTCCGTCAGACGGCGTTTCTCCTTAAAATAGTCGTATCCGACCTTTCCCGACGGCTGCTTTAACTGATAATAAAAGAAGTTCGCCGCGAGACGGTTGATCTCAAGGAGCGTATTTTTCAGGTCTGCCTGAGCTCTCGCCTCCTTTGAGTATTCCATCTCCGGCAGGGCGATTCCCGCCCGGTCCGCCAGCATCTTCACGGCTTCCACGAAGGTATAATTCTCGTACTCCATCACAAAGGTGATGACATTTCCGCCCGCCCCGCAGCCGAAGCAGTAATACATCTGCTTTCCCGGTGAAACGGAAAAGGACGGGGATTTCTCATTATGAAACGGGCATAGTCCGAAATAGTTCGCGCCCTTTTTCTTTAAATTTACATACTGGGACACGATGTCCACAATATCATTTCTTGTTCGTACTTCCTCGATCACTTCTTCCGGGTAATACACGCTTCATCCCTCCTGCGATATACATTTTCCGCAAAACCACTCTGCGCTTTCCTCTCAGAAACCTCGCAGGTCCGCCGGATCTGTCTCTCAGACATTCCAGCCCTTCGGTACAAATAACTCCTCAAACCGGTCGATGGCATATCCATCGCTCATCCCGGCAATATAATCACAGACAACCCGCTCTTTCTTCTCCCCGCGAAGCTCCATCATCGCCAGATACTCTTCCGGCAGCTCGTCCACATGCTTCATATAATACTCATAAAGCGTCACGATCAGCTGCTGGGCTCTTCCCTCCTCGCCCTTTGCGGCAGGATTCCGGTACACATGTTCAAACATCCATTCCCTCAGGCCCCGCATGGCCCGCTCCACGTCCGGGGACATGAAGATCGACGGCCTGTCCATACTGTTATTGATAATATCATGGATCATGATATTCAGGCGGTCCTTTACAGTATCCCCCAGGATATCTGCGTATTCTCTTGGGATATCCCGCTCGGTAATGATCTTTCCGCGGATCGCGTCGTCGATATCATGATTGATGTATGCGATTTTATCGGAGAACCGGACAATCTTTCCCTCCAGAGTCGCCGGATTTCCCGACGTCCTGTGGTTTAACATCCCGTCGCGGACTTCCTTTGTGAGGTTTAACCCCTGTCCTTTTTTTTCCAGGACCTCCACCACACGGACACTCTGCTTATAGTGGGCAAATCCGTCCTCGCAGATCTCGTTCAATATGTACTCCCCCGCATGTCCGAAAGGCGTGTGGCCGAGATCATGCCCCAAAGCGATCGCCTCAGTCAGGGACTCATTCATCCGGAGTGCCTTTGCGATCGTTCTCGCGATCTGGGATACCTCTAACGTATGGGTCAGTCTCGTCCGGTAGTGGTCACCTTCCGGAGCGAGAAAAACCTGTGTCTTGTCCTTCAGGCGCCGGAACGACTTGCTGTGCAGGATCCGGTCACGGTCACGCTGGTAGGCAGGGCGGATATCGCAGAGCGGCTCCTCCCTGTCACGCCCCAGCGTCTCACTGCTTAACGACGCGTAAGGACTTAGGTTCTGGCGTTCCCACTGTTCCATTGTTTCCCTGATATTCATGCATGACCGCCTCCCTTTCCGGCGCAGCCCGTCATTCCCACGGGCGTACATTTGTTCTCCGTCCTAAGAATATACTTTTATAGTATATCATATTTTAAGGCATTTTAGAACCACGATTCCTGTCCTTTTACTGAAAAATATGTAAAATTTCTGAAATTTTTTCGTCCGGCTCCCCCTGAGACAAAACAGCCCGGCAGGCCAGGTCTTTTGCAGAGTATCTCCGCCTTTCCCTGTCCTGCCGGACTTACAGTCATTCTATTCTTTTTCTTACAGAGACTCCGCCATGCCGCCTCTTACATCTTCTCACCAGGAATGACCGGAACCGCACCCTGCGGAACCGGGCAGGTGTAACCGCCATAACGTTTCATCTTCTTGTTGAACTCGTCCTTTGCCGCCTGTAAAACATCCGGCTTCTCCATGAGATCGATCGCGGTAGCCGCGATGACCTTTCCCGCTAACAGCATGTTCTTGTGGGCAATGGATGTCCGTCCACAGGAGACATTCTGCCAGGAATGTCCCGGCGCCTGGGCCGGGAATGTGGAGGTGTTGATCTGCGCCGTCGGAATACACCAGCTCACGTCACCGACATCCGTGGAGCCCATTCTCGGTTTCTCATAGTAGAGATACGGGACAAGGAACTCATTCATCGGTGTTGTGCCGTGTTTGGACTTCTCATCAACATATTCGTAGATATCGCTGCTGTCCTCCGTCGCATCTCCCGGAAGCTTGTCGGACTTCATCTCAACGGAATCGTAGAGGGCTTTCGCATACTTTAATTCTTCCTCCGTGTAATGGCAGACACCGAGATCGTTGAAGTTGTCCCACATAAGGGACTCCAGAACCTTGTTCGGGACGGTATTGGAGCAGCCATCGATAAACTTCTTCTCCATCTTTGTATCTGTCATCATGGATGCTGCAAGAGCGATCCGGTCGACTCTCTCCTGAAGCTCCAGCGCGTCCTTTACCCAGATGGAGCGGACCATATAGAGGACCTGTGCCTTCGGCTGTACCACGTTTGGAGAATCTCCACCGGCATCCGTGATGGAGTAATGGATCCTTGCGCTGTCCGGCATATGCTCTCTTAAGAACTGGACACCGATATTCATAAGCTCCACCGCATCGAGGGCAGAACGTCCCTTGTCCGGCGCGCCCGCCGCATGGGAGGCAACTCCGGTAAACTTATACTCTGTCTGGATACAGGTGTTGCAGGTACCGGAAGTGACCTGATTCACATTCCCCGGATGCCAGGTGAGAGCCGCGTCGCACTCCGCGAACACGCCGTCTCTTGCCATAAATGCTTTTGTAGCGGCACCTTCCTCACCAGGACAGCCGTAAAGGATTACCTTACCGCTTCCCTCACCTTTTTCTTCCAGATATTTCTTGATGGCAAAAGCCGCAGCCATGGCCCCCGCACCTAAAAGGTTGTGGCCGCAGCCGTGGCCGTTTCCGTCTGTGACAAGCTCTTTTCTGGTCTCAGATCCGGCGATCTGGGAAAGACCTGTCAGGGCATCATATTCGGCCAGAATTCCGATCACCGGCTTTCCGGAACCGTAGGAAGCGCGGAATGCAGTCTCAATGTTGTCAAAGGGATGTTCGACAGTAAATCCTTCTTCTTTTAATACCTTTGCGTAAAGTTCACCGGATTTGTACTCTCTCAGGGAAAGCTCCGCGTAGTCCCAGATCTTATCAGATACGTCGGTGATCACGCCGGATTTCTCGTCGATATAATCGAATGCTGTCTGTTTGGATGCTGACATGTCATGTTCTCCTTTCAAAAATCCCGCCAGGCAAGACTCCAAAAGTCTGCCTGAGCGGGATATGACTTACGCGAGCAACGAGCCAAAGTCCATGCTTGCATGAGACCTTGGCGACTGCCGCGATAACTTGAGAAGCTCGCAAAGCGTGCTTCTCATAGTTCCTCTTAAAACAGCTTTTCCCGCTGTTCTTTCATCAGTATAATACCTTGCTTAAAAATTCCTGTGTCCTCGGGTTCTGCGGATGATTGAAGACCTCATCCGGAGTGCCTTTCTCCGCGATCACGCCGCCATCCATAAAGAATACGCGGTCGGAGACCTCCCTCGCAAATCCCATCTCATGGGTTACGATCACAGTAGTCATTCCTGTCTTTACAAGGTCCTTGATAACATGAAGAACCTCTCCTACCATCTCCGGGTCAAGGGCGGAAGTCGGCTCGTCAAAAAGCATAACGTCCGGTTCCATCGCCAGCGCGCGCACGATCGCAAGACGCTGTTTCTGTCCGCCGGAGAGTTTCTTCGGGAACTGGTTCTCCTTATCCGCAAGACCAACGCGGTTTAAAAGCTCCCGCATCATCTCGTCAGCTTCCTTCTGGGTTTTCTTTCCGAGAAGGACAGGGGCAAGCGTTACGTTCTTTCCAACTGTAAGATTATTGAATACATTAAAGTGCTGGAATACCATTCCCATCTTCTGGCGATGCAGGTTGATATCCACATTCTTGTCGGTAATATCGGTTCCCTCGAAATAGATCTTTCCGGATGTCGGTGTCTCAAGAAGGTTTAAGCAGCGTAAAAATGTACTTTTACCGCCGCCGGACGGTCCGATAACAGAAACGACCTCGCCATGATTGACATGCTCGGTAACACCCTTTAATACCTGAAGACTGCCGAAGGATTTATGCAGATCTTCTACACGAATCAATTCTTTTTCATTAGCGCTCACTTGCGTTCATCCTCCTCTCCAGTAAAGCAATCAGCTTGGACATGATAAATGTCACGCCGAAGTAAATGATACCAACGATGGTCAATGGCTCAAGCACACGGAATGTAAGACCATTGATAGTCTTAAACTGGGTCATAAGCTCTCCGATAAAGAACGTGGATGCCAGAGATGTCTCCTTGACGATCGCTACGAACTCGTTGCAGAGCGCCGGAAGAATATTCTTAACCGCCTGCGGGAGAACGATATGGATCATGGTCTGGCGCGCGTTTAAGCCCAGAGAACGTGCTGCTTCTGTCTGTCCGACATCGACAGCCTGAATACCTGCGCGGACGATCTCACAGACATAAGCGGTAGAGTTTACGCAGCATGCAGTCATGACGCATGTAAACTCGCTTAAGTTGAAGAACGGGAGCCAGGTCGGCAGCATAAAGTAGAAGAAATATAACTGCAGCAGGATCGGCGTACCGCGGATAATTTCGACATAAACGGTAGCGATCAGCCGGAGCGGCTTAAATTTTCCGATGCCCACGTTGCTGCGGCGCATCAGTGCCATCAGAGAACCGAAAACGGTACTGATGAGGACGGTGAGGAGACCCATAAACAGTGTCATTCCAAGACCCTGTAAGAATAAGTTCCAGTACTTCATCCAGACTTTTAACATGACGTTAAGAAACTCCATCTGGAAAACTCCTTTCGTAGATAAAACTTGAAAACAGACAAAGGTCTTTCCGGCATTTTCACCGGAAAGACCGAGTTCTGTATTTTCTGTAACCTGAAGCGATAACCGATTCCGGCCTGCGCCGGTCCTCCATCACGGAACGAAACGATCTGCTCCGAAATTAGTGTGTCTCGACGCCGAGCTTATCAGCAAGAGCAACTGCCTCTTCCTTCCACTGCTCGTAGAGACCTTTCTCGTTAACTTCAACGATCACTTCGTTGATCGCATTTAAGAGATCGTCATCACCTTTCTTGACTGCGATAACGTTACCATCGCTTGTGTAGTCGAACTTGAAGTCTGCCATTGCGATATCGTCGTATGTCTTTGCAAGGGATTCACCGTTATCACCGGATACAGCAAGTGCGTCAACCTTGCCTGTTGTTAACATCATAACACCGTCTGTTACATTTGTCACTAACTGGATCTGAACATCAGACGGAAGCTGCTCTGTTGCAAGCTTGTTCTGTAAGGTTGCGTTCTGGGTAGCAACTTTCTTGCCTGCGAAGGATTCTGCTGTATTGTACTGGGAAGCGAGCTCCTTCTTAACTAAAAGACCCTGACCTTTCTTCGCGTTTACGTTGTAACGCTCGGAAAGTCCCATAGCCTCTGCACGCTCATCTGTGTAAACGAAGCCGGAGATACCCATATCAATGTTTCCGGAAGTAACTGCCTGCTGGATTGCGGAGAACTCCATCGGCTTGATCTCAAGTTCTACGCCAAGCTTCTCAGCGATGTATTTTGCAAGCTCCACATCGGCACCGACATACTCGGTTGTTCCACTGCTGACATCCTTGAATTCCCACGGAGCGAAATCAGGGGATGTTCCCATTGTGATCTTTCCTGCCGCAAGAACTTTTCCGAGATGGCCATTCGGATCTACATTCTCAAGTGCCTTTAAGGAACCTTCCGCTGCGGCTGCTGCCT
>ERZ1026901.999-NODE-999-length-18343-cov-29.853073_pt1 | contig 18343 bp, 10 predicted proteins | sample MGYA00380179_ERZ1026901 | MGnify/ENA primary metagenome ERZ1026901 (study PRJEB33269, sample SAMEA4719815) | human gut metagenome | biome: human-associated habitat; feature: organic feature; material: feces | place: Cameroon | collected 2013-10 ... | reverse complement strand
CCACTTTTCTACCGTTTAGAGCGTATAACACTGATAATCAACTAATAATAGATACTCTATCTGTTTGGAAACAGCAATTTGACTTCTCTTTATATTGGAAGAAACATTGATTATGAAACGGTAGAAGCAAAAGGGTATTCACCATTTTATAAACAACAATTCTTGACTGATATCAGGTTTTCACAAGCAGGGACTGTGACATATTGTAAGGATTACTTGCTTTATAAGGTGAATAATTGCGAATCGCTTATTTTGCCAGAAAGCTTGACTTCTATTGGCAACTGGACTTTCCGTGGAATGAGCAAGTTGGGAAGAATAGTTATTCCTAATGCTGTTACTACGATTGGAGAATATACTTTTGCTGATGATACTGCGCTTGAAAGTGCTAAGTTGTCAACTTCGTGTGCTTGGTTGCAACAAGGCTTGTTCTCTGAATGCGGAAAATTACAAGCTATAACGATTCCAACAGTAGTAACCAAGATGGACACACAGATGTTTACTAATTGTAAATCATTGATCACAGCAACTTTTGAGGATGGAACTGATTTGATAGAAATGGGCTATGGGGCTTCTAATAAAGAATATGGACTTTTCCGTGATTGTCCAATCGAGAGCCTTTACTTAGGTCGTTGGTTGTCTTATAGTACCAAGGATAATTCGGGAAATGATGCTCCAAACAGGGCTCCTTTCTGTCATATTCCAACTCTTAATAACTTGACAATAGGTAAGAATGTTGGGGTTATAGATAAGTTTATGTTCTCTTATTGCACAGGATTGGAAGACGTATTCCTTCCTGATAACATTACTTCTGTTGGTATGTGGGGATTCCGTGGTTGTACTTCTCTGAAGTCAGTAAGGCTCGGTCAAAATTTGAGTCAGATTGCAGACTATGGCTTCTCAGAGTGTTCGTCTTTGGATAACGTTGTGTTCCCTGCAAGTATGACAAGTGTTGCAGATAATAGCTTCTCGAACTGTACTTCTTTGAGGAAACTTGACTTAGGAAGTTCTTTGAAAATTATTGGACCTTCAGCATTCCAAAATTGTACAGCTTTGGAGGGTATTGATATGCCAAAGACTTTGGAAGGATTGGGTGTTGAGTCTTTTGCAGGTTGCACTTCTCTTCCTTATGTAGAAGTGAAGGGTGAAGTTCCATCTGTAGGTAAGCAAGCCTTTCAGGGATGTACTGGCTTGACATGGATTTCGCTCAGTGAGAATATTTCGTCATTGGGTGAAAATTCATTCGAGGGGTGTACCAATATTAAGTATGTAAAATCATATGCGACATCACCAGTTCCAACAGGATTGGTTAATTTCCCTGAGGAGGTCGTTGCTAATGGAACTTTGTTTGTTCCAGCAAATGTTATTAATAATTACAAGAGATCTGCTACGTGGAGGAAATGGGGTAGTATCAAGGCAATGACAGAAGATGTTTTCTTGTCTTCTCTTACCCTGAACCAATCTGACGCTCATTTGAAGGCCAGTGAAACTCTTGCTCTTGCAGTAACTGTAGATCCTGATGAAGCTACCAATAAGAAGGTAGATTGGAAGTCGGATGATGAGACTGTGGCATCGGTATCTGCTGATGGTGTAGTAACAGCTCATAAAGTTGGTCAAACTTCTATTCATGCTATAGCAAATGATGGCGGTGGTGCCAAGGCAACTTGTATTATAAATGTTGATCCGACAATGGTTTCCTCAATCACTTTGAGTCAAGAAAACTTGGCAATCAGAAAGAATCATACGGCGCAACTCTCTGCTATTGTTGCTCCAACTGATGCTACCAATGCAAGTTTTATCTGGTCATCTACCAATGAGGACGTGGCTAAGGTTTCCGAGGATGGAATGATTTCTGCAATAGCTCCTGGTGATGCAGTCATTAAGGCTACTTCACAGGATGGAAGTCAGGTGGAGGCATCTTGCCAGGTGAAGGTCTTGCCTGTATTGAAAGGTGACTCTAATGATGATGATGAAATCAATGTCGTGGATGCTGTTAATACCGTCAATTATATATTTAATAAGGTGACAGGAACATTCGCTTTTGAGGCTGCCGACGTGAATAGTGATGACCATATTTCAATTTCCGATGTAACGGGTACAACAGACTTGATTATGCAACAGGTTTTGCAGGTGAAAGAGCAGGTTGCAATGGCTAAGGGCTATGGCGTTTCTGCAATGGATGATGCTTCTTCTTCAGACCGTTCTTTGGATTGCTTGGTATTGTCTCAACAAGACAAGTCTAATATTGATATGGCATTAGACAATAATAGTAACTTTGTTGCTTTGCAGGCTGACATTACTTTGCCAGTAAATGTAAATGATGTGGAAGTGAAGTTGAGTGGAGTGATGGCTACAACTCATCAGTTGAGTTACTCTAAGTTGAATGCTCATACTTTGCGTGTTGTCGTTTATTCACTTAGCAATAGTACTTTCATGGATGGACAGCCTATCTTCTGTTTGTCTTCAAAGAAGAATTTGGATGCAAAGAGTATAGGTGTAACCAATGCTATCGGCTCTGATGTTGAGGCTAAGGGCTATCGTTTGACCTCTCGTAATAATGAAGTAACTTCTATTGATGGTATTGGCGTGGACGGAACTTCTGTCAAGGTTGTTGCAGACGGTCTGATGTTTACAGGCTTGAAGGGTACACCTATTTATATATATACCACTTCAGGTATCCTTGTGAAGACATTCAGTCTTGCTTCTGAGACATCTAAGATAGCTTTGCAAGCTGGTGTTTATCTTGTGAAGATGAACGGACAGGTAGTCAAGATTACTGTAAAATAATGGTTAAGGTATGATAAGACTAAATAAAACAATGGTACTTTTGTTCTTGATGCTGTTGGCTTTGCCGCTTGCATCAAGAGCAAAGGATACCTTTTATATAGAGCCAGTGAACGTAGTCCCTGGTGAGTCGAAGACGATTACCCTAAATTTGGATAATAGTCAGGTGTTTCGTGGCTTTCAGACTGATATCGAACTGCCAGAAGGTTTAAAAATTGCCTCGAAGTCGAATGGCAATTTTGTTATCTCTCTTACAGATAGGGGATCATCTTCTTTCTCTGTGAGTTCTAACTTGATGTCGGATGGCTCTGTTAGAATCTTGGGTTATTCTACTCAGGGTGAGTCGATAAAAGGAAATCAGGGTGCTTTAGTACGTATTTCTGTGCGAGCTTCCAGTGATTTTTCGGGTGGCTATATTAAGCTGAAGAATTCTATTTTTTCAGATGTAAATAATCGAGATGTGAAATTGGATAATTCACAACTCTTTGTGGGAACGAAAGAACAGAATGATGTATCTGTCAAGGGTGGTGAGATTTCGCCAGAAGTTAGTAAAGCTTTCTCCTTTGAATTGTCCAACGAGAGTGAGATGACTGCTTTTCAGATGGATGTAGTTTTGCCGAATGGCTTGTCTCTGGATTTAAACAAAACAAGGTTGACTGGCCGATGTGGTAATCATCAATTGCAGACAAAGCAATTAGGCAATGGTAAAGTTCGCATTATTTGTATGTCTTCGGACAATACATCCATTTCTGGGAAGATAGGCTCTGTCATTGATCTGTGGATTAAGGCTGAGAAAGGCATAACGGGCAATCAGATTGTTAAATTAGAAAATATCATTTTCTCTGATGTCAAGGCTCGTACCTATCGAATGGACCCTTTCTCCTTTGTTGTTGATGTGAAGTATGTTCCTGTAACTTCAGTTTCTATTAGTGAAAGTAACATGCAGTTGGAGGTTAGCGATTCTCGACAGTTGACGGCTTCTTTGTTGCCAGAAAACTGCACCGATAAAACGATACTTTGGAAATCTGATAATGAGAAAGTGGCAACTGTCAGTGATAACGGTATGATTATCGCAAGGTCTGCTGGGCAGTGTAGTATTATTGCTTCCACTGCAGATAATTTGATTCAAGCGAAGTGTGTAGTTACTGTAGTGAAAATACCATTGACTGCTCATGTTGCTAATACTACTAAGGTTTATGGTGATGCTAATCCTGAGTTTAATATTACTTACTCAGGTTTTAGAGATGGGGATTCTGAGGTTGGCTTTTCTGTTCCTGCATCCATTTCTACTATTGTAGATAATAGTAGTAAAGTTGGAAAGTATGACATTGTAGCTTCTGGTGCAGTTTCTGATAAATATGAAATCTCGTATATTCCAGGTACTCTTACCATTACTAAGGCTCCATTGATCATCTCTGCTGGCAATTATACCAAGAAGCAGGGTGATGCAATGCCTGTGTTCAAGGCAAGTTATGCTGGCTTTAAGAATGGTGAGGATGAATCAGTCCTGACCAAGCAACCTGTCTTCTCTTGTGAGGCAAATGAAGCGAGTGCTCCAGCAGAGTATGCCGTTACAATCAGCGGTGCTGAGGCAGAAAACTATGAAATCAGTTATGAGCAAGGTCACCTGACTGTAGTTGAGGCAGATGCCGTAGTTGTTCGTGCCAAGAGTTACAACCGTCAATATGGTGATGAGAATCCTGTGTTCGAGTTTGAGACCGAGGGTGCAGCCTTGGATGGTACTCCTGAGATTGTCTGCTCCGCAGTTGCCAACTCTCCTGTAGGATCTTATACTATTGAGGTAAAACAGGGCAGTATCAAGAACTACAATGTCCACTTCGAGTCAGGTAGTCTTGTGATTACTAAGGCTCCATTGTCTATCTCCGCTGGCAATTATACCAAGAAACAGGGTGACGCAATGCCTGTGTTTAAGGCAAGTTATGTTGGCTTTAAGAATGGCGAGGATGAATCAGTTCTGACCAAGCAACCAGTCTTCTCTTGTGAGGCAAATGAAGCGAGTGCTCCAGCAGAGTATGCCGTTACAATCAGCGGTGCAGAGGCCGAAAACTATGCCATCAGCTACGAGCAAGGTCACCTGACTGTAGTCGAGGCTGATGCCATAGTCGTTCGTGCCAAGAGTTACAGCCGTCAATATGGTGATGAGAATCCTCTGTTCGAGTTTGATATCGAGGGTGCAGCATTGGATGGTACTCCAGAAATAGTCTGCTCCGCAGTTGCCAACTCTCCTGTTGGATCTTATACTATTGAGGTAAAACAGGGCAGTATCAAGAACTACAATGTTCACTTCGAGTCAGGTACTCTTACCATTACTAAGGCTCCATTGTCTATCTCCGCTGGTAGTTATACCAAGAAGCAGGGTGATGCAATGCCTGCGTTCAAGGCAAGTTATGCTGGTTTTAAGAATGGCGAGAATGAATCAGTTCTGACCAAGCAACCAGTCTTCTCCTGTGAGGCTAATGAGGCAAGTGCTCCAGCAGAGTATGCTGTTACTATTAGCGGTGCTGAGGCAGAAAACTATGACATCAGCTACGAGCAGGGACGCCTGACAGTAGTCGAGGCAGATGCCGTAGTTGTTCGTGCCAAGAGTTACAGCCGTCAGTATGGTGACGAGAATCCTGTGTTCGAGTTTGAGACCGAGGGTGCAGCCTTGGATGGTACTCCGGAGATTGTCTGCTCTGCAGTTGCCAACTCTCCTGTAGGATCTTATACAATTGAGGTGAAACGAGGCAGTATCAAGAACTACAATGTTCACTTTGAGTCAGGTAGTCTTGTGATTACTAAGGCTCCATTGTCTATCTCCGCTGGTAGTTATACCAAGAAGCAGGGTGATGCAATGCCTGTGTTCAAGGCAAGTTATGCTGGTTTTAAGAATGGCGAGGATGAATCAGTCCTAACCAAGCAGCCTGTATTCTCTTGTGAGGCTAATGAGTCAAGTGCACCTGCAGAGTATGCCGTGACAATCAGTGGTGCCGATGCTGAGAATTACGAAATTAGTTATGAGCAAGGTGTGTTGACTGTGACAGGTATGCCGAAGCCAATAATCTCAACTGACGAAGCAACGTTGCGCATAACAACAGAGACAGATAATGCTGCCATATACTATACTTTGGATGGAACGGAACCTAATGAGAACGCAAGGAAATATACAGAACCTATTAATCTGTATGCATCTTGTGAAATCAAGGCGATAGCTGTCAATGGTGATGCAAAGTCTGAAGTGTCTTCTGCGGAATATCATGATGCAGAATATCCTAACATCGTGAAGGTAGGTGATATTATTACAGCCAATATCATCAACAATGGTGAGGATAATTTGCCTATGATATTTAAGGTGACGAGTGTCTATCCTTTCAATGTCGAGATGGAGAATAAAGAAGATTATGTTGAAGGATGGAATAATGAACGTGATGTTTCTGGCACATTAGAAATTCCTGTTGTTGTAAAATCTAATGGAATCAGCTATTGTGTAAAAAAGTTAGGTGATAATTCTTTGGCAAGGTGTGTTAATGTAAGTTCTTTAAAGCTAAATGAAGGATTAGAGAGTATTGGACATCAAGCTATACGTTGGTGTAGAAATATCAAGGAGTTGATTGTACCAAATTCCGTTAAAGAGGTTTGGGGGGCATTCTAAACAGAAGATCATGGATTGGTATCTGTAGTCCTAGGGTCTGGTCTTGAAACTATTCATACTGATGCTTTTTGGGGCGTGTCTATGAATCTAAAGTCTTTTATAAGTTTGAGTACTAATCCTGCGAAATGTGTGGAGCCTGATAGAACATTCACGTCTCTTCCAGAAGACGTAACCCTCTACGTCCCTCTTGGTTCAAAGTCTGCCTACGAGACAGCTCCAGGCTGGGATTACTTTGCAGGTCATATTGTAGAAATGGATATGTCTCCTGCTACAGTCAAGGTGAAGGATTGTTCTCGTGAGTATGGGGATGATAATCCTACACTTGAATTTGAGACAGAGGGTGCTACTCTTATTGGTGAACCAGAGATAATCTGCTCTGTTGATAAAAATTCAAAAGTAGGAACTTATGAGATAGAGATAAACAAGGGAACGATTAAAAACTATCTTGTAACATTTGTTCCAGGTACTTTGACGGTGACAAAAGCACCATTAGTTGTAACTGCTGAAAATTATACCATTACGCAAGGAGATAAACTTCCTGAGTTTACGGCAAATTATAGTGGTTTCAAGAATGGTGAGGATGAATCAGTTCTGACCAAGCAACCTGTCTTCTCTTGCGAAGCAAATGAAGCAAGTGCTCCAGGTAAATATCCTATTACCGTATATGATGTAGAAGCTGATAATTATGAAGTGAAGAGCTATATAGCTGGTACACTCACAGTTCTAAAGAGGGAGTTAAAGAAGCAAACAATCACTTGGTACCAAGAGATAAAAGCTAAGGTCGGCTCTACTATAGAAATGAATGCAACCGCATCTTCTGGTCTTCCTGTAAGATATTTGTACGCTCTGGCACCAGGAGTGGAAACTGCTTATCAAGTTCCTCAAATAGAAGGCAATAAGATAACATTCCCTCAAAATGGTATGTATCTCTTGGTTGCTATTCAAGACGGAAATAATGAATATGCGGCAGCTACGGACACATTGGATGTCTGTGCAATCAGTGACGATGAGGGCTTGATGTATATTGATGGTATCTACTATAAATATACCGACGATGGCTCTGCACTGAAGGTGGTAAGGGGCTACAATCCTTATCGAGGAAAAGTGGAAATACCTGCAACCGTTAATGGTCTTCCTGTGACAGAAGTTGACGGGCTGGCTATGTATGCTTGCTATTATCTGAAAGAACTCGTTATCGGTGACAATGTTGCAATTTGTGGGCATGAGGCTTTTGGTGCAAGTCGAAATTTGCAAAAAGTTACTTTGCCTGCCAATCAAGCGGAATTAAGACGGCAATATATATTTAATTGTGATGATGGAATTAAGGAAATCCATTGTCGTTCATCTGTTCCATATCTTGCAGATGAAAGTCTTTTTAATGGATTTGTCAATTATGACAATTGCATTCTCTATGTTCCTGTTGGCACTAAGCAATCTTATGCTAATTCTGAGGTATGGAAAAACTTTACGCACATTGTGGAGGAAAATGTTTCTACGAATATTTCTAATATAAATGTGGAAAAGAAGAGTGTATGGCACACGTTACAGGGTGTTAAGTTATTTGCTAAGCCAAATATTCCTGGTGTATATATTCACAATGGGAAAAAGATTATTGTAAGATAAATTTAATGTAAGCGGTGGGTGTATTATGGTATTCTGTAGTACATCCACCTTTTTTTGCTATAGTAGTAATAGCCCAAGTATAGGTTATTCCGACAAAACCCTTCACCCCTCAATTTTTGTTTGTAAAGGTATTCTTTTAATGCTTTTGCTCTTTCAGAAAAATATGCATTATTGGCTGAAAGGAATGTAGAATTTAGCCAATAATGTTTAAAAATATGTATTATTGGCTTAAAAAGGTGTGAGATATAGCCAATAATTGCTTTTTCTTGCTATCTTTGTAAGCGATAAGAAATTAAAGCAGGAGAAAAGGAAATGAAGAACAATATAATAGGCAGAAAGAGTGAACAAGATACTCTGGCTCGCATATATGAGTCAAGGCAGTCTGAATTTGTGGCTATATGCGGACGCCGCAGAGTGGGGAAAACGTTTCTTGTGCGTGAATATTTTGAGCAGGAAATGGTTTTTCAGGCATCCGGACTGGCAGGAGGAAACACTCAGGAACAGTTGAAAAACTTCTTTTATACACTTCGTCGTTATGACAGGAAAGTGTCATCTGTGCCCCATGATTGGCTCGATGCCTTTGAGATGCTGATTTCTTATCTCGATTCTCTGTCCCAAGTAGAACGCAAGGTGGTTTTTCTCGACGAACTGCCTTGGATGGATACTGTGTGCTCTGACTTTATCTCTGCCTTGGAGCACTTCTGGAATGGATGGGCTTCGGCACGTCACGACATCGTTCTGATAGTCTGTGGCTCTGCCACTTCCTGGATGATGGACAAACTCATCAATAATCATGGTGGACTTTATGGTCGTCTTACCCATCGTCTATTGCTGCAACCTTTTTCTCTTGGAGAATCGGAAGCGTTTCTGAAGACCAAGGGGATGATGCTGTCAAGATACGAGATGGCAGAGCTTTACATGATATTGGGAGGCATCCCATACTATCTTAATCTTTTGGACGAGCGGTTAAGTTTAGCGCAGAATATAGACCGTATGCTGTTCAATCCTAACGGTCAGTTGTATAATGAGTTTTCGATACTCTATCGCTCCCTGTTCAAGGATTCTGAGGCATATGTCAAGGTGGTAGAGTGCCTGAACGAGCGTGGATATGGAATGACTCGCACAGAAATAGCTAATGCAGCCCAGATGAAATCAGGCAAGACATTGACCACGATTCTTGACAATCTGGAATCGTGCGGATTTATCAGAAAATATGTCAACTTCGGATGTTCTACTCGAAAATCTCTTTATCAGTTGGTGGATTTCTTCACCTTGTTTTATTTTCGTTTTCTGCGAGACAGTTCGTTCCGGAATCTTCTGTATTGGAGCAAGTTGCAGCGCACGCCCCGTTTCTATGCCTGGGCAGGAGTTTCATTCGAGATATTGGCGATGAATCATATCTCTCAGGTCAAGCAGCGGTTGGGTATAGCTGGTGTATCCACCAATTTATATTCATGGCGGAGCAAGAGTAGTGGGGAGGCTGATGAGCGGGCCGCTCAGATAGATATGGTGATAGAGCGTGGCGACAACACCATCAATCTATGCGAAAAGAAATTCTCGGAAGGAGAGTTTGCCATCAATAAGGATTATGATAAGATTTTGAGAAACAAAATTGCCCGTTTTATGGAAGAAACGAAAACTCGGAAGTCCATACAGCTGACGTTTATCAGCAGTTATGGTCTTCAGCGCAACATGTATTCGGGCATTGCCCAGAACGAAGTGGTACTTGATGATTTGTTTTAAGCACCATCTTATAGCCACAATTGCCACATTGAGTGTAATAGTTCGAATGACAGTGGCCTGTGCTTGGCAATACGCTTGGTGTTGTTGCCACAAAATGCCATACTGTTACCACGTTCCCCCCCCCTGTGGCTTTTAATGGAGAAAAATACCAAAAACAAGAAGAAAAAACAAAAAAATGAGATAAAGGTGGCATGTTATCCTATTTTTTTGCTAACTTTGCAGAAGCAAGATAAAGTCTTGCCGATTCCACAATGAAGTAAAAAGCCCCATTTGAAACCGAAACCTTTTAACTTATAATCAACAACAATATGACACAAGCTGATTTAGTAAGACTACTTTTCGCAAAAGGCGATGAGGGATTCTCCTGGAAATATTGTTTCAATGAACAATGTCCTCTTGCCAATGAATGTGCACGTCATTTATCTGTCGTCTACAAGAATGCTGACAAGACGGATGGTTATGCCGTTTTTCCTGACGCATACAAAAATGGCAAGTGCGAACACTTCATGCAAATACATCTTGTCAAGATGGCATACGGTCTGGAAAAAATGCTCGACGAACTGAGAAAGAAGGATGTGAAAGTGTTCAAAAGCAGTATGATTTCCTATTTCGGAAGCCGAACTTCGTATTATCGCTACAAACTGGGGCAGACTCGTATCATTCCTGAACAGCAACAATACATCTTGCAGTGGTGTAAAGATCAAGGATATGAAAACATGGTGTTCGACCGTTATACAGAGGAGCTCGATTACTAATTTCTGAAGAAAACCAGGATGCACATCATCGTGCAAATGCCACAGCATTCATGGAAATCTCGAAACCTTATCGGGAAAATTGACTTAATGTTGAGCATTTTTAGCCATAACAATGAGCATTTCAGCCCATAACGATGAGCATTTTTGCCCATAACGATGAGCAAAGTTGCTCATACCTGTGAGGAAACTTGCCCAATGCTTCGGGTAAAAGTGCCCAAAGGCTTGGATAGAGTTTGGGCAAAACGGGTTGATCCTATATCGATGCCAACGAAACAGCCATCATCAGCCTTATTAAGGTGATTTATAGAAAGAGAAGTGCTAAATCGTAACATTTTTCCGTTTTAGTCCTTAAAAATGGGGGCTTTTTCAGTGCCCTCCCTGGGCTAAGAGCTTCTGCCCTTTCAAGGCGTGCTGCGTAATTCCAACCGGACAGGTCGAATTATTTTCTTACTCATTAAATCTTTCACTTGTCAAAATTTAATAAATCATAAAAAAAAACTACGGAAAAGTTTCACTCTATAATTTTTTCGTTATCTTTGCAGAACTAAACAATTTAAAATCATGAAGTTCAAAATAACATTGCAAGTAAACAGACAATATGGTGACTTACTGCCCTTTAATTATCAATATGAGCAGTCGGCAGTCATTTATCGCATATTGGCGCAAGCTGATACGAAATATTCATCATGGCTTCATGAAAATGGTTATGATGTAAATGGCTGCAAGAGGTTTAAACTGTTTTGTTATTCGCCTTTTATCTTTGAAAAAGTAAGGCCTTTGCCTGAAGCTGGGTGTTTGAAAATCATCGGGGAAAGAGCAGTTTGGTACATTAGCTTTATACCGGAAAAAAGCACTCTTGAGTTTATTCAAGGAATATTTGCTCATCAAAGTTTCACTATTGGCAATAAGGATCATCGGGTCGCATTTGATGTTGTTGGAGTAGAGGCTATACCTATGCAGCAATTATCTGAAGAAATGACTTTCCAAGCCGTATCTCCTATTTGTGTCAAACTGCATGTAGACAACAAGACTCAATATCTGTCTCCTGACAATCCCATGTTTGCTGAAGGTATATTAAAGGGATTGATGGCGAGATATGAGAGCATTCATGGTCAGCCATTTGATATAGAAAATAAGGAGTTTTCATTTGAATTGATAGATAAAAAGGTCAAGTCGAAGTTGATAACGATAAAAGCCAATACCCCATACGAATCAAGAGTGCGTGGATATCTCTGTTCCTTTCGCATGAAAGCACCTTTAGAGTTGATGAAGATTGCTTATGAAGGAGGAGTTGGAGAACAATGTTCGCAGGGTTTTGGATTTATTGAAATAAAGAAAGAAACAATATGATAAGAGAATTAATCAATTTTATGAATGACCTTATGTCTGACATTCCTGACATTATGGAATGGAAAAGTCAGCCAGATAAAGGACTTCATGTCTTTATTGATATTGACAGTAAAGGCGTTTGGGTTAACAAAGACCTTAAGAAGGGTATTGATTATGATTATTTCGATGGAAAAAATAAAAATATAGACCTATGGAATGATTGTATAAGATATCAAGAGGCAACCACATATATTTCGATGAATAAAGTTAAGAAATTCGATAAGAAACAGAAAATTCATTCTTGTTCTCCTTTCGCAATAGCTTACAACTTTAATTTCAGTGATAAAGATAAACAATCTCTTGGTATTAAGACAATTAAAAAGAAAGACAAGCCAACCAAGGAGAAAATAGAAGAAAATAATCAACTACTACGGAATAAGCGTTTTGAGGTTGTAAGTGACCGACTAAATGATTATTACGACAACTGTATCCGTGTCTATAATCTAAACATGTTAGAAGCTAACGATAGTCAAACATATAATTATAAAGCGGAGATTGAAGGTTTCTTCTCATCCTTCAAGGAAATCATTTCTTGTTTGAAAAGACTTGAAGAATATGAGCAATTATCGGAAAAGGATTATGTTCATCTGTATCTTAGAAGTGTTCCTCTAGAAGAAATTGAAAAGAAACATAAAGAATATATTGAGCAGGAAATTTTCAACGGGGAGGTTCTTTCTGATAAGAAACATGGAGTAGTTGGATTTCTTACGGCATACAATGATAAGAAACCTTTTTTGAAACATCAAACATGTTATCTTAAGGATGGAATAAGCCAAAGATTTTCTATCAACGATGCTATGGCTTTGTTCTATTTGGACAAGTTGCTTAAACGCAAATCAAAATGTCTCCCCAATCCGCTCCCTATCGTGGTGGACCAACGTGAAATAAATACGGTTATCGTGAAAATATTCAACGATAAAGAGAAACCATTATTGTACAGAGAGTTATTAGAAAGCCTCTTTACAAGTACGAATAAAAAATATCTTTCAGATTATTATCTTCTGAACTATTCAAACACGAAGTCAGGGATGGTCTTAAATGATTTTGATTTCGTTCCAATGTTTAGATATGAGCTTAGTCAACCTGTAACCGTGTCTAATGTAACAGATGCTGGATTTTATGAAAACAAAGTCTTCAACAAGGATTCCGATATCAATATCAGGACGATATTTGATTTTGAAAGAATTGTGGTAAAGATGATATTTAATAATACCTTGGTCAAGATCAAAGATGACGATTACACATGTTCTTATTTTGGAGATCTTCCTAAGCCAGAGTATATACAAGGAGGTAGTCTTATGGTTGATTTAATCCTCAAATATAGGCAAGCTGTATACGCTTATATATATAAATCTGATTTAAAGGCGATAACCCAGAACATGTTTGATGACATGATGTTCAATTCAATTCTAACGAACATCAAATCTGAGATAATAAAAAAACGATGTGAATGGAATAACAATATAAAAAGAAAGATAAATATATGGTTTAGCCTTCAAGGAATGTTTAACCGTTTAGACAATAAAAAAATGGAAAAAAATGTAACAGAGTTAAGAGAGAAAATTAGAGACGTTGCCTCTGGTAAGGCAACCCTCAATAGTTCTGAAGAACTTGCCTTTGCTGCAGGTCAACTTGTATCATACATTATAGACCGTAGCGAAGCAAAGAACAAGACTTATGCCATGCTTGAGCCTTACTTGCAGAAAAGCACTTCGTCTCAACTACAGGATGAAATTGCTCAGTCTATAGCTATTTACAAGCATGATATAAGAGTAAACTACCAACGTAAAGGAAATTTTGAAAGACTTGCATCAGAGATACTTGCAAACGGCAATGAAGTAAAAATGAAACCATTGCTTAAGTTCTTTCTTGCTGGTTGTTTCAGCCCTTGTGTGATATATGAGACAAATGACAATACAACTAATAAATAAAATATATATAATATGGCAGAGTTCAAAAAAAGAGTGTATGGTTGCGCAATTGTGAAAGCCATCAATTCAAATTACAATGCAGATTTCTCAGGACAGCCTCGCACACTTCCTGACGGAATCGTGTATGCAACAGACAAAGCTTTCAAGTATTCTATCAAAAAATATTTGAAGGATGCTTATGAAGATGTTGATATTTTCTACATGAAGACCCTTAACGATAATCTGAATCCAAGGTCTTTGGATGAAAGATACGAGAATCTGTTTGGAGCTATACCTAAGGATAAGACGAAAATTAAGAAAAAAGATGTTGCCAAGAACCTCTTGTCATGTCTTGATGTCAAGTTGTTTGGTGCAACATTTGCAGGTTGTACCAACGTTTCTGTTCATGGACCGGTACAAATAAATCATGGCATGAATATTTGGAAAGACAATTATATCTATACAGAACAGATTACATCGCCTTTTAGTAATAAGGCTAGTAAAAAGGATGAAGATACCGACACCGAAAAAAGTATGACTACGATAGGCCGACAGTCAAGACTTGAAGAAGGTCATTACCTTCATCATTTCTCTATTAATCCAGGCAATCTGGATGATATCTCTGAAATTGTAGGTGAAGGTGCAAAGTTAAGTTCCGCAGATATAGACAAGCTGAAAGTAGGTATGCGCTGTGGAGTAACATGGTATGATTCTGCGTCCAAAGCAGGATGTGAGAACGAGATGCTTGTTTGGGTAGAACTCAAGGAAAGTTCAAAGTTGGTTCTTCCCAGCTTTGCAACACTTATTAACTTGGAGGAAGAGAAAGAGAATGGGAAATGTGTGTACGATTTTGAGGCATTAACAAACAAACTCGAAGATATCAAATCCTCCGTTGAGAGTGTGGAGGTTTACTATAATAAGCAAACCTGCAGTTTAAAGAATCTAACCAAAGAAGTCAAACAATACGATATTTAATATGAATTCAAATCAAAAGCTAATATCGTTTGATTTGAAGGCAGAGATGGGTTTCTTCAAGAAGCCTGATATCAACGATGGCATCTATCTGACTTACAATATGCTGCACAAACCAGCATTATTGGGGATACTTGGTGCCATCGTTGGCCTAAAGGGTCATGAAAAAGAAGGTGTCTTGCCAGAATATTACTGTAAATTCCGAGATTTGAAAGTGGCCGTACAACCATTGGCAAGTGACAATGGTAACTATACAAAAGAGGTTATCACTTATAATAATGGTACTGGGTTTGCGAGTAATGAAGCTGGAGGTAATCTGATAGTCAAAGAGCAGACCCTTCTCAAGCCTTCTTATAGGTGTTACCTGCTTTTAAATACAAATGATGAAACGGAAAAGCGGCTTTATGAGAACATAATGTCTTATAGAGCCGAATACATTCCTTATATGGGTAAGAACGAATTTGGTGTCTGGTGGATCAATCCAACAGAATACTCTGAATTTAAAGCTTTCCATTTCAACAGGGATTTTAAGATATCATCTCTTTTTCGTAAGAATGATGCGGTAAGTAAATATATTGTAAAATCATCATTGTCCTTGTTCGCAAAGCGTGATGAAAAACCTACGTTCATATATTTTGAGAAGTTGCCAGTAGGATTCAACGAAGAACTCTTTCAATATGATTATGCAGATTTTGTATATTCAAATATTTTATTCAGTAAAGAATTGAAGGTTGATGGCTCTGCTGCATTCTTTGATATAGGTGATTCACAGATAATACAAATGATATAAATAATATAAATGATATGATGGGTAGATTATACGATAAGGCCTTTTTTGGCAACTTGATCAAAAATGCGGACATTTACTATTCACATGTATCCAATGATAACAGATCCGTTCGTGAAAAATTGGTTGATCACTGCGTTCTAACGATGAAATATGCAAAAAGTATTTCTGCATCAAATGGTTTGGATGGCATTATAAAAGGTCTTATCGAAAAATCTACAATTGGGCCTTGTGATGCTAGACTCCACCAAATGGTTTATCAATTATTTTGGGACGCAATAGCTTACCATGATTTAGGGAAGTTGAATGACCAGTTTCAAAAGAACAAGATGAAGAACAATCAAAAACTGAAGATTGTTCTTCATAATTTTGGCTCAAACCATTCACTTATAAGTGCCTACCTATATCTTGCCATTTCTGTTTTCAACCTGTTAGATAAGAACATTACAGAGAATGACGAGATTGTCTTTCTTTGTAATATCGCCTTGTTTATGAGCTACTCTATTGCAAAGCACCATAGTAGCGAATTGGGAGAGTGTGAGAATATGGACTTTTGGACAAATATTAAATCCAGTGATCTAAGTCCATACATATCATTTCTAAATATAAATATGTCAGAGGACAAGTTGGAAAAGTTTAATAATTTCTTGTCCGGAATAGACGATGCATTTGATTATTTTAATGACTTGTCGAAACTTGTAGACCACAATTATCCTGTTTATGCACTTGTAAGACTGTGTTACTCTTTGTTGACGGCATCAGACTATCTTGCTACCGCTCACTTTATGAATAATTGGAAAAGCATTCATTCTGGTAAAGGATTCATTAATAGTGTGCTTAGAGATAAAATTATTTATAATGTTCATAACAGCAAAGCATACAATCACAAAGTATTTGATTATGTGGAAAAAGGTATAGAACCGAAGCATGATGTCAGCCAGAGATGCAACAAGAGTCTTAACAACCTAAGGTGCGATTTGGCGTATGATGTCGTAACAAATATACGCCATCACCTTGGGGAAAGACTTTTCTACATTGATGCACCGACAGGGGCAGGAAAGACCAATGTGTCCATGTTGGCTTTGGGGGAATTGCTGGATGCAGATTCTTCCATTAAGAACATTTACTATGTTTTCCCTTTCACAACACTGATTACACAAACATATGATTCGCTTAAGGAAACCCTTGGTCTTGAAGATGATGAAATAGCAGAGATTCACTCAAAAGCTCCAGTAAAAAGTTCGAATGGAAAATATGAGAATGAAGATCAGTATCTTAATTATCTAGATCAGATGTTTATGGACTATCCCATAACATTAATGTCCCATATCAAATTTTTCAATGTTCTAAAGACAAATGTTAAGGAAAGCAATTATCTTATTCATCGGTTAGCCAATTCTGTAGTTATTATAGATGAGCTTCAATCGTATCCACCGAGAATGTGGAATAAGATTATTTGTCTTATTTCATGGTATGCTCAATATTTCAATATGAAGTTTATCCTAATGTCAGCCACGCTTCCAAAAATTGGAAAATTATTGATGGCTAATGATAGGCAAGACCCATTTACCTATTTAGTACCAGACAGAGACAAATATTTTAGGAATCCCAATTTTTGCAACAGGGTATCTTTTGATTACTCTCTTCTTGAAAAGGAAAAACCAAATGATGACACAAAGGAAGCATACTTGAAAGAACTTTTTAATGTCGTGGAAGAAAAATCGTATCAATATTCTACCGAAAACAAAGACAATGTGAATGGGGTCTTTACAATAGTCGAGTTTATTACCAAAAGAACAGCTAATACTTTTTATTCTCTTGCAAAAGAAGTAAACGGCTTTTTTGATAATATTGTTATTCTATCTGGGACAATTCTAGAACCAAGACGTAGAATGGTAATATCTTCTTTGAAGTCAAGATGTTATAGAAATAGTAAATTGCTGCTTATAACCACACAAGTTGTAGAAGCAGGAGTGGACATAGACATGGATCTCGGATTTAAAGACAAGTCGCTAATTGACAGTGAAGAACAACTGGCTGGTCGAATTAATCGTAATTGCAATAAGGACAATTGTAAACTCTATTTGTTTGATTGCGACTCCGAAAAATCACTTTACGGTAAGGATGAGCGATATGAAATTATGACAAAATCGAATGCTGACTCAACAGCATATAAAGAAATTCTTGCGAGTAAGGATTTTGACAAGTTGTATGATATTATCATGAGTAAGATAAAGCAGAAGAATAAATCTGCTTATATTCAGAATATCCATGATTTTTATGAAGCAATTAAGTCTTTAAATTTTCCTGAAATAAATCGGTCTATTTGCCTTATTGATCAAAAAAACGTAACAGTTTTTGTTCCGTTACAGATACCTTCTTCTATGTTGGGAAATGTGGTTGCTATAGCTAATGAGTTTGGGCTATTAGACAATGATAATATTGACGGACGTAAGGTATGGGATTTCTTTGAGGAGTTAGTAACTGCACCTGATGAAGACTTTATAAAAAACAAAATTAAGATGAAACAAATACTCAGCTTAATGAGTCAGTTCTCATTTTGTATCTATCCTTATGGTAAAGATTATGATATAATTCATACGTTTGGTTACGAAAAATATGGATTTCTTTATCTTAACATAAAGCTCTAAAGCAGCCAAAGGAGAATAAGAGAGATTGGAACGTAAACAGTTGGGAATGAGCAGATTTGCACAAAGTTGCCAAATCGGCA
>ERZ1026901.991-NODE-991-length-18522-cov-9.030324_pt1 | contig 18522 bp, 18 predicted proteins | sample MGYA00380179_ERZ1026901 | MGnify/ENA primary metagenome ERZ1026901 (study PRJEB33269, sample SAMEA4719815) | human gut metagenome | biome: human-associated habitat; feature: organic feature; material: feces | place: Cameroon | collected 2013-10 ... | reverse complement strand
TCTGTGTGCCACCATTAATTATGGTATTGGTCGCGTTTCCGGCAACATCCATAACGCCGCCATTATCTATTCGGGTCGCATCAGCTTTAGCATTCGTTAAAACTGACATTGTTCCGTTATCTTTAATAATCGTCTTATTTGCCGAACCATATACGTCTAAATGACCACCGTTTTCCAGCAACACATTGTCTGCCACGTTATTGTGAATAGAGAATGCCCCTTCACTATTCGTACCGCTCACCGTCGACCTGTCAGTCATTGCTTTTAAAGCCGCGCCATCGTGCTGGGTAACATTCGTTGCCGTGCCCTCTCTAACATCAAGCACGCCACCGGAATATATTTCAATAACATTCGAGGTGCTCCTGCTATCAACAATTTGCGTCCCACCAGAATAGATCGTGGTAGTGTGCGCCGTTGACGTGTTTTGCAGCGTCTGCATTCCTCCATTTTTAATGGTGGTTATTTGTGCAGTGCTTGAATCAACATCCTGTCGACCACCATCTATTGTGGTGTCCAGCGCATGGCTCTTAATTGTTCTTTGGTCACCTCCATTTTTAATGATAGTGTTTTCTACAATACTCGAATCTACATACTGTCGGCCCCCATCTATTGTTGTGTTCGTTGCCAGACTTCCTTGTGTGATGTTCTGAGAACCAGATGTATTTATCGTCGTACCGTCAACATGCCCCTGAGCTGTTACTGTTTGTTTACCACCATCAATGACAGTCCCGTTTGCTCTCCCTCCTTCGACGTATGAATTACCATTCTTAATTATCGTGCCATTGCTGGTACCATCCTTATAAATGTACTGATTGCCACCCTCGATTAACGTGCCATTGCTGGTACCACCGTTATAAACTTGCTGATTGCCACTCGCGATTATCGTACCGCTAGAATTCCCACCATTATAAATTACCTGTGTACCCCCATGAAGGATTGTATTATTAGCTTGCCCCTGATAATTGTTATGGTTTGCTACATCTTGTTGTCCACCCATTTCAATAATACTTCCATTAGACATCCCACCAAATACAGTCTGGTGGCCGTGATTAATGATATGAGTATCATTAGTTGTCCCCCTTTCATCTACTATTTGCTCGCCATCCACAGTTTCACCATTTACGATACCAGTAACGATTGATGTGAAAGCAGCCTCTCCAGGCTGGGCATATATCAAGGCAGATATCAATAAGGAAAGTACTGAACGGCGAAAATAATAGCGACTGGTCCTGTTCATAAATTTCATCCTCTGAAAAGTGAATACTGAGTAGCGGGTAAGCGACCTTAGCTCTGCTGCAACATCGGCCCACAGGCACCAGACCAGGGGATTCATCCTTAAGAGACAGCGCAAGTGTATTGTGTTCACCGCTCATCAAAGACATCATGATGAAATGATGATATTCCGCATAAGAAAGAGGCATTTTTAGACGCATCGCGCTGAAGTGTGGTTGAATAAAAATCAATCTTTTCAGATAAGACTGTCGTACGCTTATTCTGCGAAAATAAGGCCGTCGGCAAAGTAAAATGACTCACATAATTGTTTCTGATGAATATCTTCTACTCACATGAATATTACACAATAATATTGATGCATCAGATTATCTTACCTTTACAACATCACGTTAACAGCCAATGACACTTCTTGAATAAAAATATTATCAATCAAAGAGTTATTTTTTATTTAAGATTATTCTCATTCAAGTAAAAGACATAATTCCTATCATCACAGCCACGCTCATTTTGAATTATCTGAATAATAGCGAGCGTTCTTTAGTTAAGCAGGTCTTAATTGAAGACGAAATTATTGTGTGTGCAACTTACTTAATACCGGACATCTAAGTTGAAGAAAAAAATACTCGCCTTCGGGCTTATCTCAGCATTGCTCTGCTCCGCGCCAGCGATGGCGGATATGAATCGCACCACAAAAGGTGCACTACTTGGTGCAGGCGTTGGTTTACTTACTGGCAATGGCGTTAATGGCGTACTGAAAGGTGCAGCTGTTGGCGCTGGCGTTGGTGCAGTAACAGAAAAAGGTCGCGACGGCAAAAATGCGCGCAAAGGTGCAAAAGTGGGTGCCGCCGTTGGTGCTGTTACTGGCGTTCTGACCGGCAATGGCCTTGAAGGGGCGATTAAAGGTGCCGTAATTGGCGGTACGGGTGGTGCAATTCTGGGTAAAATGAAATAAGGAATGATGATGAAAAAATTTGCTTTACTGGCGGGTCTGTTTGTTTTCGCACCAATGACCTGGGCGCAGGACTACAATATTAAGAACGGCTTGCCGTCAGAAACCTATATTACTTGCGCAGAAGCCAACGAAATGGCAAAAACTGACAGCGCACAGGTTGCAGAAATTGTTGCGGTAATGGGTAATGCCAGCGTTGCCAGCCGTGATTTAAAAATTGAGCAATCTCCGGAACTGAGCGCCAAAGTGGTAGAAAAACTGAACCAGGTTTGCGCTAAAGACCCGCAAATGCTGTTGATCACGGCAATTGATGACACCATGCGTGCTATCGGCAAAAAATAATATTTCGTCTGTTACCGCGTCGATTGATTCGACGCGGTGGTTGTATATAGTTCTACAATGAAACATCACACCCGCCAATACGCCCTCACAACAACAAGCAAAGCAATTTAATCGGCATTAAACCACAAATACAACAATACTTATTACTATATAGCGGCTATAGCATAAAGAAAGATTAGTGCTGATCCCTGTGGCTAACGAGTTTTTCCCTTACTCGATTAACCAGATTGATCGCCAGCCAAACAAGGGCATTCAGCAAATTTATCGTTACAAGCACTTCTCCAAGCCCAGTACTGGGTTTTGCGATAAGGATGACCAGCAAGGTGATCAGCATAAATGCAATGGAAAAGATGATATAGAGAGTGAAATAATCCAGATTATTACTATTGTTCATGCTACTAATGGCGATCCTGTCAAAACTTTCAAACAATTATAGCAAACAAAATAATGAACAATAGTAACAAGACGCAACGAGCTAATTAGCTGTCTATAATTACACCGCACCATGGTCTTGATGATCAATTTTTACTCAATCATAACCTTCACCTTCGGTTTAGAAAGGATAATTTTAACCAGGTCGATGTAGGTTACCGGTTTATAGAAATAATAACCCTGCTGAAATGTGATGTTGTTTTGATTCAGATAATCAAGCTGTTCTTTTGTTTCGACACCTTCAGCTACGATACTGATCGAAAGTTTACGCGCCAGATCCAATACACAATCCAGAATCCGAGTTGATTCTGGGTCTGCGTTTACGCGGCCAACGAAACTGTGATCAATTTTGATATAATCAATATGCAGGTCATGCAGATAAGAAAGCCCTGAGTAGCCAGTACCGAAATCATCCAGCGCGATGACAAAACCATTTTCATGCAGAATGTTCAACCGCTGAACCAGACTCTCATCAACATTTAATGGCTCACGCTCGGTAACTTCCAGAACGAGGTTTAAATCGCGACGGGTAAAACTGTCACGGAAAATTAAGCACTCGTCGACAAACGTCGGCGAAATAATATGCGAGGCACTAAAATTAATTCCGATATGAAAACCTTCCGGCAATTTACTCGCGATAGCGTTCATCTGTGTGACAACCTGATTCATCAGACTTTGTGTAAGCGGAACAATTAATCCAGATTTTTCAGCAAGTGGAATAAATGCCGCGGGTGAGATATATTTGCCGTGAGGTTGTTTCCAGCGGGCTAATACCTCAACTCCCCGCAATGTCCCCTCCCGACCATTTACCACAGGTTGGTAAAAAGGGACAATCTCACCATTACTTATTGCCCGTCGCAGGACCTCTTCAGGCGTTGCGCTTTTATTAAAATACTTATCAAGCAGGTAGGCTGCGGCGCAGGCAATTAACAGAATGAATATCAAAACCCCTACGCCATTATCGATAAGTCTGTAGAAGCTAAAGAATGGTGGTGAGTTAAAGATAATAGTGAAATGATATCTTGTGGAGTGAACCTTCTCAGTATAAGGATAGTGTCCATTAAGCGTCATCACGTCACCGGTAGGTCCAATAATGTCATACGCTACGCGTAATGCATACCTTACCCCTTTCAAGGGCACATTAAGCGCTCCACGAATATGCTGATCACTTATCGTGACCAAAATACGCGTGTCTGCAAATTGGCTCTGATAGAGCAGGATAGGCAATCTATTGACGGTGTCGATTGCCGGAGCCAACAGTAAATTACTGTCAGGGAAAGCAGGAATACGAGACAGCAGGACTCGATTCCCCGGCAAGGATGTACACCAGACCATTCCGCGTTTGAGAATGATGATTGTGCGCAAGTGAGGTTTCAGAGCTGCTTCAGTGCCAAGCTGATATTGCTCCTCGAGGTCGCATTCCTTCCCGGCAATGTTAACCGCCGCTTGAGTCGCCTGTGACGCTTCTTCAAGTATGTGATTGATATTGTTGACAGCATATCTCGCTCCCGCCATATATGCTGCTTTTGCGGAATACCAGAGCTGGATATTCAAAATAGCGACACCGGTTATAAACAAGCATATCGCAACGAGGATGGGTATGAGTGTATTGCGCATTCGCTTGTCCCGGACTAAGGATTTTAATACATGAAATGATGTTCATTCGCTCGTGCTGGCGTCTAAAGAGAGCATGGTAGAGAGCATAAGAAATATCCACGCCGAAGATAAAATTTTCTCCATCGTCATCTAACCTATTAATTATTGTGCTTAATGTGGGTAAAATTAAGCAAATCTGGCAGGATGTCAGACGTCAAGAATGGAGAACAATAGTTCTCCATTCTTGTTTAAACCCTGATATTCCGGATATATTAAGAAACATAACGACTTAAATTATTACTTTGCACCAGCATATGATACAGCTGATGGTAATTTTAAAACCTTACTCAGTTCTAAGAGAGCACGGATTCCCTGTCATTAATAATGATATCCGTTAGTGTAGTCTTATGCATTTCAATGTACTGCAAGATTTGCAGATAGAGATCAGAAAGAATCACACTAGTTTCATCTTTTAAACGCAAGCGTAAAGCCTGATCAATAATATGACTATCAACATATCCATGCGTCATGAACACCTCCCTCTCGAGATTTTTAAACAAAGCACATTGAAAAATAAATCTCTCTGGGATTGAATTATTCATGTCAGCCTCGTAGGAATAGTGACCCAATAAAATTATGCTGTGTATAGTCTAAAGCGACAGACAAAAATAAGATGACTGAGTTTTCTATAAACTTATACTTAATAATTGAAAGTTACATATCATCAGCTGTGTATCGCAACACGATTTCCAGTGTTTTTCTAATCACATCAGCTTTGAGAATATCACTTGTTGTTTCCAGAGAGTGTATCAGACTTAAGATAATATTTTTATTATTAACATTATCGCCTGAAAGCATTAAATTGGTCACAGCCTGCCCTAACACAGCTGACTCTTCTTCTAACAAATTACCCGAACTGCGAAAGTAGCTTGATAACGCTTTATCAGTTATTGCATTATGAATTGTAGTATCTTCAAGCATGGTAACCTCTCATCTTACTTATGAAATTTTAATGTATTCTGTTTATTTTCTTACCATTGAACATACTTTTATTGTCAGCTATCGCTGTTCTTCTGTTTGGCCCTCCTGTATCACTGTTGCTAAAATCACGAATTATGCTGTCAATTAAATCTCGTCGGAAAGCATTTTCCTCAGCCGATTTCATTACGAGCAATTGCTTAATAAGAGTCTGCAACGAAAAATTTATCTTCATGCGTAATATCTGGAGCACCGCCTGGCCAGTAATTTCATGTTTTATACTTTCATTATCAGATGTCTTCATAACGACTTCATAGTTAATCTGTCAAATAATCAGGCTGTCACATTATTCAAAAAGCAACCCAATTAGTGAATTGTAGTGTTTCTGTTCCTCTTCCCCTGTCGCTTGCTCCAGTCGACAAAGAAGTTTGGTACAAAGCGACTTTCGACTCAGATTACGTCCATCTTTCAAAATTTCAGTCACAATTTCCCCGAGGGTTTCCTGCTGAGTAGGCAAGTTAGCTTTTGCAAAGTAACGAGTAATTGCCCCCGCAGAATCTGAAATCACTGAATTTTGCTGCATGCTACGCCTCTATTAAAAATGTTAAACGTTGTTAAGTGCAGTAACAATAGCAAACTTGTACGAAATATGTGTACAGAATGATAAATTATTTTTTTGCAATTAGTGCTAACACCTATAAAACAATGAGATACGTAAAAATTATTTGCATCATTTGACTGACAACCTATACAAGATTCCAAACGAACTCATCTTCAAATTTTTCTATTTTTTAACAATGTAAATAAATAGTTATGTTTTAGTATTAAAAGCAAGACACCAGAAGATATGTCTGTTACCGTCATACTCTCGCCTCGCCCATTACCCTGGACTATTAATGCTTACTACCCTTATTTATCGTAGCCATATACGTGACGACGAACCTGTCAAAAAAATCGAAGAAATGGTTTCGATAGCAAATCGCAGAAACATGCGGTCTGACGTAACAGGGATTTTACTGTTTAATGGTTCACATTTTTTTCAACTTCTGGAAGGTCCGGAAGAACAGGTTCAAATGATTTATCGGGCCATATGCCAGGATCCACGGCACTATAATATTGTTGAGCTGCTGTGCGATTACGCGCCTGCTCGCCGTTTTGGCAAAGCGGGAATGGAATTATTTGATTTGCGCCTGCACGAGCGAGATGACGTTTTACAGGCCGTATTCGACAAAGGCACATCAAAATTTCAGCTAACTTATGATGACAGAGCGCTACAATTTTTTCGTACTTTTGTCCTTGCAACCGAACAAGCAACCTATTTCGAGATCCCTGCTGAAGACTCCTGGCTTTTTATCGCTGACGGTTCTGATAAAGAACTTGATTCCTGTACCCTTTCACCAACTATAAACGACCACTTTGCCTTTCATCCTATTGTCGATCCCTTATCGCGGCGAATAATCGCTTTTGAAGCCATTGTGCAAAAAAATGAAGATAGCCCATCAGCTATAGCGGTTGGGCAGCGTAAAGACGGGGAAATCTACAAAGCGGATCTCAAAAGTAAGGCGCTTGCATTCGCGATGGCACACGCACTTGAGCTCGGTGATAAAATGATTTCAATCAATCTATTACCTATGACCTTGGTTAACGAGCCTGACGCGGTCTCTTTTTTACTTGATGAAATAAAGGCCAATGGTTTGGTGCCTGAACAAATTATCGTGGAATTTACTGAAAGTGAGGTCATATCTCGGTTTGATGAATTTGCCGATGCTGTTAAATCACTTAAGGCTACCGGTATGAGTGTAGCAATTGACCATTTTGGCACAGGTTTTGCCGGTTTGTTACTCCTGTCACGCTTCCAGCCTGATAGAATTAAAATCAGTCAGGAATTGATTACCAATGTTCATAAAAGCGGGCCTCGGCAGGCAATTATTCAGGCGATCATAAAATGCTGTACATCACTTGAAATTCAAGTCTCTGCTATGGGTGTGGCAACACCAGAAGAGTGGATGTGGCTTGAATCTGCAGGAATTGAGATGTTTCAGGGAGATCTGTTTGCCAAAGCTAAATTGAATGGTATCCCTTCAGTTGCGTGGCCGGAGAAAAAATAATTTTCAGCACATTATTTCACATGATTTCTGGAAATCATCGTGAAAATGAATACGTTATGTTTTAATTTAATCCACATTAAAAATAATGTTTTATCCAATTTAGCTGAAATCTTATTTATACTTTGTACAATTTTAGCGTATATTGTACAAAGTATTATTGGGTCGTGTACAGGCGACGGAGATTTATGAGCGCAAGGAGGAATTGTGGCTTATTACAGCATTGGTGATGTTGCTGAACGTTGCGGGATTAATCCTGTCACTCTCCGGGCCTGGCAACGCCGCTACGGTTTGTTAAAACCACAGCGCAGTGAAGGCGGACACCGACTCTTTGATGAAGAAGACATACAACGCATCGAAGAGATCAAGCGTTGGATAAGTAATGGCGTCCCTGTAGGCAAAGTTAAAGCATTACTGGAAACCACCAGCCAGGATACGGAAGATGACTGGAGCCGCCTGCAAGAAGAAATGATGTCAATTCTTCGTATGGCTAATCCTGCCAAACTACGCGCGAGAATTATTTCACTGGGTCGAGAGTACCCGGTAGATCAATTGATTAATCATGTTTACCTTCCTGTTCGTCAGCGTCTCGTGCTTGATCACAACACCTCCCGCATTATGAGCAGTATATTTGACGGCGCATTAATTGAATACGCAGCAGCCTCACTTTTCGAAATGCGCCGTAAGCCCGGTAAAGAAGCCATTCTAATGGCGTGGAATGTTGAAGAGAGAGCACGATTGTGGCTGGAAGCATGGCGTTTATCATTGTCAGGATGGCATATTTCTGTCCTTGCTGATCCCATTGAATCGCCGCGCCCGGAACTGTTCCCGACGCAAACATTGATTGTCTGGACAGGCATGGCACCAACGAGAAGGCAAAACGAACTTTTACAACACTGGGGTGAGCAAGGTTATAACGTCATCTTTCATGCCCCCTAATTTCACCTTTATCCCGCCCCTTAGACAGAATCTTATAATCTGAACCCACAACAGCGTTTGTACCGGAGCTGATCCGTTGCAAAATGCTCACCGGGAGAATTCAGGTAACCCCCCTTTCACACTTTGTACATATCACAGCCAAAGGACAGACCAGCTTGAAGTGAGAAAACCGATCGTGCACACTACGCACTCTCACAACTAACAAAAGGTTATTATCCTGATGGATCAGGTCGTTGTTTTTCAAAAGATGTTTGAAAAAGTGAGAAAAGAGCAAAACTTTTCCTGGTTTTATTCAGAGTTAAAACATCACCGTATTGTGCATTACATTTATTATCTGGCTACGGATAACATCAGAATTATTACTCACGATGAAACAGTTTTGTTATTAAGAGGAAACCGTAGCCTGTTAAAAGTCAGTACAACCAAAAACCCAGAAAAAATTAAAGAGGCGGCATTGCTTCATATTTCTGGGAACTCTACATTTTGGGAGTATTGTACAACACTGGCAAGTGCTGGCGTTTTCCGCTGGGTAACCGATGTTAATAACAATAAACGCGGCTACTACGCTATTGATAATACGCTGTTGTATGTTGAAGATGTGGAAAATAACAAGCCATTAATCTAGCAAAGTTTTAACACATAAGAGATCTATCATAATTCAGTAAAATAACAAAAAAGAGGACTTTCTATGACTTATCAGAACTCCCTTTTTATTGTTATCCATAATTGTTCAGCCGACCAATTCTATAAATCTGACATTTGACACGCCTCCTTTGCCGTTCTGATACGTTACTTTTCTTGCAGCTATCAAACCCACAAATACAACGGGCGTGTTATATTCCCGTTCAGTACTTAATAGGTATAGCGTTAACATATTCTTGATAGCATGTACTGCATACCTCCTGCCTTAGAATTATCTCCGGCTAACTCCACCAAACATGGCTGAACACAGCCAGATAAGAACGCTTGCGCGCATCTGGATATCATACCGCTGCTGGAACTGTTTCTTAATCATCCTACCTTATTCGACCTATTCGTTACTGGCCATTATGAAGGACGCAAAGTAAGCGCTTTTTATGCGTTTTGGCTTAGTTATTATCACGTTACCTTAATATTATCAGGAACGAGTTAACGCTGCTCATAACGGTCAAACCGATACTATAAAGCCCAATAATTGAAACCTTTTCATCATGTCAGGAAGATAGTCATCCTTATGATCTTTATATAAAAAAGCCAACCATGGGGTTGGCAAAGTGGCACAAACCAGCATAAAAGCTATGCTTTGTTTACAAATCTTCTTTGAATTAAATATATATCGTCCTGACTAAACAGAACTATAACGGAATGAATTATTTAATCATATTACTAAATTTCATTTTGTTTAGCCTCTGTTGAGATCCCTTGTTTTAAATTTCATTTAGATAAAATTCTTAATTAAATCCTTGGGAGTCAATTATGTCTATGCAAAGTCAAGGAATGAACTTTGAAATGAACCTATACGCATATTTGAATAAATATGATAGTCGGCTTTCAGAAGAAAAACTTGCAATTGATAAGGCAGTTAGAGATTTATATCTTTACAACGAACACGTGGATAACAAGAGCATTATACTGAAATTGCTTTCATTTTTATCATCTGCTGATGACATTGTTGAAAAAGATATTATCAGGAATGCTTTGGAAGTGGTGCTTATTTTTACATTAGACGATATTTAAGTCATCTCAGGAGTTTTAATACACGAAGAGTGCCCGGATACTAGCGATTATATTCATATTTAATTATTAGTGCGGGGAAAGAGATTATGCATTGGCATATTTCTCTAACGTCCGTGATAGAAAAAAACTTTAAATATAAATAAAGAACAAACCACCTTTGCATTCAACCTCATCTGAGCTGAATATATTGATATTCTTTATCAACATCACTGGAACAGAAGAATAAGGCGAAGAAATGAAGTGTATAGTAATTGATACTGTAATACAACCTTCGTGTGGTATATATTTTTCAGTCATATGGAGCGATATGAAAATGATCATTTGGTATCGTTCAAATATATTTATCCCACCTGGCAGCATATTTACAGTTATTAAGTCAGGTATTATACTCGAGGATAAAGAATATCCGATCAGTATTTTTAACGTGGCGCTATTCAACAAAAACTTATGGAATTTAATCAAAAATAGTCAAGAGTGTCCTACAGAATCAAACAAAATTACGAATAAATGCCTGCATAAGAATTGCATTATGCAAATATGTCCACATGGTCTCAAGTAATGGGGGTTATTTAACCTTCCCTATATGCTATAGATAAATCTACCAAAAACTGCCCCTTCGTAGAGGGGCGCTATGATTTTGTTTTATTTGAAGGCATGGTGCTGAATGTATTCGTTGAATCCAGATTCAACACCTGAAGCTGCACTAAACCCATAATACTTGTTTCTGGTTCCTCTACCGAGTGGTCAAACAATGATATGTATGTGACGTCAGAGTTTATATTTTTAGTGTTTAATGCTATTAATTTAACGTAGTTACCTATCTTTTTTCTACCTTCTGAACTAACCTTAGGTTTCAACGTAACCGGCAGGAGGGGCTATCCCCAATCTTAAATTTTGCTGCCCGATTTGCTCAAGCCAAAGTTTTAATTTTACAACCTATAAACCTGAGTTAAATCAACCTCATGGTGCTGTCTGTTCCCGCTGTGGAACAAGACTCACTGCAACATCTTGCATTCCTAAACTTCGCAGAAGGCGATGGGCAAAAACTGTACTGTAATGTTATTTCGATGTCTCTTATGGTAAATAGGAGGCGTCGAGGCTAAGTGAGTAGCCTGCTTGCTTCTCAAGCCTGGATACTATCAGCATTCACGTCAGATGAAATGATGATATTTCGCGTAAGAAAGAGGCATTTTTTTATCAACTTCACATCGGAGATGGTAATAATCCTATGGGTCCAGTCCATATGAGGGGGTCAACATACTATAAAATTCACAATCATAAATTAACTATATATCAAGAACGCCAAAAAAATCCTGAAAATAGTATAATAACAGGGTAAATTTCAAGTCGACCAAGAATCATAGCAATACACATGAGATATTTTGCAATATCATTAAGAACACCGAATGAGGATGCGGTAGCCCCAAAACCCAGCCCCATATTATTAATGCATGCAGCGACTGTCGCAAATGATGTAAGGAAATCATATCCCATACCGTTTAGCACCAGTATAAAAAACACTGTAAAGAAAGTATAAAGAAAAAAGAAACTCCATACAGACCTCATTACGCGGTCTGTAACAATCTTCCCTCCTACATTTACACTAAGCAATGCTCTGGGATGAGAAAGCTGATTTATTTCGTGTTTACTTTGTTTAAAAAGTATAAGAAATCTAAGTGATTTAATTCCGCCGCACGTTGAGCCTATACATCCCCCAAAAAAACTTGACAGCAGCAAAAAAACTATCGTATGTGTGGGCCAGTTTGAATAATCCTGCGTAGCTAAACCATTATCAGTGAGCATGGAGCTAGCAAGAAAAAACGAATGAACAACACTTCCAGTTAAGTCATACATACCTATATGCCAGACCTGGAAAGAGGTAACAATGATAACACCTGAAGCTATTAACAAAAAGAAACGAAGTTCAACATCTCTGAGTAAGGGTTTTATTGTTTTCCTGCTTATAACAACATACCAAAGAGTGAAGTTGAAAGCCGATAACAGAGAAAAAGAGCCCGCCACCAGTTCAATCAAATAATTATTGAAATAACCGATACTCTCACTATGAGTTGAAAAACCGCCAAGAGAAACTGTAGAAAGTCCATGACAAATAGCATCAAACAACGGCATTCCTGCAAGTCGATAACAAACAATACAGGCAATGCCTAATAAAGAATAAGTTATCCAAAGTGTCCGCGACGTATCAGCCAAGCGTGGAGTCAGTTTGTCATCCTTAAATGGTCCTGGCATTTCTGACTGATAAAGTTTTGCACCACCAATACCCAATAATGGCAACACAGCAACTGCCAGAACAATAACCCCTAAACCGCCTATAAAATTTAATTGTGACCGGTAGAACAAATATGCCCGAGATAATGAACTGACATCATCAATTACTGTTGCTCCTGTTGTTGTTATTCCGGAAACCCCTTCAAACAGCGCGTCAGCAAACGTTAAATTAAGCTCTGAATCAATCCATAATGGAAATGCGCTAATAATAGAAAATAAAATCCAAAACATTACAATTATAATAAACCCATCACGGGTGCGTAATTGAATGCCAGATTTTTTAGTGGTATACCACGCTCCGCCACCAATACAAAAAAATATAACAAAAGTAATAAAAAAAACGAACAGGCTTTTTTCTTTATAAAACAATGCTACAACCATTGGTGGTAACATTGAAAGACTATAGAGCCAGACCAAGAACCCACACATATGAGTTACAACTCTTACATGAGATGTATTCATATCCAAATGTTCTTTCAATTATAACCACCTTACTGCAATGTCATGATTATACTGTATAAATTTTAACTCTTCTTAGATCTTACTTCACTGGTCCTTATGAAACAATCAGCAAAATGAATCTTATTATAACACTGTTCGGTTATGTATTGTTGAGCCTTCCCGCTGGGCCTGCATCATTACAAGTCGCTCCCTATGGGGCTTTGTCGAATAAATAATTTTTCGGTAAGTATCCCCCTGAGCAGGTTGTATCTTCAGGCAGTATGAACACTTTCTGGCATACCTACCTTCGTCATTATGTTCAGCGTATGCACCATGACCAAAGCCTCTGCAACCGGCCTATCATAATCTAGCAGCATCAGAGAACCTCAGAATAACTGTTTTACCCTGTACATTGCCGTTTCCGCTATTGAGCGACGATTGTAATCTTTTGTCCATTTTCACCGGGAATTACCCTCGGTCAATCGCTGATACGCGACTGCACAGTTACGGTCGGCATACTCACCGGGCCAGTAACCCGCTCCTTTTTGGGGTGGGATGAGCGCGCTGATTTTCACACGGCGCAGCTGCTCGTAACAGAGCCGAGAGGCGTAAACTCCGTCTGCTGCTGTCCTGATTTTTTGATGGGTTTGCCGGATTAATCCGGCTACACCTCTACATCCGTTACGCTGAATGCTGAGGTCGCCCTTGGGAAGAAGGCATTGCTGACTTATACCAATCCGAAATCACCTCCTCGTGCAACCAGACAGGGAGGGGCCTCGGTTGATAAGAGCTCTGTTATTGATGTGCCAGTTGGTGATTCTAACTTTTGCTTTGTAACGGGACGAGCCGTGTTGGCAGATGATGTGTGGTCTGATCCTTAAACTCAGTAAAAGTACGATTTATTCAAAAAAGCCCCTCCACTATGATTTCGATTTAAGGGGCTGATGATTATGTAACGCGAATTTACCGGATCCTTACGAACCTTTCTTTATCCTGCTCTTGCCCCTTTCGGTAAGCCCATTCTCTGTCATGTATTTTCTGGCAGTGAATATATTAATGCTGTGGTCAGTACAAACCCCCTTAACACCCTTGATCTTTTCCCGCTGAACCTGGGGCATCTTCGACCATTCCCGGACGAGATTTTTGGTAACTCTGTTCCATTTCTCTGGTTTGTTCAGCTTCGCTCGGCCCACCCAGGTTAATCCGTCCTTGCTCAAATTCAGGTAATGACGTGCTGTGCACGGCCGGATGTTGTGGCTCTCACACCACTTATTGAAATCGACGTTGCGCCGCTCATCCGAGGTCATCATCGACCATTTCCGGATAACCTCGTAGGGAATGGGGAGCTTTATGGCAACTTTCGACCTTACCCTGACGCGACGTTGCGGGACTGTCTCATGTTTCGCACTCAGGTTTTCTTCCGACAGTGCGGAGAGGGAGGACCTGAAATCAAGTGATTCTGGCTGGTTATGTGACAACAGTGTCGCGGCAATGGCGTGAAATCGGGCACTATCCACACTTCCACAGACCTTCACACTGCCATCAGTGACATCAATATTCACTAATTTGCTATTACTAATAGTTTTCGTGAAGGTGATGGTGTGGCCGGAAAAACAGAAACTAAACTTGAACGGCTCAGTGAAAAGCTTAGTGAGTTGCGGGTCAGCCCCCACCTCCGCCCGGTACGTAAACAGTGCATTCGTCATGGCAACTACCAGTTCGTTAGCCTCGTCCGTATTCTCGATGATTAAATTTTTCATCTGATTCAGAATTTTCTCGCTGCTCTGGAGCAGCAGCAGGGGCCGGGGCAATGTCGCGCCCATGGCGAGGTTGGAGTAGCATGGCGTTAGCATGTAATTCACTCCTTCCCGTTGTTTTTCTTCTGTGATAGAAGGGCTGAAATCATCTATTCCGGGCTGGCGACTGCGTGAGACCAGTGTTGTGACAAAGGCGTTAAACAGATAACAATCAGCATAGCCACAGGCACTCCTCCCATCCTTGCTGACCATAATATTCACGCAATTGTCCCCATTAAAATCCATATGCGTGTTGGTGAAGGTAATGGTGTGGTCGGAAAAACTAAAACTGAACGACTCAGGAATTTGCAGACCACGCGCCCTAGGCATGTCTGGATTATCCGGCAGTTTAGCCATCTGATTTGGCTGCAGTGCGGTCGCCATGACATCCGCCAGTTCGTTAATCTGGTCAGAACTCATCGTGCTACAGTCCGTATTTCTGTGAATTAAATTTATCATCTCCCGCAGATGAGTCCTGCAACTTTCCTGGCTCTGCAGGAGCTGGGACAGTGTCACAGCCGCGTTAATGCGGCATGGTGTTACCATATAATACAATCCTTTTTCTCAGGGGGGTTGATATTCCGGATCGTGCCGTGTTTGCCCACGGCTCCCCCTGGAGAGCTGCAGACCTGTTTATTTAACTCGCACAGCGCCGGGGCCTGTCAGCAAACAGGGAGCATAACCGTCGTGCCATTAAACGCCAGACGGGAGATCATTATTATTTTATTAATACAGATCCGTTGCATTCCGGTCTTTACCGCAGTTTAAAAGAAAAGAGAATAGGGACTTAGGCAGTAGAGCAGTCATTGGACAGACCACACTACCCCAAACTAGCAGGGGAGTTTTGATAAAATTTTGATAACCGTTAGCATGCTAACAAAAAAACAACGGGCGTGTTATACGCCCGTTTCAATATTTAACACATGTAGTGATTACATATTCTTGATGATCGCGTCACCAAACTCTGAACATTTCAGCAGTTTAGCGCCTTCCATCAGACGCTCGAAGTCATAGGTTACGGTCTTCGCGTTAATCGCGCCTTCCATACCTTTAACAATCAGATCTGCGGCTTCAGTCCAGCCCATATGGCGCAGCATCATCTCAGCGGAGAGGATGATAGAGCCTGGGTTAACTTTGTCCTGACCAGCATACTTCGGCGCAGTACCGTGGGTGGCTTCAAACAGCGCGCATTCGTCACCGATGTTTGCGCCTGGGGCGATACCGATACCGCCAACCTGCGCTGCCAGAGCATCAGAAATGTAGTCACCGTTGAGGTTCATACAGGCGATAACGTCGTATTCAGCCGGACGCAGCAGGATCTGTTGCAGGAATGCGTCAGCAATCACGTCTTTAATAACGATCTCTTTGCCGGTGTTCGGGTTTTTGACTTTCAGCCACGGGCCGCCGTCGATCAGTTCACCGCCAAACTCTTCACGCGCCAGCTGGTAACCCCAGTCTTTAAACGCGCCTTCGGTGAACTTCATGATGTTACCTTTGTGCACCAGGGTCACAGAGTCACGGTCGTTAGCAATTGCGTATTCGATCGCGGCACGAACCAGACGTTTGGTGCCCTCTTCAGAACACGGCTTAATACCGATACCGCAATGTTCCGGGAAGCGAATTTTCTTCACACCCATCTCTTCACGCAGGAATTTAATCACTTTCTCAGCGTCGGCAGAGTCAGCTTTCCATTCGATACCCGCATAAATATCTTCCGAGTTTTCACGGAAGATAACCATATCGGTCAGTTCAGGATGTTTAACCGGGCTTGGGGTGCCCTGATAGTAACGTACCGGACGCAGGCAGATGTAGAGATCCAGTTCCTGGCGCAGAGCTACGTTGAGAGAACGAATACCGCCGCCAACCGGAGTGGTCAGAGGGCCTTTAATGGCAACGCGATATTCACGAATCAGATCAAGGGTTTCAGCAGGCAGCCAGACGTCCTGACCATAAACCTGTGTGGATTTTTCACCGGTGTAAATTTCCATCCAGGAGATTTTACGCTCGCCTTTATAGGCTTTCTCGACTGCAGCGTCGACCACTTTCAGCATGGCTGGGGTTACATCTACACCGATTCCATCACCTTCAATGTAAGGGATAATCGGATTTTCAGGAACGTTGAGTTTGCCGTTTTGCAGGGTGATCTTCTTGCCTTGTGCCGGAACAACTACTTTACTTTCCATTCACCTCTCCTTCGAGCGCTACTGGTTTGCTCGTCTGCCACCACGTTGCATATGCGTTTGCGTCCTGCGATACGGATGCGTTAGAGCAATTTTTTGTTAATGATTTGTAATTGGCTTGTCAATACTACCCTATTGTTTGCCGTCATGAAAGATGCGCGTTATTAGGCTATAATGCGGCAATTCATAATCTCTGAAAATACCATGCAAAAAACTTCTTTTAGACCAAAGACAGTATTTTACCAGCCTTCAAATAAAATATTAAATATCAATTATTTACACCAGATTTTAAGCAATAACAAAACCACCAGAGATAACTAACAGGGTGCTATTTGGTCAAAATTTGACATTACTCGATTCAGCGACTAACTCACTTTGAGCACTATTGGGAAAATTATCAAAAGTCATGGTTGAAGCGACAAGCAACGAGTAAATTATGGCATCCACCCTTTTTGAGGTTCACATGAAACGCTTTGCACTGATAGCTGTGACACTCGTTGCCTTTACTGGTTCTGCTGCAACCGAAGAAATCAACTTCAAGTAACAGAAACACCATATAACAATGGAGTGTTGAAAAATGGATACTACCGAAGAACGCAATGGAACATATTTCTACAGAGGACACCCGAACCTGTCCAAAATAGAACTACTCAACGTCATATTCCTTGAAGAATTCTGTAAGGAATTGGGGATTGATTCGGTATCAGGTGCAGCAATCTTATCTGGTCAACCGTGGCTGGGTACAAGAGCGAAGCCGCAAGGGGCAACCCTGGGAACAAGTGTTGTCTCAAAGTATGCGCGTATACTGATGAGAGATGCACGCATGCCTTTTGGTATTTCTGTTCATACACCAGTGGGTGTAAGGATGCAGAAATCTAATAAGCTTGCTGCAATTATCGCTCGTTGGGTCCCGTGGATTGGTTGGGCTTCACTGTCGATGAGTCTTTACAGGGTTTCGACTCGTACCCAGGAAAAATACAATCTGATTGCCAAACCTCAAGACCGTATTAAGTGGACTTCCTTCTAATGGCGACAACAATCACAGACGAAGTTTTAGCACTGTTCCGTGATGAGATTCCAGGTTATCAGGATGACCACGGGAAGGAAATTCCGTTAGAACTGGACTCTGATTTGTTCGACTATCCACGAGATGATTTAGAGGACGCTATACGGAAATACAAAGAGAGGTTTGGGATTAACCTGGATAATCTGGACTGGTCTTTTTACCTTCCGTGGGAGTCTGCACCATTGCTTCAACGATGGTTCAAACTCAAGCGGGAAGAGGTAGAAACAACACGTTTACCGTTAACTGTACGGATGTTTGCAGAATCAGCAGAAGCGGGAAAATGGCTGTATCAGTAGAATAAAAAAGAAGGCTGCGATGCCCCTCTTATTACTGCTGATGATGGTAGTGGTAAAGCATCATCCTGAACTTGAACAGTGAAGTGCTGTCACCCATCAGTAATACAGAAACTGTAGTGGCACAGTAAATTTGGCCACCTGATTAAAGGTGATATTCTCACCTC
>ERZ1026901.987-NODE-987-length-18617-cov-12.117821_pt1 | contig 18617 bp, 11 predicted proteins | sample MGYA00380179_ERZ1026901 | MGnify/ENA primary metagenome ERZ1026901 (study PRJEB33269, sample SAMEA4719815) | human gut metagenome | biome: human-associated habitat; feature: organic feature; material: feces | place: Cameroon | collected 2013-10 ... | reverse complement strand
AGCCATGTCTGCATCATTGTTCCGAAAGCAATGTCGTCCTCAACAATCAATATACGTGTCATAAACCTATAAGTGTAAAGCTAATTAAATGTTTGTAGGTGCAAAATTACTGATTTTATAATTAAATGTGTAAATTTGTATTGTTAAACACCTAAAAAAGATATAGGAGGAAACTAAATCTATGATACCGCAAGAATACAGCAAGTTTATCCTGAAAGATGTGACGTTCGTGAATCTTATGATGCGACGCATATACAACGTACTGATCGTTGCCAATCCCTACGATGCCTTCATGCTTGAAGACGACGGACGTGTTGAGGAGAAGATATACAACGAATACGTTGAGTTGGGACTGCGCTATCCGCCTACGTTCACGCAGGTGAGCACATCGGAGGAAGCCTATCAGGTGCTGCGCACCATGAACATCGACCTCGTAATATGTATGCCTGGCAATGCCGACAACGACGCCTTCTCGGTGGCACGCGACATAAAGGCGGGATTTCCAAAAATTCACTGCGTGGTGCTTACGCCTTTCTCGCACGGCATAACGAAGCGCATGGAGAACGAAGACCTGTCGATATTCGACTACGTTTTCTGCTGGCTCGGCAATACAAACCTCATCCTGTCTATTATAAAACTTATCGAGGACAAGATGAATCTTGACCACGATATCCAGGAAGGCAATGTCCAGATGCTGCTGCTTGTAGAAGACAGCATACGCTTCTACAGCTCAATACTCCCCAACCTATATAATTATATACTCGCACAAAGCAAACGATTCTCTACCGAAGCACTCAACCGACATGCCGCAACGCTGCGTATGCGCGGACGTCCTAAGGTGGTGCTGGCGCGCAACTATGAGGAAGCGATGGCGCTATACAGCAAGTATTCAGACAACGTACTGGGCGTTATAAGCGACGTGCGGTTTCCTATTGGCGGCGTGAAGGACAGCGAGGCAGGATTGAAACTGCTGCGAAACATTCACAAAGACAATCCTTATCTGCCGCTGATAGTAGAAAGTACGGAGAGCGCCAACCGCGAAAAGGCGGAAGCGGAGGGCTTCCGCTTTGTCGACAAGAACTCGAAGAAGATGTCGATCGACCTGCGTGCAATCATGGAAGAACACATGGGATTCGGCGACTTCATCTTCCGCGACCCGAAAACCAAGGCCGAGATAATGCGCATACACTCGCTGAAGGAACTGCAAGACAACATCTTCAAGATTCCAGACGACTCGATGCTCTATCATATCTCGCGCAACCACATGAGCCGTTGGCTGTCGGCGCGAGCCATATTCCCTGTATCGGAGTATCTGAAGAAGATAACGTGGGACCGTCTGAAGGACATCACCGCCCACCGCGAAATCATATTCGATGCCATAGTACAGTATCGCCACATGAAGAATCTGGGCGTAGTGGCTGTGTTCGACCGCATGAAGTTTGACGCTTACTCGCACTTTGCGCGCATCGGCGAAGGCTCGTTGGGAGGCAAAGGTCGTGGTCTGGCATTCCTCGACAACATCATCAAGACTCATCCCGACTTCAACACGTTTGCCGGAGCGAGCGTGCAGATACCCAAGACCGTAGTGCTCTGCACCGACGTGTTCGACCAATTCATGGAGCAGAACAACCTGTATCAGATAGCATTGAGCGACGCTTCGGACGACGAGATACTGCGTCACTTCCTTCATGCACAGTTGCCCGACTCGCTGATAGCCGACTTCTTCACCTTCTTCGAGGCGGTGAAGTGTCCTATAGCCATACGTTCGAGCTCGCTGTTGGAGGATGCCCACTACCAGCCCTTTGCCGGAATATATTCCACATATATGATACCTTATCTTGAAGACAAGTATGCCATGCTCGAGATGTTGGCGTGTGCCATCAAGGGCGTGTACGCTTCGGTGTACTATAAGGATTCGAAGGCGTACATGACGGCTACAAGCAACGTGATAGACCAGGAGAAGATGGCTGTGATTCTGCAAGAAGTGGTGGGCAAGCAGTATGACGGACGCTACTATCCCAACATATCGGGTGTGCTGCGATCGCTCAACTACTACCCTATCGGTGACGAACGTGCCGAAGACGGCATAGCTTCACTTGCCTTGGGATTGGGCAAATACATTGTGGACGGAGGTCAGACGCTGCGCGTTTCGCCCTATCATCCCAACCAGATATTGCAGACCAGCGAGCTGGACACGGCCCTACGCGAGACACAGACACGCTTCTACGCCCTGGACACACGCCACGTGGGCAACGACTTCAAGGTGGACGACGGATTCAACATACTCAACCTGAAGGTGAAGGAGGCCGAACGCGACAACTCGCTCAACTACATTGCCTCGACCTACGACCCATACGACCAGGTGATACGCGACGGAATATACGACGGCGGGCGCAAGGTTATAACCTTCGCCTCGGTGTTGCAGCACGGCGTTTTTCCTCTGCCACAGCTGCTACAGTTGTCGATGAAGTATGGAGCGGAGTCGATGCGACGACCCGTAGAAATAGAGTTTGCATGCAACATCAACCAAGACCGCACGGGAGCGCTGTATCTGCTACAGATACGACCGATTGTCGACTCCAAGCAAATGCTTGACGAAGACGTGGCGGCCGTGCCCGATGCCGACTGCATTCTGCGCTCGCACAACTCGCTGGGACACGGCGTTACGGAAGACGTTACGGATATTGTGTATGTGAAAACCGACGACCGCTTCACGGCATCAGACAATCCAATGATAGCACGCGAAATAGAAAAGATAAACAAAACGTATCTTGACAACGGCGCAAACTACGTACTTGTAGGACCAGGACGCTGGGGTTCGAGCGACTCATGGCTCGGAATACCCGTAAAGTGGCCCCACATATCGGCAGCACGTGTAATAGTGGAAGTGGCTCTGAAGAACTATCGTGTCGACCCGAGCCAAGGAACGCACTTCTTTCAGAACCTCACGTCGTTTGGCGTGGGCTACTTCACCATCGACGAGAACCGTGGTGAAGGATTCTTCTGCAAGAGCGAGCTCGACGCAATGCCTTCGGTGATGGAGACCGAACATGTGCGCGTAGTGCGTTTTGCCCACCCGCTGAAGATAATGATGGACGGAAAGCGCCAGGAGGGTGCCGTACTGAGGCGTTAGCGTCCGAAGTATTTGTCGGCGAGATAAGCCGAAAGCGGTTCCTTATACATATCGCCTATGGGCAGATAGGTGTCGGAATCCATCACGATGCGGTTCTTGGTCACTTCCTGTACATGCCTCATATTGACAATATATGACCGGTGTATGCGCAGGAAGTGGCTGGGCAACCGCTCTTCCATCTTCTTCATACTGAACAGCATGATTATGGGGCGCTGTCCGTTGATGTGAACCTTCAGATATTCGGACATTCCCTCAATGTAGCGTATGTCAGCAATGTTGACCCGAACTACACGATGCTCGGTCTTGAGGAATATCGAGTCGTCGTCAGTTGGGATTGCATCGGAAGCGGCAGGGCTTGCGTCAGATACTGACGGGGCTGCATTGACGGCAACGTTATTGTCGACAGGCTCGGCAGTAGTATGATTTTCGAGTTCGAAGCGGTGCTTCACACGCATGGCAGCACGCTTGAAGTCGTCGAGTCCGAAAGGCTTGAGCAGATAGTCGACGGCATCCACCTTAAATCCATCTACTGCATATTCCGAATATGCAGTAGTGAAAACCACGAGCGGAGGCGCTGCCAACGAGCGCACAAAGTCCATGCCATTCATGTCGGGCATATTGATATCGACAAAGATGGCATCAATCCTTTCATTGTTTATTATGTCGCGTGCCTCGATGGCGCTTTGACATTCGGCTACAAGGTCGAGAAAAGGTATCTTCCTGACGTAGGCTGCGAGCTGCTGCAATGCGAGCGGCTCGTCGTCGATAACGAGAGTCTTTATCATTGTTATGAATTTGCTTGTTTGGCTATAAGCTTGTCAATTGGTAAGCGGTATGTCCAGATGTACGGTGTACGTATCTTCTTGTTCCTTTATGTCTAATGTGTAATTGCCGGGGAAGAGCAGGTCGAGTCGGCGGCGTACGTTGCTGAGTCCTACTCCACCCTTCATATTTTCGTCATGCTTTATTTCCGGTCGACTGTTGCGACAGCTGAACAACAGGCGGTCGCCATGAGGCTGCAAGCTTATCTCAACGAACGACTTGGTGCGATAGCTTATACCATGCTTGAAGGCGTTCTCTACAAAAATGACGAGCAGCAGAGGTGGCAGCATGCTGTCGGGTAATACTTCAGGCACATCAAGACAGATGCTCACGTTGCCCGTATAGCGCATGGACATAAGCTGAACGTAATTGCGCAGAAACTGAACTTCGCGCGAGAGTGGTGTGAGCCTGTTGTTTCCCTCATACAATACGTATCGCATCAGCTTCGACAGCTCGACAATCGATGCCTTGGCACGTTCGGGGTCGATGTCGACAAGAGCATGAATATTGTTGAGCGTGTTCATGAAGAAGTGTGGATTGACCTGATACTTAAGGTATTGCAACTGCCGTTCGAGGGCGTGCTTCTCTATCTGCGTTATCGCCTTTGTAGCTTCCTGCGACCTGAAGTAGAGCTTCACACCGAGATTCATGCCCATAAGTAGCAGTCCGCCGAAGAAAGCCACCATCTCGCCCGGTCTGAACATCATAAGCGGACCGCCTTCTCTCTTTTGGGGTGGTTGCCGCTTTGATGCCTTCATTTCGCTGCACTTGCAGTTGTATCTGCAACATTCATAGCGTTGTGGAGCATGGTGCATCTTTCTGTGTGAGGGTCGAATGGCGCTGAGGGTAAACATTGCGGCAACGAGCAGCGCCACTGCCAATGCCGCGTAGAGTCCTGTGCGGCGCTTGATGATAAGCAAAGGCACAAGCAGAAAGTTGTGTATGGCAAACAGTACAATCCACACGGTATTGAATTCCCATGCGTTTATTATCTCATCCCATGAAAAAACGATATGAGGATTGCCCGACATGCGCATGTAAATACCCATAAGCGGCGAAAGGTACAATGCTATCCACATCAGAGTGTATATGATATGTTCCTTGCGATAGTTCATCTTGGTTGTTTTTAGCAGCGCAAAAGTATACATATTATATATTAGTTTAAAATTTATTCAACGAACCTGTTTGTTTTGTCAGCATAAAGATACATATAATTTGGCGAATGCAGATATGCTGTCAACTTTTTTTTGCTATTTTTAAACAGCGCATACAGCAGGCTACGAGTGCCATTATGCATGATGCAAATATCGTACATGCAGTAAAAAATCGTTACAAACAAAAAATCGATTATAGAGTTTACGAGAGTCGGTTTTATCGGTTTTGAGGGTGGTGGCAGCCCCGTTTTCAACCAACAAAGCCCCTTTTGCATTGCAGAAGGGGTCGTTTTGCATGACAGAAGGGGTCGTTTTGAGTGGCAAAAGGACAACTTTTGCAATGCAACGGAGGCTTAATTATAACGAAAAAGGAGCCCTTTTGCTACGAAAAGGACTCCTTTTGTGTTTATTGAAATTGCACATCCGCACCCATACGGCACGTAACGCGCTGTGTCATAACGACATAATGCTGCACGCGCAAAACTCACGAATTTCGGGCTAAAGACTTCTTTGTGCGTTCAACTCGCAGTTTTGGGCGGTTAGAAATGCAAATATCGTACTCCAAGAGCGACTCCAGCCGCCCTGTTTAGATTTGTCCTACGCTGTGCAGATACTCGGCAATCTGTACTGCATTGAGTGCAGCACCCTTGCGAATCTGGTCGCCTGAGAGCCAGAATGTGAGTCCGCAGTCGTCGGCAAGGTCCTTGCGTATGCGTCCAACGTATACGTCGTCCTTGCCAGCTGTTTCAAGAGGCATAGGATAAACGAGGTTGGCAGGATTGTCCTTCAGCGTACAGCCAGGAGCTGCAGCAATGGCCTTCTGAGCCTCCTCAACGCTGATTGGGCTTTCGGTCTCAATCCATACCGACTCAGAGTGTGAGCGCAATGAGCTTACGCGAACGCACATAGCCGAGCAGCGCACGTCGCTGTGCATGATCTTGCGAGTCTCGTTGAACATCTTCATCTCCTCCTTGGTGTAGCCATTGTCAGTGAACACGTCAATCTGCGGGATAACGTTGTATGCCAGCTGGTGGGGGAACTTGCTTACAGTAACAGGCTCGTTGTTGACGAGTTCCTTATATTCCTGCTGCAACTCAGCCATGGCAGCTGCACCGGCACCGCTTGCGCTCTGATAGCTTGCGATGTGAATGCGCTTGATATGGCTAATAGCCTCAAGCGGCTTGAGCACCACTACCATCATGATAGTAGTACAGTTAGGGTTGGCAATGATGTTGCGCGGACGGTTGAGTGCATCCTCGGCGTTGCACTCGGGCACTACCAGAGGCACATCGTCGCACATACGGAATGCCGACGAGTTGTCAATCATGACTGCACCGTACTTGGTGATGGTCTCGGCAAATTCCTTAGATGTGCCACCGCCAGCCGATGTGAAGGCTACGTCGATGTCCTTGAAGTCGTCGTTGTGCTGAAGGAGCTTCACTTCATACTCCTTGCCCTTGAAGGTATATTTCTTTCCGGCAGAACGTTTTGAGCCGAACAGCACAAGGTTGTCAATTGGAAAATCTCTCTCTGCGAGTATGCGCAGGAACTCCTGTCCTACTGCTCCGCTCGCTCCAACAATTGCTACATTCATGTCTTGTATGTTTATTTGTTTGTTATCTATTTCCTGAAATTTGGTTGCAAAGATACAACTTTTATTATAAACAAGTTACATTTGTGAGTGTTTTATCATTTAAAACAGCGTTAAAATGTTATTTACGAGACTTTTGCGAGTTTCTATTGACTCAGGACAAAGATTATCCTATAAGTCAAATCACATAGTTATGTCACACAATAATTCACCACAAAAAGAATAATATAACACAAAAACAGAAATCTATATTATTCTTTTTTACGTAAAAATAAGTAACTTTGTAGCTGAAAACAAATGGAACGATAGTTATAACAGAAACATATAGGAGGAACATATATGGACATCAACAACAACTCTGCACAGAAAATCGACCTCGACTACATCCTCGAAAGGGGTGTGGCTGACTATTCCGACGGCGACATTGTCATATTCGAGCATCTCGGAGGCAAGTCGGTAGACGGCTCAGTAAAGCTTGACATGATTATGATGGTTTACTGTGTCAAGGGTCGTATGCAGTGCGACGTCAACGGAAAGACATACACCGCCAATGCTGGTGAGGTGATGATAGGATTGCCCAACAATGTGTATAGCAACTATATGATTTCGCCCGACTTTGAGTCGAGGATATTCGGACTGTCGTATGCGGCTGCCGAACGCAACATGCGCATCAACCGCGACGTGCTTGACCTTATAGGATATGTTGCTACAAATCCCGTTATCAGTCTCGACGACGAGCGCCAGGCTCTCGTCACGAAGTATTACTCGATTATTGCGCATAAGATAAAGTCGCCCCACGGCTATTTCCACAAGGAGATAATGCACAGCCTATTCCAGTGCGCCATGTACGAGCTGTTTGCCATCATAGCTCCGCATGTGCAGTATTCGCACGACGGCGGCGAGACAAAGCAGGCCAATCTACTGTTCCGTAAGTTTGCCGATCTGCTCTCGGCTAATGAAGGCAAGGTGCGCTCGGTGAAACGTTATGCCGACGAACTGTGCATAACGCCCAAGTATCTGTCGTTCGTGTCGAAGACGGTGACGGGCAAGACGGCACTGGAATGGATTCACCAGTCGACGGTGAAGAACATCGAGCGCTATCTGAGCCACTCGAACATGTCGATAAAGGAGATTGCCGACATACTGGAATTCCCCAACCTCTCGTTCTTCGGAAAGTTCACCAAGAACCATTTAGGAGTGTCGCCTACAGAATATCGTAGGCAGCAGAGCATGAAGAATAAGAATTTGTAGGCTTTTTTCGGGTCACGAATTATCACGAATTGTCCATGAATTTGGTAGCAACGATTATATGGAGTGACACATAAATGATATGGAGTGACACATTATAATATATAACAGTCAAAAACCGTAGGAGGCTATGGCGTCCCCGCCATAGCCTGAGCAATCAAAAAAGCACATTATATTACTAATTTAGTAATGCGCCAACCAACTGCTCAGGCTATGACGGGGACGCCATAGCCTCCTACTTTTCGTTTTGGATTATCTCAATTCAAGCCCCATTTCCTTGGCCTTCTCTACGAGCAGCTGCATAAGCGGTTCGCGCTCGTTGGGCACCCTATTGTCGAGCACGGCATCCTTAAGATATTGCTTAAGGAGTCCCACCTCGCGGCAGGGCTGCATATTGAAGAGCTGCATTATTTCGTTGCCGTCGATTACGGGTTGCAGCAATCGCTTGTAGTCGCGCTCCTTCAGGTCGGCAAGCTTTACGCGTACCATACGGAAGTTTTCAGCAAACTGCTTCTTGCGCACCTCGTTCTTCGACGTGATGTCAGCCTCGCAGAGCGTCATAAGGTCGTCGATGTCGTCGCCGGCATCGTTCATCAGTCGGCGAACGGCAGAATCCGTCACCTCCTCATCAGCTATTGCGATGGGGCGCATGTGCAGGTCTACCATCTTCTCCACATACTTCATCTTGGCATCCATGGGCAGTTTCATACGTCGGAAAATGCCCGGTATCATCTTAGCACCAAGATAGTTATGATTGTGGAACGTCCATCCTATGGCGGGTTCCCAGCGCTTCGACTTGGGTTTGCCTATGTCGTGGAACAGCGCTGCCCATCTGAGCCAAAGGTTGTCGCTATGCTTTGCCACGTTGTCTACAACCTCAAGCGTGTGATAGAAATTGTTCTTATGGGCGCGTCCGTTGCGTGTCTCCACCACGTCGAGAGCCGAGAGTTCGGGAATGATGAGCTGCAACAGTCCGCAACGCTGCAACTCCACGAATCCACGACTGGGCTGTGGGGTGCGCATTATCTTGTTGAGTTCGTCGGCAATGCGCTCGCCGCTCACTATCTTTATGCGCTCGGCGTTGCGTCCGAGAGCCTCAAACGTCTCGTCGTCGATGTAGAACCGCAGCTGTGCGGAGAACCTTACGCAGCGCATCATGCGTAGCGGATCGTCGGAGAAGGTGATGTCGGGGTCGAGCGGAGTGCGTATTATGCCGTCCTCAAGGTCGTATATTCCGTCGAAGGGGTCAACCAGTTCGCCGAAGCGGTCGTGATTGAGGCATACAGCCATAGCGTTGATGGTGAAGTCGCGGCGGTTCTGGTCGTCTTCCAGGGTTCCGTCTTCAACAATAGGTTTGCGCGATGAGCGGTCATAGCTCTCGCGTCGTGCGCCTACAAACTCCACTTCGGTGTCGTGATACTTCACCTGCGCCGTGCCGAAGTTGCGGTAAACAGCCAGATGTGCACGCCATCTGCCCGTCTTGGGATTCTTGCCCAATTTGTGTTGCAGCGCTGTAGCCACCTCGATACCGCTTCCCACCACCACTACATCAATGTCGTTGGTGGGACGTTCGAGAAAAATGTCACGTACATATCCGCCTACGAGATAGCACTCTACGCCCAATTCGTCAGCCACCTCGCCTATGCGGTGAAATATGTTCTTGTCAAGGATTTGTGCCAGTTCGGCATCAGTGTATAATTTCATTCGTTTGTTTGGTTTCTAATTGCAAAATTACACATTTTTACCCGAAATTTATCCCAAGCCACGCATAATTGTATATTAATGTACATTATTAGGACGCTGAAGGCTTAATATTTCAAAAATTATGTCTAATTTTGCAACAACAATTTTAAATAACAATTCAATGAAAGCCAACAAATTGACTCTCGTGATGGCCATTCTTGCCATCATGTTCATTGCACCGGCCAAGGCCAAAGCACAGGTAAACGCACAGTTGTTTTACGATTTCGGTTCTGACCGCGAGTTCGTAACCCTTACGCTTGAGATGTTCAAGCAGGACAAGTGGGGTAACACCTACTTCTTCATCGACCACGACTTCAACTACGACCAGCACGTAGAAGGTCCTAACCTCGCTCCCGGCGGCACTTACTTCGAGATAGCACGCTGCCTCAACTTCTGGCAGAACTCGGCTATCAAGAACCTTTCGCTCCATGTAGAGTACAACGGTGGTATCACCGCTTCTTATCCTATCAACAACGCATGGCTCGTAGGTGTCGACTACTTCCTGCACACAAAGGATTTCAAGAACACCCTCAACCTCAAGGCACTCTACAAGAACATCAAGGAGAAGGACTCTAACGTTCCTATGCAGTTCACAGCAGTATGGGCTATGAACGATCTCTTCGGTGTTAAGGGATTGAAGTTTAACGGTTTTGCCGATTTCTGGTGGGAAGACCATCTCGTTGATTTCCGTGAAGACGGCGCAGACAAGAAGTCTACCGTATTCATCACTGAGCCTCAGCTGTGGTATAACGTAGGCCAGCACTTCGGCGTAGACAACCTCAGCCTCGGTACAGAGATTGAGCTGTCTAACAACTTCGGCTCTACCGGCGGATTCAAGTGCCGTCCTTGCCTTGGCGTAAAGTGGGACTTCTAAAAGTGAAAAAGTAAAAAGGTAAAAAAGTAAAAGAGTAAAAAGGTTTTAAAAATATTAGGACTATGCTTTCAAAACTCTTTGGCTTCGACCCCAAGAAGCACAACATCCGCACCGAGATAATGGCCGGCGTGACCACATTCCTCACCATGGCGTATATTCTCGCTGTCAATCCGAGCATCTTCTCCAACCTTGCATCGCAGGGCATGGACACCAATGCCGTGTTCACATCAACAGCCTTGGCTGCCATTGTCGGCACTCTCATTATGTCGATATACGCCAAGAAGCCTTTCGGACTTGCTCCGGGCATGGGACTGAACGCCTTCTTCGTGTTCACCGTGTGCCTCACTATGGGCTACTCGTGGCAGTTTGCGCTTACAGCCATCCTCATTGAGGGATTCCTCTTTGTGCTGATGACCGTGACGAAGATACGTACTCTCATCGTCGACGCTATCCCCACAACGCTCAAGCGAGCCATCGGTGCGGGCATCGGACTCTTCATCGCCTTCATCGGACTCAAGAACGCCGGCATCATCGTTGAGAATTCAGCCACATTCGTGACCATAGGCAAGCTGACAGGCGGCTCTGCCCTACTCGGTGTTATTGGTATTATCATCACCTCGGTGCTTGTTATCAAGAAGGTGCCGGGCTCGCTGCTCATCGGTATTCTTGCCACAGCGCTCATCGGTATACCTATGGGTATAACGAATTTCAACGGCATCATCGACACACCTCCGTCGATTGCGCCTATATTCTGCAAGTTCGAATTCCACCATATCTTTACTATTGATATGCTTATTGTGGTGTTCACATTCCTCTTCATCGACATGTTCGACACCATGGGCACGCTCGTAGGCGTATGCACCAAGGCTGGAATGATGCAGAAGGACGGTCGCATACCGGGACTGAACAAGGCATTCATGGCAGACGCCATTGCCACTATGACTGGTGCTTGTCTCGGTGCCAGCACCACGACTACGTACGTTGAGAGTGCATCGGGCGTTGCGCAGGGCGGCCGTACGGGTCTTACAGCCTTTGCAACGGCTATGTGCTTTATCATAGCATTGTTCTTCGCTCCGGTATTCCTTTCGATTCCGGCTGCTGCCACAACACCGGTGCTTGTCATTGTGGGCCTGTTCATGCTGTCGCCAATCAAGGATATCAACCTCGACGACTTGGCTGAGTCGATTCCGGCATTCATTACAATCGTCATGATGCCTCTGGCATACAGCATTTCTGACGGTATTCTGTGCGGTGTCATCTCTTATGTTGCCATCAATGTCATTTGCGGCAACTTCAAGAAGCTCAACATCACGCTCTATATACTTGCGGTGCTGTTTGTGATGAAGTACATTTTCATCTAATAAAAAGTTGAGAATCTCAATAGTTGAGAGTTGAAAGTTGAAAGTTGAGAGTTATGATATGCTATATACAATGTTATATACAATATCATCGTGATTACGATGTTTTAAAAAGGTAATCATAACTCTCAATTCTCAACTTTCAACTCTCAATTTTTAATTAATTAAGCAATTGCTCAATTTCCTTCACCATCGGCGCTGCCAAGGCGCGCTTGCTGGCGGGCACAACTTGCGGAGTGAACTTCTTGACCATTTTGTTCAGCTTCTGCAACTTTGCCTTTTGTCCGGTGCGTGTATATTCCTTGCGCAGCTGAACAATCTTCTCGCAAATCTGCAGACCCTCTATCAGACGCTCGAAACGGATGCTTGAGCGCGGACCGGGATACATGCAGTATGTGTCGCCGGCTGCCCATGTGCGGAAACGTGAGTCGCGCAGCGGGTCGCGTGTCCAACTGTTGTACGACCAACGCAGGTAGCCGTCGTAGTTGCCGCCCAATGCGTGCACAGCCATCCATGCCGCTTCGGCAGGTGGTGAGAACGTGAATGTATTGGGAAATCCCTCGGTGCAGCATGTGTAGTAGGTGCTTATCTTGCCTTCGGCACGTCGGCGAGCCAGCACTTCGGGCGGAAAATCGTTGCCGTAGGCTATGCAATAATAATACAGGTCGCGCTCAATCTCATCGTGATATATGCCGGCGAGCGAGATTTTATAGTCCTTATCGGCATCCTTTATCACCTTTATTGCAGCCTGCATGTCCTTCATCGGGCGTTCGTCCATAGCTATGCAGGTCTTGTCAAACCATCCCTTCTGGCGCAGATGACGGGCAAAGTCGCGCAGGAATGTGCCCCAGTATTCGGTGTAAGCATTGTCGCCGGGCTTTGCCTTTACAAACTTTATGCGGTTGGTGGCCTCGTCGTAGTAGTCGAAGCGCAGGTCCCAGGGTATCATGGTGTAGCAGGCGATGAGCCGGTTGATGCCGACGTCGTTCATCATAAACTCCACGTAGCGGTCGAACACGGCATAATCGAACGTCCACGAGCCGTCGATGTGCTTGATGCGTGTCACCATCGAGTCGTAATGATCCTCGGTCTGTCCGTTCCAGGGCTTGTGCATGATGCTTGTGGTGATGCTGTACTGTCCGGCATCGGCAAGCATCTTCATTATTGGGCGCATTGCGTCGAAGTGCGCCTTGCTCCAAAGCGGCACCTTATAGTATCGGGCTACGGCGTAGGGATTCTGCCAGAGGTCGAGATTGGTGGTCCACTGCTGTGGCGAAGGCAATGTGCGGTTGATGACCTGCAACTTGAGCTGCAGCGACATAGGCTTCATGTTCTTGCCGCTCACGGTAATCTGTGCGGTGTAATTGCCGGGCTTTGCATCCTGCGGCACCCACACGTTTGCCCATATAGGCTGCGTGGTGTTGCGGCGCACGGGCAATGTCTTGTTGATGTCGAGCACATCAGCCACTACCGATGAGTCCCAGTCGGCAGGATTGCGATAGCCGCATCCGCTGCCGTCCTTGTTGAGTTCGTCGGTCATGACGTAGCGCACGAAGCTGGTGCGGAGTGCCGACGAGGGTATGACGGCATTGGCTGAGCGCAGGTCGCCGACCGTTATCTGCACGTCGTCGAGGTCGACATTGGTCCATAAGAGGGCCTGTGCATTGACACGTTCGCCACGCCACGCCTTCAGGCTGACTGCATTCTGCGTCTTCACCTGCGGAATGTCGAGCCGGCGGTAGCGTGTGTCGATTGACGCCCAGCTCAATTGGGTAGGCTGAGCGAGCTTTGCCCATGCATCGTCAGAGTCGTGCGGCTTGGTGTCGGTCAGTTCGTCGTAATGGCCGAGGGGGAAGATGTCGGCATTCTTGGCATCCTGTGCGGTAGCCGTGAGGGCAGTCATGGCGAGTGCGCACAATGCGACAGTTAGTCTGTTTTTATTCATTATTGATTGGGTTTTAGTGATTGTCAGCGATTGTCGGTTTGATGAATGCAAGCACGTTGAATATGCTTAACGCTTACAAAGTTAGCCTTTTCCGATGAAAATTCATAGGTTTCGTGGCGAAAATACCAATTTCAGACTATTGCAAGAATGGCGACAGTTTTGTAATTTTGCATCCATTCTCAGCAATAATGCTAACATAACGCAAGGGATATATATCCTTGGAAATTCCTGACGTGGTGCCACCGCCTTGCAAAAGGACTCCTTTTGCATTGTAAAAGGGCCCCTTTTGAGGAGTAAAAGGACTCCTTTTGCACGGTAAAAGGACTCCTTTTGGAAGCCAAAAGGACTACATTTGGAAACGGACGGGATTTTATACCCCTTAAAGCAGTAAAAAGAATAGAAAATGGATAATAAAAAAGAGATGGCTCAGCACAGTTGCGCTGAGTCGCAGAACTTCTGGTTGTGGCTCGGAGCGCTTGTCATCGGTACGGTGCTCGGAATGCTTGGTGTGGGATGGATCGACAGCGTCACCAACTTCGTGGCTACCATTTACACACGCCTGTTTCAGTTTGTGGCTATACCTACCATAGCCCTTGCCGTCACAACTACGCTCGCACGGTTTGGCACGCAGAAGGATACGGGCCGCATATTCCGCCACACGATTACCTACACGCTGCTCACTACGGTGGCTGCTGCGGCTGTGGGCATGCTGCTATACCGGTTCATCGCGCCCGACAATCTGCCGCTTGACGCCATCAAGGGCGACACGGGCATCGACTCGGTGAAGCAGGAACTGGGCGACGCCTCATACATGGACTACATCATAGGCATTGTGCCCGACAATGTGCTGCGCCCGCTGGTTGAGGGCAATGTGCTCTCGCTGCTGCTCATTGCTGTGGCTGTGGGCATCGCTCTGGCACGTATGCCCGAGACGGACAGCAAGCGCACGCTGATGAACGGACTCAACGGACTGCAGAACCTTGTGTCTACGTTCATCCATTGGCTCATCGACATCCTGCCGATTGGCATCATCGCGTTTGCCGCACAGCTCTCGGCTGAGATTACGGCAGGCACTGTGGTAACGTCGATTGGCAAGTATGTGGCTGTGATATTGGGCGGCAATCTGCTGCAGTTCTGCGTGGTGCTGCCACTGTTCCTCATGGCTCGCGGACTTAACCCTATACGCGTGGCTCGCGCCATGACTCCGGCTGTGCTCATGGCATTGTTCACCAAGAGTTCGGCGGCTACGCTGCCCGTCACCATCCAGAGCGCCGAGGAGCGTCTGGGTGTTGACAGTCGTGTGGCACGATTCGTGCTGCCCATCTGCACAACTATAAACATGAACGGCTGCGCGGCGTTCATCTTCGTCACGTCGCTGTTCGTAATGCAGAACGGCGGAGTGGAGATTACGTGGGGCACGATGATTATGTGGCTCTTCATATCGGTGGTTGCGGCTATCGGCAACGCCGGTGTGCCTATGGGATGCTACTTCCTTACGCTCTCGCTCATGTCGGGTGTGGGCGCACCGATAGCCATCATGGGCATCATCCTGCCCGTATTCACCGTGCTTGACATGATTGAGACGGCAGAGAATGTATGGTCCGACTCGTGCGTTGCGGCTATGACCGACCGAGACTTCCGAAACGCCAGCCCACGCCAAGCATAAGATGGCGGGGCCTGTGGAAGTCGTTGAGCGTGTAGCCTACGTGCAACAGTAAGCGTCGGGTGATATTCAGCTTAAGCGCCAGCAGCTCGTATATGCCGTGAAAGTCGTCGGTGGCGTTGAGAAAGTTGCTGCCCATGCCGAAGTTGATGGCAAAATAGGGCATGCAGAATTCTACACGTGCCGACGCTCCGAGTGCCATCTGGCGCCACGCCGAATGCGGTCGGGAGTATAGCGGAACGTTAGTTTCGTCAGTAGGATTGTCACCTATGACGATATTGGAGCTGCGGTCGTAGGTGCCGTCGAGCGAGATGCCCGCCTTGAGCCAGTGGTTGAAGCGGTACATCGGATTGAAGTTGAAACCAGCCACGGCAAATTTCTCGGGAAATATGTATGCGTTGCCGTCGTAGTCGTAGAATCCCCGCTGATGCCAGGCACCGTATAGGATGAGGTCATAGGTGATGTCGTGGCTCACGGGCGGCACGTGCGTGTGGCGATAGAGCAGGCGCGGCGTGTGACGGTTGATGTAATAGGCTGCACCTATGCGCAATGCCACGGTGTTAAGTCCAAGGTTGGGAAACTGGGTGTTGCCGTTGGAGTAGTGCGTAACGTTGAATCCGAGATTGATGTCGACATGGCGCGACGCTATCCATCGCATATACATGTCGAGACCGATGTATGCCGTCACGCGCGAACCTATCAGCTTGTTGTCGGGATTAGATTCGGCATCATACGGATTCCACCCGAATGTGAGTCCGAGATTCCACTCGTAGTTGAACGAAAGCCTGTCGCTAAGGCTCGCTATGCGCGCTCCTTGCAGCACAAATACAGACACGGGATTGCCCAACTGGGGGTTGAACTCGTTCCATCCTATGCCCACACCTTGATAGGCATCACGATAAATGCTTGCCTGCTCACTATTCTCGGGAGCGGAGAAGGCATACTTAAGGTAATAACCCATATCGTGGTTCATGGTGCGAACTTCGGGGTTCTTGCCACGCAGAAAGTCGTTGGTGTGAAGAATTGCACCCGGACGATAGTCGAACATCAATTGATGTACGAAGTGACGGGTGGCTGATGAGTCGGAAGATTGCACCTCCGCTTGCGCCGACATGGGCAATGTCAGGAAGGCAAGCAGAGTGTATAATATATAATAAGGTGTAAATCTCATATTGTGATAAGGTTTTCCATTCGCACGTGAATAATAGTTTTGCAAAAGTACTTAATTTATATCGTTTTGCAAAAAATGTCATATAAATCTTTCCTTTTTACTTCCCTGTGCCATATTGACAGAAGTTCTGTCTACTAAAATGTCAGCCAAAACTCAGCATCAAGGTTTTTGGCACAGCATTTGTATATTATACGGCGAACGCAAGTTCAATCAATCAACAAATTTATAAATCAGAATAAATATAAAAAAAGATACAATTATGGGAAAGATCATTGGAATCGACTTAGGTACTACAAACTCATGTGTTGCCGTATTTGAGGGCAACGAACCTGTAGTAATCGCCAACAGCGAAGGCAAGCGTACAACTCCTTCAATCGTTGGATTCGTAAAGGACGGTGAGCGTAAGGTAGGCGACCCTGCAAAGCGTCAGGCTATCACCAACCCGAAGAACACCGTATATTCTATCAAGCGCTTCATGGGTGAGACCTATGAGCAGTGCGCTAAGGAGGTTACACGCGTTCCGTTCTCTGTAGTTAACGAAGGTGGCTATCCACGCGTTGACATCGACGGCCGCAAGTATACTCCACAGGAAATCTCGGCTATGGTGCTTCAGAAGATGAAGAAGACTGCTGAGGACTATCTCGGACAGGAAGTGACCGACGCAGTCATCACAGTTCCGGCCTACTTCTCTGACTCTCAGCGTCAGGCTACAAAGGAAGCTGGTCAGATTGCAGGCCTCAACGTTCGCCGTATCGTGAACGAGCCTACAGCAGCAGCTCTTGCTTACGGTGTAGACAAGGCCAACAAGGACATGAAGATTGCCGTATTCGACCTCGGTGGCGGTACATTCGATATCTCAATCCTCGAGTTCGGTGGCGGTGTATTTGAGGTGCTCTCTACCAACGGTGACACTCACCTCGGCGGCGACGACTTCGATCAGGTAATCATCGACTGGCTCGTACAGGGCTTTAAGGCCGATGAGGGCATCGATCTTTCTAAGGATCCGATGGCTATGCAGCGCCTTAAGGAGGCTGCCGAGAAGGCTAAGATCGAGTTGTCAAGCACAACTTCTACCGAAATCAACCTTCCGTATATCTCAGCCGAGGGCGGTGTGCCCAAGCACTTGGTTAAGACTCTGACTCGTTCACAGTTCGAGCAGCTTGCCCACAACCTCATCCAGGCTTGTCTTGTACCTTGCCAGAACGCTATGCGCGACGCAAAGCTCCAGACTTCAGATATCGACGAGGTAATCCTCGTAGGTGGTTCAAGCCGTATACCAGCCGTTCAGACTCTCGTTAAGAACTACTTCGGCAAGGAGCCTTCAAAGGGTGTTAACCCTGACGAGGTTGTAGCTGTAGGTGCTTCTATCCAGGGCGCTATTCTGAACAAGGAGAGCGGTGTGGGCGACATCGTATTGCTCGACGTTACTCCGCTTACTCTCGGTATCGAGACAATGGGTGGCGTAATGACAAAGCTAATCGACGCTAACACAACTATCCCTGCAAAGAAGAGCGAGGTATTCTCAACAGCCGTTGACAACCAGACAGCCGTAACTATCCACGTACTCCAGGGCGAGCGTCCGATGGCTGCACAGAACAAGTCAATCGGTCAGTTCAACCTTGAGGGTATTGCACCGGCACGTCGTGGTGTTCCTCAGATTGAGGTAACATTCGATATCGATGCCAACGGTATCCTCAACGTATCGGCTAAGGATAAGGCTACTGGCAAGGAGCAGGCCATCCGTATCGAGGCTTCTTCAGGCCTCAGCAAGGAGGAAATCGAGCGCATGAAGGCTGAGGCTGAGCAGAATGCAGCTTCTGATAAGGCTGAGCGCGAGAAGATCGACAAGCTCAATCAGGCAGACTCAATGATCTTCACCACCGAGAACTTCCTCAAGGACAACGGCGACAAGATT
>ERZ1026901.984-NODE-984-length-18694-cov-8.224690_pt1 | contig 18694 bp, 19 predicted proteins | sample MGYA00380179_ERZ1026901 | MGnify/ENA primary metagenome ERZ1026901 (study PRJEB33269, sample SAMEA4719815) | human gut metagenome | biome: human-associated habitat; feature: organic feature; material: feces | place: Cameroon | collected 2013-10 ... | reverse complement strand
ATATGGAAATGGACCCATCTTTGCGGTATAATGGAAAGCGTGCCTATTTTAAGAATATTAGAAGATTAGAAGAAAAAAAGAGGAGGTAAGCGCATGCTCCGTCGCATCAAATATTTCCAGGCAGTCGTTCGCTGCCATAGTTTTACAGAAGCCGCTGCAGAATGTTTTGTATCCCAGTCTGCTATTTCCCAGCAGGTCCGTTCTCTGGAAAAAGAACTTGGCGTTTCTCTGCTCAGCCGTGAAAACCGCCACTTCAGCCTCACCCCGGCAGGTGAATATTTCTATACCCAGAGCCTTTCTCTGACTCAGGGACTGGAAAACATCTGCAAGGAAACCAGCAAAATGGGTCTTTCCCACGCATAATTTCTGCGTAGTGAAAGCAACCTTAATCGCATAAATTCTGAAAGACTTCGTCTGTACCTTCTGGTAGCGGCGGAGTTTTTTTCTTTTCTTATATAACCCATAGAGATAGTTTTAAGCTATATCTATTCGCATATAATAGCTTCGTTGACTGTCAGAACTGGCGATGATATGATGTCATCATCAACTTGAAATTGTTGCAATGAAGAGAAGAGTACATAGCCGGACATGAAACAGAGAGCTTCTGCATTGGTGAAAGGAAGTGCATGAAACGCTATGGAAGATGGCCTCGGAGCAGACGTATCGAATAGTCAGACCGTCCGGGTGCGCCCGTTATCACGCCAGGGTATTCAGGACTACGGTCTGCGTACCTGCAGAGATCCGACTCGCAAGATCCGGATGAAATGGGGTGGTATCACGGTGCTTCCGTCCCTTTACACAGAGGATGGAAGCTTTTTTATTACAACACACATTCAGGACTTTTATACATGGTTACATTACAGGAGAAATTCATTATGAGCATCAAGTAAAGATTTGAAGCATTACCGCAGCATGCAGATCAGCCCCCGGATCCGGCAACCAGTGCACGTGCCGTTTCGATTCTGTTATGTATTTGAAAACGCGCAGGATGGAGAAAATCAGTTGGCCATGAAGAAACCTGCCTTCATTTATTCCCGTCTGGCCAACCCGACGGGAATGTACTGGAACACCCTGATATCCATCCCCCCGCTTTCTACCTATGAATTCGGATGGATAACTCCATTTCTCATCAGGCTCATTGGCGGTTCCCGCCTCTGGTCTTCACGCCAGCGGATGCGGCACCTGTGTACACCCACCGATATCTTTTTATGACCTGTAATGGTCAGCTTTCCGATATAATAAAATAAAACACTGCCAACGGAGGAACCATATATGTTTGAAAAATAAAGAAATTATGAAAAAAAGAAAAGAAGATCATGGCCATCCTCAATATTGAGGGGCCTATCAGTGTCGCCGGAGAAGGACGGTTCTGCAAAGAAGGCAGTATACAGGAAATTCTGGATTTCCTGTATACACTGCTGGATAAGGAGGAACGACTGGATGGGCTCCTCATCCGCATGGATACGCCAGGCGGTGCCGCTGCCATCCTTATCGGTTCCCGCCTTATGGTAGATGGCGGTATCGCTCTGGCCCATCAGCTGGGCATACCGGAACGAATCATCGGCGTAACCATCGTCGCCGTAGGTACCTCCATCCCTGAACTGGCAACCACCCTGGCCACTATCCGCAAAAATGAACATGATCTTTCAGCAGGTAATATCATTGGTGTCAATATTCTGGATCTGTCCCTGATTCTTCCGCTCTGCTCCCTGGCTTCCGGAAAACCTCTTCCAGTGGCACCTTCCGCCATCACCTTTGATCTTCCCGCCTGCCTTCTGATCACCCTCATTGCTTCCCCTGCTCATAAGGGAAAAGGCAGGAAAAGTGCAGGGATTCCTTCTCCTCGCTTCCTATGCTGCCTATCTGGTGGTGATACTGTAAAAGACCGGATTGAGATACGAAGTCTGATCTTCAGTTCATCAATCTTTCCTTCTCATAGTTTCCGGATTCTTCTCTACAAAAAAGACTTTCTCTTTATCAGAGAAAGTCTTATGAAACATGCCATTGAAGAACTGTCGTTTAATGAACGTGCGGGCCGTGCCCTTTCATCCCAGTTTATTTCTGAACATCCATGCGGCCAACGGCATGGTTACCAGGGTAATCACTACCATAGGCAGTAAATCTGGGGACACCGCTGCCAGGGACGCCCCTTCGATATAGACGCGCCGTACCGCATCGATAGCAAATCGCATAGGGTTGATATAGGTGAAGTACTGAAGCACCTGCGGCATATTCCGCACTGGTGTGGCCAGTCCGGAGAGCAGGATAATCGGTACCAGCACCACAAAGTTATATACCATGACCTGCTGCATGTTTTTGGAATTGGCAGAAATGGCCAGTCCCAGTCCTACGCAGGACAGGAGGAAGGTAAACATGACTATAAAAAGAGTAATCAGATTCCCTATAACCTTTACATGAAACCAGAATACGGCAAGCAGCAGTACAATCAGTACCTGCAGCAGGCCGATAACCAGAGGCGGTACCGCTTTTCCTGCCAGAATTTCCGAAGAAGTAAGCGGCGTCACCATGAGCTGATCAAAGGTTCCCTGTTCCCTTTCTCTGGCTACGGAAAGCCCGGAAAGGAGCATGACCTGAATCAGGCTGATAACCGGAAGGAGGGATGGCAGAAAGTTCCACCGGGTAATCTGATTCGGGTTATACCAGGTGATGGAATCCACGGTAAGGAGATGTTTCCCCAGATGCAGATCCTGGTTGTATGAAGCGGCGATAGTTGCCACATAATTATAGACCAGACTGGAAATGACCGTATTCCGTCCATCGGTAATGACCTGGACCGGTGCCGTCTGTCCCTGCACCAGCTTATCCGCAAAATCAGCAGGAATCACGATAACGCCGGAAACTTCGCCATTTTCTATGAACTGCGCCATCTGTCCCGTATTTCCCAGAGTGGCCACCCGGCGGAAAATACCGCTTCCATCCAGATGAGCTGCCAGCTCTTCCGAATAGTGGCTGTGGCTCATATCCAGCAATGCATAATCCACCCGCTCCAGATTAAACGACGCCACATAGCCGAAAAGCAGGGTTTGTATAATAGCTGGCACGACGAGGATGACCCGGCTCTTCGGGTCGTTTACCGTGGCCAGGAATTCCTTGCGTATGATAAACAGAATCCGGCGGAGATAAAAAAGAATGTTGTCCATTATTCAAGCCTCTTTTTCGTAACCACAACGGATAATCCGAAGAAAAACAGACCGTAAGCAATGAGAATCGTACAGTTTTTAACAATCATTCCCCAGTTATTGCCCACCAGGAACAACGTCTTAAGGAGTTCCATATAATAGGTGGCCGGCATAATGTGCCCTACGGCATTGATAAACTCCGGGGTACTCTTCAGGTCAAAAATAAATCCACTGAGCATAACCGTCGGCAGAAGAGATACCAGAAGGGCGATTTGACAAGCGATGAACTGATCTTTCAGCAACGATGAAATGGTAAGGCCCAGCCCCAGTGTTGTAAGAAGATAAATCATCGATGCCAGGATAATTATGAGAACAGACCCCCGGATGGGCACATAAAACAGATAGCGCGCCGCTATCATACACAGGGCAAACCCGCCCATGGACACAAAGAAATAAGGTATCCATTTGGAAAGGACAATTTCCAGCGGCTTTACCGGAGTAACAAACAGCGACTCCAGCGTCCCCCGTTCCCACTCTCTGGCCATGACCATGGTGGTAAGGAATACGCCTACCATGGTCATAATCAGCACAATCAGCCCGGGAACGAAGAACCAGGTACTGGTATTGGCATCGTTATACCACTGGCGGGCCGACACGCTGATCATCCCCAGCCGTGTACCATAACTGGTCATATACTCCCGCATATGCGCCTGCTGCCATGCCGCCAGTCCGACTTCCATATATCCCTGTGCCGTCTTAGCCGTAGTCGGATCCACACCCCAGAGAATAATCTGTACATGGCCGCCACCCTTGCGGAGAGACTCGGTAAAATCCGGAGGTACTACTACCAGGGCATCCACTTTCCGGTCATCCATAAGGGATACCCCTTCATGATACGTAGTCACATACCGGGGATTAAAATAAGAAGAACCGTCCATAAAGGAAACCATATCCTGCACAGTCGGCGATGGATCCTGCATAACGACGGCTACCGGTACATCCTTTACATCCAGGGACATACCATAGCCTACCAGAAGAATCATCATAATCGGAATGACTACCCCGATGATGAAACTGCTCTGATCCCGCACAATCTGCTTATATTCCTTTTTAATCAATGCGGTGAGTCTTCGCAGGAAATCATCCATTTTCCTCCGCCTCCTTCTTCCGGTTGTCCTCTACAATGGCAATGAACGCTTCATTCATGGTGAGGTTGTCCCCGCCGCGCTTACGCACTTCGTCCGGTGTTCCCAGAGCAATGGTCTTTCCCTGATCCTGAATCATCATGCGGTCGCAGTATTCCGCTTCATCCATGAAATGTGTCGTAATAATGATGGTCGTGCCTTTTGCGGCCAGTGCAGTAATCTGCCTCCAGAAGGTGCGCCTTGCCAGTGGATCGATACCGCTGGTCGGTTCATCGAGGAACAGTATCTTCGGTTCGTGCAGGAGCCCGGCTGCCATAGCCAGTCTCTGCTTGTACCCGCCAGGAAGCTGTCCTGCCACATCTTCTTCCCTGCCTTCCAGATTAAACATGCGGAGTACTACGCGCATACGTTCAAAGATTTTCTTCTTCGACATACCGTAGGCACCGCCAAAAAACCGGAGATTTTCTTTCACAGTAAGTGTTCCATACAGCGAAAATTTCTGAGCCACATAACCGATGTTGGCACGGGCCTGCGCTCTGGCGGTGCGGAGATTGACTCCCGCTACGGATAGTTCCCCGCCGGAAGCCGGCAAAAGCCCGCAGAGCATTTTGAAAGTAGTAGACTTTCCGGCGCCATTCGGTCCAAGGAGTCCGAATATTTCTCCCTTATGCACATCAAAAGACGTATGGTCCACCGCCACGAAATCCCCGAATGTGCGAAGAAGATTGTGGACATGAATATCCACATGGCTGGAAATATGTCGCCTGGCAGTATAATCCAGTTCAAACCCTTCCATGAGGCGTTCCCGTTTCTGCGCTTCCCGGAGAATCATCATAAAGCTGTCTTCCAGGCGGCAGGGAATAGCCACGGCCTTACAGGAGGGGTACAGGGAAAGCGCCCGAATATCCGCCAGCGTTTCTCCCTTTTTTATAACAAAACGGACCCCACCCCTTTCCGGAACGGCATCTTCAATGTGCTTTTCTTCATCCAGAAGGGCGGACTGCACTACCCTGGCCGGAACACCTTGGGGTACAGGCATCCAGTAGGAAAGTCCCTGTGACCGGTTCCGTATCTCTTCCGGTGTCCCATGGGCCAGAATGCGCCCTTTGTTCAGAATATATACGTCATCACAAAGTTCCGCTTCCTCCATATAGGCGGTGGAAACGAGAACAGAAATATGTTCTTCCTGTACCAGACTTTTGATGATTTCCCAAAGTTCCCGGCGTGACATAGGGTCTACCCCTACCGTCGGTTCATCGAGAAGCAGAAGATCCGGACTGCGCACCAGCGTGCAGGCCAGCCCCAGCTTCTGTTTCATCCCGCCTGACAATTTGCCCGCCAGACGCCCGGTAAACGGCGCCAGTCCTGTCATAACAAACAGTTTCTTGAACCGTTCGATGCGTTTTTCCTCCGGAATCCCATGCAAATCTGCATAAAGATTCATATTTTCCATGCAGGTCAGATCTTCATAGAGACCAAATTTCTGTGGCATATATCCCAGATGGTCCTGTATTTCTACCGCCTTTTTCGTAATGTCTTCCCCCAGCACCTTAATCTGTCCTTCACTGGGAAACATGAGCCCACAGAGCATGCGGATAAAAGTGGTCTTCCCGGCGCTGTCAGGCCCGATAAGTGCGGTAATCTTCCCCTGCTCCACCGTAAGGGACACATCATGCAGAGCCATTTCCGGATGGCCGGATGCCGTATGGTGGAACACTTTGGAGACATGCATCGCTTCCACTATATGTGTCATCGTTTTCCGACCTTTCTATCCCTTAAAACTTAACCGTGGCCGGCATACCCATGCGGAGCTTATTGTCCGGATCCTGAACATAAATACGCACTTCATATACCAGTGCGGTACGCAGCTCTTCCGTCTGTACCGTCTTCGGTGTAAATTCGGCGGTATTGGAAATATATCCCACCTGTCCTTCAATCGGATGGCTTGGATCGCTGTCCGTATATACCTTTGCCTTCATACCTTCATGAATATCCCCCAGGCGGTCTTCTGCCACATAGGCTCTGACCCACTTAGGACTGGTAATACCGATCATATAGACAGGAACACTGGGCGATGCCATATCGCCTGGTTCCAGCAGACGGGAGCGGATAACCCCATATTCCGGTGCGACCAATGTCGCCTGGCTCAGATTATATTCATACGTCTTAAGCTGTGCCTTCAGTTCTGCCAGCTGAGCTTCAGCCGCCGACACATCTTCCTTACGGGCCCCGTTGACTGCCTTATCCAGTACAGCCTGGGCATTGTTTAAATTAGCATCCGCACTCTTCCACTGCGCTTCTGCATTATCCGCGGTCTGCCTGCTTATAGCCCCGGTGCTTCTCAATTTGAGCATACGGTTATAGTACACCCGCGCATTGGCTTCCGTTGCGCTGAGCGCATTAACCTGCGCCTGCGCAGCGACAATATCTTCACTGCGACTGCCATTATGCAGCTTTTCTACCTGTGCTTCCTGTGCGGAAATAGCGGCTTTCTGTCGTTCAATGGCCAGTTCCAGAGGACGAGTATTCAGCTTTGCCAGCACTTCCCCTTTTGTCACCGTATCCCCTTCATTTTTAGTCATCTCATCGATACGTTCACTGCTGTTGAATGCCAAGGACACCTGACGGATATCCACATTTCCATACAGAACCAGCGGTTTTTTCACATTGGCATAATGCTCATACACACCCCATCCGATTCCGCAGACAAGACAGAGAATCGCTGCCCCACTCAGTATCTTCTTGTGCTCTGAAAACCATGTCATAGAAACCTCCCCTGGAAATAACGGCCCCGGAATACCCACCTGCAGAAAAAGCAATCCGTCTGATTGCTCTCTTCCCAGGCAGTCCTGCTCAAGGCCATCTGCCGGAATCCGCTCTTTCCTGTTTTCATTAAGAGATATTCAATTCCATGAATATCATTTATATTAATTGTAATGGGTATACCGGGTAAAAGCAAGATGAGGGGGGATGAGTCTGCGGCTCATAGTTTGCAAGCCTTCCAGGCTACGCTAAAGCGGGAGGATAGGTATTTCATATATAATTTCACCATAAAATTCCGGAGCAGGAATCATGCAGCATGCTTCCTATGCTCTGCCATACGGCATTCTACTTTCCACCACCAGCCAGCAAAGACCGGGCTGTCAATAGTATGGAAATCAAAGATTTCATAATTCTATGGACTTACAGCCAAATGTGATATGTACCCATTATCCTGGACACATAAATCTAAATATTAAAAGCAGACCTGGTTGCCTTTAATAAGGAAATTCTTTGAATCTCTAAACAGGAAGATTGTCACCCCTGGGCAACAACCCCTTGTTGCGCCAATAAAGCTCGATAAATACCAGCGTTATCGGCATAAACAACACACAAAATGTCATTTAACCCTATAACCCCATTTTAAGGCAACAAAAAAGCAGTGACGATTTCTCATCACTGCTTTTAGCCTGGTGACCCAAGAGAGATTCGAACTCCCGACACCTTGATTCGTAGTCAAGTGCTCTATCCAGCTGAGCTATTGGGCCACATGGCAGGGGTAGAGGGACTCAAACCCACAACCTACGGTTTTGGAGACCGTTGCTCTATCAATTGCGCTATACCCCTATCTGTCATAACGACTATTAAATAATAACAGGAACCGAGAAAAAATGCAAGGGGTTTTTTCTGCTTTTTTCTCCGTTCCCGTTTCAAATGGCTAATTTTTATGCAAGGCCCGCTTCTTTTGGATCAAGGGTTACGGTTCCGTCTTCCAACACAAAACAGGGGATTCCGACCCATCCGTTTTTTCTCGCCTCTTCCATGGCCGAGCTGGTATCCCGGAGGTGAATAAATTGTTTCATGTGAAGCACATGGGACCCTATATCTATCACTTCATAACGGGATGTATCTTTCAACCTGTCCATCAGCACCTGGCAGTCCGGGCAGGTGGGCATAATATATACTTTTATCATTTTCCCTCCTTATGGCTGAACCACATACCGGTCGTCCACATCTTCGGTAAGGCGGACGAAGGACGGACTTCCTGTACCACCGCCGCCTCCACCGGCATGTTCCCAGTCCTTCCAAATAATGGATACCCCGTTCTGAGTCACGCGAATGGCATTCCCCACCACGGTACCGACCACCGGCTTATTCCCGGTAAGCCATACTTCGCCGTGTGGTGCATATAGGCTGATCATGACTCCCTGCGCTTCATCATTATCCTTGAATCGGTAAACCACCTTTTCAATCTGTCCGTTGTCGATATCGCTGTTCAGGTATTTTTTCATGGAATTTAATACCTGCGTCCGCTTATCCGGATCATCCCAATCCGCTACATAGGTATATCCCCCGGCCAGAACCGCCGCATCGGCTGCATGCTGCAGTTTAGACTTCTGTACGTACATATACCCCAGATCTTATACCAGCCCGCAGAGGATAAAGATTATCGGCAGCATAATGGCCGTAAAAACCAGCATTACCCCTTTTTGTCTGTTGTCCTGCCTGTTCATCCTCTCCCCCACTCGATATACATATTTCTTATAATTTCATTTTACCATAAAGGCAAATCAAGCGGATACCGGGAAAAGCGTATCATATTCCTGCCATTCCTTTTGATTCACATAGTGGATTCTACTTTCCACCGACATCCACATCTAGCACAGACCGGGCTGTCACTATTATAGAAATCAAAGATTTCCTAAGGTCATGGACTTACAGCCAATGACGGCAAGCCATTGGCGTCATTCCCCCCCTTTCTCTCCAGAAGGGAAACATTTTGCATGCTTCCGTTAATCAGCTTTCGCAGGCTTGCCTTTTGCAAAAGAGAATATTCCGCTTCACTCCTGCAATCCCTGGGGATTGCACCGTCCCGAGAATCTGTTCAGAATATTTGCCAGGTTTTCCTCAAATCTCGCGAGCTCAATTCTCGCTCCTGTCTTTTCTGTCTTCTCTTTCCGCGGTACAATAATGGGAAACTGACTGAATAAAATTCTCCGGAGGACTTATGAGCACACCATTAATCACCTTGTATCCATCGTTCTATTCCCGCTTTGCCTGCAAGGCAGGGGACTGCGTCCACTCCTGCTGCGTCCAGGACTGGGAAATCGATATTGACGATGACACCGCTGCTCTGTATCAATCCCTGGAGGGGCCGTTGGGCAATGAAATCCGGCAGGCCATGCGGAGAAATGAAGAAACGTATTACTGGGACATGAAAGACGGAAAGTGCCCCTTCTTGAATAACCAGGGGCTTTGCCGCATTGTACTGGAAAAAGGAGAAGGCGCCCTGTGCGATATATGCGCCATGCACCCCCGCTTTTTCGTATATGCAGGAAATTTTGAACTGGCCGGTACCGGACTCTGCTGCGAAAAGACAGTGGAACTGCTTCTGGAAGAGGAAGGGCCCCTGGTCTTTGTCACTGACTACCCGGAAGAAAAGGCATCCCTTACCTCGCTCCTCCATGCCCTGGGATATAATGTGGACAAAAAGAACCTCACCTTCATTTCTTCCATAAGCACCACCTGCTATGAGCAACTGCTCTCTCATTATGAAAAGACTGAACCCATCAATGCAGCCTGGACCGCCTCTCTTCTCCATATGAAAACACATGTACAGAAAGCAGCCGACCGGGTCCATCAGCTGTTGGCGGCAATGCCCTCTTCCCATCTTACCCGGATATACCAGTACATACTCTACCGGGGTCTGGAAAAAGCAGAAACCTACGGACTCCCTGCCGTGATGGCCTACTCCAGGGAAAGCGTAGATTTCATTCTCCTTGCCACCGCCTTCTACGGCAACCTCCCGGAACAGGTCCGTCTATGGTCAGAACAGATTGAATATGATACAGAGAATGTGGATTTGCTGCTCTCTCTTCTGGCAAAGCAGTAGATGAATGAAGTTTATCACTCATTTTTACTTTTGTTCAGCTTTCGCATTCTATTTTTATTTATGACACGATAAAACGGCTTCCCAGAGGAAGCCGTTTTGTATATCCTTCGGTTTAACCTGACAGGAACCCGAAGAGTTTCCTGTCTGATTCTGAAACATCGGATAGTCTGCCTTTTTATTGCATCACTATCGGCGCAATGCAGATGGCCACTGATGTCAGATAGGCCAATCCGGCGAGGATGTTACCAATACCAATCCGTGCAATCAGGGATTCTCTTCTTTCTGTTGTCTGTGTCATGGGGGAGTACCTCTCTCGTGTCACTTATGACGGGAATCTCAAATTGTAGTTATTTGTTGTCATATATTCAGTATATCAGATTTTGTCAACAGGGAAAAAGCAGGTTGGAGTATTGAAGAGGCGAGATTTGAGAAAATCAGCAGATATAGAAAAAACAGACATCAGACAATCAGACGGTCAGACCGAAAGCCTGTGGGCTTCCTTTCAGACAAAAAGGACTCAGAACATTTGCATGCTTTCCTATATCCCAACAAGGTGGAATCAACTATGAGAAACTATAGAAAATATGGACTTACAGCCCATCTTCTTAAATCTCGTACACTCAATCCTCAACCCCTGTCTTTTATCTAAAAGCATAATAAAACGAGACTTTCCTGAAAAATGGATAGTCTCGTTTTATTATGCTTGCGGAGATGATTGGAGCTAATCTGCCCCCTCTAACCTATTTTCTCCGGCATTGCTCCGGTTTTCGAGCATTTTTCTCACGATTTTCCTGAATTTCTCTTCGGCCTGCAAATATACATCTCTGGAGGCTACGGCTTCTCCACTGGTCCGCTGGGCTACTACACCGCATAGGGAAGAGGCTTTCAACCCCAGTACAGAAGTCACCGTGAACAGTGTGGCATTTTCCATTTCATAGTTTGTACATCCCAGATGGCGGAATTCATCCATGCTGCCCTGAAGACGGCGAAGTACATACCCTCCAAAGCTGTCATACCGTTCCTGCCCCGGCCAGAAACTGTCTGTACTCACCGAAATTCCCATATGGCAGGATATTCCCAGTTCCGCTGCCGCCTGTTTCAGTTCCATGGTGGTTTCCAGATCGGCAATGCCCGGATATTCTACAGGCGCATAGTTTTTAGATGCCCCATCCATGCGCACTGACGCTTTATTGATAATCACATCCCCCAGATGGATAGATTCCTGAATGGATCCGGTAGTCCCCACCCGGATAAAGGTTTCCACTCCCAGACGAGCCAGTTCTTCTACCGCAAAAGTGACACAGGGACCGCCCATGCCCGTAGACATAACCAGAACCGGCATACCATTCACATGCGCCAGCCAGGATGTATAATCCCGATGTGAGGTAAGAAAGCAGGCTTCTGTATCAAAGAACCGTGCCAGCCCTTCCACCCGTCCAGGATCTCCGGGAACTACTGCGATTCTGGCATGGTCAATCATTTCCCGACACAGGCCGGTATGATACATGACTTCTCCATCTTTCGCATAGTTTTTCATAAGTAGTTCTCCATCACACGCATTCCTCAGAAAATAAAATTCGCTTACTGCTGCTCAGCCTTCGTTTTGTCCTTTGGCAGAATGAAACTCAGCACCATCGACACCAGGAATACGACGGCTACACAGTTTTCTGCAAACACGCTCTTGAACAGCGGCGGGAAAATGTGGAAAATCTGCGGTGTCTGGGTGAATCCCAGGCCGACACTGAGCGACAGAGCGGCAATCGTCATATTTCGTTCTGAATATCCGCACTGACTCAGCATGTGTACACCGCTCACTACGATGGACCCAAACATCATCAGGGTACATCCGCCCAGTACGGCATCAGGCAGAGAGGCCAGAATAACTCCCAGTCCCGGGAACAATCCAGCGAGAATCATAATGACTGCACCACTGGCAATAGCCTTGCGGTTGACTACATGGGTCATGGCAATCAGTCCTACGTTCTGACTGAAAGAGGTAATCGGCATGCAGCCAAACAGGGAAGACAAGCTGCTGATGTAGCCATCCACCGCAATAGAACCGGAAATTTCCTTATCCTTTGCCGGACGTCCAAATCCCATATCTGCCAGTGCCGAGGTATCTCCCAGAGTTTCTGTGGCCGACACCAGGAAAATCAGGAAAACCGATACGATGGCATCGCCATGGAACTCCAGCGGATAGGGCATAAAGCCAGGCAGGGAAATCAGCGGCACACTGGCCAGACGACTCAGGTCCACCATGCCGAAAAAGTACGAAACCACATATCCGACCACCAGGCCGAACAGTACGGACAGCTGCTTGTAATAGGACTTAGCCAGAATATTGAATACAATGCAGGATACCAGTGTGATGGAACCCACAATCAGATAGGGCGCATCCCCGAAATGAGGATTCCCAAATCCACCGCCAAAGGAATTTGCCCCAATGCTGAGCAGGGAAAAACCGATGGCCGTAACTACCGTAGCCGATACAACAGGTTCAATAAACCGGCGCCACCAGCGGGCAGTAAGCCCCAGTGTACCTTCCAGTATCCCACCTATCAGGGCCGCCCCCAGAATGGCCCCATATCCATATTTGGCCCCTATCATGCAAAACACAGAGACAAAAGTAAAGCTGATACCCATAATGATCGGAAGACCGCTGCCCAGAGGTCCCATCGGAAACATCTGAAGAAGGGAACCCGCACCGGCAATAATCATCGCCGCCTGCACAAGGCCCGCCACCTGCCCTGCCGGCATATATACCACACCGGTAACAATCAGAATTGGTGCAATATTGGCCACGAACATGGCCAGAACATGCTGCAGGCCAAAAGGAACGGCCTTGCCAGCTGAAATTTTTCCATGAAAATCATAAACCGGATCCTTGCTCATCGGGGTTGCCATAGTTCCTCCTTAACGGAATGTAATGGAACCGGATTCTGCATCCATTTCCTCAATAATAGCCAGAGACTTCACATCATAGCCCTGCGCACGCAGACGGTCGCCGCCACCCTGGAAGCCTTTTTCAATACAGATACCCACACCTTCCACAATAGCACCGGCCTGATGGGCAATATCAATCAGCCCTTCCACTGCACAACCATTGGCCAGGAAGTCATCCATAATCAGGATATGTTCCCCTTCGGACAGGAACTTCTTAGACGCTACGACATGGTTCACCTTATTGTGGGTATAAGACTTAACTTCTGTCACATACAGTTCCTTATCCATATTGCTTCCTGCTGATTTCTTGGCAAATAATACAGGAACCTGGAAATATACCGCAGTAAGACTGGCAATGCCTATGCCGGACGCTTCAATGGTCAGAATCTTATCTATCTGGCGGTCCTTAAACAAATCATAAAATTCCTTCCCCAACATACTGATAAAGGGTACATCAATCTGATGATTCAGGAAACTATCCACTTTGAGCACATTGCCCGGTTTAATGACACCATCGGTCAGAATCTTTTTCTGCAGAAGATTATATTCCGCCATTACTTCCTCCTGTTTCACTTTTCACTATAGATTTTTATATATTCATATATATTTTTATAATGATAGCAAAAGAATCGACCAACCGCAAGGGAAAGAACAGGTGAGAGGCTTGAGAATTGAGCGGTATAGACAGTGTTTAGATTTGAGAGTTGACAGGAAAGGATTACGCCCTGTGAACTGAAAACGGTTCGCAGGACGTAATCCTTCGGCTTAAATCTGTGGCTTGACATCAATGGGCCAGGGTTGTGCATAGTCCAGGCTTCTGCAACAGGTGGATTCTGCGAAGAGTCTCTTTGTGTAAAGGCAGACCTCCTGCAGAATGCAGACTATCAGACATCAGAGGAAGAACATCAGCACGCTTTCCTCTGTTCTAACATACAGCATTCTACTTTCCACCACCAGCCAACGGCTGGCGGTCCCCCTTTCTCTCCAGAGATGGAAACGTGTTGCATGCTTTCCTTTTTGAAAAATTTTAGCATTCTTAGCTTTTATGAGAAAATATTCCGATTCACTCCTGCGAATCCTATGATTCGCACAGTCCATAAGCTTCTCTCATAGTTGTCAGATTTATCTGACAACTATGTTTGTGATTTTTCTCGTTCCTCGCATACTCAATTCTCAAATCTGTCTTTCAGCTTCCCCTCATCTGCCTGTCGACAGCACTTCCTCCACCGCTTCCCGGCATCGTTTCACCGCTTCTTTCAGCGTTTCCCTTTCTATATTAAGCGGTGGATTGAAATAGATTACATCACCTATGGGCCGCAGCACCAGTCCTTTTTCCATAGCCTTTCGGAAGATGTGCCAGCCGATTCTTTTTTTCGGGGCAAAGGGTTTCTTCGTCTTCCTGTCTTCTACCAGCTCGATGGTATTAATCAGGCCAATATGCCGGATTTCCCCGACATGCGGATGATTTCCCAGCGCTTTCATCAGTTCCTCGTGGAGTTCTTTTCCCAGCACGTTCACCCGCTCCAGCAGATGATCCCGTTTCATAATCCTGAGTACCGTAAGTGCAATGACGCATCCCAGCGGATTACCTGCATAGGTGTGACTGTGCACAAACGCTTTATGCTTTTCATAATCATCGTAAAAAGCCTGATAAATGGCCTCGGTGGTAATAGCAATCGACATAGGCATGTAGCCCGCAGTAAGCCCTTTGGATGTGCACAGAATATCGGGAGACACTCCAGCATGCTCTATGGCGAAAAACTTTCCTGTACGGCCAAACCCAGCCGCAATTTCATCATCAATCATAAGTACACCGTATCGGTCACAGAGTTCTCTCAGCCTTTTCAGGTAGAGCGGCGGATATATACGCATCCCTGCGGCTCCCTGCAGAACCGGCTCCACAATCACCGCCACCGTTTCCTCTCCATGAGCAGCAAATGCCTCTTCTGCGCTAGCGAAACATTCCACATCACAGGTTTCCCTGGTCTTTCCATAAGGACAGCGGAAGCAATCCAGCCCCTCCAGATGGATGTTATGCATCATCATGGGCTTATAAATCCGGGCATACAAATCCATACTGCCTACGGAAAGCGCCCCGATGGTTTCCCCATGATAAGAGCCTGCCAGGCACATAAACCGGGTCCGCTGCGTCTGCCCTGTCTGCTGCTGATACTGAAAGGCCATCTTGAGCGCACACTCCACCGCTGAGGATCCATTATCACAATAATTGAAGCGGCAGAGTCCCCCAGGCAGCACGGTCATAAGTTCCCGGGCCAGCTCAATGGCCGGTCGATGGGTAAAATTACTGAAAATGACATGTTCCATCGTATCCAGCTGTTTCTTCACCGCCTCATTGATTTCCCTGTTAGCATGTCCCAGCAGATTACACCACCAGGAAGATATGATGTCGATATATTCCTTCCCATGTTCATCATAAATATATGAACCGCTGGCGTGGTCTGCTACCACCGGGGGAAACACTTCCCCATCCTTCATCTGCTGCGCCGGATGCCATATATACTTCCGATCCTCTTCCTGCCAAGCGATTTCCTGCTTTTTCATACCCATTCTCCCTCACTTATAACATAACCGCTCTTCTTATTTTCCGCCCCAGAACCGCTGCCAGAAGACAGAGCACAATATCTCCCGGCACAGCCATAAGGAAACAGTACAGGATAAGCGGCCATAGTCCCAATGGTGTGCCCAGATAGAAATTGTTAATCACATAGACGTAGACCATACCGCATCCATACACCACGGCCAAGCCGGCAAAACAGGCGACCACATAACGGGCAAGCGAACCGGATGGCGCCATTTCCACTATCCGCCCGGTAAGCCAGGCTCCGCCAGCAAATCCAATAAGATAGCCAAAGGTAGGCTGGAAAATATAGGCTATGCCGCCCCCTTCAGTAAACACAGGAACTCCGGCCAGCCCCAGAGCCAGGTACACCAGAACCGCTCCGCCGCCGCGCCGGCTTCCCAGAAGGATACCCGCCAGCGTAGTAAACAGCAGCTGTAAAGTAAACGGGCAAACCGGAACCGGAATCCGTATAAAAGCCCCCACCGCAATAAGCGCTGTGAAAATCCCCATCCGCATCAGCGAAACCGAAGAATGACGCGCCATAGATGTTGTCGAACGATTCATAATTGTCTCCTTTTAAAATTATATAAGTTGACATTAGTATACAATATGTTAATCAGCCAGGCAATTACAGGTTGACAATATGAGTATATGACTAAAAAGACAGTTTTGAGGTTAGCGCGTGGAATAAGAAAAATTTTCAGCAACAGGCAACATCCTTTAATCCTTCCGATGTTCCCACATAGAGGAAGCCACTTTCCACCAGCCGTTGGCTGGCGGAATCGAGACAAGGGATTGTCGTTGCTGCCCGCAAGTCTATATAAGAGGAAATTCGAAGAATTTTCTATGAATAGTGGGCCGGGATTTAATTAAAACAAGCCCATCACATCTCTGTGATGAGCTTGTTTATTCAGCAACTTCCTTGATAGACAACTTAGTATTTACCCCGGTCAAGCTTTACCAAAGACCTGGCTACCATTATTATAGAAATTCTACGAATTTCTGAAACAGATGACTTGTAGCCCACAACAACAAGACATTGTTGTCGCGCATCTCACGGTTAGAAGTTAAGCTCACCATTACCTAACATCTCTATGAATAGGCGACTGGGAAGGATAGGAAGCAATAAAAAAGCTCACCATTACTCTTGGTGAGCTTCCTTATTCAGCAACTTCCTATCCTCCCAGGTCGCTTCCAACCAAGTACTTTCGGCGTTTGTGAGCTTAACTTCTATGTTCGGCATGGATATAGGTGTATCCTCACAGCTATTGTCACTGCACATAAGATATTACCACATCTTGTTTTAAATGTAAAGCATGCATTTTAGTTGAGTGGGGTTTGTATTACGTCGCTGGAGTTGAAGTCGGGAATGGATTTTCCGTTCTGACTGGACATGGCTGGTTTATCGACTGATGCCGTGTAGTAGGTGGCGTGTCCGTCCGCACTGACTCTTACTCCGTACCAGACGGTGGAGTCATCTGCAATGGTTACATTTCCTGAATTAATTCCTGATGAACCCTGATTAATGACCTAGTTCCAGAGTCCACTGAAATCTCCTGCTTTTTTATTGTTTATGTAGCCCCCCGGCTCCATATCCACTGGAGTTGCCGTTGTTGTATACAGAAAATGTCCCATCCAGATTTCTTATCACAGCCACTTCCACCCAGCTGTTGCTGTTCTGATCACTCAGCCCTCCAAAGAAACTGATGTAGGGAAATTTCTTGCCACTCCCTTCACTATACCCATTGGAAATCGCTTCACTCAAGCATCCGCCAGTTTATTTCCTGTTTCGTGATCTGCCGGAGTAACCGAAGGCTCCTCGTCTCCTTCATTACTTCCGCTTCCCTTATTCCCATCCAGAAGAGCTACGACACTGGAGGCAGAACCATAAATCTGCTTCAGTGAATTGGTCAGGCCCCCTTGTATATACACATACATCCCAATTGCTACTACCAAGGCCAGCAGAAACCATATTCTATCGTAGCCGCCTACAGGCTGACACCGGAGTTATCCAGCTTCAGCCATATCTGAGACAAACTAGCCTCAATTTCCCTAAATGGGAAATGCTGTCGTTCATCCACCATCTCACGGTTAGAAGTTAAGCTCACCATTACCTAACATCTCTATGAATAGGCGACTGGGAAGGATAGGAAGCAATAAAAAAGCTCACCATTATTCTTGGTGAGCTTCCTTATTCAGCAATTCAACTGCCAGCCGCAATTTCAATATGGGAATCCTCCGGATTCCATTCCTCTGTGGGTTGCGGCTCGCGAAGACAATACTTTGTCTTCGCGCCTCACCAGACCTTCGCATTTTCCCTTTGTATCCTTTATCTCTTCTTAGCAATATGGTCATCTGGCCTGGGAGTTACCAAGATGGCCAAATAAAAAAGACACCGTTTCAGGTGTCTTTCTTATTTGGCAGCTTCCTATCCTCCCAGGTTCACCACAGACCTGGCTGTCTTTCTTATGGGAAATCCAAAGGATTTCCTTTCTATAATGACTTACAGCCCGCGGAAACAATACTTTGTTTCCGCGCCAAGTATTTCGGCGTGTGTGCTTAACTTCCGTGTTGGCATGGGAGCAACGACAATGTCTTGTCGTTGCTGGCTACCATTCAACTGAATCGAAATCCGAATGGATTTCCTATAAATGGTAGCCCGGCCTTTTCTAAAGTGTCGTCATAGGCATTCTTGCGACACCTATATCCATGCCAGCTGATGTACTCCCGTACATAGAAAGTACTTGGCTCATAAATATGACTAACCTAACCTATTCATCTCAATGTAACTCCTAGCGGCCTGGTAGGATAGAACACTAAAAAAACTCATCACATCTCTGTGATGAGTTTCCTTATTCAGCAACGTCCTATCCTTCCAGGCCGCTTCCAGCCAAGTACTTTCGGCACCGATGGGCTTAACTTCTATGTTCGGCATGGATATAGGTGTATCCCCATCGTTATTGTCACTGTATCTGAAGGTTGTTCCTTCAAAACTATATAGAAGTATCACTGA
>ERZ1026901.983-NODE-983-length-18700-cov-10.123626_pt1 | contig 18700 bp, 16 predicted proteins | sample MGYA00380179_ERZ1026901 | MGnify/ENA primary metagenome ERZ1026901 (study PRJEB33269, sample SAMEA4719815) | human gut metagenome | biome: human-associated habitat; feature: organic feature; material: feces | place: Cameroon | collected 2013-10 ... | reverse complement strand
GGCAGCGTCAGATGTGTATAAGAGACAGAGGTAAAATAAGTTACATAGTGTATGTGTAGATATCAACGACGTTATCATTCATTGGAATCGACGGATAATATGGGGTCGTGTTTAGCGCGAAAGCACATGGATACCGTCTTGATGCAACTGAAAAGAATCTATATTCTAAGAAAGCATTAACGTTGTTGATGACGTAAACCACCAATACAGCGTATGGTAAGCTGAACTATATATTATACCTTTGTTTCCGTTTTAAAAATCACAAGAAATGGAAAGTAAAGTGTATTTTGAGAAAATCATGCAGGATTACAATCAGAACCGTAATGGTCGTAGTCTGCGCAAGTTTAGTCAAGGGAAACCCTAGTTCTGATATTGTCAACAGCAGTTCAAACTAAATTAATAATTTAATATGACTATTCAAGAAGAAATAGAAGCTTTGAAAGCTGAGATTGCAGATGCTAAAGCTCGTACAGCAGAGGCAAATGCATAAATAGCAGCTTACGATCGGAAGACAGCTGAATTTAACGCTAAAACAGCGAAAATGGAGCAGGAGATAATGAAAATCCTTTCACATCCAAATTCCCCTGAAGCAGACAAACAACGTATTTTGGCGAAAATGAAAGCTCTTGATGATAAAAATAAAAAAGAGTGATTTTGTACAAAGTCTTTCTTGCCTTGCGACTATGTTCGTCGTTATGAAGACAGTAAGGATGCAGAGATGATAAAGCCATTTCAAACTGTCGCATAATGACTAAATAAAAAGAAATCAAAACCTTTATTCAAAATACTAATGTAGTTAACCTACTAATAGTTGGTACGCTGTATTGATGGTTAACCTAACACTATATGTACATAAAAGAAAACAATGGATACAAAAGATTATTTATCACATATTGTCCCTACAATTAAGGATTTGCTTTTAAGTCAGGGTTATAAGCAAGAATGTGAAATATTGCACATAGGCAATATGAATTTGGTAGAAGAATATGATAATTTTGGCAACGAAATGTATACTGTTATTATAGACGTGCAGACTGATAGGTATATCACCCTTAAAAAGTCTAAGTCAATAGTTGAAGTTGAAAAGAATGTTCTTTCTGCCTTTAATGAGGCAGGTAAAGGAGGGCAAATGCTATATAACGTAACTATTCGTCCAAATTCCAATGTGCAGGCTACGTTGTTTGAATCTGGCTCCTATCAAGGTTGGCGCAATGGATACTTTAGGATGTTCATTAGTCATATAACATCAAAGAAAAAACAAGCAGCTTCATTGAAAACAGCACTGGAAGAATATGGCATTACGTCTTTTGTTGCTCATGAGGATATAAAGCCATCTAAGGAGTGGTTGAAGGAAATCGAGAAAGCACTTAATTCGATGGATTGTATGTCTGCCATGATGTATGAAGGATTCCATGAGAGTAAATGGTGTGATCAGGAAGTAGGAGTAGCTTTAGGTCGGAGTATAACCATATTGCCACTTTTGCCAGATGGAGATCCTTATGGTTTTCTTGGTGAATATCAAGGAGTAAAAATAAAAGGAATGTACCCTAATGGTGTGGCTAAGGAAATCTTTAAAATTCTTTGCGACAATCCTAATACTCGATCTAAATATTTGCCATGCTTGAGTAATTTGTTGCTATTTGCGAACAATAAAGGAGATGCTTCAAAGTGGTTGTCTCTTATAGAAGAAGTACCAAACACAGATTCTGAATTTTGGAGAAATATTCAATCGCATATCAATGATAATGAAGTCTTGATGGCTACTGAATTGTTGAATCGCTTGAATGCTCAATTTGCAGATAAAGGTATACCTGTTATTACAAAACTGGTTACACCTAATTTTGATGCTTCAGATTTACCATTCTAATAAATATGATACAACGAGACCAAGATTACATAACAGCCTTTATCGAAGGCTATATCTGTGCCATTATAGGTGAGCGGATGACAATCGCTAAGGTATCAGAGGCAGAACTAGATAATGCAAAGCATTCTGCAGAGAAGTATGTTGAGTTTCAAATCGAACATTCTAATTTCTCGGACGAGGAAAAGAAAGGGATGAAGAATGACTATAAGCTTTGGGCAGAATCAGCATTGCAAGGTATGAAGAAACGATTACGTGAAAGTGGTAGATTGCTATGAGGAATTTTGAAGTGAAGAATAAAATAATTTACACCGATACCTCAATAATAGAGAGTATAAAATGAACTTACAAATGTTATGATTGAAAGTATATATATATGGATATTATTTGTGACTATTTGTATAATCACTCTTATTCCTCCATTTATTTTCATCGTTGCATTTTTCAATGATGATGACAATGAAGCTGGAGGCTTTAGCTACTTGATGCCATTGACTGCTTTAATGATGGGTTTTTTCCCTATAGTAGGAAGTCTTGTCATTAATGTAGAGATTTTATCTTGCATATATTGGATAGCAGAAACAGTGATATTAGCATTGTTATTTTTGATAACTATCTTCCATGTAAGGCGTAATCCTCATTATCTGTTTAGCTTGTTGCTAACTATAGGTGTGGATGCTTTTATGTTATTGTCTCATTCAACGATATCTCTGAAACATGATTTGCCATTTTATGGTAGTTTTTCTTTTGAACTGCCTGAGTCTTTGTGCTCTATTTGGCTTCCGCTATTTATCTTATCAATAGTCTTCGCTTTGCTCTTAAAACGTAAGGAAACAAACTTTGTTCATGTATCTAACGATGATGTGGCTGATAAAGAAAGAAAAATAGATGATTCTTTTTCTGAGGTTCTTGTAAGAAAGAGTATAGAAAATCTATCAGAGAAATTTTCAATGCAGAATGAGTACATGATGAGCAGAATGGAATATTTGTTTAATCAGCTCAATCGAATAAATATTACAACAATGTCTGTAGGTGATAAAAAAAATGATAAACTCTATAGACCGATGTTGGATTCTTTACAGTCTTTATCAGCAAAAGTGGATGCATTATTGGCTTCACAAAATGACACGAAAGATGTTCTTGCTTCTAATACATCAAATATCTTATTGATTAAGGAAATTACTCATTTTATTGCTACACCTCTTGCAAGTATAGAGTCGAATTGTAATTTACTCATGGATACATTCAATTCCAATTCGAAGAAAAGTGAACAAAATTTGATTTGGGTAAAGAGAATTCTCACAGCTGTAGCCATGTTTAAGGGAATACTTGAGACATATAGAGAAATTTATTTAAGTACAAAGAGTGATGATACTTGCGGACTAAAGGAATTGGTCAATGCATCTTTTGATATATATATGGAAAGAGACAAGAAGAAACTTAAGTTGAATACTAATATAAAAGACTCGTATATGTCCTGCAGTAATTATTATATGATGTCTTTGATTATGCCATTGCTATCAAATGCGGTAACAGCATCAAAAGATTCTTCAACCATAGAAATTATTGAATCGAATGGTATGCTAAGAATATCCAACACTTATCTTAAAGATGTAGATATAACCTTATTTGAAAAGGATGGCTATTCTAGCAAACCCGATCATTATGGATTAGGTTTATATACAGTAAGGCACTTGTTGGCCAGTCGTAAACTTGGCAAGATGAAATGCCAAAAGGAAAATAATAGAATTATTTTTGAAATACCAATTAAGCAACAATGATATGGCAAATGATATAGAAATATTGGTTGTTGATGATGATTTAGCAGCAGCTAAAAGTTTTGCTGAATTAATAGAAACTAAGTTGAAGATAAAAACAGGTGCTTGTTCAAATACAGATGAAGTATTATCTATCATTCGGACAGGAACAATTAAAGTTGTTGTTCTTGATGAGATAATGCCAGATATGAATGGAACTGAGCTCTTTAGAAAAATTCAGAACATAAACCGTTATGTAAAGGCATTGTTGTTAACAGGAGAAGCTGATGTTGCTGATATAATTAAAGCTACGAAATTAGGTTATTCAGACTATTTGCAAAAATCTAAGATAGCAGAATTACCAGGTAAGGTAATGATAGCATATACTCAGTATGAAATCGGATTGTCAGAACAGTGTGACAAGGATATAAAACTGAGTGTGTGGAATCCGACAAAGAATGGCTTTGGCTTATATAGATACTTTGTAAGTTCTGTAGAATTGGTATCAAAGGAGTTTTGCTTTGAAGATGGCTGGCAAACTAAATTGGAGTTGGATTCTTCTGAACAGGTACAAGACATTTCGTATGAATATACAGAAGAATGTATAGTAAAAGCTGGTACTGAATTTAAGCAATCTACAAGTTTTGGTTTTCAGATGGGGAAACTCATGTCTTTAAAAGATCAATTGGATGCAGTAGTTACAAGCCATATTGACAGTTCAATCTCTTCAACTTTGAAAACGAGTAAAAAATCACTCAAACATATCGTCTTCAAGAAGGAGTAGAATCCGGAAAGCAAGCTGTAAAAAAAGTATTTGAACGAAATCCTGTTTATTATAAGTTTGAGTTGCTTCTTAAAAAGCAGTGTAGATTCTGTAATAATACAAGAATATTGCCTATTGAAGTTTATAAGCGTATACCAAAGGTTGCAACACGAGAAACAATCTATTATACAGACAGCACAAAACAAGTCATTGACACAGGTCTCGTATCTATAAATTAACAATATTTTGTTTATGTCAACTCAATCAAACAACAACACCCGAATAGCTAAGAATATTTTGCTTCTTTAGTTCTGAATGCTCTTTTTATGATGGTGGAGTCTTTGTACACGAGCCGAGTCATATTGAATGCATAGGGAGCGGAAGATTTCGGAATATATAATATGGTAGGAGGAGTCGTGGTATTGCTCTTTGGAATATGTCAACATGCAGTACCTAAGCAAATTATTGATATAATAAGGGTGGTGACCAACGTGAATTATGAACCTATAATAAACAAAAAAATTATGATAGCATTTGTTAAACATCCAGAAATACAACTTTTTTCAAACTTTATAGATAGATATGCAGATGCAGAATTACTGCGAAATAGAACGGAACGTATTACAGTAGTGGTTCCTGGAGATATTTTTGCAGGAGCATTCTGGGATTCTGATCCATTCGCTTTTAATAGAGTTATAAATAATGGCTGTATATGGTATAATGAATACAAGGTTAATGAAATCGGTCTTGATCTAGAAGAGTGCTATGCTTGTATAGCTCATGAATTGGGACACATGATGGATCCAAATCAGAGAAATCCAGAGCATCAACAAGACCGAGAGATTTATGCAGATAGGATCGCTTATGAATTAGGATTAGGAGACAGTATAATTTCAGCTCTTCATAAGATGATAGATTATTATCAGCAGCCTAATGGAGCAGCAGATGATAATGTGCGTATAGAAAATTTACAAGAACGTATTAACGTTTTAGCTTAGCAAAGTAAAAGTTTCCCAAGAATAATATAGATAGAAACAATTTATGATAGATATAAAAAGAAAAGAAGATTGCTGTGGATGCAACGCTTGTGGTGATGTATGCCCAAAGGGTTGCATTACATTTAAGATTGACAATGAAGGATTTTTGTATCCTGAAGTAGACATGGACACATGTATTGATTGTCATCTTTGTGAGAAAGTTTGTCCTATCTTACAGCCAGCAGATAAGGTTGAACGATATGATGAACCACGAGTGTTTGCAGCATATTCAAAAGATGACAGTATTCGTACTGACAGTACATCGGGGGGAATTCATTCAATGTTAGCTAATGCTATGTATGCAAAGAATGCGTATGTAGGAGGAGCCGTTTATAATGAAGACCATACAGTATCACAGATAGTTGATGCAAATCCACAACGCTTAGAAGAGATAAGAAGTAGTAAATATCTCCAAAGCAATGCAGAAGGTGTTTATAAGGAGATTAAAAAACTTTTGAGAGAAGGTAAGGAAGTTTTCTTCTGTGGTTGTCCTTGCCAGGTACAGGCTCTATATAAGGTCTTGGGCAATAAGGAATACGACAACCTTACAACTTGTGACTTCATCTGTCGAGGTGTCAACTCTCCTAAAGTCTTTATCAAGTATATGGATATGCTTGAGCGCCAGTTTGGAGCTAAGGCAATCAAGATAAAGTTTAAAGCGAAAGAATGGGGATGGCATAACTTCTCTATGCGTGTGAACTTTGCCAATGGACAGGAATATTGCAAAGACCGTTATCACGACCTTTTCTTTATAGGTTATCTACAAGCAAACCTTCTTACTCGTCCTTCTTGTTATGAATGTCATTTCAAGGGATTCCCACAGAAAGCAGATATTACACTTGCCGACTTTTGGGGTATTGAGAATATAGACAAGACAATGGACCAAGATAGGGGAACTTCCCTTGTCATGGTAAATTCAGACAAAGGAATGGCACTTTTTGAGGCTATAAAGAATAATGTTAATTGGAAAGAGTTTTCAATGACTGATGCTCGTAGAGGAAATCCTGCTATGGACACATCTTTGAAAACACTTAAACCTAATCGAGCAGAGTTCTATGAAGCTATAGACAAGGAACCATTTGAAGAAGTTGCAAGACGATTCTTTCCGCCAGTCCCTACTAAGTTCACAGCAATAAAGAGGAAAGCTTATAGGTGTGCAATGTTGTTCAAACGAATACTATCGTTATGTAAGCAATTGGGGCTTTCATATAATGCATGGTCTACATTCTTGTCTGTCAATTTCACATCTTCTAAGGTTGTCAAGACACTTCGTATCCCATTCTTGAATACCAGTAGAACAGTTGTACAGATGAATGCAGGCGCTAAGATGGTATTGAAAGGAAAATTGATTGTAGGTACAAAACAAGTGAAAAAGTCAAGACCTGAGACACGTATCTTATTAGAGAACAATGCAAAGATGACGGTTGACGGAGATTTTGATGTATATGCAAATTCTTACATTCGAATATTCCCTAACAGTCATTTAATTCTTCATGGCGGTTTTATAAATGAGAATGTCCAGATTTCTTGTGGAGAAACAATAGAGATAGGAGAGGGAGCAACAATTGGACGTGACGTATGCATACGTTCCTTTGATGGACATACTATTGAAGAAGAAGGCTATAAAATTGCAGAACCTATAAAAATAGGCAGAAATGTATGGATTGGTCAAGGTGCTACCATACTTAAAGGAGTAACTATAGGTGAAGGAGCAATAGTCGCATCTGGTGCTCTTGTAACAAAGGATGTTCCAGCACATACTATTGTTGGCGGTGTTCCAGCAAAAGTTATTAAGGAAAACGTAAAGTGGCATAATTAATGGAAGTATCGGATAATAAACGTATTGCCAAGAACACCATATTTTTGTATATAAGAATGATGGTGGTGATGCTTGTTTCACTTTATACATCCAGAGTCATTCTGAATACTTTAGGAGCATCTGACTATGGAATATATAATGTTGTGGGTGGTATTGTCACCATAGTTAGTTTCCTAAATAGTGCCCTTGGAGGAAGTACCAGTAGATTTTTGACGTTTGCCCTTGGTGAGAAAAATCTAAAGAAACAGAAGTCTACTTTTGGCGCTTGCCTAAACTTGCATATTGGTGTAGCTTTATTGGTATTGATATTAGGTGAAACAATAGGTTTATGGTTCTTTTATGAGAAGATGGTTATACCAGACGATCGAATGGTGGCAGCATTCTGGGTATATCAGTTTTCCATTCTTACAACCATGGTGAGTTTTACTCAGGTACCATATAACGCATCACTTATTGCACACGAAGAGATGTCTATATATGCGTATGTAGGATTATATGAAGCTTTATCCCGTCTTGTTATTGCATATTTGATAACTATTTCGCCTATAGACAATCTTATTTTCTACGGTTTGTTACTATTGATAAATACTGTTGTAGTACAGTTTTTCTATAGGTATTATACAGTAAAGCATTTTGAAGAATGTAGATTCTCTATAGTAAAAGACAAGACTCTGTACAAACAGCTGTTAAGTTATGGCGGTTGGGATTTATTTGGCAATCTTGCTCTTGTCTGTCAAGGAGAGGGCGTAAATCTGTTGCTTAATGTTTTCTTTGGTCCTATTGTGAATGCTGCTCGTGCTATTGCTTTTCAGATTCAGGGAGCGGTAACACAGTTTGTTGGTAATTTTATGACAGCTGTTCGTCCGCAAGTTATCAAGAATTATGCAGAGGGTAATGTGGATAAAATGTACGTTATGACATTTTATGCTGCCAAGTTTTCTTATATACTGATGCTTGCGCTCGTTGTGCCTATTGTCTATGAGATTCGTTTTATCTTAGGTATTTGGTTAGGTGATGCAGTGCCAGATGAAACAGCCTTGTTCGCTGTTATTGTACTTATAACTTACACTTGGCGTACATTTCATATCGCAGCCCTGATGCCTTATCATGCCATAGGAAAGATAAAGACGGGAAATATAACAATTGGTAGTTTGATGATAGCAACACTGCCTATGGGATACGTCCTTTTCAGATTGGGTTGTCCTGCATACTCTGTTTTCTTGGCTATTTTTGCCGTAGAAATAGTTGGCATGTTTGCTATTTATTGGCTAATTCATAGATATGAGTATTTTCCATATAGGTATGTGTTTACCAAGATACTTCTACCTTGTGGTTTAGTGACGTTATGTACTATCATTCTTCCAACTCTAATTACTCATCTTATGAAAGACGGATGGTGTAGATTATTTACGGTAGGCTTCTCTACAGAAATATCGTTGTTATTGTCTGCCTTTTATTTAGGTTTAAACAAGGAAGAACGAACAAGAATTATTTCATTAATTCAAAATAAATTAAAACACAAATAATATGTCATTAAAGAGTTTAATTAAGAATATCCTCTCAATGGCTCAGCCCAAGAGGATAGTAAATGCCAATTTCACGTTTAAGAATGAAAAAACGTATATGGCAGATAAAATCGTTCTTGTTACTGGAGGGGGTAGCGGTTTCGGTTTTGCTATAGCAAAACGTTTTGTTGAATGTGGAGCAAAGGTAATCATAACGGGTCGTAATGAAAAGAAACTTGAGTCAGCAGTGAAATCATTGGGGCATAACGTATCCTATCTTGTATGGGATTTATGTGATGTGTCTATAGCCAAGACGAAAATGAACGAGGCTAACGCTATCTTTGGTGTAATTAATGTAGCCATTAATAATGCAGGTGTTTGGACTCCTAAGAAATGGAACGATATTGATGAGGCAGAATGGAACAAAATACTTGATACCAACCTCAAAGGTTTGTTCTTTATCTGTCAAGCAGAGGGAGAAGCAATGGCTAATACCAATGCTACAGCCAGTAAAATAATTAATATCACATCAATTGAAGGAACTCGTGGAGGATTTGGACCTTACTTTGCTTCAAAATGGGGAGCCAATGGTATAACCCGTGGAATGGCAAAAGCACTAATAAAGAATAATGTGGTTGTGAATGCCATTGCTCCAGGAATGGCTCTAACTGATATAAATCCAAATCTTCCCAAAGATGGAAATCTCAGCCTCCCATATAATTTAAATGAAAGATATGTAACAGTAGAAGAAATTGCAGAAACAGCCTGTTTCTTGGCTTCCGATGCTGCAAATAGTATAGTTGGGCAGGTGATAGTTGTTGATGGTGGAATGGCATTAAATTAAATATGATTATTTTTATTTTAGCACTCATTGTATTAGGCATTGTTATTTTATATATAGCCAATGCCATTTATAAGCGAACTAATCATTTCAACAATCAGTTTGTTGATGTACGCAAGTATTGGGATATGACGACATTTCCCAATAACTTGCAAGTGGTAAATCTTGGTAGTAATCATCCTAAATTTGGATTTGACTATTCAGAAACAGGTATTAAGGCTGTGAATTGTGCTGTAGGTCCACAAACATTAGAATATGATTTTGCTATTCTACGCAAAATAACGCCTTATTTGACTAAAGACGCTTTTGTGATAATTCCGATATGTCTTTTAAAGTTATTCTTATATAGACAAAAGTCTAGAAGCACACACGCCAAATACTATACATTCCTTGCTAAGGATGATATAGTAGGCTATAGTAAGATGGAACAAATAAAGCTTCTAAAGTTTCCACTTATATTCAATCCACGTTTACTTCGCTTTGTGCTTCGTGATGTAAAGAAGGATACACGTCTTGAACTGACAGAAAATCCAATGAAGGATGCAGCATCTCTCAATAAAGATGCTGACTGTTGGATAGACTGTTGGAATAGAGAGTTTGATATTACATTGCCTACGCCAAATCTTTCAGAAGAGAACAAGAGTGATATACAGCAAAATATACGTATTCTTCGTGAAATGCTAGAGTACTGCAAAATGCATAATTTCAAACCGATAATAACAATCCTGCCAGTAACAGATTATCTTTCTTCTCGTTTTACTGATAATTTTATCAAAGAGCATATCCTTAGATATATAAATGCAGCCAATACGATTAAAGTACCTGTACTGAACTATTTGAAGGATGAACGTTTTACGGCATCTGAACTTTATATCAATAGCTTCTTTATGAACAAGAAGGGCAGAAAGTTATTTACTCGTAGGGTATTGAGTGATTTGGGAATTGAAAAATAGATTATTTCTTTTTAGTTGAATCATATACGTTTGTTATAAAACATAACGAATTGAACATAAAAGCATAATAACGAACATATGAAACGTCATGCATATCGTGGAACATCTTTCGATATTCCAGCAAATAAGAAATTTTGGAAGCAGTGTGGTGAATATGATTCTCTAATTCAATTTGAAGAGTGTTGTCATCGTGCTTTGCTTGAAAGATACAATGAAGAGAAAGGTAAAGACCATAGTGTGTCTTTTAAGTTGTTTACCCAAAAAATGGCAGTTGGAACAAAGGTAAATTTAGGATTCTTTGATTTTGACAACTATGAAAACAGTTTGTATGCCTCATATATTATCTATCCTTACGGAGCTTTTGATTGTTTCATACAAGATGTAATAAAGGATTTGAAAGATTTCAAGATAAATATCAAAATAGATAAACAAAAAGGTAAAGGAACTAAGCTTTCTCAGTTGCTTAAACAGTTAAAGACAAGAGGTGTTGATGTTAAAATTGAACAATTTAAAATAGATTTATTTGAATATTATCGCTTACGCAGAAATTCTGTAGCCCATATGTTGCCAGAAACTACATACATTAGTTCTTTCAATAAATCAGTAAAGTCAAGACATTTGGTTAGCAAAACTTACCCAAATCAACCTAATGCATTGACATCATATGATAAAATGACATTTGATGATTTTGTGGTTTGTACGGCAAATCTAAAGAATATATCTGATATTATCACACGAACAATCGAAAAGAACATAAATTGGGAAAAAATAGGTAAATCACATCCTTATTGGATTAACTACAAAAAGATAAATGCAATATGTAGTTTTGAAAAACAAAAGAAGATAGATTTTGTTCGAAAGGTTATTGAAGGCAGGTATAGGGTTGGGTTATCTGATGAATTGTGTGAATCATTTTTATAACTGAACAAACAATATGGATTTTAAGAAGAACGATATAGTTCGTTTAAGGAATGAATATTTTGACAAGATAAAATCAAAAATATTTTTCCCTCAAAATATATTCTTCATAGATAAACTTCTGGATGATGGAATGTCTGTGCTATTGAGAAATGTAGATATAAAAATTCCATCTTCTGAGATATGTCCAGTAAAGATTGATGGTGAAGAGGATAGATTTATATATTATGATCCAGTTATAGCTGCTGATGTTGTTCGTTCAGACGAGGAAGTTAAAGGTCATCATGTAGATAAGGATGAGTATTATCTTCAGAAAATGAAGAATTGTTTTGACTCGAAAGGTAGGTCTTACTATGACATTCTGAATGAGGAGCATTTTGTATATGTACATGAACTACAGCATAACAAGCCTTTTATAAGTAGGAATCTAAGAATTAATTATAAGGTGTCACCATTTATTAAGCCTTTGCCTTCTAAAATGAAGTTGGATGCAATTGCAACGGTGATGACTTATAAGAAATATTTAGAAACTCAGCATGAGTGGGATAATAGTATAAAGGTCTATATAGAAAAAGAAATTTGTCCATCTAAGATGGTTGCCACATCTGTAGATACTGAGAAAACATCTTATGTTCTGTTTTTCGGAAATGACAATCTTTTTGAGGCTAGATATGCCGAATTCTACATTAACTCATCAATTGGTAAGCTATTCCTTTTAAACAAAACGACAAATGGAAAATTAGAAGGTAATGTAACCATAGCAAATCTTAGAAAGTTAGTAATACGCTGGAAGGAAATATTCAAAGAGTGTTGTGTCTATCTTGAAAGTTTAGCTCAAGTTATATATGTATATGAAAACAGACTTGGCCAAGAGATACCTGCATTAACTGGTTTATTGAGCTTCCTTTCTCAGTTGCGCGATGCGATGGTTATGGAAATGATTATGCCAGACCTTTTCAAAAAGGCTAATTTCTCTGTTTTGAAGAAGTGGAAACAAGATACAGATGCAATAATGCTTGATTTTTATCTTGCAGAAGATACACCTAATAAACAGACAGAGCTTATTGAAAAATTGATAAAAGCTATAGGTTCTAATAATGATGGTATCGTAAATGAAATGGCAAAATACCGGATTTATATGCTGGAATTTATGCGGTTTGCAGAACAAAACAAAACGGATTTATGAGCTGGAGAATTAATCAAATAGAGGTCAAGAATTTCAAGTTCTTCAAAAATACATTCACATTAAATATTGATAGAAAAAACATCTTGCTTTATGGAGAAAATGGATCAGGAAAAAGTTCTATTTATTGGAGTGTATTTACCCATTTTCAAGCTTATGCAAAAGAACAATCAGAAGCTCAGAAATATTTTACCGCAAATCATTCCCAGAATCTTAGAAACAGATTTGTGGATGAAAGTGAAGGCTCTTATATCAAAATAAGTTTTCATGATGGTAATAGTGAAACTAAAAGCATAGTAGACTCTGATGTGGATTACTATCCTGCTAATGAGGAAACGCTGCGCTTTATGCGTGGAACTGCCATGTCGAGTGATTTCTTGAATTACAAGATACTATCGTCGTTGTTTGATTTTAAAAATAGTGAGGATAATCAGGTATTCAGTATATTCGAAAAAGAGATTCTTCCATATATTGATTTTGATGAACCATACCAAAAGATAGATGGTACGTCGACTGATATACAGAATGCTGGTGAATGGTGGGGATACATCAAGAGGATAATTAATACAGAAGGAGTTATTCCGCGCAATGAGAAGAAATATTCAAACTTTAACCGTGGAACAGCACAATACAAAGCTTATCAAGAACGTATTTCATCTTTTAATAGGTTGCTTAAAAATAAGTTGCAATTTCTTGTCCTCCGAGCAAATGCTATAATAGAAGATGTATTTAATATTGAAGCAAAAATTGAGTTGACGGTTAGTGATGCTATATTCAACAGGTATATTGGATTTAGAAATTATAGCGCAACACTTGAATCTCCTAAGATATATCTGAAAGCGAGGATGACTTCGTCATTATTGGCTAATGATGCGTTGATAGAACATCCGCGTTCTTTCTTTAATGAAGCGAAAATCACATGTATGGCATTAGCCTTACGTTTGGCTATATTGGAAGATCATGCTACAACAGATGAATTTCCTTCCGTTCTTCTCATTGATTTTGCTTATAAGTCTTGACATGCCATTTCGTAGAATGGTAATAAAACAGTTATTGACATATTCAAGTCGTTTTCAAACATTCATCTTTACTCATGACAGAGCGTTTTTCCATTTGGTTATGAGTGAGATAAAACAACTTGGAAATACAGATGAATGGAAAACCTTTAATCTTTATGTAAAGAAAGATGATACAGGTTGCCTTCAACCAGCACTTGTATTAGAGGAAAGTTATATTGCGAAAGTAAAAGCTCATCTCCATATGTTGGAGATACCTGCTTCTGTGAACGCTCTACGAAAGGCTGCTGAGAAGATTTTGAAGAACATCCTTTCACAAAACGAAATCTTACAGATAATCTTTGAACAAGGTTATTGCAACCTAAGCAAGATGATAGATGTTTTTGGGAATAAGTATGCTAAATTCTTAGGTCTGGAATCATTAGCTGCACATCTGCAAGATGACCGTAAACTTTTATTAAATCCTTTCTCTCATGACGATATTGAAACTCCTTTCTATCGTAGAGAGTTGGAGAAAACTATAGAAGAAATAGAGCAACTTGGTAGAATACATAAGAATGTTATAGTAGATTATGAAAAGGTAAGAACTGTTGAATACAAGATGAGGGTAACAAAGGATGAAGAATCTAATGATGTTACTATTATGTTTTTAGAGCAGTTCAACTCTTTTGAGTACAATGGCAATATTTATTTCAATAATCCTAAAGTCTTAGTACGCTATTCGTATGATGATAAGCAGATACAATGTAAAGAATGGGGATTAAATAAACTTTTGGATAGAATGTGTCATTATATAGGTCATAACGCTGAATCAAAACAGAAAATACAAGACTGCTTGTATGATATGGGTGATAATCTATTAATTTAAAGAGATTGAACAATGAAAATAGGAATACTAACTCAACCGCTTCATGCTAACTATGGAGGACTGCTGCAGAACTATGCTTTGCAACAGACACTTGTTAGAGCAGGACATGAGGTGGAGACTATAGATTGGGGAGGTGGCAGTGGACTCCGTGCCATGTTGTATAGAATGAAAGTACAGGTATTGCATATGCTTCTTTCTAATAGATATCCTTTGTTAAAGTATATGCCTAACGACAAGGAGAAATCTATTATTCAACGCAATACAAATCATTTTATCAATACATATATCAATCATACTGAAGCTATGCATTCGTATGTAGAATTTGAAAGTCAGGCAGCAAAGGGAAAATATGATGCTTATGTGGTTGGTAGCGATCAGTGTTGGCGACCTTGTTATAATGCTTTTCTTTCTTCTATGTTTCTTGACTTCGTGCAAGACAAACAAGTCAAACGTATAGCTTATGCAGCTTCCTTTGGAACAGACAAATGGGAGTTTACTCCACAACAGACAGCAATTTGTGCTCCTTTGGCTAAGAAGTTTGATATGGTATCTGTCCGAGAAGATTCGGGAGTAAAGCTTTGCAAGGAACATCTTGGTGTTGATGCTATGCATGTACTTGACCCAACAATGCTTTTGACAAAAGAGGATTATATACAACTGATAGAAAATGAAAAAGAGCCAAAGTCTAATGGCTCACTTTTTAATTATATCCTTGACCCAGATGCTAAGAAATCTGCATTTATACAGAAGGTAGCAAAAGCTAAGGGGCTAAAAGCTTTTCAAGTATTGCCAAAGTGTCAAACAGAGACACGTACCAAAGAAGATGTAAAGAAGCGCATTGAGGATTGTGTATTCCCTGGCGTCACAACATGGCTTCGTGCTTTTATGGATGCTGATATGACTATTGTGGATAGCTTTCACGGTATGGTGTTCAGCATCATCTTTAATAAGCCATTTTGGGCCATAAGTAATGTAAGTCGAGGCATGAGTCGTTTCACTTCATTACTAAAGATGTTCCATCTTGAAGACAGACTCCTTGATGCAGACAATCTTGACGAAGTGGATTTCTCTAAACCTATAGATTGGACGATGGTTAATGAAATATTGGAGGAGAAGAGAAGAGAGTGTATATTTTTATTGTTAGATATATTGAAAAAATGATATGCCAAAAGTAAGTATTATAGTACCTGTTTATGGTGTTGAAAAGTATATTGAGCGTTGTGCTCGTAGTCTGTTTGAGCAGACACTTGATGATATTGAGTACTTGTTTATTGATGACTGTACTCCTGACAAGAGTGTTGAGATTCTAAAACGTGTGTTGGAAGAATACCCTCATCGCAAGAGCCAGGTTGTGATTCATAGAATGGAACAGAACTCAGGTCAAGCAAAAGTTCGAGAGTGGGGTATGCGAAATGCAAGAGGTGAATATGTTATTCATTGCGACTCTGACGATTGGGTGGATGTACATATGTATGAGGAAATGTATAATAAAGCTATCGAGGAAGATGCAGATGTTGTGGTGTGTGATTTCTGTTCAACGGATTGTGAAAACGAGCAGTATTCTAAAGGGCTTATTTCTAAAGAAAGAGAAAATGTCATTGTGGATGTTCTTTTATGGAGAATAGCTGGTTGCTTATGGAATAAACTTGTTAGACGGAAAGAATATACAGACCATGATTTAAATTATCCTACTCATAATATGGGTGAAGATACAGCCCTTATTGTGCAAATATTATGGAACGCAAAACGGATTTCTTACTTGCCTGAACCATTGTATTATTATTATACGAATCCGACCTCTATTACGAAAGATGTTACAGATGATAAAATTCGACAGCATTTTCTGCAAGCAACTGCCAATGTAGAGCTTATAGAGCAATTCATCGATGGTAAAGCCACTGGAAAGATCACGGATGCTTTGACAAAATATATTTTTGAGCAGAGTTATTTGATAGTTTCACTGGCTATGAAAAACAAAGAGGATCTTTCGATATGGAGGAGAAGTGTTGTTAAAATAAGGTCGCGTGTATATAAGTGTTCATATTTGTCGATTAAAAATAAACTGGTGTTTTACTTTCTTTTGTTTAAAAGTGTGATTTAATATTATGGTAACAATAGTAATACCTTGCTATAACGTAGCAAAATATATAAAAAGGTGTATAGATTCATTGGTAGATCAGTCGTTTCAAAAGTTTAAAGTGATTCTTGTAGACGATAAGTCAACGGATGATACTTATCAATATCTGCTTCAATTGCAGGCAACTTCAGGGTTGGATATAATGGTTTTGCAGAACTCATGCAATAGTGGACCAGCTGTCAGTAGAAATAAGGGAATATTAGAGGCTGATACTAAATACATAACCTTTTGTGATAGTGATGATTGGTATGAACCTGATTTCTTGAAAACAATGGTTAGTTTGCTTGAGGATAATGCTGCAGATATGGCTTTTTGTGGATATAAGGTAGTTGATGAACATGGTAATTCCCAATCCCGTCCTGTCTATAATCGTTCGGGATTGATTAGTAGAGAAGAGGCTTTTTGTCTTGATGCTGATTCGCTTTGTATGCTTATGGTGAAGACTGACATTATGAAGGATACTCTTTTGCCGGATTTGCGCAATGGAGAGGATGTTGCTACTGTTCCACTTCTTATGGCTAAAGCAAATAGGTATGCAGCAACTGTGTCATGTCTATACAACTATTTTAGAAGATCGAATTCGGCATCGGAAAGATCAACAATGAAAGCAGTAGAATCGCTTGTGTGTTCGTATCAGTATGTTCAAAAGAACTTTCCAGATAAGTATATCAAGGAAAAGGAGTTTTTAGGAATTAAGAACTTACTTTATTCAACCATCATTACGCTTTTTAGTTGTTCTAATGACAAGCGTACGGCAAAAGAATTATTGAATGAGTTTGAGACTATCTATCCAAATTGGAAAAACAATCCATATATAACTTCTTTACGAATATATAAGAAGGTGATATTACGTATGGTTTCGTTGAAACTATTTGGTGTTATTAGAATGGTCGCTATTCTACGAAATGTAATTTTTAGATAGATATGGTTAGAAAAATAAAAACATTAGTTGTTATTGATAATCTCTACACTGGAGGTGTTGCAACTTCACTTTATAATTATCTTTATTTTGCACATGAGTTAATGGATATTCATTTGCTGGTTTTTGATAAGGATAGTATTGATAAAACCAAGGTTCCAGATAATGTAGAGATTGTAACTCCAGATAAGGGACTTCATATATTGGGCAAAAATCATTCAAGAATCAAGCAAGAGTCATTTCTTATGATGTTATATAGGTTGATAATGATATTCCTTGCTCGTAATATAAATGGCGTTGTTTCTCGAATGATATTATGGCCATTTGTAAAAAGGCAGTCTGGTTATGATCTTGCAATAGCATATGCACAAGATGATAGTTATAAATCAATTTCTAAAGGGTGTATTGATTATATTATTAAGCGGGTTGTTGCTAAACATAAGTCTGTTATTGTTCATTGTGACTATAAAAACTTTGGAGGTTATGATCAAAGACAGATTAACATGTTCAAAAAACTAAATACGATAATTTGTGTCTCAGATTCATGTAGAAATAATTTTATAGAGTGCTTTCCTAAACTTCGAAATAAAACTATTGTTTGTGAGAATTTTACTAATATTGATGCAATTCGTAAGTTGGCAGGGAAAGGTGTATCTTACCCAACAGAAGCTGTAAATTTTGTTTCTGTTTGTAGGTTGAGTGAGGTAAAAGGGTTATATAGAACAATAGAGGCTTTGGGTGAGTTGAGAGATAATGGTATCGTTAATTTTACATGGACAATAGTAGGGGAAGGTCCGGAATATGAAAAATTAAAGAGTATAATTAAGGAAAAACAACTAACTTCAAAAATAACACTAGTTGGCAACAAAGAAAATCCATATCCATACATTAAGAATGCTTCATATTTCGTATTACCTTCACTTCATGAAGCTGCCCCTATGGTTTATGGAGAAGCTGCAAGTTTGGGAGTGCCAGTACTTTCAACAGAAACATGCTCAGCAATTGAACTTGTACATGAAAGAGGAATTGGGGTTGTTGTACCTAATAATTATGATGGCTTGTTGCAAGGGTTAAGGAAATTAATTATGAATCCGAATAGTATCCATATTAAGAATAATCT
>ERZ1026901.980-NODE-980-length-18758-cov-25.055178_pt1 | contig 18758 bp, 13 predicted proteins | sample MGYA00380179_ERZ1026901 | MGnify/ENA primary metagenome ERZ1026901 (study PRJEB33269, sample SAMEA4719815) | human gut metagenome | biome: human-associated habitat; feature: organic feature; material: feces | place: Cameroon | collected 2013-10 ... | reverse complement strand
TCCTAAAGCAGACTTTTTATATTTCAGTCGTCTACTTTAGGAGTATCATATCACTCTGCAAAGCCAGGGGCAATATTATTCTTCTTATTCAACCGTAACGCTCTTCGCCAGATTACGCGGCTTGTCCACGTCGCAGCCTCGCGTCAGCGCTGCATAGTAAGCCAGCAGCTGCAGCGGCAGCACAGCCATGAGCGGTGCCAGATACTTATCCGTCTTGGGAATATAGATAACATGGTCCGCATATTTCGCCAGAGAGGTGTCGCCCTCAAAGCCGATGGCAATAACCACAGCCTCACGCGCCTTAACCTCCTGCAGGTTGCTGACCGTCTTGTCATAAACGTCCATCTGCGTAGCCAGCACGATAACAGGCACGCCTGCCACGATAAGCGCCAGCGTACCGTGCTTCAGCTCGCCTGCGGCGTACGCCTCCGCATGGATATACGAAATCTCCTTCAGCTTCAGCGCACCCTCCAGTGCAACAGCATAGTCCAGGCTGCGTCCCAAGAAAAACGCGTCCTCGCTGCTGCCATACTCACGCGCAAAAACCTTAATCTGGTCAACATTCTCCAGCATCTGGTGAATCTGCTCCGGAATAAAGGTCAGGCCATGCACCAGCTCCTGCGCTCTTTCTGCTGCCAGGGTGCCGCGCAGACGGCCCACATAAATTGCCAGCATCAGCATAGCTAAAAGCTGCGTTGTATAAGCCTTCGTCGAAGCAACAGCTATCTCCGGACCGGCATAGGTATAAACAACCTGGTCCGCCTCACGCGCAATCGAGCTGCCCACCACGTTCGTCACAGCCAGCGTGCGTGCGCCCAAGCGCTTTGCCTCGCGCAGTGCTGCCAGCGTATCGCTCGTCTCGCCGCTTTGGCTGATAACAATCGTCAGGCTGTTGCCGTCAACCAGCGGATCACGATAGCGGAACTCGCTCGCGATATCCACCTCAACCGGCATACGCGCCAGCTGCTCCAGATAATATTTGCCAACGATGCCTGCATGATAAGCAGTGCCGCAGGCCACGATAAAAATCTTGTTGATATCACGCAGCTCCTCGCTCGTCCAGTTCAGCTCCGGGAAGCTGATGGTTTCCGCTTCCGCATCCAGGCGGCTGGTCATCGTATCGCGCATAGCCTTCGGCTGCTCATAAATCTCCTTCAGCATAAAATGCTCAAAGCCGCCCTTTTCCGCAGCCTCTGCGTTCCAGTTGACCTCGAATACCTTCTTGCTGATCGGCGTGCCGTCGATATCCTGCACCCAAACGTCGTCAGCCGTCACCGTCGCAATTTCGCCATCGCTCATAATAAAGGTGCGGCGCGTATGATTGATAATCGCCGGAATATCCGAAGCAATAAAATTCTCACCCTCGCCCAAGCCGATAATCAGCGGATTATCCTTCTTCGTGCAGATAATCTTGTCCGGCTCGTCCTGACACATCATCACCAGGCTGTAGGAGCCCTTCACCAGACGCAGCACTCTCTTGACGGTTTCCTCAAAATCACCGTCATACTTATCTGCCAGCAGATGCGCTACAACCTCGCTGTCGGTTTCAGACAGGAACTCATGGCCCTTAGCGATAAGCTCCTCCTTCAGCGTCAGATAGTTTTCGATAATGCCGTTATGCACAACCACGAAGCGGCCCGTATTATCGGTATGCGGATGCGCGTTGCGGTCCGACGGACGGCCATGCGTCGCCCAGCGCGTATGGCCAATGCCCACGGTGCCCGACGGCATATTGCCGGACAGCTTCTGGCGCAGTGCGTCCAGACGGCCCACGCACTTGTCCACACGGATTTTGCCATTTTCATAAACGGCGATACCGGCAGAGTCATATCCACGATATTCCAGCTTGCTCATGCCATCAAGCAGGAAGGGAGCGGCTTGGTTGGTGCCTATGTAGCCCACAATTCCACACATAATTAGTAATCCTCCTCTACGCTGCAAGGTATAAGGCATCATCTACTTCGTCAGGTTTCCTCGCCGTACCTTTAGTACGCCTTCGTCAACCTTCCTCGTATCTAATACCTTCTCCCTTGCGAGCCTGTATTATATTATGTGTCCTTTCTGCCGCCAGACCTTTGTTTCCCTCGTTGCCGAAGGCCTTTGTATCTGGCTTGCGGTCCTGCAGCTGACCGTGAGGCATCCGCTGACTACTCGATAACCTCATTCCTCGTCCACCGCTTACGCGGTACCTGCGCTCTCGTCCCTAGCCTGTGCTGCCACCTATAAAAAGCAGCAAACAGACAATGAGCCACGCAGGCGGACAATCCCACGTGGCACATCATTGTGACTATATTAATTTTACAATATGTCGACTCGCTGGTCAAGCAAACCAAAAGTGAACTTTAAGTTATAATAAGCAGATGATGCTTTCACTATCCATTAAACGGACGAGAAAGTATTAGATGCGAAGAGCAGCGACGACGGCGTACAAAACGTACTCCTAGGAGCTGCGATGAAGCAGATGATGCTTTATCATCCGTTTAAGCAAGCTCGCGAGTAACAACCTCAGCTATAGCATTCGTAATCTGCTCCAAGCGCTCCTGCTTAGGACCTTCGGCCATAATGCGAATCAAGGGCTCGGTGCCGGAAGCACGCACCAGAATCTGGCCGTTTTCGCCCAACTCCTCCTGGTACTTTTTGATAACCTCCTGGATAGCAGCCTTTTCCTCCCAGCCGTTTTTATCCTTTACGCGCACGTTCAGCAGCACCTGCGGGAACTTCGTCATAACGGAGCCCATTTCAGCCAGGCTCTTGTTGTTCTTCACCATAGCGCACAGCAGCTGTACAGCGGTCAAAATGCCGTCGCCGGTCTTGGCGAACTCGGAGAAGATGATATGGCCGGATTGCTCGCCGCCGATGGAATAGTTATGCTTGAGCATTTCCTCCAGCACATAGCGGTCGCCGACAGCAGTCTTAACAGTATGGCCGCCATGAGCCTTCATAGCCTGATGCAGGCCAACGTTGCTCATAACCGTGGTAACGAGCATATTGTCATGCAGCTTGCCGCGCTTCATAAGCTCCAGAGCGCAAATCAGCATAATCTGGTCGCCGTCCATAGCCTCGCCGTTTTCGTCAACAACCAGGCAGCGGTCAGCGTCGCCGTCGTTAGCGATACCGACATTAGCGCCAACCTCGACAACCTTCTTCTGCAAAGCCTCCAGATGCGTAGAGCCGCAGCCGTTGTTGATGTTCAGGCCGTTAGGCTCGTTGAAGATAGCAATAACCTCTGCGCCAAGGCTGCGCAGGATAACCGGAGCAATCTCGCTGTTGGCACCATTGGAGCAGTCCATAACGATTTTCAGGCCGTTGAGCTTTGCATAAGCAGTGCTCAGGATATGCTTGATATACAGAGCGGACAAATCCTTTTCGTAGATAATCTGTCCAACGCTACTGCCGCGAGCTGCCTGCGTATAATCAATCGGCGCAGCTACAATAGCAGCGATTTCGTCCTCTACGGTATCCGGCAGCTTGTGGCCGGTCTGAGAGAAAAACTTAATGCCATTATCCTCAAACGGATTGTGGGATGCAGAAATAACCACGCCTGCGTTCGCCTTTACCTCGCTAGTGAGGAAGGAAACTGCCGGAGTCGGCATTACGCCCAGAAGATGTGCGTTGCCGCCGGCGCTGCAGATGCCTGCTGCCAGAGCGCTTTCCAGCATCTGACCACTGCGGCGGGTGTCTCTGCCGATGATAATCTTCGGACAGGAAACCTCACGACCAAAATATTTTGCAGCTGCATAGCCAAGCTTAAAGGCCAGCTCAGGAGTCAGCTCCACGTTCGCTACACCACGAACACCATCAGTACCAAATAATCTTGCCATTTTTATAAAAACCTCCCTAATATATTACTAAATAAGGCTGGTGCTTTATCGCCAGACTACTTAATAGGCTTAAATCTTTCCATAATCGCCCGCGCCACATGATAGCCATCCAGCGCTGCGCTCATGATGCCGCCGGCATAGCCTGCACCCTCGCCGCACGGATAGAGCAGGTCATGCGTCAACGACACATAGCTCTGCCTGTCGCGCTCAATGCGTACAGGTGCAGAGGTGCGTGTCTCCACGCCCGTCAGCAGTGCGCCGCCGTCTGCATAGCCTGCCAGCTTGCGTCCGAAGCTGGCGATACCCTGACGCAGCGTTTCCGTGACATACGCAGGCAGAACCTTGTCAAGGCTGCACGCCGTCAGTCCCGGACGATAGCTGCCCGTCAGCAATCCCTCAAGCGAAGGCGTGCTGCGCTTAAAGAAGCTATCCAGATTCTGCGCCGGTGCATAATAGCTGCTGCCGCCTGCTGCGAAGGCCAGACGTTCATATTGACGCTGGAACTCCACACCGGCGAGCGGACCGTCGCCAAAATCCTCACTCGAAACGTTGACCACGAGCGCACTGTTGGCAATGCCGCTGTCACGCTTGAACATGCTCATGCCGTTGACCACAACGCCGCCGCTTTCGGACGCCGCTGCCACCACCTGACCGCCCGGACACATGCAGAAGGAATAAGCCGTTCTGCTTTTATCCGGCGTATGGTAAACGAGCGCATAATCCGCTGCTCCCAGCAGATGATTGCCGGCAAAGCTGCCATACTGCGCCCTGTCGATAAGCTCCTGCGGATGCTCAATGCGCACGCCGATAGCAAAGGGCTTACTCACAATGCCCACGCCACGGCCGGCGAGCATCGCATAGGTGTCGCGAGCGCTATGGCCGCAGGCCAATACGACTGCTCCGGCTGCTACCTGCTCGCCGTTGTCCAGCACTACGCCCTGCACGGTATTGTTTTTAATAAGCAAATCGCTTACGCGCGTATTGTAGCGCACGCTGCCGCCAAGCTCGACAATGCGTCTGCTGAGCCCCGTAACCATCGCCCGCAGCTTATCCGTGCCGACATGCGGCTTATGCTCATAAAGAATATTCTCCGGCGCCCCCGCCTCCACAAACAGCCGCAAAATATCTGCCATCTGCGGATCATTGACGCGCGTTGTCAGCTTGCCGTCGGAAAAGGTTCCGGCACCGCCCTCGCCAAACTGCACATTAGACACCGGGTTGAACTCGCCGGAGCTCCAGAAGCGCTGCACATCCTGCACGCGCTCTGCCACAGGCTTGCCGCGCTCCAGCAAAAGCGGCTGATAGCCATGCTCCGCCAGCTGCAGCGCCGCCAAAAGTCCTGCCGGACCTGCGCCGATAACCACAGGCGGTGCGCTCAGCGGCAGCGTACCCAAAACAAGCTCCGGCGCTGCCTTCTGCTCATATTTGCTGATGTCCCTATCGGCCAGCAGGCGCTTCGCCTGCCTGCCATTCGCCTCAATATCAGCCAGCACGTGATAATTAAGACAAACATCCTGCTTCTTACGTGCGTCCACAGCCTTACGCAGAATCTGCACGCCGTCCAGCATTTCTCGGGAAATACCGGCCTTTTTGCAGACAGCCTGCTCCAGACTCTGCTCATGCAGCAGGCTGATGCGCACATTATTAATTTTTAGCTTCATCGTCTAATCAACTCTGCCTTTCTACCGAAATCCTTACCTGCACCGTGCGCAGCTCAGGAATAATCTTCTCCGGCAAATCAAGCTCCACAGCGCTCACCACGCTGCCATCCAGCTTGCTGATATCCATAGGCTTCGTCTTGACCTCCTTCAGCTCCTTGAGCACAGAAGGCGGCGCCGTAATGCGGATGCTTTCCGGAAGAATCTCTGTTTTCGTAACTACAATGCCCTTAGGCAGCTCGCCAGTCATAACAAGCTTCACAGGCACATGCGTCGACAGCATCTGGCTGACCATCGTGGCCTGCACCATAACGCGCTCCGGAATGATTCTCATATTCGGGATATCATAGCCATCGTCGCTCACAGCAACAAGATCGCTTTCTGCCTCGAAGCTACCGGTATGATCAGTAACGTCAATCGGCGCTACGACCTTGTTCACCTTATCAATACGGTGCGTTGCGCCACGCAGCGTAACCTCCGGCGGCGTAATCACACTAGTACCGATCGTCATATCGCTGGAAACAGCGCCCACGATACGCGTCGTCACAGGAACCTTCTTCTCGCTGACCGTATCAACGTAGATAGAAACCTCCTTCGGCGTCACCGTAACCACCTCGCCACCGGCATAGGTGACAGTAATCGGCAGGCTTTGCTGACCTTCGGTAATATTCTTCAGATTAATAGAAGCGCTGATCTGCTTATCCAGATTATCCGCCATCACCTGCGTGCGCGAGCCGCGCACACGCACCAGAATCTTCTCCGGCGCATTGAACACCATCATATTATTCGGCAGATTGTTCTGCTGCAAATGCACCTCCACACTGCGCTCCACAATCGGGTTCTGGTCTGTCATAACATAAACCCACATAGCGCAGGCAATCAGCAGGCAGATAATGCGGGCAAATATATTTTCCTTACGTGCCAGTCTTTGCAGAAGTCTCATTTTTTCTCACCGCCCAACACATTCTTCAATTTATCAACAATTGAATTCTTACCTGTCGTATGAGGTTTGAAAATAGCTGTACGCAAAATATCCTTCACATCATCAACAGTCAGATAACGCATCAGCTCACCATTGCGCGCAATAGAAATCGTACCCGTTTCCTCGCTGACCACCAGCACCATCGCATCGGACTGCTCCGACATACCGATGGCTGCACGGTGACGCGTGCCCAGCTCCTGGCTGAGGTTGCGGTTTTCCGTCAGCGGCAGCAGACAGCAGGCAGCCACAATGCGGTTGCCGCGGATAATAATCGCGCCGTCATGCAGCGGCGTATCCTTAACGAAGATGTTCTGAATCAGGCCGGAGCTCACCAGACCATCAACAGGCACGCCCGTTTCGATACGCTCCACCAGACCGGTAGCACGCTCAAAAACCATCAGCGCGCCAACCTTGTTCTTGCTCATAATCTTCGTCGCATGAGCAACGGAATCAAGCATTTCCTCCAGCTCCTGCTCATCAAGCTCGCTGCTCTTATGGAACAGCTTGCCACGGCCAATCTGCTCCAGCGCGCGACGCAGCTCTGGCTGAAAGACAACCGGCAGCGCAACCATGATCACCGTCATGCTCTTTTCCAGCAGCCAGCTGATAACATGCAGATTCAGCCAGCGGCAGATAAGCATAAAGCCCACGAGCACCAAAAGGCCCTTGCCCAGCGTTGCCGCGCGGGTATTTTTCAGCATCAGATATAAACGATAGAGAAAGTAGGCCACAACGACAATATCAATGATATCCAGCACACTGATCGTCGACAGCAGGCCCTGCAGTTGAACCATCATAATTGTTCTTCTCCTATCATAATAACCATTGTATATATTAAGTATGTCCGTCTAGGAATTATTGTGCAGTAGATGGGTGCTTGCAGACGGTCCTCAGTCAAATTCACGTCAGACCGCCTAGAAGTGCCCAGATACCAGCAACAATGACGACGGCGTACTTTTAGTACGTCTAGGAATTGTTGTGCAGTAGATGGGTGCTTATAGACGGTCCCCCTAGCTAATCCATCTTAAGAATAGCCATGAAGGCCTCTTGCGGCAGCTCAACACTTCCCACCTGCTTCATGCGCTTCTTGCCTTCCTTCTGCTTCTCCAGCAGCTTACGCTTACGGCTGATATCGCCGCCATAGCATTTTGCCAAAACGTCCTTACGCATAGCGCGGACATTCTCACGCGCGATAACCTTGTTGCCGATAGCTGCCTGCACAGGAATTTCAAACATCTGACGCGGAATGAGGCTGCGCAGCTTCTCTACGAGCTGACGGCCACGGACAGTAGAGCTTTCCTTATGCACGATGGCGGAAAGCGCATCGACAGGCTCACCGTTAAGCAGAATATCAACCTTTACAAGGTTGGATTCGCGATAGCCGCTGAGCTCGTAATCGAGCGAAGCATAGCCGCGGGTTGCCGATTTAAGGCGGTCAAAGTAATCAAAGATAATTTCACTGAGCGGCAGTGCATAGTGAATCATTACGCGCGTATCGTCAAGATAGGTCATATTGTCATACTCGCCGCGTTTTTCCTGGCTCAGCTCCATAACCGCGCCAACATAATCCTTCGGCACGATAATAGTTGCGTTTACGTAAGGCTCCTCAACATGGTCAATAACCGTCGGGTCAGGGAAGAGCGACGGATTGTCGACCATCTCCACGTCGCCGTTGGTGCGGAACACCTCATAAATAACGTTCGGTGCCGTCGTAATCAGGCTCAGATTATATTCACGCTCCAGACGCTCCTTGATAACGTCCATATGCAAAAGCCCCAGGAAGCCGCAGCGGAAGCCAAAGCCCAGCGCCGTCGAGGTCTCCGGCTCGAATACGAGCGAAGCATCGTTCAGCTGCAGCTTTTCTAAAGCATCACGCAGGTTGTCATAATCAGAGTTCTCGACCGGATACAGGCCGCAATAAACCATCGGGGTAGCCTTGCGATAGCCGGCCAGAGGCTTATCCGCCGGATTATCAGCGTCCGTAACCGTATCGCCTACGCGTGCGTCCTTCACGTTCTTGATGCTGGCTGCGAAGAAGCCAACCTGGCCCTCCTCCAGCTCATCAACATTGACGATACCCGGCTTGAAGTAGCCAACCTCGGTAACATCAAACTCGGCACCTGTCGCCATCATGCGAATTTTCATGCCCTTGCGCAGACGTCCCTCCATGATACGCACGTACAGCACAACGCCCTTATAGGCATCGAACTTGGAGTCGAAAACGAGCGCCTTGAGCGGCTCCTCGCTGCTGCCCTGCGGTGCAGGCACGCGCTCCACAATTGCCTCCAGCACGTCCTCAATGCCAAGGCCGGTTTTTGCACTGCACAGCACTGCATCCGACGCATCAATACCGATAACGTCCTCAATCTCGCGCTTTACATGCTCAGGATCTGCACTCGGCAGGTCGATTTTATTGATAACCGGGATAATCTCCAGGTCATTATCCAGCGCCAGATAAACATTCGCCAGTGTCTGCGCCTCAATGCCCTGCGTAGCGTCAATAACCAGCAGCGCACCCTCGCAGGCTGCAAGCGCACGCGAAACCTCATAGGTGAAGTCGACGTGGCCGGGAGTGTCGATAAAGTTCAGCATATACTCCTCGCCGTTACGCGCCTTATAAATGCTGCGTACCGCCTGCGCCTTGATAGTAATGCCGCGCTCGCGCTCCAAATCCATGGAGTCGAGAATCTGTGCCTCCATCTCACGTTTGCTCAGGGTTCCTGTATATTCAATCAAGCGGTCTGCCAGCGTCGATTTGCCATGATCTATATGGGCAATAATAGAAAAGTTACGAATATGGTCTTGCTCAATCATAGTAATGTTGCTTTCTCCTTTGTTGATAATAATTTATTAGCACTAATTATTATACCATTTTCTGCCAATGCCTGTAAACTAAAAAGAGCAGCGACAGCCCCCACCTGACGAAAAAAAGCGAAGGACTGCACCTTTGACAGTACAGCCTTCGCTCTTACAGCTCAGCAGAAGCTGAAAATATTATTTTTTAGCCTTGGAATCAACTACGTCCTTCAGGATTGCTTCAAATGCTTCGAAGCTCATAGCGCCCATATCGCCCTCGGTGCGGTTACGCGGAGAAACGGTTTTGTTTTCGATATCGCGGTCGCCAACAACCAGCATGTACGGGATTTTTTCCAGCTGACCTTCGCGGATTTTTTTGCCGATTTTTTCGTTGCGCGCATCAACAGTTACGCGATAGCCATTAGCCTCCAGCTTACGAGCCAGCTCATAGCAGTAGTCAACAGCACGGTCGGTTACCGGCAGGAAGCGAACCTGCTCCGGAGCCATCCAGGTCGGCAGTGCGCCTGCATAGGTTTCGATGAGGTATGCCAGAGTACGCTCGTAGCAACCCAGGGAAGTACGGTGGATGATGTACGGCAGCTTCTTCTCGCCGTTCTCATCAACATAATACATACCAAATTTCTCTGCCAGCAGCATATCAATCTGGATAGTAACGATGGTGTCCTCTTTGCCAAATACGTTGTGGAACTGGATATCCAGCTTCGGACCGTAGAACGCAGCCTCGTCAATGCCAACCTCATATTTAACGCCGAGGTCATCAAGGATTTTCTTCATAGCAGCCTGTGCATGCTCCCATTGCTCAGCGGTGCCTTCATATTTGTTGTTCGGATTTGCAGGATTCCACTGGCTGAAGCGGAAGGTACATTTATCCAGCATGCCAACAGTTTCCAGGCAGTATTTAGCCAAATCCAGGCACCCCTTAAATTCTTCTTCCAGCTGGTCAGGACGAAGAATCAGATGGCCCTCAGAGATGGTGAACTGACGCACACGAATCAGGCCGTGCATTTCGCCGCTGTCCTCGTTACGGAACAGAGTAGAGGTTTCGCCCAAGCGCATCGGCAGCTCACGATAGGAGCGCTGACGGTTCAGGAAAACCTGATATTGGAACGGGCAGGTCATAGGACGCAGAGCGAAGCATTCTTTAGTTTCGTCATGCGGATCGCCCAGGATGAACATGCCGTCAAGATAATGATCCCAGTGACCGGAAATGCGGTACAGGTCACGTTTAGCCATCAGCGGAGTCTTGGTCAGCAGATAGCCGCGTTTTTGCTCCACATCCTCAACCCAGCGCTGCAGCAGCTGGATTACACGTGCGCCCTTCGGCAGCAGGATAGGCAGACCTTGGCCAATATAATCAACGGTGGTGAAGTATTCCAGATCGCGCCCCAGCTTGTTATGGTCACGCTTCAAAGCCTCAGCCTGCTGTGCCAGATATGCGTCCAGCTCTTCCTTCTTCGGGAAAGCAATGCCGTAGATACGCTGCAGCATCTTGCGGTTGGAATCGCCACGCCAGTAAGCACCGGTAGCAGAGGTCAGCTTAATAGCGTTGCCCTTGATGCGGCCGGTGGAGTCCAGATGCGGACCAGCGCACAGGTCGGTGAAGTCGCCCTGCTTATAGAAGCTGATAACTGCGTCCTCAGGCAGGTCATTGATCAGCTCAACCTTATACGGCTCTTCCTTTTCCTCCATGAATTTTACAGCCTCTGCACGCGGCAGCTCGAAACGCTCTAATTTCAGCTTTTCCTTGCAGATTTTACGCATTTCGCCTTCCAAAGCAGCAAGATCCTCCGGAGTGAACGGAGCCGGAGTATCGAAATCATAATAGAAGCCGTTGTCAATGCTAGGGCCGATGGCCAGCTTAACATCCGGATGCAATCTCTTCATAGCCTGCGCCAGCACATGGGAGCAGGTGTGCCAATAGGTTTGGCGGTATTCCTTGTTTTCAAAGCTAAATTTGTTTTCCTCAGACATTTTTGTTTCCTCCTAACACGATGTATCGTAACAGTGCGGTCCGGGTAAAAAAATAAACCCCAGTCCCACACCAAAGGGACGGAGTTATCCGCGGTTCCACCCTCATTGACATATGTAGTGACATATGCCCACTCGGTATCGTTAACGCCGATATTACGGACTGGCATACTAGCTTACGCGTTCCGCAGTCAGTTTGAAGGCGGTGCGCCCTTCGTTTCCTTCCTGCTGCTCTCAGCCACGGCAGCATTTTCTGTAGAACTCTCCACGACGGCAATTCCTTCGCATTACTGTTAATGTTTTCACTTACTCGTTCATTATAGCACACTAATATTGCTTGTCAAGTGCATACTGGAAAAATCTTCATTTTTATAGTATAATAATTAAATGTATTCAAGAAGCTAATATCTACCTGCTTTGCAGCTATAGCTCTCGCAGTTTTTATTCGAATAATATTGCCAGAAGGAGGCGTTAACTGTGACCAAGCTCAAAAATATCGCAGCTGCAGTCTGCGCACTGACCTGCCTGCTGCCAGCTACAGTCCAAGCCAAACGCCTGAACATCATCTATATACCGCTCGATAACCGCCCCGTCTGCGCTGCCTACGTAGAACAGACGATGGAGGCAGCGGACTGCAACATCATCATGCCGCCGGAAAAATATATCGCGACGAACGACAAAAACGGTGATCCTGAGGGCATCTGGGAATGGCTGCAGACGAAGGCTCCCAGAGCCGACGCCGCTGTAGTCAGCACGGACAGCCTGATTTATGGCGGTCTCGTCGCCTCGCGCACACATAACTACACAAAACAGCAGCTTGAGGAACGCGTCAAGCACCTCTACGAGCTCAAGACAACGCTGCCCATCAAGCTCTACACCTTCTCGACCATCATGCGCACGCCGCGTGCCAGCAAGGGCCGCGTTGAGCCTGCCTATTACAGCAGCATCGGTCCCAGCATCTTCGCCTACAGCGAGCTGCTCGACAAAAAGGACCAGGGCAAGCTTACGCCTGCAGAAGCACTCAAAATGCAGGCTCTGGAGCGCAACATGAAAAAGGCAGAGCTGGGCGACTGGCTTGAACGCCGCGAAAAAAACCTCTGGGTTAACCAAGAGCTTATCCGCATGGCCCGCAGCGGCAAGTTTCACTACTTCGCCATCGGCAAGGACGATAACGCGCCGCTTTCGTCCACGCATATGGAGGGACGCAAGCTCAGCCTAGCAAGCTTCGACATGAGCAAAGACAGCTTCCAGATTCTCGACGGCGTAGACCAGCTCGGCCTGCTGCTTAACGCCCGCGCCTATAACGAAGCAAACGGCGTGAAGCCATCCGTCTATCCGCTCTACGCCCCCGGCGCAGGCCCCAAGACTCTGCCGCAGTACAGCGACGCACGGCTGCAGGACAGCGTGCCGCAGCAGATTATCGCCGCCGGAGCAGTTCAGGCAGCAGCGCCTGAAGGCGCTGACCTGGTGCTGGCGCTCAGCACACCGCAGGACGGCATCGTCAAGGATGCTACGGCTGCCGACAACCAGCCCTTCTCCTCTCCTGCGAATCGCAGCTTCGTCGGCCAGATAGAAGCACAACTTCAGGCCGGACGCAGCGTATCGCTTGCTGACATCAGCTATTCTAACGGCGCAGACAACGGCTTCATGGATTGCCTCGCAGGCAGCAGCAGCGCTCTAAGCCAGCTTGCCGCCTACAACGGCTGGAATACGGCTGACAATGCCGTTGGCTATGCCATCGCCCAAGGCCTGCTTGCCCCTGCTATGGACGAGCACAGCAAAAGCAAGCTGCTGCGCCAGCGTCTTATCGACGACTGGTTCTACCAGAGCAATGCACGCCGCAGCGTATCTGATGAACTCGAAAAGCATAACCGTGAAGACCTGAAGTACGACCTCGGCGTAGCGGAAAAGCCTGTCTTGCAGGCCATTACGTATAATTGCCAAACGCTCGTCGACAAATACAGCTTCACCAAGGGTACAAAATTCAAGCTCAGCTTCCCCTGGAAGCGCTTATTCGAGGTTGATGTGGAAGTGAAGAAATAAGACAATCTATAAAATTTTTGTGAAGCTATCATGTTAACCCATTCTTATGCTATAATATAGCTAATAAAATATTGTTGTCGTTCTCTTTGGAGTATTGTAGTACCAACTGCAATACTCCTTTTTTATTACGCAGCCTAACACGTATTGTATAGATACGTATAAAATGTTATAATTATGAAAGGAGCTTTATGATGACCTTCAAAGAGCTTGAAAAACTTCTCAAGCGTGCTGGCTGGACCTTACATGCTACACGAGGTTCACATTTTTATTACGTGCACACGCAACGAACAAACAAAGTCACTGTACCTAATCACAAGGGCGATATTCCTCTAGGTACAGTGAAAGCTATTTTAAAACAAGCTGGTATAGATATAAAGAAAGGGTGATTTTATGTTAGCAATTTATCCTGCCTGCTTTTACAAAGAACATGACGGTAAATATACTGTTATTTTCCCCGATTTAAATCATCTAGCAACCTGCGGAAGCAATCTGCAGGAGGCCATGAGCATGGCTGTAGACTGCCTTGCAGGCTATCTCTACGAAGCAAAATTAAGCAACGAAGAGGTTGCGCCACCTTCAACTTTAAATGAAATTGATATCAACACTGAATACAATGATTATGCTGAGGCCTTCGTTAATATTGTCAGTGTTGACGTCGAGCTTTATGCCAAAGAGCATTTCACCAAAGCAGTAAAAAAGACGCTCACCATTCCCAAATGGCTCAACGATGCCGCCATCGCCAAGCACCTTAACTTCTCCAAAATTTTACAGGAAGCACTGAAGCAGGAATTAAATATAGGTTAAAAAAGCGTTTCCTTACAGACAACAAAAATCCCCGCCACTTGCGTGACGGGGATAAATTTTTGTTGTCAGCCAACTAAGCTAGCATTTTTATTTGCCAGGGAAGAACGGCCATACCATCGGGATAACGATCAGGGATACGATGAAAGCTACTACAACTAAGCCAGTACCAGCTTTAACGTAGTCGATGAATTTGTATCCGCCAGGACCAAGTACCAGGGTGTTCGGAGGAGTACCTACCGGAGTTGCGAATGCGCAGGATGCTGCAACAGCGATAGCCATCAGAACTGCTTTCGGGTCAGCGCCGAGGTTTTGAGAAATTGCAATACCGATCGGGCACAGCAGAGCTGCGGATGCGGTGTTGGACATGAACTGGGTCAGACCGCAGGACAGGATGAACAGTACACCGGTTACTACCAGCGGAGAAGGAGCGCCGCCCATCAGGCCAACAGTCCATTCAGCGATGAGTTTACCAGCGCCGGTTTTATCCATAGCGGAGGATACAGGCATCATGCCAGCGAACAGGAAAATGGTTACCCAGTCGATGGATGCATAAGCTTGTTTTTCAGTCAAGCAGCCGGTCAGTACGCAAACGAGTGCGCCAACGATTGCTGCCATTTCCAGGGTGATACCTTTAATGCCGAGAGCCATAACAACTACAACTGCCAGCAGGATAACACCAGAGATAATCATTTTGGTAGAAGAGGTTTCATTAGCTTCGATTTCTTGCTCGATTTCTTGGTCAGCGTCCAGCTCAACCTTTGGGAGCAAATGCTTACCAATGAACATCATGTAGAGCATACCAGCTACGGAAACCGGAATACCGATCCAAGCGAATTCGAAGAAGCCGAATGCCGGAAGACCAGCAGCGGTCATAGCGCCGGTAGCGATGATGTTAGGCGGAGTACCTACCATGGTGATGATACCGCCCCAACCGCAGGCAAATGCCAAAGGCATTAACTGACGGGAAGCAGGAATCTTAGCTGCGGAGCAGATACCCAGAGCAACAGGCAGCAGGCAGGCAGCCGTACCAGTGTTGGAAAGTACAGAAGAAAGTACAGTACCAACGAGCATCAGACCAAACATCAAGCTGTTTTCACCAGTGCCACAGATGTGGACAACCTTGTTACCAATAGCTTGTGCAAGACCAGTGTAGAACATTGCTGCGCCTACAACGAACATGCCGGCAAACAGTACTACGGTGGAGTTAGACAGACCGCTAAATACTTGTTTCGCAGGAATCAGGCCTAACAGACCGCAAGCAACAGCAGCGGCGGTAGCAGTAATTGCTAAAGGAATAAGTTCGGTTACAAATAATAATGCAACTACTGCCAACAGAATTAAACATTTGATTGCAGGGGACATATTAAGTTCCTCCTTTTAAAAAATTTATATACAATGTCTCATGACATTATATAGCTTAATTTGTGAACTTTTCAAGGTTTTTCAAAGAGTTACGCTATTTCTTTAGGTGTAACTTGCTTCGTTACATTCATATTAACAGCTATCTGCCGCCGTCGCTGTTGCCTATGCAACATCATTTTTAGTAGCAGGTATTCATTATGTACTTTTATCGCCGCATCTTCGTATCTTTACAACTTATTTAGTTTTTCATGAGTTAATATAATTCAAACCGCAAAACATCTTATAAATTAAAGTCTCATCCCCAATTCTTCTATATTTTATTAAACTGAATCACCTACATAAAATCGTGTGCTTTTCATAGTACTTACAATAGTTTTTTAAGTAAAGTAAGTACTAATTTGTCTTAACATTCCTCAATAATTTACACAACATTTTTCCTATAGCCACACATAAGAAAAAGGCCGCCTTGCGGCGACCTTTATGTCCAGCACTTTTACAGCTCATGCTCATGCTGCAAAATCGTAAAATTGTTCTTCGTAAAATCAATCAGCCCTTCAGCCTTCATCCGCGCCAGCTCGCGCGTCATCGCACTGCGGTCAGCATCCAGATAATTGGCAAGGTCAGTACGGTTAAAGGGAACCTCAAAGCTGTCCGAACCGTTATATCTTGCCTCCTGCTCCAGATATGCCATAATCTTGCTGCGCAACGTTTTCTTGCAGAGGATTTCTGTTTTTTCAATCAAGCGCGTATTGTTGTCTGCTAAAATAGAAACGATGTTGCACATCAGCCTTCTATTAGCCTTGCTGCTGCTGCCACCCTCGAAAAGCAGCTTGCCCAAGGGCAGCATCAAAATCTCACTGTCACTTGCAGCAAAATAACTCACCACACTGCGCTCACCCAATTTACCAAGACAATTTTCTGCAAAAACGGAGCCGGTACCCAGATTAGAAATAATCGACTTCTCGCCCCAGATATCCTCCTTAATCATCTGCACCGTGCCCTTCAGCACTACGCACAAGCTCTCCACCGCATCTCCGGCCAGATATATATAATCAGACTTCGGGAAATGCTTAATCATACCATGGAATTTTTGCAGAATCTCATTGATTTCATCCCTGCCTAATCCATGAAACAGCGGCATCTCCTGAAAATCAAGTGCATACATTCCTGCTGCCATAGCTCTCACCAACCTTCAAAAACTATTCTTAAGCTTATTATCTCAGACGCAGAGCTATTAGTAAACATTTTGTAATTAAAGTAAGCATTATGTAATTTTGTTGCATGAGCAACATATCTTTTGTAAATAAAGAAACTATCTCACTCAAGCATTTACGTTGCCCCCGCAACATGCAAAGCTCTGCCTATACTTTATACTAAAGACATAGCAAAACGAAGACATTTGCTTGGGGCATTGTTCCTTATATTTCAATGCATTGAGCGGTACATCTTGAGGGAGATGTACCGCCTTTTTTTGTTACCAAGCAAGGTGAAAATATGGGGGTTAACTACTAAATTTGCAAGCAAAAAGCCACCGAACATCGCTGTCCAATGGCTTCATATTATTTAACTTATACAAAACAAAACCTACTACACTTAACTTCAATGCCAATCAACATGCAAATAACGATTTTTTAATTCATTTTTTCCGTTATACAATAAATTCTCAAAAAACTTTTCTAAATACAGAGTCGTAGCATGAATGTCATTTTGTAAATCATTATAATTGGCTCTAACCAAAGCGTTACGAAAATACCATGAGTTTTTAGCGAAGGCTTCATTTCCTATAGAATACCCTAGTGAGTTTAAATACTTTATAATAAACACAGCAGTAGAACGTGTATTGCCTTCGCAAAATGGATGGATTTGCCATATATCACAAGTAAATTTAGCTATATGCTTTACTATATCCTGCTCACTAAGATTTCTATAAGAAAAATTCTTTTCCGTATTAAAATCATAGTCAAGTGTCATAGGAATACTATCATAAGACGCGTAAAAAACACTTTTTCCTCGCAAAACCCATTCGTTTTTACTGATATTATAGGTTCTGATTTCTCCAGCATGAGCAAATAAATCTGCAAAAAGATACCTGTGGATAGAAAGCCAATAAGCAGGTGAAAAAGTAAAGGTTTTTTCTCCCAACAAAGCAGTGATTCGTCCTGCTACAATATCTGCTTCTTTGGTCCCTTTTTCAATAGCTTTTCTATCACCAAGTTCTTCATAATAGCTGTTAATTCTGGCGTTTGCTTCACTAATAGTTATCTTACCTTCAATATTATCTTTAGCTGTCTCTAGCAAATAATCTGAGGTAGAAAGACCATCTACCGCCTGTAAACCTATTGCCGTCTGCCAAGCAACTGTTTTTTCTTCTAAATTGGGTTCACCTAAACGAATATATTCATTTAAGTCTTGATACCATTCTTTCTGCATATTACACTCCTTCTAAAACCTCAGGAACAAGTCCAGGTAAAAAGATTATCGTAAGCGTAAAAACGTAATCACTGTTGTATTTTAAACGCTTTCATGTCATATAATAATATTATACAGCACTACTTTCCCCTTCGTCAAAAAAAGCCTACGGCCTTACTCTCTCCATAAAAAGTAAAGCCATAGGCTTAATTTTTTATTCTCTTCTCGTCCTCAGTTCAGGCTTTTCCACTCGTTACAGGTTTCATACAACGCCTTAATCTGCTTCGTAGAAAGATTATTGATAGGATTCTGTTTATTGACAATGAGCACAATAGCGTCACGCGCAAAGGCCTTCGAGGTCAGCAGCTCCTTCTCATAGCTCTTCAATTCGCGAGAGGAAATAGCAAAGTCGCACTCGCGACGAATCGCCGAGGTAAGGCCGCTGGAGGAGTCCGTAACCACCACTGATACCTGCGCACGCGGATTCTGCTGCATATACTCCTGCGCCAGCTTCTGTGACAGCGTGCTGTGAGCAAGATAGCCTATGGCATTCTTCTCCTGCCCCACCTGCTGCAGAACGTCGATTGTAGAGGCTGCCACAGCGTCTGCAGCTGCCTGATTCGTCGAAAGCATCGTATCGAACTCTGCGCGTGTGCCAGAGCCCTCCTCACGCGCTATCGCCACAACCTTGCCCAGCGTGCTCAAATCGGGGAGCTTGGTCCCTTCCGTACCGCAGGCGGTTAAAAGCAGCGTACAGGCCGTCAAAAGCAGGCAAATACGTACCAGATAATTCTTCATCTGTAAAATTGTATAAATTCGGCGTAAACTGTGCGGAAGAAAATCGAGTAGGAGGTAGGTAATTAGTTTACCTACCGACCTCTCACACCACCGTGC
>ERZ1026901.979-NODE-979-length-18782-cov-7.943931_pt1 | contig 18782 bp, 17 predicted proteins | sample MGYA00380179_ERZ1026901 | MGnify/ENA primary metagenome ERZ1026901 (study PRJEB33269, sample SAMEA4719815) | human gut metagenome | biome: human-associated habitat; feature: organic feature; material: feces | place: Cameroon | collected 2013-10 ... | reverse complement strand
CTTTTAAACTTTTGAATATTATAATGTATACGACGATAAGGAAGAAAGGAGGCAGGAGGAACAATGTTGTCAGATCAGATAGAGCAGCTGATACTTCAGCTTATGGATAAACAGAACGATGGTCCTGTGACATTAAGCCGAAATGAGCTGGCTGACTATTTAGGATGTGCGCCATCGCAGGTGACATATGTGATTAATACCCGATTTACAACTAATCGGGACTATGTTGTGGAATCCAGGAGAGGGAATGGAGGCTATATCCGTATTTCCCTGTCTCCTAAAGGAAAGACTCGGACTAAGGAGGCCGAAAGTAAAAGCAGAACATCCAGTGAGAAGCGTAAGATAGAGGGGATTTCCGGAAAAGAAACACATTCGTCTGTAGAGAAAGATGTGCTGGGATATTTCCGGATGATCAGACATTGCGGAGTTATTTCCGAAAGAGAATTTAAAATCATTACCTGTATGCTTGAGTCGTTATTTGCTGTGTGCCCTGAAGACAGGGAGACGGAACTTATGCATGCACTGGTAAAGAATGTGAATACCATTTTGAGAGAAGGGGATAATATATGATTTGTGAACGTTGTCATAAAAAGGAAGCTACCGTACACATTACGGAAGTACTGAATGGGAGCAGAACTGAAAAATATCTGTGTCAGGATTGTGCGGCTCAGGAAAAGGGCATGCATTTTCAGCAGGATTTTTTCAGTGATCCGTTTACCGACTTTTTCGGCAGAGACAGTCTGTTTGACCGGCTCTGGGGAAATGGGAACGAACGGCTGACAGGCAGCCTGTCCTGTCCATCCTGTGGAACGACTTATCAGGATTTCAGACAGTCGGGCAAGCTGGGGTGCCCATCCTGCTACGAAGCATTCCGTGAAAAACTCCGTCTTCTGTTTCAGCAGGCAGGCGGTTCGCATAACCACACCGGAAAGGGTCCAAAGATTTCCATTTCTACGGATGGGGATGCAGATACGTCAGGCAGCGTAAAGAATCCGGAGGCTGAAAAGAAGGTTTCTCCTGAAGTTGCGGAATTGAATAAGAAACTGCAGCAGTGTATTAAAGAGGAACGGTATGAGGACGCAGCCAGAATCAGAGATGAGATTAAGAAGATATCTGGAGGAGAGGTATAATGATAGTAAAAGAGTGGCTGGATAAAGAAGAAAATTCCAACAGCGAGTGGAATTCCATCGTTCAGACACGGTTGAAGCTGGCCCGGAATATGGCAGGGATATCATTTCCGGATAATATGACTACCGCAGAGGCTGCGGAAGTGAATGACAAGGTCAGCCAGGTTGTGCAGAAGTGGAATGAAACCGGGTCGGTAAAGTTTACTCCGGTATCGGTATCAGCCCTGTCGGAAGGAGAAAAGAACCTTCTTCTGGAAAGCGAAATTGATTTTCCGGAGGGCGGAAACAGCCAGTGGAGAAAGTTGTATCTTTCAGATTCCTGGGGTATGGCTATCCTCACCAATGGGGATGACCATTTCACCGCCTGGGCGTTATCCCATGATGGTAATCTGACGGAAACCTGGGAAAAGCTGTCAAAGCTGGATGATTTTTTCAGTCAGTACATACCATTTGCCTTTGACCATGAATTTGGTTATCTTACCGCTTCGCCGCTTATGGCCGGGACCGGGTTATCTGTCCGGGAAACGGTGTTTATTCCGGGAATCAGTCAGCTTCGTCAGATTGAAAATCTGGCAGGTAAACTGGCCCGGAGTGGATACCGGATCGGTGCCATGGAACGAAACGCGTCGGAATTCTTTCCGTTTTATGTGATTGAGAACAGTTATTCCATGGGCGTTTCTGAAAAAGGGCTCTGCAACCGTTTGGAAGAGGCGAACAAGAATATTGAATTCGTTGAGGACAAGGCCTGGAATACATGGTATTCAGCTCATGAAGAACTCTGTAAGGATAAGGCGTGGAGAGCTATAGGCACGCTTTCCTACGCAAGAAGCCTTCCGTACCGGGAAGGGGTAGAGTGTTTTGCCTGGATATACAATGGCATCCGCCATAAACTTCTCCCGGCACAGACAAAGGCAAAGTGCCTGCAGCTGCTGAAAATACTTTCTACATCCTATGTGGAACAGAAAGTACAGCAGGAGGGGCTCTCTGAAAAAGACAGCAATCGATGGAGAGCCGTTATCGTAAGAGAATTTATTAAAGCAATGAACATATAAACAAGGAGGGGTATATATGGATCAGAGATTTACGGATGGGGTAAAAAACGCATGGAGGTTTGCTATTGCCGAAGCGCAGAAACTGGGCAGTGAATACGTAGGGGTTGAACATCTGCTCATGGGGATTGCCAGTGAAAAGGATAGCGCCGGCGGCAAGATTCTTCATTCCTTTGGAATTACCCCGGAAAAGATTGAACAGCTGCTTGGAGGAGCTCATACCAGCTTCTTTAACCGCGAACTGTACATTGCGCCGCGTACGAAGAGGGTACTGGAACTGGCAGCTGCAGAAGCTAATGAATTGGGGAATAACTATGTAGGTACGGAGCATCTTCTTCTGGCTATATTGCGTGAAGGCGATGGGATGACCATGAGCATTCTGGAACGTTTCGGTGTAACCGAAGACAAAATGCAAAAGGCATTTGAAACCGTTATGAATGAATCCGGTAAAGGAGGAGACTCAGCAACATTGGGCGATCTCAGCGATTATGCAATCGATCTTAACGAACGGGCTAAGCAGGGGAAGATTGATCCGGTCATTGGCAGAACCAATGAAATCAACCGGGTTATTCAAATTCTGTCCCGTCGTAACAAGAACAACCCGGTTCTGATTGGTGAACCAGGGGTTGGTAAGACAGCCATTGCGGAGGGACTGGCACAGAGAATTGTTGAAAATGACGTTCCTGAAATTCTTAAGAACTGCCATATTATTTCTCTCAATATGTCCTCTATGGTTGCCGGTACCAAGTACAGAGGTGAATTTGAAGAACGACTGAAGAAAGTCATTGAAGAAGTGAAGAAACATCCGGAATGGATTCTCTTCATTGATGAACTGCATACGCTGGTAGGGGCAGGTGCAACAGAAGGCTCTATGGATGCTGCCAATATTATGAAGCCGGCTCTGGCCAGAGGCGAACTCCGCTGCATTGGTGCTACCACATTGAAGGAATACAAGAAGTACATTGAAAAGGATGCAGCTCTGGAACGTCGTTTCCAGCCGGTAAAGGTAGGCGAGCCAACCAACGAAGAAACCGTGCAGATTCTGCAGGGACTCCGTGATAAATATGAAGCTTTCCACAAGGTAAAGATTCCGGATGAAGCCATTAAGGAAGCCGTAAGATTGTCTTCCCGCTACATCACGGACCGTTTCCAGCCGGATAAGGCCATTGACGTAATCGATGAAGCCGCTGCCAAGATTCGCATGGAAGCTTCTTCCGCGCCAAAAGGATTGAAGCAGAAGGAAGATGAACTGGCGAATATCCAGAAGGAAAAGGAAGCCGCTGTTTCCGCGCAGAACTTTGAAAAGGCAGCCGTCTACAGAGATCAGGCAAAGAAACTTTCCGATGAAATTGAAAATCTGAAGAAGGACTGGAAGGGGGCAGACCAGGATCATCTGGCCGTTACTCCAGAAGACATTGCCGAAGTTGTGGCTAAGTGGACCGGTATTCCGTTGCAGAACCTTACACAGAGTGATTCGGAACGTCTGCTTCACCTGGAAGATGAACTCCATAAGAGAGTGGTTGGCCAGGAAGAAGCTGTACATGCAGTGGCTAAGGCTATCCGCCGTGCAAGAGCCGGCATGAAGGATCCACATCGTCCGATTGGTTCCTTTATGTTCCTCGGTACTACCGGTGTAGGTAAGACCGAACTGGCAAAGGCACTGGCTGAATGTATGTTTGGTAGTGAAAAGGCACTGATTCGTTTCGATATGTCGGAATTCATGGAGAAACACGAAGTGTCCCGTCTCGTCGGAGCACCTCCAGGATATGTTGGTTATGATGAAGGCGGTCAGCTGACAGACGCTGTTCGTAAGAATCCATATTCTGTCATTCTGTTTGATGAAGTGGAAAAGGCACATGCCGATTTCTTTAATATCCTTCTCCAGGTACTGGATGATGGCCGTCTTACCGATGGTCAGGGCCGTACGGTAGACTTTACCAATACGGTTATCATCATGACCAGTAATCTTGGTTCTACTCTTCTGAGAGAACATACCAAGAGCATGGGCTTCACAGCAGAACACAAGGAAGGGGAAACCACTGACTTTGAAGAAATCAAGGGGAAGATTATGGATACGGTTAAGAGAACATTCCGTCCGGAATTTATCAACCGTATTGATGAAATCATTGTCTTCCATCCACTGACCGAAGGCGATCTGAAGAAGATTGTAAGACTGCTTATGGTCAAAGTGGAAAAGAAGATGGATTCCATGCATGTGGCTCTTAAGGTTTCTGATAAAGCCTTTGAACAGATTATCAAGGATGGGACCGATGTGGAGTATGGTGCAAGACCACTCAGAAGAACTATTCAGCGCGAAGTGGAAGATGCTATCGCTGAACTGATTCTTGAAGGCACACTGAAGGGCAAGAACACCCTGCACATTGATGTGGACGACAAGGGTAAACTGGTATTTACAGCCGACTAAGTTTTCCTGAAAATTCATGTATAATAAAGAGGTACGGAGCAGATCCGTACCTCTTTGTTGTTTCAGGAGATAAGATATGAGTGCTAAAAAAAGTACAGTGAAATATATGTGTTCTGACTGCGGGGCAGAGTCCGCCCAGTGGATGGGAAGATGTCCGGTATGCGGAGCATGGAACACTATGGAAGAATTTACCATTACAGAAGAAAAGCATTATCCCGTGGCTTTGAAAGAAACCGGAGGGAAGATGCAGAAAGCATCCCGCCTGTCAGAAATTCATCTGGGCAGTGAAAACCGGAATGTACTGGATATGCCGGAAGTGGATCGCACACTGGGAGGCGGTATCGTTCCCGGGTCGGTCATTCTCTTTGGCGGCGAACCGGGGATTGGTAAATCCACGCTGATATTACAGCTGTGCCACGCGGTATCAAAAAAAGGGACGAAGGCTCTGTACTGCACAGGGGAAGAGTCAGAGAGACAGATTAAGATGCGGGCAGACAGGCTCCATATGGGAGAAGATGAATGTTTCATCCTGGCGGATGGCAATCTGACCCACATAGTGGAAACCGTGGAAAAACTGGCACCTGATTTTGTGGTTATCGATTCTATTCAGACCATGTATGTGCCGGAAAATGATTCGCCAATCGGCAGTCCCAATCAGATTAAAAGCTGCACATCAGCTCTGGTAAAACTGGCGAAAATGAAGAATATCACCGTGCTTATCGTGGGGCATGTGACCAAGGAAGGCAATCTGGCCGGCCCGCGCATGCTGGAACATATGGTGGATGTGGTGCTGTACCTGGAAGGGGACAGAAGCTATCAGTTCCGTGTGCTTCGTACGGTAAAGAACCGCTTTGGACCCACATCAGAAACCGGACTTTTCATTATGAAGGAAGACGGACTTATGGGGATTAAGGATCCATCTGGATTCCTTATACGGGAAAAGAAAAATCCTGTGGCTGGAAGTGCCATAACCTCATGCATGGAAGGGCAACGGGCTATTATGGTGGAAATTCAGGCACTGGCAGTTCATTCTGTACTGTCAATGCCCCGGAGAATCAGCGTCGGATTTGATTATAGCCGCATGATTGTGCTGCTGGCGGTTCTGGAAAAACGGGCGCATATCCGCCTTTCACAGAGCGATGTGTATGTCAATGTAGCCAGCGGCTTTAAAGTGCAGGAAACGGCGGCTGACTTATCCGCGGCTATGGCCATTGTGTCGGCCCACTGGGATATACCTATTCCGGCTGGTGTAATTGCCACCGGGGAAATCAGCCTGACCGGGGAGATTCTTCCGGTTACCCATGTGCTGGTCAGAATAAAAGAAGCGCAGCGTATGCACTTTACGGTTTTCCTGCTCCCTGAGGGGAACCGGGAGGAAGTGGAAGCCTGGCTTTCCGCACAGAAAGATAAAGGGACCTTCCATCCTGTATATGTAAGTCAGCTGGCGGATGCCGTTTCCTGGATGAAACAGAAGAAGGGTAAAAATCAGGACATCCGGTGAGGGGAAGAGCTGTATTTACAGTGGAATTATCCGCATACTTTCTGGCGCTTTATTAATTTTTATTAAATTGATTAAAAGTAGAAATATTGTATTATAATTCGCGGTCTTTTATGTTAAGATATATGTGTATATCTATGGCAGATTTTACATCTTCCATACAGATTCTTATTATTTAAATTCATAATGGGGAATTCAAAATGTCGGAAAAAGTATTGAAATCAATCTTTGTCCTGCTCTTTGTCGTTCTTGGCGTCGTAGCAGGAGCGCAGCCGGCTTATTTGATGACGCAGTACATTCCCAGAACGTTGCTGACAGAGACAGTTTGGGGGATTAGTGCGCTGTCTCTGGGCATCATGATTTTAAGCGGTATGATAGGTGCTGTGGTGGGATTGCTGGTCGCCCCCTATCTGAATCGCCTTATTTTCTCCCTTACTTCCAGAATAGAAACCTCCCTTGCGGAAATTTCCATTCAGGACCTTCTTCTGGGAACAGGGGGATTGTTTGTCGGTCTGATTATTGCCAATCTGGTAGGACTGGCATTTGAAAATATTCCATATATCGGGCCGTATATTTCTGTAGTGCTCAGTATTCTGCTGGGGTATCTGGGCATGCATATGGCTATTTCCAAGCAGAGTGAAATTGCGGAATGGATCCGTCTCAGCCCGGGGAAAAATGCGCGGACAGCTGAAAATGAGGATATAGTTAAAGGCAAACTGCTGGATACCAGCGTTATTATTGATGGCCGTGTGGCAGATATCCGCAAGACCGGGTTCCTGGAAGGCGAAGTCATCGTACCGGTCTTTGTCCTGGAAGAACTGCAGAAAATTGCCGATTCCGCTGATTTGCTGAAGAGAAATCGTGGCCGCCGTGGTCTGGACATTCTCAATAAAATGAGAAAGACCAGAAAAGATAACGTTATCATAGTCACCGATGATTTTGATGATATTACAGAAGTGGATTCCAAGCTTATGCGTCTGGCGCAGAGAAAAGGATATCAGATTATCACTAATGATTATAATTTGAATAAAGTGGCTGAGCTTCGGGAGATTGAGGTACTGAATATTAACGATCTGGCTAATGCGCTTAAGCCGGTGGTTATTCCAGGAGAAAAGCTGTTTGTTCAGCTGGTTAAACGAGGCAAGGAACCTGGGCAGGGGGTTGCCTATCTGGATGATGGTACTATGATTGTGGTAGAGCATGGGGCACAATCAATAGGTAAAGAAGTGGCAGTCGTTATTGCATCCGTTCTGCAGACTTCCGCAGGGCGTATGATATTTGCAGAACTGGAGGCACCGGAGCAGGATGAATAGTCTGATTTTTCTCGCGGCAGGAGAAGGCCGCAGGGTAGGTGCGGGAAAAAATAAGATGCTGATTTCTGTGAAGGGAAAGCCATTGGTGTGGTATAGCCTGAAGCATGTTCTGCAAAGCACAGAATTAGATGAAATTATCCTGGTGACTCAGGAGAAGGAAAGACCGGAATTTGAGGAAGTGGTCCGGTCTTTTCATACGCAAATCCCCTTTATTTTTGCCAATGGGGGCAGGACCAGGAGTGAGTCTGTTCGAAATGGGCTGAACATGGTTTCAGTAGAATCTGATAAGGTTCTGATACATGATGGGGCAAGACCTCTTGTGGATGGTCTGTTTATTGATTCTGTACTGAATCTTGTCAATGAAAAAGTTCCTGCTGTAGTGACCGGAATTCCTTGTGTGGATACCATAAAGAAGGTAACGCCGGAGGGAATGGTCAGCATGACACTGGACAGGAAAGAACTGTTTCGTGCACAGACACCACAGGGCTTTTATACTCCGTTATTTCGAAAGGTGGTAGATTCCCTTTCAGGAGATGAGAAATTTACGGATGATGTGTCTCTGTTTGAATATAAAGGCATTCCGGTAAAGATTATTCAGGGGAGGGAATCTTTTTTTAAAGTGACTACCAGAGAGGATGTTGAACGTTTCATGGCTTCACTGAAACAGCCAAAAATTGCATTTCGCATTGGGCAGGGGTATGATATACATCAGTTTTGTGATGATAGACCTCTGATTCTCGGGGGAATAAAAATTTCTGATACCCATGGGCTTCTTGGACATTCCGATGCGGATGCGCTGATTCATGCGATTATGGATTCCCTGCTGGGAGCAGCAGGCCTTCCGGATATCGGGCATTTTTTTCCGGATGATGATCCGGAGTTTGAAAATGCGTCCAGCGTTAAGCTGCTTATCCGGGTGATGAAGAAAATCCGGGATATGGGATATGAAGTAGGTAACATAGATACCACTATCATTGCACAGCGCCCCAGACTTTCCGGCTATATTCTGGAAATGAAAGCATGCCTGTCCCGGGTTATGGGAATTACTGAGGATGCGCTGGGAATTAAAGCAACAACTAAAGAAAAAATGGATGCCATCGGTGAAGGCAAAGCCATTGCCGTTATGGCCAGTTCATTACTGTACAGGAGGAATTACTGATTATGGAAAATAAGATTAAAGTAAGATTTGCACCAAGTCCGACAGGTCCATTCCACATTGGCGGAGCTCGTTCTGCTCTTTTTAACTGGCTGGTTGCCAAACACACGGGAGGTACTTTCCTCGTACGTATAGAGGATACCGATCTGGCTCGTTCTTCCCGTGAATCAGAAGAAAATATCAAGGAAGCTATGAAGTGGCTGGGCCTTAACTGGGATGAAGGTATTGATGTTGGTGGAGACAACGGCCCATACAGACAGACAGAAAGACTGGACATCTATAAAAAAGAAGTACAGCGCCTGATTGATGAAGGAAAAGCTTACTATTGCTATTGCACAGAAGAAGAGTTGCAGAAGGAAAGAGAAGAACAGCTGGCAGAAGGTAAGACCCCTGTTTACAGCGGACATTGCCGCCACCTCACTCCTAAACAGGTAGAAGAATATAAGAAGGAAGGCAGAAAGCCGGTAGTCAGACTGGTTGTTCCTACCGATAAAGTGTATGCATTTGATGATATGGTAAGAGGACATGTAGAATTCCAGTCATCCGGAGTAGGCGATTTTATCATTATGAAATCCGATGGCATTCCGGTATATAATTTTGCAGTGGTTATTGATGATGCACTGATGGGGGTTACCGATGTAATCCGTGCAGAAGAACATCTGTCCAATACACCAAGACAGCTGGCTATTTATGAAGCGTTGGGATATAAGGTTCCTAGATTTGGTCATATCTCACTCATCCTTGGTTCTGACCATAAGAAGATGAGTAAGCGTCATGGAGCAACCTCTGTACAGGCTTATCGCGATATGGGGTATTTGCCGGATGCCATGGTGAATTATCTGGCACTGCTTGGATGGGCTCCTAAGGGAGAACAGGAACTGTTTACCAGAAAAGAATTGATTAAGGAATTCTCCATGGACCGAGTATCTTCCAATGATGCCGTCTTTGATATCGAAAAGCTTAACTGGATTAATTTCCAGTACATGAAGAAGCTTACTGCACCGGAACTCCTGGATTTCGTTATGCCATTCCTGGAAAAGGCTGGATATGTCACCCTTCCTCTGTCTGATGAAAAGAGGGACTGGCTCGAAAAGGTGGTATGGTATGTAAGAGACCATCTCTACTTTGGTCAGCAGGTGATTGAAAATGTTAAACCGTTCTTTGAAGAACCGGCACCGGTGGAAGATGCTGAAATCAAGGCAATTATAGATGCAGAAGATAGCCATAAGATTCTGGCTGCCTATGCAGAAGCATTAAAGGCTCTTCCGGAATTTAATGAAGATAGCATCAAGAAGTGCTTTAAGGCGGTAATGAAGGAAACAGGTATTAAAGGCAAGGCTGCATTTGAACCGGTACGTATTGCTCTTACCGGCCAGACACAGGGACCTGGTCTTTATACTATGATTGAATTGCTTGGCCTGGAAGAAACGGAAAAGAGACTGAATCGTTTCTGATAATATAGAAATATCCTGTCATCCCTGCGGCTGTGGATTCAGGTTGTGATGACAGATAACAGAAATATGCTCCTCTGAAAGACAGAGGGGCATATTTCATGTAGTTTTGCCGAGGGCGGATATTCCATGGTGAAATGTATAATGGATTATCATAATAAATAATTATGCAAATAATAAAATATTTATACATAGTATTCAAAAGTGCCTGAATATGGGCTTTTTCGATAAAATACTATATTTATCACAATCTTTATCCATTGACAAGTGAATATATTGGTTGTATTATTACCAATATCAATTGTTTTATTATGCATTCATTAAGATGGCGGAGAAATAAACATGGATTTTGAGTTAATTGAACAATCGCTTCCTTACCTTATACAGGGGGCATTGATTACCATTGAAATTACACTGATGGCTGTCGGCATCGGTTTCTTTATCGGGCTGTTTGCCGGGATTGCACGAATCTGCAGAATAAAAGCACTGCGTATTATTGCGACAATATATGCCGACTGTATCCGTGGTACACCACTTTTGGTACAGATTTTTCTTATATACTTTGCTTTACCAATGCTTATTCACACCCAGATTAATCCTTTTGTGGCCGCAGTGACTGCCTGCGCTATCAACTCTGGCGCATATGTATCGGAAATTTTCCGTGCAGGTATTCAGGCTATTGATCAGGGCCAGTTCGAAGCGGGGCGTTCTCTGGGATTATCCTGGTGGCAGACCATGTATTATATTATTCTGCCGCAGGCTTTTCATAATATCCTGCCGCCGCTGGGCAATGAATTCATTACCATGCTTAAGGATTCTTCCCTTGTTTCCGTTATCGGGTTTGAAGAACTGACACGCCGCGGTCAGCTGATTATTGCACAGACCTATGCATCCTTTGAAATCTGGATGACCGTAGCAGCACTTTATCTGATTATGACATTGGCAATTGCCAAGTTTGTTTCGTTCATGGAGCATAAATAATGGAAGACAAGAATAGTACCCCGTATCTTATTGATGTAGATCATATCAGCAAATCCTTTGAGGACCTGCATGTATTAAAAGATGTTACCCTGAAAATCAAGCCGAAAGAAGTAGTGGTTATCATCGGACCATCCGGATCCGGGAAGAGTACTCTTCTCCGCTGTATGAACGGACTGGAAACACCAACCAGCGGAACTGTTTCCTTTGATGGAATTGCACTGAACAGTGAAGATAATCTTAATAAGGTACGCACCGAAGTGGGGATGGTATTCCAGCGTTTTAATCTTTTCCCGCATATGACTGTAATTAAGAACATTATGCTTGCTCCTATGAAGGTGAGAAAGGTAAGCAAAGAAGAAGCTTATGCTCGTGGGATGAAGCTTCTGGAAAAGGTGGGACTTAAGGACAAGGCAAACGCTATGCCGTCTCAGCTTTCCGGCGGACAGCAGCAGCGTGTGGCTATTGCCAGAGCTCTGGCAATGAAACCGAAAGCTCTTTTGTTTGATGAACCGACTTCAGCACTTGATCCGGAAATGGTTCATGATGTTCTCGATATCATGAAGGAAGTAGCCATGGAAGGCATGACCATGGTGGTAGTTACCCACGAAATGGGATTCGCCAAGGAAGTAGGTACCCGTGTTCTGTTTGTAGACCATGGGACCATTCTGGAAGAAGGAACACCGGAAGAAGTGTTTGACCACACCAGGGAAGAACGAACAAAGAACTTCCTCTCCAAAGTGCTTAAATAACAAAAAAGATGCAATATGGCTTAAAGCTTAAAGCTTAAAGCCATTTGCATCTTTTTTATTGCAGTTAGATGACAAACAAAAGATGAGCGGTGAGAGATAAGAGGCCGGAGGTAGAATGCAGAAAATTCCATATAAAAGAAAAAATCCACACTTCCCTTCTTCAGGGCGTACGGCAGGATGTCCGCCGAAGAAAAACAAAGATTATTAGCGGCTTGATAACCTGTTTATTACAAAGAGGAATTTACACACAAATATGGACTTGACTCTAAGAAAAGGAAGAATTCAGAACGAACCTCATTAAGAAAAGCTATACGTAGTATCCGCCCTTTATGGAAGTCATCGACTTCCATAAAGCCTTGCCATTTTGATTTTAAGGCCCTGCGAATCGACAGATTCGCACAGTCCTTGAGCGTTAGCTCATTCCTATATGTTAGAGCAAAGGAAAGCATGGCAAAGCTCTGAGTCTATGTTTAATCTGAAAATGAACATGAAATGATCACGGGCTGCAGTCTGATAGAAAACCTTTCAGTTTTTTAGTGTCTGACCATCTGCCTTCAGGCCTGTACATCCCTAAGCCAGGGGCTTACAGCCATGAGCTTAGCTCATCTTTCTCAAATCTCAAACCTGTCTTTTTCCCTCTATAAGTAATAATGTTGCACATGATTTTTAAAATGTATACTCCATTTAAGCTCGAAATATGGTAAAATGAGATATCAAATGAAAAAAGGCTATACAGGAGGCACTTCAATGAACAGACAATTATCATTGGAATTTGTACGAATTGTAGAACAGGCAGCTATCAAGAGCGGCCGTCTTATGGGCAGAGGGGATAAGGAAGGTGCTGACCAGCTGGCAGTAGATGGCATGCATGAACAGTTTGCCAAGACACCGGTAAGCGGCACGGTAGTTATCGGCGAAGGCGAAATGGATGAAGCACCGATGCTCTACATCGGAGAACATGTAGGTGCAGGCGGAGAACCTATTGATATCGCGGTTGACCCGGTAGAAGGTACAAACCTGGTGGCTAAGGGACAGGATGGCGCTATTGCTGTTCTGGCTGTTGCTCCGCATGGATGCCTCCTGCATGCTCCGGATATGTATATGGACAAAATCTGTGTTGGTCCAAGAGCTAAGGGGAGAATCAGCCTTGATGCATCCGTAACGGAAAATCTCCACAACGTAGCGGAAGCTATGGATAGAGAAGTTTCTGACCTTACCGTAGTCGTTCTCGACAGACCGCGTCATGAAAAAATTATCCGTGAATGCAGAAAGGCAGGGGCAAGAATTCGTCTGATTACAGATGGCGATGTAGCACCGGCTGTAGAATGCGGCGTTCAGGGTAGTGGTATTCATATGGTTATCGGACAGGGCGGAGCTCCGGAAGGCGTTCTGGCAGCTGCAGGACTCAAGTGCCTTGGCGGGGATATGCAGGCAAGACTTCTTCCACACAATGAAGAAGAACTGAGCCGTCTCCGTGCCATGGGGATTGAAGATCCATCCCGTATTCTTACTCTTGATGACCTGGTTCAGGGCGATGACTGCATTTTTGCGGCAACAGCCGTTACGGACTGCAATCTGATGAAGGGCGTAAGATACTTTGGCGGCGGATGCCGTACATCTACCATGTTGCTCCGGTATAAGACAGGTACCGTACGCTTTGTGGATACCATTCATCGTTTTGGCGAAGATAAGCCAGGCGTAAAGCTCTGATATGCTATTAAAATACTGTAAAATCTGTTAAAATAGGGGCTGTGAAAAAATGCAGACACATTTTTCACAGCCTTTTCTTTTTTTGCTCTGGCAATAAAATACCTGTGCAAAAGGGAAGGATGGATATTACGATTGAATGAAGGCATGGAGGCTTTATATGCATGAATTATTAGATTGGGTGTATTCTATTGCGATAGCTCTGGTACTGGCCATGATTGTTCATATTTTTGTGTTCGTGCCAACCCGGGTATCCGGAGAATCCATGTATCCTACGCTGAATAATGGACAATACCTTATTGTTTCCAAAATCGGGCATGTCTTCCATAAGGATGTAAATTATGGGGATATTGTCATTATTGACAGCCGGGTAGATCGTCCAAGAACATGGGCGGATGATGTGGAAGAACCGCTGGATAACTATCTTTCCATTTTCAGCTCATCAGCTCAGCAGCACAACGTATGGGTTAAGCGTGTTATAGGTAAGGGTGGCGATGTTCTGGCCTTCCATGATGGACATGTATATCGCAATGGCAAAGCGCTGAATGAACCATATATCAACGAACCTATGGAATTCTCCATGGATGGTACTTTTACCGTACCGAAGGGATATGTATTTGTCATGGGGGATAACCGCAACCACAGCAGCGATAGTCGCTTCATCGGGCCGGTTCCGGTTTCCCACGTGCTGGGAACCGTAGCTTTCAAACTGTAAGAGTTGGAAACACTGGGAAAGAGTGCTAAAATATTACGTGACTGAATAATTTTGAGTCTATGAGGTGATTAATCATGGCTTTTTGTAATGAACATTTTCTTGAACTGCAGGGAGCATACCTTTTTGCAGAAGTGCGTAAGAGAGCGGAAGCCTATAAGAAGCAGCATCCGGACGCAGATATTATTTCTCTTGGCATTGGTGATGTGACTCAGTCATTAGCACCGGCTGTTGTAGAAGCCATGACTAAAGCAGTAGCTGAAATGGGAAGAATGGAAACTTTCCACGGATATGGCCCTGAACAGGGATATATGTTCCTGCGCAAGGCTATTGCGGAAGGTGATTTCAAGTCCCGCGGTGTAGACATTCATCCATCAGAAATTTTCGTATCAGATGGCGCAAAGTGTGATACAGGCAATATGCAGGAAATTTTCAGTGATACAGCCATTGTGGCAGTAACTGATCCGGTATATCCGGTATATGTGGATAGCAACGTGATGGCTGGACGCGGTGGCAAGTTTGTGAATGGCGGATATGAACGTATTGTTTATATGCCATGCTATGAAGAATGTGATTTTAAGGCATCCCTTCCAGTGCATGATCCGCAGATTATTTATCTCTGCTCTCCAAACAATCCGACAGGCACGGTTCTTAACCGGAAGGATCTGACACAGTGGGTGCGCTATGCAAAGCAGACCGGTTCAGTGATTTTCTTTGATGCAGCATATGAAGCATTCATTACAGAAGATGATGTTCCGCACAGTATTTATGAAATTGAAGGGGCTAAGGACGTAGCCATTGAATTCCGCTCCTATTCTAAGACTGCCGGATTTACCGGCGTTCGCTGTGGATACTGCGTTGTGCCACATGCACTGAAGCTGGAAACAAAGAGTGGAGAAATGGTAAGCGCCAATGAACTGTGGGATCGCCGTCAATGCACTAAGTTTAATGGCTGTTCCTATATTGTACAGCGTGGTGCAGAAGCAATTTACACTGAAGAGGGAAGAAAGCAGATTCAGGCTACCTTGGATATTTACAGAAATAATGCCCGTGTCATTCTGGAAGGCGTAAAGGAAGCGGGACTGCACGCTATTGGCGGAACCAACAGCCCATATATCTGGCTCAGCGTTCCGGAAGGCATGACCAGCTGGCAGTTCTTTGATTTCCTGCTGGATAAGGCGGGAATTATCTGTACACCAGGTTCTGGTTTTGGTTCGTGCGGGGAAGGATATGTCCGTCTGACTTCTTTCAATACTCCGGAACTGACCAGGACTGCTGTAGAAAGAATGAAGAAGGCATTGAAAGAAATTAAGTAAAGAGGAGTTTAAATGAGTACAAATTTACAGATTGGTATTGTAGGTCTCCCAAACGTGGGCAAAAGTACATTGTTTAATGCAATTACTAAGGCAGGGGCAGAAGCGGCTAATTTCCCGTTCTGCACTATTGAACCGAATGTTGGCGTGGTAGAAGTTCCAGATCATCGTATTTATGATCTGGCAGGCCTTTTCCATCCAAAGAAGGTTACACCGGCGTTTACACGTTTTGTAGATATTGCAGGTCTTGTAGCCGGGGCTTCCCGCGGGGAAGGTCTTGGCAACCAGTTCCTGAGCCATATCCGTGAAACCGATGCTATTGCCCATGTAGTACGTTGCTTTGAAAATGGAGATATTACTCATGTGGAAGGATCTGTCGATCCGGTTCGTGATATGGAAATTATAAACACCGAACTTTGCCTGGCTGATCTGGATTCTGTGGAAAAGAAGAAGAACAAGGTGGCTAAACTGGCTTCTTCCGGTATTAAGGAAGCAAAGCTTGTTCTTCCGGTATATGAAAAGGTATATGCAGCACTTTCTGATGGAAAGCCGGTAAGAAGTCTGGGGCTGTCTGATGATGAAAAGGAAGTGCTCCGCGAGCTGAATCTCCTGACGCTGAAGCCGGTTCTCTATGTGCTGAATACATCGGAAGATGACGTATCCGATCCGATGTCCAGCCCACTGGTGCAGAAGGCAGCGGCACAGGCAGAAAAGGAAGGCGCTAAGTGGGTACCGATTTCTGCGGAAATTGAACAGGAAGTATCCGAACTGGATCCGGAAGAAGCCAAGGTATTCCTGGCGGACCTGGGAGAAAAGGAACCAGGACTTAATCGACTGATTCGCGCGGCTTATTCTCTGCTGGGACTCATCAACTTCTTCACCGTAGGGGAAGATGAATGCCGTTCCTGGACCGTTCGCGAGGGAACAAAGGCTCCTAAAGCGGCTGGTAAGATTCATACGGATATTGAACGCGGATTTATCCGTGCGGAAATCGTATCCTATGATGACCTGATGGCCTGCGGTTCCTATGCGGCAGTTCGTGAAAAGGGACTTCTCCGTGTAGAAGGCAAGGACTATATCATTCAGGACGGAGATGTAGCATATTTCCGTTTCAATGTATAACTAACTGATAAGGCGAAAGGATGGGGTGCCCATCCTTTTTCTGTGGACAAAAAAGATGAGACTATATAAGGAAAAGATAGTAAAGGGAATTTTTGTCAGCCGGCCTAACCGTTTTGTAGCTAGGGTAGAGATTCAGGGAAAAACGGAACTCTGTCATATGCCCAATCCGGGACGCATGAGGGAACTCCTTTTTCCAGGTACTGCGCTGTATGTTGTAAAGAACCATGGAGCACAGAGTAAGACTGCGTACAAGGTGGTCGGCGCTGAGCGGGATGGGATTCCTGTCCTGTTGGACACCGTTCGAGCCAATGATGTGGCAGAATACCTGATTACCATGCATAGGATTCCCGGATGGGAGTCCTGCCGGGTTATCCGCAGAGAAGTCACTATGGGGGACAGCCGGTTTGACCTTCTGCTTATGGATGAAGCGACCGGAGAAGTATTTCCTGTGGAAGTAAAATCCTGTACACTGTTTGGAAGCCAGGGAGCTATGTTTCCTGATGCGGTTACAGCCCGTGGGAGAAAACATGTGGAACATTTAGGGAAAATAGCAGAACAGGGTGGACATGCCGGTATCCTTTTCCTGGTGCAGTGGCCCAGAGCTAAATGGTTTCTGCCGGATTTTCATACGGATCCTGAATTTGCGGAAACCTTTTCCCGGTATATGGATAAACTGGACTGGAAGGCGGCGGCCATTTCATGGAGTGAATCGTTTGATATGCCGGAGTCGGTAAAACTTCTTCCCTCATCCCGGGAAGTCATCCAGGAGGAAAACAGGGAATATGGGAATTTCCTTCTCGTACTTAATAATGAAAAGGAACTGGCCTGGCCAGGACAGGTTTCGCTGCCGGCAGGATATTACCTTTATGTTGGTCATTCCGAAGGGCGGTTGACCGCAGTGGAAAATTCCTTCCGGAGAAAACGCAGGACCTGGCGCAATCCGGTGGACAGATTGCGGGCTTCCTGTCAGCTGGAGACGGTAATTACGCTTCGGTCTTCAGTGAATAACTCAGAATCTATTCAGAAACATCTGATTCAGGCAGGAGGTCAGCCAGTGGTGCTTTCTGATGATTCAGGAAAGGCAGCCTGTCTGTATTACCATAACAATCCGATAAAGACCAGAGAATTCAGCCAGGTGGAACTGTTCTTTGCCATGGACAGGTTTAACGAATGTATGCATATGGCAGAAATAAAAAAATAAGCACAATAAAAAGCAGTAGGCCGGAGAAGAACTCTGCCCCTGGAGGGGAGAGTTCCCTGTGGCTTACTGCTTTTTTAACGGTGAAGGGGGTGCGGCAGGATTAATCTTTCAGAGAATGGTTCTTCCAGTAAAAATAAATAAAAAGCGCAGTGGCAATCATGAATCCGCCTAATGCAGTCACCTGTGCGCTCTTAAGGCCAAAAGTAAGGTGGACATAATCTCCACGGAAGTACTCAAGGAAAAAGCGAAGCAGGGAATACAGCATCACATAGAGGCAGATAACCGTGCCTCTGGGGCGCTTTTCACAAACATACCAGATGAGAAGAACAAAGATGAGGAGGTCACCCTGACATTCCCAGACCTCAGCCGGCCATAACGGCTGGGAACCATAAGCCTTATAGGCCAGTGTGGTATGCGGGTAAAGAAGGCCAAAATCTGATCCGGTAGGGTGCCCGAAGGCGTCACCGTTCATGAAATTGGCAATGCGTCCTACCGCCTGGCCCAGGATAATGGCCGGTGCCACCGTATCGGCAAAGGGGAGAACAGGAATCTTATATTTCTTAAGATAGAAATAAGCGGATATGCTGGCCAGGATGACGCCTCCCTGTATCGCCATACCGCCTTGCCAGACAAAAGGAATCTGCAGAAGATGATCGTGGTAATATCCCCAGTCAAAGAAGAAGACATCCCAGAGTCGACCTCCGATGATACCGAAAAAGGCAATAACCAATCCCAGATTGAACATATGCTCTTCCCAGTGATGGCCCTCTTTCTGCAGAAGGAAATAGGCCATGATACAGCCGGATAGAATGCCTAAGGTGAAGAAAATACCATAAAAGCGGATAGGCCAGCCGCCGATAAAGAACAGATACTGATGCATAAATACCTCACAATGCAGGAAAGAATATGGGAATTAATTTCACTGATATAATCAAATCACATAAAATCTGTCTCTTATACACATCTCCGAGCCCACGA
>ERZ1026901.977-NODE-977-length-18811-cov-8.207240_pt1 | contig 18811 bp, 16 predicted proteins | sample MGYA00380179_ERZ1026901 | MGnify/ENA primary metagenome ERZ1026901 (study PRJEB33269, sample SAMEA4719815) | human gut metagenome | biome: human-associated habitat; feature: organic feature; material: feces | place: Cameroon | collected 2013-10 ... | reverse complement strand
CAGGAGTAAATTCCACCGCATAAGCGGGCAGTGGAATTTACTTTTGAAAGTTTCATTAAATCACTAATTTCCCCCATCCTGTTTTTATTTCTCAAAAACTATGATACAATCATTAAAAATAGCCGACAAAATCCAAGGAGGAAATCAACGTGGAGAAAAAACGGATTCGGGACTTCGGAATTGTACCCGGAAGAGTGAAAACAGGAAAAAGAAATGCGATTACGGATGTACCTGGTGTACTGGTAGGACACTGTACTGTGAACACGGAAGAAAATCATACCGGTGTGACCGTGATCGTCCCTGGACCGGATAATGCATTTGCAAATCACTATACGGCGGCAGCCTATGTCCACAATGGCTTTGGGAAAAGTGCCGGTCTGGTACAGGTAGAAGAGCTTGGGACTCTTGAAACACCGATTGCCCTTACAAATACGTTAAATGTCGGAAAGGTTTGGGATGCACTTGCCGGTATCGTGATCGAACAGTGCCAGAACGATGGGCTGGAACCCATGAGCATCAATCCAGTCGTTGGCGAGTGTAATGACAGCCGGATCAACCAGATCCAGAAACGTGCAGTTGGTGAAAAAGAAGTGCGGCAGGCTTTTAAAGCTGCTGCCGAGGAGTTCGAAGAGGGGGATGTCGGTGCCGGTGCCGGTACCATCTGCTACGGCATGAAGGGTGGAATCGGATCTGCATCCCGCGTGATCTGTATTGGTGAAAAGGAATACACCATCGGCGTTCTGGTTCAGTCAAACTTTGGTGCAACCGAAGATTTTGTACTCAACGGAGAGGCTGTTGGTCCAAAAATTCTGGAATGGAAGCAGGAAAAGAATGATATGGCTGCATCCGAAGAAGATAAAGGTTCGATTATGAGCATTCTGGCTACTGATCTCCCATTGACAAGCCGTCAGCTCAAACGGATTCTGAAAAGAACAGGAGTTGGCATCGCACGAACCGGCGGTTATACGGGACATGGAAGCGGAGAAGTCATGATCGGCTTTACAACCGCAAACCGGATCCCATCCGGTCGCGAAGAGGAACTTCTCCAGATATCAGCAATTCCGGAGCATGTGATCAACCGGGCTTTTCTCGCTGCAGCGGAAGCTGAACAGGAAGCGATCTTAAATTCCATGACGGCTGCAAAACAGACACGTGGAAGAGAGGGAGAGCTGTATTACAGCCTTGCAGAATATCTTAACGCCAGGGAAGTCGAAACCTCAAAATAGACTTGAAGCACCATTTCCGGCATATCACCGGTTCTGGTGCTTCTTTCTTTTGACATGCTTCGCTTTTTCCTAAATTTATAACGATCAAATGCTATACCCGCAGCCTACTTTTCCATGTATTGCTTTATCTTCCCCACGATTCCCAGATCTGCCGCAAGCCAATCCACATGATACAGCTCATCCTTTGTCAGCCACTTCGCCGCCTCATGCTCCTTTAACACCAAATCTCCCGATTTGACCCTGCACACAAAACAGTCCATTGACAGGTGAAACTTCGGATAATCATACTCCACTTTATCCAAAAGCTCCACCACCTCAATTTCCGTATCTAATTCTTCCGCGATTTCTCTCACAATTGCCTGCTCTGGAGTTTCTTCATCTTCGATTTTGCCACCCGGAAATTCCCATCCGTCTTTGAATTCACCATAACCGCGCTGAGTGGCGAAAACTTTTCCTTTTTCAATGATGATTGCTGCTGCAACTCTGATTGTTTTCATTTTATGGTCATGTCCTTCCTGAAGGACTAAGTATGCAAAACCTGTATTTTCCGATGTTTTGCCGTTTTTCTTTTATTTTCGTACAGAATCGATGCCTTCAGGTGGACTTGTGCCGTCCACTCCAGAACGCAAAAAAGCCGAAGTCATTACACAGTTATTGCTGTATAACAACTCCGGCAGTTGGTACCTCGTAAACGGGTCCGGTCGTTCGGTAGCTTGCTACCCTTTGATCGTATATTCTATTGTTTTTCCAGCCTGTTCAAACGCTTCTTTCAACGTAATCTGGTGGCTAACCTTCTCGTTCTTGGTTTCGATAACAGGCTCACCGTCTTCACCAATGATCAGATCAAACATTCTTTGCGGCTTCTTCTGGTTCACCGTCTTCAAATCATGGACAGGAAATCCTTGCGTCACTTCTGATCATCTGCCTTTCCCAAATATCCTGTAATAAACTTACGCATGTCTGCAGAAACCGGGACATCCATGAAGTGTTCTTTCGCCTCTCGGTATAACGCCTCGGCATGATGATCCAGAGCACCGAATGGTTCATCATAAGAATAGAACACCTTCTCTCTTGCATAAGTCTCAGAATCCGTAGTCGCCCACACAAACATAAAATCATAGTGTACCTCGGACTTCTTATCCATTCTGAAAGGAATAATGATAAGCTTCTTAAATTCATCGACACTATATGTTCCGATGACATCATCCGCAAGCAAAAATTTTACTTCCGGATTCCTACCCAGCGCAGAATATCTTACAGAGCCATCTTCCTCTCTTGCAAAGAGTCCAAGCTGATCAAATGTTTCATCGGTTTCACCGTGTACGCCGCCCCAGTTATCCCATTCAATATCAACACACTCTGTTTGACGGTGAAGCTTGTCCATGAAATCTACCAACATCCCGATATTACCGGATAACTCCGATATATCGTCGCTAATCAGCTTATCAACGCTGATTTCAAACAACTCCGCTATTTTCCATACGACGTCAATGCTCAGTTTTTTTGCCGAATTTTCCTTTGCCGTCCTGGATATATAGCCGGCACTGATACCCAGGATTTTTTCAAGGTCTCCCATTTTCAAATTGTATTTCTTCAGCAGAAACGCAAGATTTTTCATGAGAATACCGTTGTCAAAATCAGCGCGGTTATCAATAAACTCCTGAATATAATCCTCCTGCTCCTGCATTAAAGTCTCCCATCCGCTGGAATCCTCATCATGCATCAGTCCACTCCAACCTTCCTGTATCAGATCACGGACTTCATACGCCTTCAGAAGTTCTTCAAAAGTCGTTGGTTCGACAAGCCAATGCCTCTCTCCATATAATTCAAAGCTACCTTCAATGTATTCATCATACTGACGGGACATGAAATCGCCTCCTTTGGTTCAAATATTTCTGTTGATAGAATAACATTTGAACCGCAAAATGTCAATAGTTCAAATTTGCTTTCTGAATTTGTACCGCAAAATAAACCTGCCGTACAATCTGTACTGGCAAGCCTACCATTTATCAGAGTGGACTCATCGCGTCCACTCACCAAAATTAAATTTGAACATTATGCCCGCTGAAAAACGCCTCTATCTTCTCCATCGACAGCTTTGACAGATGCTGCAGGGCGAAATTATACCAGATGTGATCGTTCTTGGCGAAATTCAGAGATACCGGCGACAACTCTATCAATCGGAAACTGATTTCCGGAGGCAGATGCATCCCAAGAAATATCAGCACTTCTTTATAATTGTTTGATATAAACTGGGGCTTATAAGCAAGGTTTGACTGTTCATTCTGATTAATAAATGCCGTTCTGAGTCCCTGGCCCAGCTCCACGATTTTATCCTGTCTCATCTGCTATCTCCTACAACTGATCATACTTCGCCGACTTCCCCTTCGCCTTCTCCACCGGATACTTCCTCTCGTTCATTCTCAGCTTCATATTCACGATTTCATCCGCGTCAAGTCCCAGCTTGTCCAAAAGGTTCTGGGAATATACGATCACATCCGCCAGCTCCTCTTTTACATGCTGCAGGTCGTACTTCTCATCGTTCCACTGGAAGCACTCCAGGAGTTCTGCCGCCTCGATGACAATGGATTTCACAAGATTCGCGGCAGAATGGAACTGGTCCCATTTTTACTTCCATTCCTTCCACACCTCCGGCTGATACCCAAGCGTGGATTGTCTTCCGTTTCTTACAACCGGCGTCCTGATCACGGACGGATTTTCCAGAATCTTCTCCAACTTATCCTCATCCGCGATATACTTGATCAGCGCAAGCGTATCCTTATCTTTTCCATCCCAATTGACCATATTTTCGATTCCGCCGTTGACCTCTGCAACCGAACGAAACTCGCCTTTGCTCATTCCCTTCTCTTTCATGTCAATAAACTGATATTTGATACCGCGCTCTTTAAAGAACCGCTCTGCCTTCTTCGTATCATTGCACTTTTTCGTGCCAAAAATCTGTATATTCAAAACATTATTACTCCTTCTCTGTCCCGTAAATATGCCCTGGCTGGTAACTGTTCAGTATCCTCACAGTTACGCGCAAAAATCCATTCCAAATCGGCTGTGCCGATAGGATTTTTGCCTTCTATTCTAAGTTTTCTTACGGTCAGCGCAGTAAATGCGCAGACCTACTGAACAGTTACTCCGGTTGTTACTCTTCCATCATCTCAAACAAACTCATCTGCTCCATCTTAAACTCCGACAATACCATCCGTTTCGTCTCCTCACCCTTCATATGGGTCACATCCACTCTCTGTACCCCATTCCGGATACTGGATTCGACAAGCTTTAATACATAGATATTATCAAACCGGTTGTAAATGGAATCGCCGCCTAATCCGGAAAGACAGATCAACTGCGTGTTTGTCTTTTTTGCCATCTCGATCAGGGGTTTTAAGAGATGCTCCGCATTTGTCTGGGCAAACGGGTTGTCCATGATCAGGACCTTTCCTTCCTCTCCGGAGGTAAAGAGATCCGTCTCATCGCGCCGCATATAGCTTAAAAGGCAGGTCAGGATCACGAAGGCGGACAGGAAACCTTCACCGCCGGAGTTGGCGGATACCTCGGACCAGGAGATCGGCACTTCGCGCTCCGCCTCGATCTTGTACAGCCGGATCTTCACGTTCTGGATCCCTGCAACATCATCGTACAGTTTTCTGGTGGTGATCACTCTTCCAAGAAACTCTGTCAGGTTTCCATTTTTTTCGATCGTCTCGATTCCAAGCTTCACGATATTTTCAAAATAGTCATGCAGCTTCAGCCGGAAATGCTCTTTCTCCGTCTCCCAGTCAGGCACCTGGATCCGCAACATCTTCAGACTTCTTCCCCTCACAGAGATCGTAGAGTTCTTATCGATCATGCCAATATTCGCATTGATCTGCTCGACATATTCCAGAAACATCATTTCCAGATTTTTCTGTTCATCATCGATATGGGCGAGATCGATCTTCAGTTTTTCCAGCTGATTTTCGTACGCCTGCCGGTTCATTTCAAACTGCCTGAACAGATTCCGCGGGCTGGCTGTCTGGGAGAGCAGGCTTTCGAAAGTCTTCTTAAAGTAATCATCCGCATACGTTTTTCCGGACGCGATCACGCGGATCAGCTCAGACACATCACCCCTGCACCGATCCAGTGCCTTGGAACTCTCCGTGATCTTCCTGCGGATCTCCTTCTGGTACCCTTTTATGACATCCATTTCCTCATTCCGTACATCCGGGATCCGCTCCTGAATGGCAAAAAGAATTTTATTCTCTCCGGTTTCCGAATACGCGTCAGCCCCACTCTCTGGAATCAGACCACCTGACGCGATCGAACGCCCCACAGACATCCGTTCATCTGCAGAACTCAGACCATCTCCAGAAATCAACTCTGCAGGAATCGGCTCATCCACATATTCCTCCACGCCTGCCGCCTGCGAAGCTATCTGTATATTTCTCTCCCGAAGCTGACTCAATTTCTTCTGATGTGCCGTAAGCTCATATTCCTTGAGATTCAGACGTTTTTCGAATTCCGTATCTGTGATCGTCTTTCTCTCTGCCGGCTGCTCATATCCGGTTTCCTTTTTCAGATTTCTCATATAGAGCGTGATCGTTGTTGTCAGCGCGCCTTCTTTTCTTCCAAGAGCCGTATTTTCTTCATTCGCTTTGTTGAGTTCCCTCTCCGTCTGCTTTTTCTGCCGCTTCCATGCGTCATACTGTTCTTCCGTGCACACGAGACTCTGGTATTCTTTCTCCGGGATCTGACTGTCCTCATTTTTCTTTTTGAGCTCCGTCCTCTTCCCGCTGATCCTTTCAATCCAGCCTGTCTGTGCCCTGCGAAGTTCCGCCTCGCTGTCCGATATCACCTTTGTCAGCGCATAGTATCTCGCTTCCAGCTCTTCCGAAGTCATCTGCGCCAAAGAATACGGATCCCTGTTCTCCGCTGTTCTCGCGATCTCTTCAAATTCCGCCTGTTTCTTCTCCTCGCGGTCGATCTTCTCCGCAAATTCTTTCACCAGTGCCCTAAGTCCCATCTCCTGTTCCCGGAGTTCACCAAGACGCACGGAAAGCGCTGTCTGCTTCTCCGTAAGTTCACGATTCTCCTTTTTCAGGCGTTCCAGACTTGTCCGGTCCGTCTCATACTGATCATATTTTTTGAGGAGGATCTCAAACTGTACGTCCATTCTCTTTAAGACGTCGATCTGCTCCTTTACCGTATCCGCAAGCGTTTCGATCTCTTTTTTCTCCTCTTCCAGCCTGCTCTGCTCCCGGTAAATCACTTCCAGACGTCCTTTTAAGGCTGTCCTCTCATCCTTCAGACAATTGCTCTCTTTTTCTGTCTGCTGACAGAGAATTATACTGAACGTCTGATTTTCAACCACACTCCGGTAGTTTCTGTAGGTCTCAAGATCAGCGTCCTTGTCCTCCACCGCCTTTTTCAGATCTTCGATCTCCCGGCGGATCTTCCCCAGGATCTTTTCCAGCTCCTCCCGGTCAAGAAGATGTGTATTGAACATGACATAAAAATGTACATTCCCATAAGCCGCAAATCTGGAATCCACATGTTCCTGCTCCTGTTCCAGCTCTTCCTTCACGATGATCGGGATCGGGAAGCTTGTATATAATTCCTCCCCGTTCTTTTGAAACTGCTCAAGGACCGACCGTTCCATCAAGATCGAATAGGGAATAAACGGATTCTTCTTCACAAGTTCGGCATTTTCCGCGGCTGTTCTGCCATTTTTCGAGAGCCATTCCATTCCGTATACAAGGTCGATCCCGTTCTGCTCCATATAAGTCCTGATGTTTTCCGGAAGCTCCGTGGTCTTTCCCTCTTTTAACTGTCTGAAATGCTTTTCCTGATCTCCTTTTTTCTGGATCAATCTGCTTCTTGCGACATCTAATTCCCTGATCTTTCCGTCAAGCTGATCCAGGATCAGATCTCTTCTGTCAAGATGTTCTTCGTCCACATTGACATATTTCATGATCCTCAAACGTTCGTTTTTTTGTCTCTCCAGATCTGCAAGTTTCTCAGAAACATAATCTAACTTATGGGCAATGTCATTTAACGTCACAGTTCCGTCCGAAGCTTCCTGCGAAAGATTTTTCCGGGTTTGTTCCTGTTCCATGAGTTTCCGGGCATATTTCACCGACTTATTTTTCTTCTCCTGCAGTCCCGCATCGATCTCCTTCCGGAAAATCTCCAGCGCTCCATCTTCATAAAGCCCAAGGAGGTTTCTCCTGAGTTCGGCGTTAAACTCCCGGTTAAAGGAGTCTTCCACCTCATCATAGCTCCTGACTCTGCTCTCTTTCGCTCCGATATCTCCGCTTAATTTCCGGATCTCCCGCTCCTTCTCGTCCCGCTCCCGTTCCGCATTTTCCCGGGCTCTTTCCGTTTCCGCAAGCGTTTTCTCCTCCGACTGTCTCTGACCCTTCAGATTTTTAACATTTTCCGAGTACAGCGCATATAACCGGCATCCGATCTTCTCGATCTCATCCTTCGATTCTTCCGTTTTCTGTAAAAGTACCTGAAGTTTCGCGTCCACCTCCGCCTTCTGGCGTTCAAAATCCTTTAATTCCAGATAGATCTTATGAAGATCATATGTATCGATCTTTCGTAAGAGATGATTCTTCAGAGAAGTGAGTCTTGTGATCTCGATCTCCTGCTGCGCTCTCTGTGAAAGGATCTCCGTTTTCTGGTCCTCACTGAGATAGATCTGGTAGGAGAGCTGTTCATAAACGATCTGTCTCTGCTCTCTCCCGATCTGTTCGAACTTCTCCTGACCGGCAGCAATCTCTGTCTGCAGCCGATCCAGCTCTTTCCGGAGCGACTTCGCATAGAGAATCATCTCTGTTCTCAGGTTCACAGCGTCCCGGTCTTTCTGTGCATAATCATCAATCATATCTTTCAGCGGTTTTGTGTCCTCAAAATACTGCTCAATGATCCCCTTGCGGAGGATCTTCGACTGATTGCTCCGGTACTGTTCAATAAACTGGAATGCCAGCTTCCTGAACTCGTCGATCTTATTCTTTTCCTGATTTAATTTATCCTCGATGGGACGCAGAAACCAGTTTTCCACCAGATCCTTTTCATCCTTTGCGTTCTGGAACAGCTCCGAAAGCCCGGACTCCTTCTGGTTTACCTTCCGGATAATGCTCTCCCATTCCTTATTGTTGATCTGATACTGGCGGAGTGTGGAAAAATACTGGCGTCTCCCGTACTGGCTCGCCATATCATACAGGCGGAAATTCCCCGGCTCACTCCTGCTGATCTCTTCCAGAAGATTTTTGCATTCTCCGAAGCCCTTCAGGATCTTTTTATTTCCGTCCTGTCGAATGATTGGAAGATTGTCAAGGTCATATTTACAGCCATTCGAATAGCTCCCGGTAAATGTGTACATTTCCAGCTCTTCCGTGTCGTTATCTTCCTTCTGGTTTTTCCGCACCATCATCCCCGCCAGAAAACGGTCGATTCCATTGTCAAGGATCCATTCCGTCATGAGGAACGTCGGACGGTTCGTCGTAAAATAACTCTTAAACGGCCGATCTCCGAAATCCCGGTATGTCCGGTTCACAAAAAGACTCACGATCATCTGCACCAGCACACTTTTTCCGCCGCCGTTGCGCAGGGAGATCAGCGTATTCTGACCACCGAGATCAAAGGTTTCGTCGTCGATCTTTATGGTATTATTATTGTAATTCAGGTTTAAAATCCGGATCCGCGATATCTTACTCATGTGTCTCCCCCAATGTTTCCATGATCCTTGCGTAATTTTCCTTGTTCAGGATCTTGTATTCCATAATATTGTCGAGTTTTGCTGTGGTCTTGATCATCTCATCTTCCGGGATAAAGATGATCAGCCCCTGCCGGTCCAGAAAACTGCATATAATGCTTACATATCCTTCCTTCGTATACTTTGACCGGCTGCCTGCCTCCACACTCTTTAACGATTCATAAGCTTCACTCATGCTCTTATAATCCAGAACCGTTTCGTACATCTCGGTGTAAAGATTCGTTCCATCCTGCTCTCTCTCCTGTTCAAGCGCAAGTCCCGCCTTCAACCGCTCCGACACGATATTCTGCAGCTCTCCGAGTTTCAGGAATTCTCTGGATTTGCTGGTGCTTCCCTGACCGTCATAGAATTCTGCAAGCAGCGTCAGGATCACAAACTGAGCCAGATAGTAGTCCCGGTCCGTGGCATTGGGCTTACACAATTCTTTTTTCAGATCTGCCTTCGTAAATCCAAGATATTTATTGTCGATATCCGGCATCAGATAGATCGTGGTTCCGTATCTCTCGATCTTACAATCCGCAATCTCCGCCTGATTTTTCACTAAATTCATGACCTCCTCGTGCTCCACATAGGCGCGGTACAGATCATTGACTCCCGCGTCCAGATCGCTTAACGCACCATGGCACAAAAGGTAGTAAAATATTTTCTGGCTGTATGTGATCATCTCTGCTTCGTATGCCATCTCTTATCTCTCCTCATAGCAAAATCCCACGTTGGAACATTTGAAATTTCTCCGGTTCCCGGCTTCGTCCATCACGTTTTTAAAATGTACATGTTTCCCGTCTTCCATTGGGAATATATGGATCTTCCCGATTTTCCGGTATCTCCGGTCTTCCAGAATAGCCAGAAGCATCTCATTCAGTACAAAGCCCTCTGAGGCATCCATGAGATAGTCTGTCTGTTCTTTCTGAATCGTCCCGATATCGATCGTTCCGGCTGTCAGGAACTCGATGATGACTTCCCTGAATATTTCCGCAGTTGGAAGCAGCCGTTCCCGTTCTTCCTCTTTACAGCTGATATTTAATGTTTCCAGTGTCATTTCCTTATGGATTACCAGCTGTTCCAGAATGACATTGACGCAGCCCTCATATTTTTTCGTCCGTTCCTGCCTGCGCTGCTCCTTTTCCCGGTTGTATTCTTCCTCATCAAAATCCAGTTCCATGGGCTCATCTTCCACATCTGATTTCTTTAGCTTTTTCTGATATTCCATCATTTTTTCCGGGTTGAAGATCTTATTGATCCGGCTGCTTAACAGAGGCGCAAATATTTTATCCGCGTTTTTTAGAAGTGACGCATCCTTCAAAATCTTGTCATAGACATCACTCCGGAACGGAAACCGCTGCACCAATGTCATATTGGAATAATTTTCCAGCTCCTCATCGTACAGTTTCTTCAGGTCAAAGTGCTGTCCCAGGATCCGCTGATGCTCGTCCAGCGTCTGCGTCAGATACCGTCCGATCGTCCTGAGATTTCCCAGATTCGCTTTTTCTTTTTCCGTGAACTCTTCCGCATTCATCTGCTTTTCTTCGAATTCTTCAATTTTTTCTTCAATAAAATCGCGGTGGAGCCGGAACTTTTCCCTGGTCTCCACCACGGTGCTGATATTGTCCTCCACTAATTTTCCATACTCTTCCACGGAATAGGATAAAGCGTTTCTCCGGACGGCTAACATTGCCTCCTCTATCTTCTGGCTCTGTTTGCGCAGCTGACCGAAAATATTTTTGATGTCATCGACAGCCCGGTTATAATCTGCCTTTTCCAAATGCATTTTAAAAAGCATTTCGTGAACAGAAAGCTTCATATTATTTTCCATTTCCATTGTTGCCAGCAGCATGTTATATCCCTCGTCCGTCAGATAATAGGAGGTTCTCCTGACTCCATTCTCCAGATACACGACCTTATTATCAATATAGCGGATATTGATGTCCTGATAGGTCCGTTTTTCATAATCAAAGGTCTTAAAATACATGGAAGAACCGCTGTTCCCAAGGATATCTTCCACCATAAACCTTGCAAATTCCTGACTTTTCTCAAAGTTTAACTTCCGCCCATAATATCCGTAGCTGATGTCCTCCACAAATGACGCGATCTCGTCCATCGTGCAGTTTTCTTCCCTCAGGGAATACTCCATAATGAAAAGAAGCAGTGTGAACAACATGTTCATCTGCTCGTCCCGCGTCTCAATCCCGTATTCTTTCCATAGCTTTTTATCAAAGCTGTTGCTGCAAAGCACCGAATACCGGCCGACGCACTTCATTCTCTGATCAAAATTCTTCAAAAAATCTTTATCGATCATCATTTATCACCAATCATGTTCATTTAAAATTTCCTGTGGAATGTATTTTCCCATATCAAGCAACTCCCGGATCTGATGCCTCCGCTCCGCATCAAATGCCGACAAAAAGCCGGTTCCGATGTTGGCGTTCTGTTTTTCCTTCATATCCGGCAATCTGGAAAACCCAAGCTGCCATGCCTTATCTAACATCTTTTCATACGCCTCTTTAAAAATATGGATCCCGCTCTCCCGGTACTGCTTCTGTCCGATCAAATGTTCAAAGATCAGAATCCCCTCAAAATCAAGATCTCCGAAATAAAACAATGCATTCTTTCCCAGGAAGTATCGTTCCGCACCATTGACATAATCCTCAAAGGTCTTCCAGATTCCTTTTCCGGCTCCGTAGATCACCGTACCGAACTTCCTTCCCATGATCCTGTCATTTCCGGCATTCATATATCTCCGGATGTCAAAAAAAGTATCCTTATTCTCTATGATCAAAATATTCTGCGGTGTCCGCTTGGAACAGGAATAATAAGAAAGCGGCTCTGATGTTTCATAAAATGCCAGCGTTTCCGGAGCAATCGCAACTCTCTTACAAAACTCAAGACCTCCCTCTCTCTGGAAATACTTCTCCCTGTGGAAGATCTCAAAGCTGCGCTCATTCATTGTTTCCTTAACCCGCAAAAGCTCCGGGTGATCCTTTAGATAGTCACTTAAAAGCTGCAGCTTCTCCCTGTCTCTCTCGTAACACTCCGGATGCTCCCGGTAATAGGACGTATTGATCCGGGGATGATACCGATATTTCAGCTCCTCATAAAGCTCCGAGTAATCCGTCTCTTTTTCATATTTCCAAAAGCATAGCGGCAGCGCCGGCTTCCTCCCGTTATTCTTTGCACTTTTCATCGGAACAAGTTCTCCGTTCTCGATCCGCCGCATGACACCTTCATAAAACTTTGAATAATCTGCCTCCGAAAACTCTGCTGACAGCTCCTGTAAGTAGACCTTGTGCTTCTTCATCTCCCTGACTCCGCTCCTTTTTCCGCGCTCGCTTTATATGTATCTTAGCATCAGGAGGCGGAAATGCCAAGGTGATTTCGCGATTCTCTCTGGTTCAGGAAGAATATTTCCTGTTACATAAAAAAAGAACCAGAAAGAGTCATTCTCCCTCTGGTTCTTATCTTCATTCATGTTATGTTCCGGAATCAGAAATTTAATCTTCCAGTCTCGGTCCAACCTCTTTCGGGATCGGGCAATCGTACTCGCCGTTTGTCTCCACCATCCACTCGTCATGAGCTTTTTTCAGGATCTCCTGGCTTTCCATGGTTTTTAATGCTGCTAACGCCATCGCCTCGCCGGCATTTAACATCGCCTTATGAGCGATCTCGGTATTTCCGTGAGCTGTCATCTGCCATGTATGTGCTGCAGTCCCAAGAGTTGCAGTCGCAGTCGTACACATCGCAGTCGGGATCACATAGCTTGCATCACCGACGTCTGTAGATCCGGCCTGGACCTTACCGTTCCAGACAAGCGGTGCGATTCCTGTATGAAGCGGATGCGCCTCGATCTCCTCGATATGATTTGCGTCAAACATTCTGCGCATATTGGCACGTTTTGCTTCCATCTCATCCGGAGTTGCTGTTTCATGGTAAAATTTAGAAGCAAGTGCAAAATCTGCCTCATCATAATCCGGGGCACCGATCTCCTCCATGGACTCATGAAGAACCTCAGAAAGTACATGGTTTGGGATGTAATCGGAAAGACCTGCATAAAGCTCATAGGTCATCTCCGTTCCAGTCATCTTTGCAGCTCCCTCTGCCACATCGATCACACGCTGGTAGATCTCCTTTACCTGCCAGGACTTTGGTGCTCGGATAAAGTAATGGACTCTGCTGTGTCCCTGTACCACGTTCGGAGCAATGCCGCCGACATCACGATATGCGTAATGAACTCTTGCATCAGAAATAATATGCTCACGCAGGTAATTGACACCGACACTCATAAGCTCTGCCGCATCCAGCGCGGAACGTCCAAGCTCCGGTGCTGCTGCTGCATGGGAGGTTACGCCCTTAAAGTCGAAGAACACGCTGACATTTGCAAGTGTGGATTCGGACCAGATCGCATTCTTATCGCCCGGATGCCAGGTAAATGCAGCATCTACTCCATCGAACACGCCCTCACGAGCCATGATCGCCTTGCCGTCTCCCTTTTCTTCACTCGGACAACCAAATAAGATTACGGTTCCTGCGCCCGGATGTTCCTCAATATACGCTTTTACCGCAAATGCTGCCGCCATGGCACCGGCACCGAGAAGGTTATGACCACAGCCATGTCCATCCGGATTTTCCCCTGCCGCTGCCTTTCTCATCGTGCAGCCGCCCTCCTGGGAAAGCTCCGGAAGCGCATCATACTCAGCTAAGAAGCCGATGACCGGCTTTCCGCTTCCGTATGTGGCTTTGAATGCTGTCGGCATCCCACCGACTCCCATCTCTACCTGGAAGCCCTCGTTCTGCAGGACCTCCTCATAAAGCTTTGCGGTCTTGAATTCATGGAATCCAACCTCCGCAAAATCAAAAATTTTATCGCTGACATCAACGATCAGATCTCTTTTCTCTCCGATCGCTTTTAAAACAAATTCTTTTTTATCCATAAGATCCCTCGACATTTCCTTTCGTTATATTACGCGTTGATCTTTCCCTTTTTGTAAAGTGCAAGGGAATAGAGCACAGACAGGATGATTACGCCGACCATGATGTAGCTCTGGTTGGAGGAGAATGTCTTACGTCCTACAACCAGGATCGCAAGAATCGGAAGCAGGATCGGAACGATGGACTGCTTCGGTGCTTTTAAAATGAACGGGAATAACAGAGCACCAATCAGAGCCGGAACCATGTTCTGGAATGCAGGCTGTAAGAATGCGTTGTTATAGATCGGCGCAAAAAGCGGAGCTAAGAACAGCATTCCAAGGAATACGATCGCGATCGTAACAAATGTAGAAGCCGCAACTGCGATCATGGAAACAACATCTCCCTGATCACTTCCTGCCGTATATCCTGCAACCTCCATCGCATTGACAGCTGCCGGAACCTTCATGTTGCTGACATTTCCGGTTACACAAGCCATGTAAAGGGCACCGCTTCCGATGATCGGCATGAAGGACAGGTTCTCACAAATACCACTGATGCTGAAGGTCAGAAGAAGCGGAATTGCATTTTTCAGAATTTCCGGAATATTCATGGAAATTCCATTTGCTGCAGCAAGTCCGAACGGAACTGCCATAAAGCTGATCAGGGCACAGACTACGGTAATTCTTCCGAGACTGTGGATCTTATTATAAAAGCTTTTCTCTTTCATATCGTTTTTCCTCCTAGATGAGTACATTCGCTACACAGGCACCAAGCATTCCTACGATCATGCTGAGCGGGAACGCAAATTCTCTTAACTTCTTATGGTTAGCCGCAAACTTATTTACAAGAATGGATGTCACACCCGCAACCAGGATTGCTGCGATTGCCGGAATGCTTGCGGTATTTGTGAAGTGCGGTGCTGCCATGGTTCCATAAAGACCAAGGAACATAGCGGTTGTGAGGATCGGAACAATCTTTGCATTGTTGTTTTTAATGGATTCGATCTTCTTATCGTATGCCTTCAGGAAGAACACATTGAAGATGTTTCCACCAAGAATTCCGATCGTAACAACAAACAGGATAAATACGAAAATGTCTGCCGGAATATCCGGAACTGTGATTGATTCCAGACCAAGCGCCTCGGCTGCCATGTTTGCAACCATTGTCTCATATGCCGCAGAACCAACAACACTCAGACGGAGCCATGGGAAGTAACGTCCCAGAGCCGGAACTAAAAGCAGATAACTTACGATGATCGGGAGCGACGGAATGATGGAGAAGATCGCGCTGCTTCGTGCTGCTTCTTTCATCTCCTGATCTGTCATGTTCAGTTCTTTTCCTCGCTTAAATGCTGCGATCATGAAGATGATCGGCTGGAAAAGAACGATCAGGATCGTAATTCCGCAAAGAACCGCCATCGTCGTACTGTTTGCTAACTGCAGATGCGTACTCATAATGAATCCTCCTTATATATAGCCCGGAATGTCTTTTACCGGCTCGCCAACCAGTATACCATACCTGTTTAGTTTGACATCTCCGGTGTTTTGTTATAGACTAAATTATACTATTATCGCAGATTTTTACAAATTCCCAGTTTTCATCACGTTATAACAAATCAATTATGGGCGGATGAAAATCCATCTTTATGTATATCTTTTTCGTTATACACGCATAACTATTTCCGGTGTATACAGATTTTCAGAAAGGAGTTTTCTGCTTTTATGAATCTTCAAAATATGGAATACATCATAGAGATCTCCAACTGTGGCTCCATATCGGCCGCTGCCAAACGTCTCTTTGTGACCCAGCCATACCTCAGCAAGGTCCTTCGGGAAGTGGAGAAGGAATACGGTCTTACAATCTTTACCCGTGGAAAAAACGGGATCGTTCCAACAGAATCCGGACGTCTGTTTCTCGATATGAGCCGAGACCTGATCGAGCATGCAAATCATTTCAAGCTGACCTTTAAGGAGCACTCGGACTCCTATCGTCTCCGTATCTCCTCCTCAAGCTGTTCCCATGCAAACGATGCTTTTATCCGTATGGTGACCTCATTATCCGAAACACCGTTCCGCTTTTTCTATCGGGAGATGACCAGTATGGAGGTCATTGAGGATATCTATACCAACCGCGCCGATATCGGCTTTATCATGTATCCGGCCCATAAAGCAAGCGAGATCCTGGAGCGCTTAACACTGCGCCATCTGGAATTTCATCCTCTTTTCAGTTCTCCCACCCAATTTTTCTGCCGTGTCGGTCACCCGATCCTGAAGGAACTGGATCATCTCACTCCGGAAAAGCTTTACAGTTATAACTTTGTCCTTTATCCGAGCGAGAATACCCGCAATCGCGCCGTGGAAAGCCTCTATAATGATGAAACGCTGCAGCTCATCAACTGGAATCGGATCTCTCAGGTCATCTATGTCAACAGTCGCGCTTCTCTCCACAATATGATCCAGAGGACAGACTATATCGGCATCGGTATGACTCCGGTCCTGGAGCAGGAAAAAAACTACAACATTGTCAGCTTCCCCCTTCCAGATTGGTTGAAACCGGAAGCCGACCGGTACGGTGATTTTATCAGTGCCTATATTTTCCAGAAGGGCTCCCAGCTTCCAAAGGCAGCAAAGGCCTACATCACATTTCTGGAACAGTATTACGGACCGAACTCCGGATATATGAAGCAAATTTCAGAAGAAACAATCTAAAAAAAGATCCCGGCAGAGACCGCAGCGTTACCTGCAGTCCCTCCGGGATCTTTCTCTCACATCAGTTCGACTTGAATTTTAATATCTACATCATCTTATCCACCATGCCCATCAGCTCATCACCGACGGCTTTGGACTTCGCCTCAGCATCATCAAGGGAGGTTCCCTTAACGCCATAGTAGAATTTGATCTTCGGCTCGGTTCCGGACGGGCGGATGCAGAGCCATGCGCCGTCGTTCATATCATAATAGAGAACGTTGGACTCCGGAAGGCCTGTCTCCTTTACTTCTCCGGTCGCGATATCTGTGATCGTGTTCTTCTTATAGTCACGGACAGAAGTTACCTCGTAACCGCCAAGTGCCTTCGGCGGGTTCTTGCGGAAGTTCTCCATAATTTCCTGGATCTTTGCGAGTCCCTCAATGCCCTTTAAGCCGATGGATTTTACGGTATCCTTATAGTAACCATACTTCTCGTACATTGCGACCATCGCATCCCATAAGGTCATGCCCTTTTCCTTGTAGTAAGCGGCAGCCTCACAGAGAGCGGCAGTTGCGGAGATCGCGTCCTTATCACGGGCATATGTGCCGATCAGGCAGCCGTAGCTCTCCTCCATACCGAACATGTAGGTTCCTTTGCCGGTTGTCTCTTCTTTTAAGATCTGCTGACCGATATACTTGAAGCCGGTCAGAACCTCGACAAGCTTGCAGCCATAGTGTTTCGCAACGGCGTCAACCAGATTTGTGGTAACGATGGACTTTACGACCTCGCCGTCAGATGGGATCTTTCCTGCTGCCTGTTTCTGGCTTAACACATAGTCACATAACAAGGAGCCGGACATGTTTCCGGTAAGCGGGATATATTCACCGGACTTTGTATCTTTTACATAAACACCGAGACGGTCTGCATCCGGGTCCGTTGCAAGAACAAGGTCCGCGTTCTTCTCTTTTGCAAGCTTCAATCCGAGTTCAAATGCCTCGGCAGCTTCCGGGTTCGGATAGCTGACAGTCGGGAAATCTCCGTTCGGGAGTTCCTGCTCCGGCACAACATAGACATTCTCGAAGCCGATCTCCTTCATCACGCGGCGGGCCGGGATATTTCCGGTTCCATGAAGCGGAGTATAGACGATCGTGATGTCTTTCTGCATGCGGTTGATCGCTTCCTGATTAACAACCTGGGCTTTTACCTGGGCGATATATCTGTCATCGATCTCTTTTCCGATAACCTGGAATTTTCCGCTCTTTAATGCCTCTTCCTCCGTCGTTGTCTTAACGGTAGAAAGATCTTCGATCGCGAGAACTTCGGCTGTCACACCTTTGTCGTGCGGCGGTGTGAACTGTGCGCCGTCCTCCCAGTATACTTTATATCCGTTATATTCCGGCGGGTTATGGCTTGCGGTGATGTTGATACCGGCGATACAGCCTAACTCGCGGACTGCGAAGGACAGCTCCGGTGTCGGGCGCAGGGATTCGAATTTATACGCCTTGATGCCGTTTGCGGCGAGTGTCATTGCAGCCTCCATGGCAAATTCCGGAGACATATGACGGGAGTCAAACGCGATCGCAACGCCCTTGTCTGCTCCGCCCTGTTTGATAATATAGTTGGCAAGTCCCTGGGTCGCACGGCGCACCGTATAGATATTCATACGATTGATCCCTGCTCCGATGATTCCGCGAAGTCCTGCGGTACCAAACTCCAGGTCCATATAGAAACGTTCTTTGATCTCATTTTCATCGTTCGCAATTGCGCGAAGCTCTTCTTTCGTCTTTTCGTCAAAGTACGGATTGGCAAGCCATTCCTGGTAGATCTTCATGTAATCCTTCATGTTTTGACTCCCCTCATGCATTATTTTCTTTTGGCAGAAACGGTAATTTCTGCCGCCTGCAATATAAATTTATTATATTACATCTTGGACGAAAAATAAAGTTGTTTCCGATCCGAAATGTGAAGGATCGGATCATGCATTCAGAATAAAATATATTTTTTTCTGATGTGATCCATATCCATTCAATATCATAACTCTCAATAATCTACTTGTTTCATACCGAAAAAACTCCTATAATGAACATATATGGTATCGTTCATGTTTTACCGAAAATATTATATAGTGAGGGATTACATATGGAAAATTTTAAAAGTAAATTTGTGACTGCAGAAGCTGCCGTTGCGGTTGCTGTAAAAGACGGTGACTGGGTCGACTATGGATT
>ERZ1026901.974-NODE-974-length-18907-cov-8.767027_pt1 | contig 18907 bp, 15 predicted proteins | sample MGYA00380179_ERZ1026901 | MGnify/ENA primary metagenome ERZ1026901 (study PRJEB33269, sample SAMEA4719815) | human gut metagenome | biome: human-associated habitat; feature: organic feature; material: feces | place: Cameroon | collected 2013-10 ... | reverse complement strand
GAGACGCTGTAGCTTAAGCCAAGTCCCAGAACGCCTCCCATAAATCCGATAAATCCCGCCTCCATCAAAAACATCGTCCGGATATCTCCAAGCGCACATCCCAAAACCTTCAGCACACCGATCTCCTTCGTTCTCTCGTAGATGGACATCATCATCGTGTTCGCGATTCCGATCGCTGCCACAAACAGCGATACAGCACCAATGCCTCCGAGGACCGCCTGGATCATATCCGTCTGCTGCTGGGCCTGTTCGAGCCACTGCATGCTGCTGTAGGCCTCGTAGCCCATATCTGTGATCGCTTTCTGGACCTCCGTCACATGTTCCATATCGTCCACATTCACGTAAACCATATTGTAGACAAAATAATTGTAGGGTTTTCCCTTTTTATTTGTCGGCTGTCCGGGGATCGGGTTCTTCCGGTAGATTTTTTTCAGCTGGGTCTTTAACAGGTCAATATCCGTGTAGATCTGGTATCCATACTCAGAAAATCCGTTCTCACCGCCATCCACCAGAGCGCAGGCCGGGAAAAGATACTTTTTCTGGCTGCTTTCATCCCCGTTTCCCATATTCTGGAGCATGGTAAAAAACGGCTTGTGTATAAGATCCACTTTGGAAAGATCCTCGCCGTCCCAGCTTCCCTTTCCGGTCTTGCTGTTATAAAAGTTGTCGGAAACCATATTTCCGACGATAAATTCCAGAGTCGCCGCATTCTTGTCCGGAAGTTTTCCCTCCGCCAGCGGAATCTGTTCCAGCTCCTCTCTGGGCATTCCCACAATGTTCGAATATCCCTGATAAACTCCCTGCTTCAGATTCACATCTGTCTCCAGAATCGGGGATACACTCTTCACATGTGGAATCTTCGCAAGCTTCGTCACCGTGGCGTCCACGAGGTAATCGTCCTCGGACTGGTTCCCGTATCCGGAACTGATCTGGATCCTTGTGAGACTTCCGAAGGAAGCATAGGATTCCACAGTATTTTCCTTCAATCCGATTCCCAGAGAGACCATGACTACGATGGAGGCCGTGCCGATGACAACACCCAGAACGGTAAGTCCCGTCCTGAGTTTCCGTCTGCGCAGGTTATTGATGCTCATGATGAGCAGATCAAAGAATCTCATCGTCCATTCCCGCTTTCTTCTTTTTGCGTCCGATGACCACAAGGATCACAGCTGCAAGGACCACTCCAACGATTCCCACCGGGATCGCGAGATGTTTCAGTTTATCCGTCGTGGACGGTTCCAGCTGTACATCGTCACTGTTCGAGGTATCGTCAACATTGCTTTCATCCATGTTCTGATCCTCATTTACCATTAGCTGGATCTCTTTCTCGACCGTGGAGACTTTTCCGTTCTCATCCTCATATGTAATGGAGAGTTTTACCTTTCCATCATCCGTGGTCGGGGCAATTCCGTTGATCATCGTATCCACGTTTCCGCTTTTTCCGGGTTCGATATTTCCAACATAAGCCTCATTCTTCTGGATGGAGTCTGCCTCAAAGACCGCGTTCACATTATAGAGCATGACTTTTCCGGTGTTGTTGATGGAAAACATCACGTTTGACTCTTCGCCTACGGAAATAGCATCCGGCATGACCTCGATGGTACCGGTATTTAACCGTGCCTCCTGCTTTAATCCAACCGCGATCTTTACGGCTTCCTTCGCGTTCTTGAATTCCGGGCTGTCATACTGCTCATTGATCGTGATCGTGTAGGAACGCTGTTCCGCTGTGGGACTTGAGGAAAATTTTATCGTCAGCGTGTCAGATGCTCCCGGTGCCAGAGAATTGACAACCACGGAGTTTGAACCGTTCACCGTCGTAAATACCGGACTGTCGCTCACTGCTTCCGACTCGAAGGTAAACAGGATGTTGCTGGCTGCGATACTGTTGGAAGCGTTTTTCATGCGCACCTTCAGCGTAAAATCCTGTCCGGCATAGATCTCCGCAGGATCCGTCTCAAAGCTGTCGACGATGATACGCGCCTTTGTTCTTTCGTTCTCGCCTGCTTCAGAATCCAGAGAATCAGCCTCGTCTTTTCCATAGACCCGCACATAAAAGGTATCCTCCACAGGAGCAGCAAAGTTTCCATTCTCGTTTTCCCGGTAACGGATCTTAAACTTGATCGGGTAATAGCCGGATTTCGCCTTTTCCCGCACCGCCATGCTGAACGGAACTGCCACCGTCTGATCCGGGTTCATATTTCCCATCTGCCGGTCATAATTTCCGTCATTGATCTCAAACGGAAACTTCGTGATATCCTCAGAGAGCTCCATATCGACGCGCACATCATAGGCAGTCTTATAACCGGTATTTCTCACGTTTACATCGAAATTCATGACCTCAGAATAGTTTGCAGACGGAGTGGACTGATTCTCGCCGAGGGCGAATGCTACTGGCTCGGAGCTGTCCTCATCTGTCTCGCTGGTTCCTGTTGTCTTCTTTGTCTCGATCCACGCCATTATGGTCTTTGCGTACTCGGAGGACATTCCGTCCTCGCCCTGAGCGCGCTTTGAGATGTAGATCAGGATCGGATAATAGCCCTCTTCCAGACCTTTTTTTACATTGACATTCAGGTTGACGGTCTTTTTCGCTTTTTTGTTTACATGACCAACTTTGTAATGGCGGTTTAAGGAATCCGTCACCTCAAAGGGATAGATCGTCTTCATGGACTGGACGATGCTGCTCTCCTCGCTGTCGCGGTCCTCCGTCTTTGTGATCTCATCGGAATAATGGTTCCGGAAATCATCCTCGGAGGCGATCCAGATCTCTGTCTCGACCCAGTCTTTGTCCTCCATGTTCATGAGTGTCACAGAGACGGTTCCGTTTTTTCCGATATATAAGGTCGGCGTCTTTCCGATCACAAGGCGGACGGTATCATTATCGTCATCCATCCGGTATACCTGTGGGATCGTCTCCGCCGCTTCTGTTGTCTCCTTCGCCGCGAATGCAGTTGCCGGGACTGCGCCCATCAGCATACACGCAGCAAGGAATGTTGCCATCCAGCGTAATCCTTTTATTTTCATACTGTTCCTCTCCTCCTGGCTGTTCTATTTTAGTTATTTGTGCCAGCTTTCCATATTTTTGCGTTTATTCCAAAATTTTGTTGTTATTCTGACTTTCCCTCTATCCGGTGTTCTTCTGCTTCCACAACTGTCTCTATTTGCTCTTCTTCTGCCAGATTCTTAGATTTCCCCTCCGCCTGCGCCTCTGCCGCCGCCTGCATGGACTCTTCTAACTGCACCAGGTCCACCTCGTGGTGATTCTCCTCGATGCTCACGATCTTTCCGTCGATGATCTTAAAGATCCGGTCCGCGTAGGTCGCCAGATTGTTGTCGTGGGTAACCATCACAAGCGTCTGTTTCTGTTCCCTTACGACCTTCTGCATGAGTTTTAATACTTCCATCGTTGTCTTCGAATCCAGGTTTCCCGTGGGCTCGTCCGCGAAGATGATCTGCGGGTTCATCGCCAGGGCTCTCGCGATTCCGACTCGCTGCTGCTGTCCGCCGGACATCTGGTTCGGCATGTGGGTCATAAATTTTTCAAGTCCCACAAGCTTTAAATACTGCTTCGCCCGCTTGATCCTCACTGCCCTCGGCATCCCCCGGAACGATAACGGCAGCGCCACATTTTCCACCGCATCCATCGTCCCGATCAGGTTGTAAGACTGGAAGATAAACCCGACCCGCTCTCTTCGGAAGGTCACAAGCTGTTTTTCATTCAACTTTTCTATATGTTTTCCGGCGATCACGATCTCTCCTTTTGTCGGGTGTTCCAGACCTGCCAGCATGTTTAAAAGCGTCGATTTACCGGAACCGGACGGTCCAGTGATCGCACAGAATTCGCCCCGGTGGATCTCAAAACTCACACCGTTTAACGCGTAAACCTTCTCCTCGCCCATGCGGTAAACCTTATACAGATCTTTTACCTGTATCACCGCATCTTCCTTCTGCTGCATCCGTCCGCCCCCTTCTTCTTAAATTTTTACAGCGTTTTTTCGCCGATTCTTTTTATATTTCAAGTATATCGTTCCCATCGTGTTCTGACTATATAAAATTACTTAATTATTCTTACAATTTCTTACGTTCTTCCAAATCCGCAGAACCCACGGTCAATTCTCTCCGCAGTCATAGAAAAAAGGGAATCTCTCCGGTTTTACTGAAACCGTAGAAATTCCCTTTGCGCCTTCCCTATTCCATTTTTTCCTTCTTCCCGGAAAGTCTCCTCTTAAATTCTTTCAGGTACTCTTCCAACGACACATACTGTCCATTATTTACCCGATATGACGGATTCCACATCCGCACGACCCGGACCTCTGCCTCGTCCTTCTTTGTTTCCTTCACCGGCCGGTAGTCCCTGTCCGCAAAGAATACATCTCCCCGGACCAGATCCTTCCATTTCATATAGATCTCACGGTTCTTTTTCTGCTTTTTATTCTGAAAAACTTCCATAACAATCAGGCGGAAGAGATCCTCGCCGCAGCAGACCACGGTCTTTGGATTTAAGAGTCGGATCTGCTTCTTGATAAACTCGATATAATACTGGCCGTAATCCATGCTGACTTCGTCGGCCGCGCCTTTTCCACCGCGCTTATTGATATAGAGGACTGCTGCCTTTTCCCTTAGTTTTTTCCCCGGAAGCCTGCACTCCTCGCCTGGATGTTTTTCCTCCCACAGGATCTTCTGCATGCTTGTGAGATAATCCAGATATTCCACCCGCCCGGAGGGACTTTTTCCGGATAGGAAATCCGCGCGGATGTCCGATACCACTGGCATCGTCTCACCCTTCTGGATCATCTTTCTCATATTTGTCTCTTTTAATATGTAAAGCGTCCCGTCATAATGTTCCGGATCCGCGATTCCGTCGACATGAAAATTTCTCTGATCCAGCTCCGGATAGCAGGTGTTCCCAAAGGGATCTTCCTCCATCTGCTGCATCAACTCCCACAACACAAAAAGTTCCTCTATAGAGCGGCATTTCGCGACCTGCCCTTCCAGAACGATCTGTTCCATCGTCTTTCTCATAGTTCCTCCACCGCGCGTTTCCCGCAGTTTTTAATTTACGTTTCCGACTTTCTCCAATGTCCTTTTTCCACGGGATTTCACAAATTCCACCTGGCAGTTCTTCCTGCCCCGCAGAATTTGTCCACTTATTTTTCTTTTGTTTCTCTGCGTTCGCTGCTTCATATTTTAACACAATTTTCTTAAAAAAAATAGTGGAAATTCTGTTTCAGATTCGCTATAATAGTGAAAATGCCTAAGCGCGGTCACATACAATGCGGACCGCCGTGAGGCCTGAAAGGAGATTATAAACATCATGAGACACATGTTAAATCCTCTTGACTTTTCTCTTGAGGAGACGGAAAGTCTTTTAGAACTTGCCGCCGACATTGAGAAAGACCGTTTCCGATACGCACATGTATGCGACGGAAAGAAATTAGCTACTCTCTTCTATGAGCCAAGCACAAGAACCCGTTTAAGCTTTGAAGCTGCCATGTTAAATCTTGGAGGTTCCGTTCTCGGATTTTCCTCCGCTGATTCCAGTTCCGCTTCCAAGGGCGAAAGTGTTTCCGATACAATCCGTGTTATTTCCTGTTACGCAGATATCTGCGCGATGAGACATCCAAAGGAAGGCGCCGCTTATGTAGCCTCCACCAAATCTTCGATTCCTGTTATTAACGCCGGAGACGGCGGTCACCAACATCCCACACAGACTTTAACCGATTTATATACGATCCGTTCTTTAAAGGCCAGACTCTCCAATATGACGGTCGGACTCTGCGGAGATCTGAAATTTGGCCGTACCGTTCACTCACTGATCAACGCGCTGTCCCGCTATGAGGGAATCCGTTTTATCCTGATCTCCCCGCCGGAATTAAAGGTACCGGATTATATCAAAGAGAGTGTCCTTGATGCCAAAAATATCGAGTACCGTGAGACGACCAGTCTTGATGACGCGATGGAAGAACTGGATATCCTCTACATGACAAGAGTCCAGAAGGAGCGTTTCTTCAATGAAGAAGACTACATCCGCATGAAGGACTGCTACATTCTTGATAAGGATAAGATGAAGCTTGCGAAACCGGATATGTATGTGCTCCATCCGCTCCCGCGTGTCAACGAGATCTCTGTTGAGGTGGACGATGACCCGCGTGCCGCTTACTTCAGACAGGCCCAGAACGGCGTATATGTCCGTATGGCACTCATTATGACATTACTGGAGGTAGAAAAGCCATGTTAAATATCAGCGGAATTCAGGAAGGCGTTGTCCTTGACCATATCCAGGCGGGCAAGAGCATGGATATCTATCGCTATCTGCGCCTCGGCGAGTTAGACTGCACAGTCGCGATCATCAAGAACGCAAAGAGCAACAAGATGGGAAGAAAAGATATCATCAAGATCGAGGGACCGTTAGACTCCATCGACCTTGATATCCTCGGCTATATCGACCACAATATCACCGTCAACATCATCCGCGACGATAAGATCGCCGAGAAGCGTACCCTGCGTCTCCCGAAGATCTTAAAGAACGTGATCCACTGCAAGAACCCGCGCTGCATCACCTCCATCGAGCAGGAGCTGCCGCATATCTTCTATCTCGATGATAAGGATCATGAGGTATATCGCTGCAGATATTGTGATGAGAAGCACAGTTGATTCCGCTTCCGCAGGTTGCGAAGTGCTGTAAAACGCAGAAAAGAGAACCATCCCCGGCGATCTGCCAGGTTTTGGTTCTCTTTTTTTCTATCTTTCTTTATAATCTCGCGATCACAGCATCCACATACTCTTCTGTAGATGCCTCACCATGGAGATCTCTTGTCAGGTGCTTTCCTTCTGCAAGGACCTCATCCACTGCTTTTCGGATGCGGGATGCTGTCTCATTTTCACCAAGATACTCAAGCATCATGCATGCGGACCACAGGAACGCCGTCGGATTTGCAAGGTGCTTTCCGGCAATATCCGGAGCACTTCCGTGAACGGCTTCGAACATTGCATAGTCGGCACCAATGTTGCTGGACGGTACAAGACCAAGGCCGCCGATCAGACCGCTGCAAAGGTCGGAGAGAATGTCGCCGTAGAGGTTCTGCATTACCATCACATCAAACTGGTTCGGGTTCATGACGAGCTGCATGCAGGTGTTGTCGATGATCTTGTCATCAGCCTCGATTTCCGGGTAATCCTTTGCAACTTCACGGAAGATCGCGAGGAACATGCCGTCAGACATCTTGAGGATGTTTGCCTTGTGAACGCAGGTAACTTTCTTTCTGCCGTTCTTCTTCGCGTACTCGAAGGCGTCGCGGATGATGCGCTCAGATGCTTTCTTGGTAACGATCTTGATCGCGTGAACCGTGTTCTCATCGATCTGTTCTTCTTTTCCGACATACAGACCTTCGGTGTTCTCACGGAAGATCACGATATCCACGTTCTTAAACGGAGTTTTTACCGCATCATTGGACTTTACCGGGCGGATATTCGCGTAGAGGTCATACTTGCCTCTAAGGGTAACGTTTAAGGAACGGAATCCCTTTCCAACCGGGGTCGTGATCGGGGACTTTAAGAGAACTTTTGTGCGCTCGAAGGAAGCATACGCCTCGTCCGGAATCAGGGCACCGTTTCTCTTCCACTCATCCTCGCCGACATTGTAGATCTCATACTCAAGCGGCGCTTTTGCTGCCTCTAAGATCTTTAAGACATTGTCCACTAACTCCGGACCAATTCCATCGCCGCGAAATACTGTTACTGTGTGTTTCATGTTAAAACTCCTCCTGATTTTTAAATTCCCAGCAGACCTGCCGGTATCGTATGTGTCATATGGTATACCTGCTCTTCGGGGATCCCATGATCCAGCAGGTATTGCATATATTCTTCGATTGCAAGCTCCCAGTGCGGATTTTCTGTCTGGCCGCCATCTGTGTCGACCATGACATTTTTGTATCCGACTTCTTTGATGATCTCAAGGTTATCCGGCAGATTGCTCTTATATGTTCCGCCTCCCATGTTCTGGGCATAACAGCGCTCCAGGATCACGTCGTAGTCCTTTACCATGCGGATCTGGTCCTCCATAGTCATTCCCACAACCCACCATTCCGGATGGGTGACTACGATCTTCTTCACCCCAAGGTTTCTGGCCGCTTCCACCACCGCGAAGGATTCCTCCGGCGAGATGTGCGCCGTGCCGAGAACCGCGTCATAGTCACGGACAAGCTCCAGAATCGTTTTCAGCTCCGGAACGATCGTCCCGTCTTTTATGACCTCCACGCACCGGCTCGTGTCCTGCTTCATCTTCTCCAGATGGTTCTTTGCCGACTGGGTCGGAAGCCAGACGACCTTTGCGCCCATGCGGAGTGCCACGTCAACGGCCTTCGGATTCATTCCGCCGACCACCCGGTTCAGCGTGATCCCGCCGAACATCGTGAAGTCGTTCATCTTCCCATGTACGATCTCGTTGTGGCGGTTACAGAGATATGCCCGGTCCACCGTCGATCCCTGATGAGTCTTGATCACGATAGCCCGCGCGCCTACACGGATCGCGGCTTCCATCAGTTCAAAGTCATCATAGGCACGAAGGCGCAGATCCGGATTTGTATGAACATGCATGTCGATAACACCCTTCATAAGATCCATTCTCATCTGCTTTGTTCCTCTCTGATCATTTTTTACTGTTGCTTTCTTACGGGAATCATTTTATACTAAATTTGTTATTAAAAAAAGACCCAAAATCATATACCCGGTATCGATATTTCCGATATCTGTTTTTGAACATGATCCGTTACCCTGCAGGCCGTGAAATGGAGATACCGCCCACTATTCCGATATTTTCTTACCGACTATATGACTGAAAGGAAAATATATCCTATGGACCTGAAGGAATTAAACTATGTTGTGACCGTCGCAAACGAGGGAAGTATCTCCCGCGCCGCGGAGAAGCTTTTTATGAGCCAGTCCAGCTTAAGCCAGGCGATCCGTGTCCTGGAGCAGGATCTCGGGACCTCTGTCTTCGTCCGCACCACCCGCGGAGTCCGACCAACTGCCGCCGGAGATGCCTTTATTTCCCACGCAAAGCAGATCCTGCAGCAGTACCGCGCCGCATGCAGTGAGGCCGCAGACATCGAAAATCTCAACGGCGGTACCGTGATCTTCGGGATCAGCACCTACCGCGGCACGTATCTTTTGCCTCCGGTTTTAAAGCGCTTCCGCGCCCTCTATCCAAAAGTCCATGTTGAGATCTGTGAGATGGACAGCATTGACCTCGAGGATCAGCTCCTGGAAGGTCTTCTTGACCTCGCCCTGATCGCTGCCCCGCCGGTCCGGATCAGACACGGCGTTTCGCCGTTCATGCGCGATGAGATCATGATCGTCACTACTGCGGATCATCCGGCCATGGAATTCGCCAGAACATGTGAATCCGATCCGGAGCTTTCCTGGATCGATCTCAAGGACACCGCCGCCTTCGAATATATTTTTGGACCACCCAATACCGTGCTCGGCCGTGTTGGCCGTCAGGCGCTGCGGGATGCCGGAATCGAGCCCATTGGACAGGGCACCGATCTCTCCGCCTCCTTCGCCGCCGCTATGGCAAGAGAAGGCGCCGGCCTCGCCTTCACCTACCGCTCCTGCCGTGTCCCCGGAGATCATTTCCGCTATCTCCGGATAGGAAAAGAAGGAATCTTCCTTGACCTCGCCCTTGCATGGCCCTCCGGAAAATACCGCTCCCGGGCAGCATCAGCACTGGCAGAACTGTTTCAGGAGATGGCTCCGGAGCTGCTGGAAAGATGATGAAAGCCAAAAAAAACATCCCCGGCTTACCTCAAACCGGAGATGTTTTTTTATCTGATATTCTTTTTTAGAAACGGATCACGCCAACCACAGTCGCGAGGATCAGTACTGCGATACTCGCCGGCCATACAAGGCGGAGGGAATACCGGATATGTTCGCTGATGGAAACGTCCGCAAGTCCAAGACCAACGTAGACAGCTGCTACGGATGGGCTGATCGGAGTTGCCAAAGTAGCGGAAAGGAGGAAGGTTGCGGCTACAACCTCCGGTGTGACACCGAATGGCTCTACTACGCCGATGATGATCGGGAGAAGTGCGTAGTAGAAGGCGTCAGTACCGAGGATCATCATGAGCGGTACGGAGAAGATTGCCATGAACCAGTGCATATGCGGAGCGATCGCTGCCGGAAGGGCATTTACGATCGTCTGTGCCATTGCCTCAACCATGCCGGAGTCCTTGATGACACCCATGAAGATACCAACTGCAAACAGAGTAACTGTCATAACCATCGCATTTGAACCGTACTCTTTAATCTTTTTGCTCTGCTCCTTGACACTTCGGAAGTTTACGATCAACGCGATCGAGTATGCGACCATAAAGATGGAGTATAACGGTACCGGAAGATCCATGAAGAGAAGGACAAGCATAGCGCCCGTGAGGATCAGGTTAAACCAGTAGATACCATCGTATTTGACCTTCTTCTCTTCCAGCTCCTCTTCAAGCTCAGCCTGAGTTTCTTTTCCCGCACCATTCTTTTTCTCAATGGCTGCAACCACGAACGCGATCGCAAACGCAACGATGACAAGACAAACGACTCCCGGAATGATAAAGCTATAGAGATCTCCTACCTCGATGCCGACAACACTTGCGGCACGCATGGTCGGTCCCCCCCACGGGACGATATTCATAACACCGTACGCTCCGCACATGGTTCCGAGAAGTGCCTGCGGGCGGATTCCCATCTTCTTACAGATCGGAAGGAATGCCGGAACAACGATCAGGAAGGTTGTCGCGCCGGAGCCGTCTAAATGTGCCACAAACGTTGTGAGCAGTGCTGCTAAAAGGATCGTTGTGACATTCTTTCCTGCTCTCTTGATCAGGAATCCGATGATCGGATCAAAGAGTCCCTTATCTGACATCAATGTAAAATAAGAGATCGAGAATACGAACAGTATCGCTGTACTGAGCATCGTGCTCATACCGGTCTTGATAAAGCCTGAGATATCCTCGAATCCAAATCCTGCGCAGACAGCCGCAATCAGAGGAAGAAGGACAAACGCTACAGGCGGTGCCATTTTTTCACGGATCAGTACGTACATCAGTACGAACATCAATATAAATCCTACAAGTGCCAGTCTCATATGTAATACCTCCAAACTTTTCCTGTAACTGCCCGGCACCCTCATACCGGGCAGTTATCTTTTGTCTAATATCCCACTTTTTTAAACCCGACAGACATTAGGTTTTTATCATTCTTTATAAGAATTGATCAGACTTCCTGCCAGAAGGACTTTCTTCTCCGCCTCTGTCACTCCGTTGAGATCCAGCTCAAGGTCGCGGACAGAGCCGTCTTTTCCGATCACCTTCGCGGTGAACTTTGTTGCTCCGCCTTCCACAGCCTTTCTGATTCCCGGAAGATACAGATATTCACTCGGTTCCAGGTTGATCTCCGCCTCCGGACATGTGAACGGCAGGATTCCCCAGTTCACGCAGTTGCTGCGGTATCTCTTTGTTGCATACTCGATACAGATATTCGCAAGACCGCCGAGAACCTTCTGACAGCTTGCCGCGTACTCTCTCGCGGAACCGTCACCCGGTCTCTTTGCGTAGAGAACAGAACCGATTCCTGTGGTCTTCATAAGCTCATCCACAGAAGTGTCAACGCCTGCTGCCTTCAGAACCTGATAAAACTCACCGGCCTTTTCCTTATCGCCTGCGACTCTCGCCTTCTCAAACTCCTGTGCGGCTTTCGCACGGCCCACATACTGCGGATCTTTCCGGATCAGAGTGAACTCGGAGATCTTGTACGGGTTGGAGCGGTAGGATGCAGTCTCACCGGACGGAATCAGCTCATCGGTAGTCGTTACCTCATCGCGGATCACGCTGGCAACCTGAAGAAGAAGGTTTTCTGTCAGAGCCGGCATTTTCGGCCAGTCTTTGATGGACGGACCATATACGATCTCTGTCTCCGGTTTTGCCTTTCCAAATCCATTATAAACGATATTGTCGTAAATATGTTCGTTAAACTCATATTCCGGTGTGTTGTAAACAGCCGGGCAGTCCTCCGCGGATGTCAGATAACCGCCGTTGAACGCGGTAGCCGCGATGGACTTGGAATCCATAAGTGCTACGGAAGCAATCTGGCCGTTTGCCGGGTTGGAGCCTTCACGGTTCGGGAAGTTTCTCGTGCTGTGGCGGATACAGAAATCATTGTTGCCCGGCGCATCGGAAGCTCCGAAGCACGGTCCGCAGAACGCTGTCTTCACACGGACACCGTAATTCATCAGATCATTTAACACGCCGATCTTATTGAGTTCATACATGATCGGCTGGGATGCCGGATAGATGTTGAACGGGAAGGTTCCGAGACCATGGTTCATCTTCTTTGCGATCTGGTCAACCGCATAGATGTTCTCAAAGGAACCTGCCGCGCATCCTGCGATCGCTGCCTGATCTACCTTGATCTTTCCGTCATGGATCTTGGAGTGGAGATCAAGATGGATGTCCTTGTTGTTCTCAAAGACTCTCTCCGCCTCTTTCTCCGTGAGTGTCATATATTTCTCCGGATCTGCGATGACATCCGCAAGCGGATAAGCATTGCTCGGATGGAACGGAAGCGCGATCATCGGAACGATCGTGTCGAGATTGATCTCAACGATTCCATCGTACATTGCCGCATGGCCCGGTTTCATCTCCTTGAAATCATCCGGACGTTTGTGGATCTCAAAATAACGCTTTGTCTGCTCATCAGTCGCCCATACGGAGGAAAGGCATGCGGACTCTGTGGTCATCGTATCGATTCCGTTACGGAAATCCATGGACATGCTGGAAACGCCAGGTCCGACGAACTCCAGGATCTTATTCTTAACAAAGTTATTTTTAAATACTTTTCCGATGATGCTTAATGCCACATCCATCGGTCCTACCCATGGTTTCGGCTTGCCGGTTAAGAGCACACCGATCACGCCCGGATATTCGATCTCATAATATTTTCCAAGCATTGCCTTCGCAAGCTCCGGACCACCCTCACCGATGGAGATGGATCCCTGAGTACCGTAACGGGTGTGGGAGTCGGAGACGATGGACATGCCGCCGGATTTTACGATCATCTCACGCATGTACTGGTGGATGACTGCTTCATGCGGCGGTACAAAGATTCCACCGGATTTTTTACATGCGGACTCTGCATATTTATGTACGTCCGTGTTGATGGTTCCGCCTACCGCGCAGAGGCAGTTGTGGCAGTTTGTGAATACGCAGGGCATCGGGAATTCCTTTAATCCGCTGGCGTATGCAGTCTGTAAGATTCCGACATAGGTGTTATCGTAAACACCCATGGAATCAAACTGGATCTCCAGGTTTTTCATGTCACCGGAGTGGTTGTGGGCAGCCAGTATCTGGTAGGTCAGCGTCTCTTTTCTTCCCTCTTCCTCGGAAAGCTTCGCAGCTTCTTCGGCAGTCGCGATCCGGCTGTTGTCAATGATGAACTGTTTTCCTTCATGCAATGTCACCATTTTCATTTCCTCCTGATTTTATTTTTTGAATTTATCTTCTATATTGGATCCTTCGGGGTACTATCCCCGCGGGCGATGGTATAGAGGTATCGGTCCGGGGCTTTCTGATGCATCTGCCGCAGAACGCATAAGGTTTCTCACCCGCAGGGATTGTTTAGATTGAAGGGTATTGGGGGCTTATTCTCTTACATATACATATCCGTCCATGATGCGGCGGGCAGTTCTTGTAACGCCGCCTTTGATGATATGGTCGCCGTCGATCTTGATATCTACGGCTGTCACACCGCTGGCATGACCTAAGCGGACGATGGACTGTCCTTCCTCGGGCTTTACAAGATCATTTACGATGGTTCCCGGAAGAAGCGCAGCAGAACCTGTTCCGATGGAAACTGTGATCGGGTACGCCTTATGGAGAGAACCGACGGATACGGCGCGGACGCAGATATCCATGGTGTCTGCCGGCGTCAGATTTCCGTCCATATCTTTGTAATCCTGCGGTTCGGAAATGATGGATACCTTCGGGAGAGACGTGGATTTTGTTCTGGCATCCTCCCAGTTTTCAACGAAGCCGCATGCCTTTGCAGCAAAGCAGCGGATCCGCTCAATGTGCTCCATCACAGCTTTATTGGAGTTTAATTCCACAAGCTCGCTTCCCTTGATTCCAAGGTCTTTCGCCCGCATAAACACGATCGTGTTGGAGCAGTCAACGATGGAAACCTCGATCGGACCGTAATCCGGGATATCGAAGGTATCTTTCCGGTTGCCGGTCGGGAAAAGTTTTCCTGTGGCAGCACCTGCCGGTTCCATAAAGTACATATCGATGCGGCTTCCTGTTCCCGGAACTCCGCGGATCGCCTCGTCTCCATCTACCATGGCATGACCGTCCTTCACACGGACATGTTCCTCAATGATCTTGTTTGTGTTTGTGTTGAGGACTCTCACAACTGTAACCGGCTCCACTGCCGGAACAAGTCCCTCATCGATCGCGAAGGGACCAACCGCGGAGGAAATGTTTCCACAGTTTGCCTTTTTGTCAACGTTCGGGATCACAATATCCACCTGACGGAAGGAATAATTGACATCTGCGTCCTCTCTCTCAGACGGAGATATGATCGCGATCTTACTTGTGGAAGAAACAGTTCCTCCCATACCGTCGATCTGCTTGACATCCGGGCTTCCCATAACCTTTAAGAACAGTTCGTCCCACCTGGACTGATCCTGGGGAAGGTCTTTTTCATGGAAAAATACAGCTTTGCTTGTGCCGCCGCGCATGTAAACGCAGGGATACTTTGTCATATACATAGCTTTTACTCCTTACATTCTTTAATTTTATATGGTATAATGAATTTTAATAACAATTTTTAATGGAATAATTCTAACTTTAATGAAATATTTCTAACTCTTTTCAGGAGGCGTACGCTTTTATGAATGAACAGGACTATCAGCTTTTGATCGATCTCTATGAAACGAAAAATATCACAAAGGTCGCTGACCAGCACTTTCTGACTCAGCCCGCTCTCACAAAGCGCCTTCGCCGCATTGAGGAGGAACTCGGTTCCGTCCTTCTCGTCCGTTCCCGGAAAGGCGTAGTCTTCAACTCTGTGGGAGAATCCGTTATCTCCTACTGCCGTCAGATGTGCGAGATGAATGAGCAGCTCCGAAATTCTATTAATGCATCCAAGGGAATTGTCGGAGGTTCTCTATCCATCGGCACATCCATCAACTACTGCCGCTACCGTCTTCCAAGTGTCATGCGGACTTACACGGAAAAATATCCAATGGTCGATATCAGCATCTCCACCGGCCACAGTCAGACGCTGTTCCGGCAGCTCTCGGAGGGAAAATTCCCCATTGCGATCCTCCGCGGAGAATATCCCTGGGAGGAAGGACGGATCCTTCTCTCCTCTGAGCCGGTCTGTTTCGTCTGCAGCAGGGAGAACGCTGACCGGAATCCTGCGGAATATCCCTATATCAGCCACCATACAGACCCTGACGAAGAAAGGCGTTTAAACCAGTGGGCTCAGGAACACGGACTGAATATCCAGAATTCCCGAATGATCCTTGATGATATCAACAGCTGCCGTGAGATGGCCGCCGCCGGACTTGGATGGACCACACTTCCCAGCATCTGTCTCGGAGATTTCCCCGGAAAAGTCGTTCCTCTGTTTTTAAAGGACGGAACACCCCTGCGCCGAAACACCTATCTTCTCTACCATACAGAAAGCTACGAGCTTCTGCAGGTTCAGAAGTTTCTGGAGACCATCGAACAGTATGAGCAAAATACTGGAATACTGGCTTTTTCAGACGTTCCTGCGCCATTCTGATCTTCCGGCTTTTTACTGCCTGTCATCCAGCTAAAACTTATGCCCTGTATTTCTTCTCTAGGAACTCTCTTCCAACCTGTGGGAACATCGCATAGGTGAGGATGTCCTCCTCTGTTCTTGCGATATCCCTGCACTCCTCGCAGATCTTCTCATATCCCGCCGGGATCAGGTCTGCAGGACGGCAGGTGATCGGCTGTTTGTCATCGCCGAGAATGCGCTTCTTTAACTCCTCGCTTACCGGACCCGGAGCTTTTCCGTATCTGCCTTCCACGTATGCGGTCACTTCCTTCGGAATCATCTGATACCGTTTTCCGGAGATCACATTGATGGTTGCCTGTGCGCCGCACATCTGTGAGAACGGAGTTCCAAGCGGCGGATATCCGAGATCCGCGCGGACCTTTACAACTTCTTCCAGAACTTCCGGAAGTCTCTCCGGCGCTTTCATCTGCGCCAGCTGGAACTCAAGGTTGGAACGCATTCCGCCAGGGATCTGGTGGCGGACAACATTGATGTCCACGCCCTGAAGCTTTGACTCGAATTCCTTATATTTCTTTCTGATCTCTTTTAAGTACGCGTTGATCGGTGCCAGTTTTGCATAATCAAGTCCGGTGTCACGAGGTGTTCCCTTTAACACCGCGATGATGCTCTCGGCTGCCGGATGGCTTGTTCCAAGCGCGAACGCGGAGACATCCACATCAAGCACATCAGCTCCCGCTCTCGCAACTTCCCAGTATGTGATCTCGGTCATACCGCCGGTACAGTGGGAATGATAGTGGACCGGGACATTTACGGCTTTTTTCACAGCAGCCACAGTCTTCGCCGCCGTTGTCGGATCGATCATGCCGCCCATGTCTTCTAAGTGAACTGCTGTTGCGCCGATGTTCACATAGTCTTTCGCGGTCTGAACGAAGGACTCCACGGTATGGACCGGACTGGAGGTAAACTGAATGTTGCCTTCCACGCGCTTTCCGGCTTTCAGCGCTGCCTTAGCGGCACACGCGCAGTTTCTGATGTCATTTAAGCCGTCGAAGATCAGGAAAACATCCATTCCGTCCTCTGCTGCCTTTGTCACAAACTTCTCGACCACATCGTCCGGATACGGAGTGTATCCTAAAAGATTCTGACCGCGAAGCAGCATGCGCAGCGGTGTTTTTTTACAGACCCTCTTGAAAGCCTTCAGGCGCTCCCACGGATCCTCATTCAAATACCGGATGCAGGAGTCAAATGTCGCTCCGCCCCACATCTCGATGCTCTCATATCCAAAGTTGTCCATCTGCTCCAGGATCGGAAGCATGTCCTCCGTTCTCATTCTCGTCGCGATCACGGACTGCTGGCCGTCGCGGAAATCCACGGATGCGAGCTTCACCGGTCCGTATTTTTCTGTTCCATCCCATGTTCCGGGACGTTCTGCTGTCTTAGCTTTGTTCCAGAATCCCATTCTCTTGATCCTTTCTTTTATATTGATTGTAATTGTTCCGCCATTCTGTGCGCCTGCGGCGCCGACTGTAAGCGACTGTAAGTTTCTTATGTCAGTTCTCTTTGAACTGTCAGTTTTCTCTTTCTTGAGTTCATCTTAACATCTTGGTTCCATAAAGTAAAATTTCGTATTTTCATCATGCTTCATAACTAATTTTCATGATATTTTTCTGGAATCATGCTGCAATGTTGGCACGCTGTGTCGATTGCTTGTTAATAAAAATGTAAATTGACGCTTCAATATTGGCGTTGTTATACTATAAGCAGGATAGATTCAATGGGTATTCAATTACAGACGACTGATCGGTCATCAAGGAATTACTGAGACTTGTCAACAACAGACGGAAGCAGAAATATGCTTTGATAATTGGAGAAATGATATATGAAAAAAAGATTTCTATACTTCTTTGGCGTTATCATAGGTATTCTTTTCGTATTGAGCTTAACATTATTTCCGACGAAAGCGCGGAAGCTCAATGGTATGTGGCGGGCGGCGCTTAACAGTCCGCAGGGATCCATTACTTTTTATTCAACTTTGCAGGAAGGGGAAGATATCTCCGAAAATGTGAACGAATACGAATATGAAAAACGAAGTGATGGATTTTATTATAAAAGTACCTCTTACAGCATTGAAGAAGATGGAACACGGACGCTCAATAGAATTTTCGAATCATTTGAAGATGGACAGAAAATTGCATTTGACGGAGAACCCCCTCAAGAAATCCCATCAGATGTTTCCACTACTCCTACCACCAACCTGAAAAACGTTATAGGCGGTGCCTGGAGAGAATTGAATCGGTCAAATGTAAAAAATATTCAAGTAGAAAAGGGCGACAGTGAAACGGTCTATTATGTGGAATTTGCGTCAAAATATAAAGAATCCGAAGCCGGAACCTTAAATTCAAATGTCCTTTTCTTTTTCACTAAAAGCACCATGACTGTTACATACAGTGAACAGGAAAAACGAATTAAAAAAATTGAGCAAATGAACACTGGTTTAAAAAACTCAACGGAGCATGTTCCTGTTTCCGCTCATTATATTCTGATATTTGAATAAGTCCTGTCCTATGCCGTGGAATTTTTCCACGGCACTTGTTTTACCGTTGGTGCAGTCTCTGGGCTCTAGAAAAAAGGCTGCCGATCAGCAAATAATACTGATTCGGCAGCACAAAACTACTCATAACAACATGCTACTTTTCGAAAATGTCTGACTGATAATCACTTTCATTATTTAAAATACATGAGGCAAAGGCTCATCATAATGGTAATGGCGCCCAAAAATTGATTCGATATTTTAAACAGCGCGGGAGTATCGTTCTCAAGTATATCATTTTTAAATTTTGCGAGTACTGCAAATCTTAATATTGCAACTACAGCCAGCACTAAGAGAACATATATTTCCAGTTTTCTAATCCCTCTGCAAGCAGCCCATATGATTATAACTGTCAGAAATGAACATAAAAGATTAATATATGAAATGACATCCTTCTTATATCTCATATGAAAGTACCTCCTTGATCTGATGATGCTGAGTCGCTGGGATGCTTTGAATGAAAAATTATTTATTTCTTTATGAAATTCACTCCTTTTGTAAGCTTCGAAT
>ERZ1026901.972-NODE-972-length-18938-cov-17.612826_pt1 | contig 18938 bp, 11 predicted proteins | sample MGYA00380179_ERZ1026901 | MGnify/ENA primary metagenome ERZ1026901 (study PRJEB33269, sample SAMEA4719815) | human gut metagenome | biome: human-associated habitat; feature: organic feature; material: feces | place: Cameroon | collected 2013-10 ... | reverse complement strand
TATGTAAAAGCAAGGAGTTGGTAATCATGAAACCAATGTATATATCGCAACTTGCGTTTACAACTGGTGAGATTTCGCCTGATGTATCTAGGCGGTTTGATTTAGATCAATTCAAAAGTGCGTTGCTATTAGCAGAAAATGCAGTCATCAGACCTTATGGAGCAGTAGCTAGACGGCAAGGTTCGGAATATATAGGTCAGGTCAAAAACAAAGATAAGTCTACACGGCTGTTTGAATTTACGGCTGAGAAGAATAAATCATTCCTACTTGAGATTGGCGAACAGTACATCCGAGTGTGGCGGAATGGTATCTATACTGGTATCGAATTACAGACACCATTTGAAAGCGATGTAGTCGATAAATTGAACTGCATCCAAAGTGGTGATGTCATGTTTATATGTAGTGGTAAATATCCAGTCAAAACGCTATCTAGGTATTCTGACACCGACTGGCGATTTGATACATATAAACTATCAGAGCAACCATACGGCGAAGTTAACATAGACAAAGAAAGTACTGTGATTTTGAATGGCGATACATTAACCGCAACAAAGGATATATTCAATGTTGATATGGTTGGTTCAGTTATGCAGATTGAACATTTTGTAAAAGCTATTACAACGAGTAAAACAGGTGATGTTATCTCACGTGATACTAATATTCGTGATGGCCATGTAGTACCGATGCATACAGTTAACACCTATAACAATATCAACTACGATGTAGAACAATTCAGTAGTGATGAGGATTTATCGTGGAAATTCACATCACATGGTACATGGAATGGTACTGTTAAAATTCAAATCAGCAATGACAATGGCACTACATGGAAAGATTACAGGGTATACACATCCAACAATGACTACAATGTTACCGATACAGGTAAGGTTACACCTAGCGCTAAATTGAAAGTTATATCTGACTTAAAAAGCGGTAGCGTTAATGTAGACCTATCATTCTTGCCACATTCTAATTATGGTGTAATTGAAATCAAAGAATTTGTTGATAGCAAGCATGTTAAAGTCAATGTGTTGAATTACGTTGTAGAAAATGAAGCTACCTCTAAATTCAGATTTGGACAATGGGGAAAAGGCCTTGGTTATCCTCGTGTATGCACGTTTTATCAAGACAGATTTATCCTAGCATCTAGTTTTCAGTACCCTAACTACATATGGTTTAGTCGCACAGGCGATTATTCCAACTTTGGTGTAGAAAAGGTAGGCGGTACGATTACAGATGATAGTGCAATCACGCTACCAGTTATTAACAGAAAAATGTATGACATCAGGCACTTGATACCTGCTAATGACTTATTGATTTTAACCAGTGGTAATGAATGGATTATTGATGGTTCTAAAACAATCACACCTACTAACTGCAATCTACGTACACAAACACAACGTGGTGCATCTGAATGTGAGCCACAATACATAGGGAATAGATGCGTATACGTACAGGCTAGAGGATGCGTAGTGCGTGATTTAGGATACTCGTATGAAAGCGATAACTACACAGGGGCTGACCTAACTCTATTCGTTAAGCATCTGACAAAGTATCGGAATTTCATTACCAGTGCTTATGCACAAGATCCAGATAGTATCGTTTACTACGTTACCGATGATGGCAATATCGATTGCCTAACCTACATACCAGAACAAAAGGTGTATGCGTGGTCGCACTTCACCACAAAAGGCAAATACAAATATGCTGAAAGCGTGGCAGAGGGTGAACAAGATAGTTTGTACGTAATCGTTGAACGTGATTTTAAAAGCGGTACAGTGATGTGTATAGAACGATTTGAGCCAATGTACAATGCTGATAATAACAATGTGTACATGGATTGTTATATCAGACAAACTAGCACAGAGAATATCAGCACTATCACAGTACCTCATCTGATTGGTGAGGATGTGCAAATCGTTGTAAATGGTAGGGAACGGCCGATTAAGGAAGTACCGCCTACTGCAATTATCAATATCGATGGTAAAGCACAAAGCGTAGCCGTTGGTATTAACTACACTACACGATTACGTATTCCGAGTATCGAAATGCAAATACAAGATGGTACATTGCAAGGCCGATTATTAACGATGAGTAGGTTATCGATGAACATCTTAAATTCATTCGGTGGTAAAGTCGGAAGAAACTTCAACCATATGGATGATATTTCACTACCACCACTCAATTTATATAGTGGCGATAAGGTATGTATATTGCCAAAATTCGATGGAGTGTACTCAACCGATGCATCTGTATGTATTTTGCACGAAAAACCTTATCCATTTAACCTTTTAAGCGTTACAAGAGAAATAGAAATAGGCGGTGGTTTTCCAAATGTTACAGGACTTTGATATTTGCCCTGTAAGGCACACTTCATTAATTCATGACTTATATATCAACTTAAGACCTATAGACACCTTAGAGGTCAATATAGCGAACCAAAATTTTCCAAATTACGGAAAAAATGATTTCGTAAGAGATATATGCAGTGATGATTACGAAAACCACATTGTAATTGAGAATGATGTACCAATAGCCGTATATGGTATTTCAAAAAAGCCAATCAATGGAATGTACTGCATTTATTTCTTGGGGAATAAGGTACTGGATACGAATTTGAAATTGCAAAAGGAATTTCTAAAACGAAGTAATGCAATTATAAAAGAGTGGTTATCCACTCATGAATGTTTATTCAATTTCATACATAAAGAAAATAACCGCTCGAAGCGATGGCTAACATCACTAGGGGCGGTTATTCATTCTGATATAACACATAACGGAATGGAATTGTTCACATTGAGAAAGGGGGATGCGAATGTGTAATCCTATTGCATTGATGGCAGGTCAAATGGTTACTCAATTATGGGGTCAGCATCAACAGACCAAAGCACAAACTGCAATGTACAATGCACAGGCACAGGCAGCGGAAGCTAACGCACGCATATCCGACAGGAAACAACAAGATATTGCCAATCAAGCACTACAAGAGCGTGATAAGATGGATAATAAAATGCGGCTGATTGCAGGTCAGAATACGGCGGAAGCAGGCGCTACAGGGTTATCCATGAGTGGTACACCATTACAATTAATGGCTAGTAGCTACGATGAATACAACAAGGATATTAACAATTGGGAAACTAACAAAAATAACAGTATCTACAATGAATATCTTAATGGTGTTAATTACCGCAATGAAGCTAGTAGTGCAAGAGCGGCTGCATCCAATGCTAAAACGCAAGGACGATTGCAAATGCTAAGTACTATCTTGAGTGGTGCATCTAGCATATATGGTATGAAACAACAATATACTGGTGGTAAATACAAAACTCAATATGGCGGTGATGTAAATGGTGTAACAGAAAGACCAGTTAAAACAGTAAAAAAAGTTTGGACTTTTAACGGCAGGTAACTATGAAATTAGTTAATTATGAACAAAATGAAAGATTGAATACAGTTAATGGTGAGTTTAGACCTACGATCAATGCTGAAGCATATGGTGTTAATCAAAACGGAATAAACACATTTGCAAAAGCACTGGATGATGCATCTAAAACATGGCTCGAAATCGATAAACAAAAAGATTATATCAATGCTACAAATGCTATTAACGAATTTAATCAAAAAGTAACTGAATTGAAATTTGATAAAGATAAAGGGTTGATGTACCAAAAAGGTATGAATGCACAAGGAATACTACCTACATACCTTGAGAGTACACAAAAATTCCAAAGCGAACTTGCTGCTAAATATAACTTACGCACAACTGATGCGGTAAATGCTTTTAACAAAGCGGTTGAAACATCAAAAACAAACGATTTAGATGGTATATCTAGGTACATGAGAGGTCAGTACGAGGATGCACTAAGCACCGCTACACAAAATCAAATCAATAACTTGAATAACAATCTGTTACAAACAAGTGATGTTAATCAACAAATGAAAACATTAACATTAACAGGCGATTTAATAGAAGCAACTGGTAAACAGTTAGGCCTTGATGATGAGCAAATAGCATCAAAAAAGCAACAAAACTATGACCTTAACGCTAAAACTTTGTTAGATAAAACTGTCGCTGATAATAATTCTGAAACATTGGACAAGCAGTTAACTGCATTAACTGGGCTTGCTAGTGAGAATGTATTAACACCGTACAGAAAAATGTATCAACAAATGGGTATAAACAAAATCGCTAACAATGAAAACGATTTCGGCGCAATCCGATTGGCTGCAGGCGATGATGTAAATCGTGGTATGGATATTATGGGGGCGCGTATACGTTCCCAAATGGAAGCCAAAAATAAGGAAGCCATGCAGTCAGGTATTGGTGCTAATCAACATTTATGGAAATTAGCACAATATGCACATAATAAGTATGGTATCAATACAGAAATTGCATATAGGCAGTTGTATGCAGAGGGAACACTTGGTGGCGAACTTAGTAGATTAGCAAGAGAAAACCGTAACTATGCAGGATTAACTCAATCAGAACCTAATGGAGAAGAGAATAAACAGCCAGATGGAACGAATTATTACAAAATGTATAATTCTGATGAAGAGTTTGTGGACGATTGGATTGAGCATTACATCAAACCAAATGGTGCAGTCAATGCACAGAGCATAGATGAATACGCTGATAAGTTAAAAGCAGGCGGATATTATGGCGCAGATGCAGGCCATTATAAAGAGTTAATGCGTAATGCACCTATGACTAAAGGCGGTCAACCTGTTTATTCTGAAGATCAGATTGAAAAAGCGGTTAAACAAGGTCGCGAAAACTATAAAGGCTGGCTGACAATGCAAATGAACATCGAAGCCAAGCAAGCTAAAGATAGAATTACTGCAGCTAAAATTGTATATAACCAATTAATAGCAAAAGGCGATTATGTAGGTGCATCCTCATATGCACACGCACAAGCAGCAGGCGCACAGACTGATATTGAAAAAGAAGCGTGGAGCGGTACTGAAGCATCAATGCGGCCTAAACTTGACTCGATGTATGAAAAAGGGCTAAAGCTAAACGCAAAACAAAAGTTTGAGTTAAAGAAATATGCTGAAACTCATACATACGAAGAAACACTGGCACATGCACAGAGAATGTACCCTGATAAAGTTGTTGATGATAGTTTTGATGGAGTGTTACTCGAAGCGAACGATAACCGATTAAAGGCTAACAAAATTGATTTAACACCTTATGATAGCGAAATACAAAGTGCGTTGCCTGCTGACAAATCATTGCGTTCAAGTTTTGAATATGGTGTTAAACAAGAAATGTTAAGCCGTAAAGCTGACTTTGAAAGCAAGCATGGAAGAGCGCCTACAGAAGCAGAAATGCATGATATATTTGAGGGCGCATTGTCAACACAAACATTGCGAAGTACGGAAAAACCATATTTCGGTGATGGTGATGATTATAGCGCACCTATTAGCGCAGCAAGCAATAGAGCGATGGGTATTGTACATGTTGAACCTGTTGGCAACCATTATGTGCGTGTTACGTATCAAGATGGCTCAACAAGAGATATTTACGAAAGCGTGTATAACAACATGCAAAGAAGATATAACGATAATGGAGATTAAAAATGGCTAAACAAACACTTGAACAAGAACGGCAAGAAGCACTAGCCGTGCAGAATGGTTATGTTAAAACATCGCCATCTTTTAGCGCTAGTGTTGGTGTTCAATCTAAGCCTACTGGCGGTTTTACTGAAGTAGGTAATGCAATAGGTGCAGGGATAGATACAACGGCACAAGTAGTTGATAATGCTATTAATGCAATTAAGGCTATTGCAAATACACCACGTACAATGGAAGCGACCAATGCTGATGGTACAACTACATATTATCCATTTGGTAGAGCTGACAATCCATATCAAGGGTTAGAACCATTAGGGCAATCATTACAAAAAGTGCTTCCTACAAGTGTTGTTAGTAATACAGATAGATTATTTCTATACAATAACGATAATCTACGTTATAACGAAGCAGTTAGAATGGGTAAAGTATTAGATATTGACCCTGATGTAATCATGCGTGGTGATGATAAAGCATTTGAACGTGCTGATTATTTATCAAGACGAGTTGAACGTGGCGCAGTATTACAAGATATATATGATGAATTCCCTGAGTTATATAGAGTAAAGTATGGTTCGCAAGCGGAACAATTACAAGCCATTAATAATCTACAATCAATTCGTGCAACAAAATCTACGTTTGATGCAATTCAACAAAGTATTTGGTCTATGAATGATCAGATGAAGTTAGGAGATGTTGGGTTTGAGTTAGCACATACAAAAGACCCTGAACGTATTAATGAATTAACATCAGAGATGGAACGCTTGCAAAATAACTTGCGCAATTACCGAACACCTGACGGAACAAATCCATTACAAGAAGTGTTTGGACAAACGGCAGCACAAGCATACATGATGGGTAAACAAGGCGGTAGAGGTGCAATTATTGGCGGTGCAATAGGCGCAATAATTGGCGGTTTAACCACTGAGGGTGCAGGTATAGGCGCAGGTGCAGCAACTGGTGCTAAATGGGGTGGCGGTGCTGACATGGCATATGAAATGTATAAAATGTCATTCGGCAATAAATACCTAGAACTCATTAATAAACGTGATGCAAATGGTAACAAAGTATACTCTAATGATGAAGCCTATAAATACGCTATGACATATGCTGCAGTTGATACAGGTATTGAAATGGCATCTACACGTTTCATGATTAAGGGTGTAGGTAAGGTAGCACCTAAAGCGGTTATGTCGAAAGTGTTGCAAGGTGCAACAGGCGATACGATAGCAACATTCAATAGAGGTATTGGTACTACTGTTGCACAAATGGCGAAAGCATCTGTTAAGGCTGGCGGTTCTGAATTGGTTGAAGAAGGCTTGCAAGACATCAACGAAAAATTCCAACACAACCTATACCGCAATGCTAATGACCCTGAGGGTGTATATTCCATAGGAGATATGGCAGTAGGTGCAGGCGGTGCTATGTTACAAGCACTACCAGCCGTAATCGGTTTAGGCGCAATCGGTGGCGGTGTGAGTGGTATTCATACCATGAAAGCGTTCCATGAATTTCAAAAGCTAACACCAGAGCAGCAACAACAAGCCGTGATGGCCGAACAAAATAGAAATGGTAACGCTATCATGCAGGCCTTAAAGCAAGATGCAGTATCGAACAAAATGGCAAAAGAAAACCCTGAGTTGTACGGAAAAATCGTACAAGCACAGGGCGATAATGTAGGTGTATCTACTGCATATGTGAATGTCAATGAAATGGCAGAAACAGAGCAAGGTCAACAAGCCATTAAAAATATGATTGATAGTGGATTGGTTACTCAAGAGGAAGTATCGAAAAGCGTTGAAGCTAACGCAGATATTCCTGTTCCAATTGGAAAGTACGCACAATTAAGTGGCGGCTTGACGGAAGAAACTGTAAAGGCACTAGAAGAAAGTACATACTTTACTCGTGGCGGTATGTCTATGAAAACTCTTGAACGTGCAAAAGCGGAAGTGGAAGCCTTTAATAATAACCTAGTTGATGCTACCGAAAAGAAAGCAGAACGAGTTAAAGAAAGCATTATCCGTGATGAATTTGAAGATGCAAGCGATGTAGATCGTGAAGTACTAGACCAAGTTTTTGCTAATCCTACGCAAGTTAAACAAGCATATAACAATCTATATAAAAACCTAGTGCAAGAGTATCGTGAAAACTACGCAAGCGACTTTGACAATATGGATACTGATATTAAGGAAGCAACTGCAAGCGGTGTAGAGCCACAATGGTTGACTGATTATAAGTCTAACAATGGCGGTAAAGCACCACGTACTAATGCAGAACGTATACGTGCAGCGTATCATTCAAGTGTAGCAAAAGCACAAACTGCATTCGCTGACAATGCGGAAGCACTCAACCAAAGCAATATCCATCATGCTGATATGGAGCATACGTTACAACAAATTGAAAGCCTTGAACGATTGCATGATAAGATTTTTGCATTAGCGGATAACGATATAGCGTTACGGATGCAATTATCCAAGAGTGGCTACGATGTTTATAACAAAGTAGTTAAAGCGATTGGCGAAAGCACAGATAGAAAACAACGTGAAACGGCAAAAGCTAATGCGTTGTTGATGGCACAACATGCTGATGTAATGGCACAATATATGCGACAAATGGGCCGTGGTGGTTATACCGCTATGGATTATTTCCGTGATAGCGTGCGTATCAACATGAATGCTATCTTCAATGGTGAAGATGGTTATAAACAACCATTTAATTACAACATTGATTTGAGTAAAAAAGTACCAGTAGTTAATTTAAATAAGTATATTAAAAACTCAAAAGGCATGAGTTTGAATGATGTGAAATCTTATGTAAGTAGTTTAATAGGCGATTATAAAGCATATGATAAAAGCAAAATCAAAATATTAAACAGTAAGGTTAAACATATAGCTAAAGGAAGCCACATATTAACACCAAGTGAAATTACTGATAGAAATGTTGCGATTAAAGGATTAAAAGATTTAATTGAACATTCTGTACTAATAGACACAGAAATGAACACAAAAAAATCAAAGAAAAAGAATGTTGAGCTATATCATAATTTCTACGTTCCTGTAGAATTAAAAGGAAAATATTTTGTTATTAGGCTAACTGCAGAGCAAGGTTTGAACGAAATAAGGTTTTCGCCGAATGATTTCAATTTGTATGAAATTATACTTGATAACAAAAATAGCAGGATTACTGCTGCTGCTGTACATAAAGGTACAGGTAGTCAGACCAGTAATCCTGCTTCTACGGTTACTATATATGAAATGATGAAAAATGTCAATGATAGACACGGAAATCCTTATATCGATGCACAAGGAAATCCAGTTTATCATCAATCAGCATGGCATGGTTCACCACATGACTTTGATGAATTTGATTTAGGTGCTATTGGTACTGGCGAGGGCAATCAAGTACATGGCTGGGGATTGTATTTTGCTAAAGATAAAAAAGTATCTGATTTATATAGACGTGAATTATCTTTAATTCATGACGTTGATAAAGGCACGTTATTTAAAGTTGATGTGCCAGATACTAAAACAATGATTGATGAACAACAGTCATTAAATGTTTTGAGTAAAGAAACAAAACAAAATCTAAATGCAGCAATTAATGCGTTACCAGAACAAGAAAAAGAAGTATTTATCAATGAATATACAAATAGTCCTTTATTTAATCATTATGCAAAAAAAGAAATTAATGAGTTAGGAAGTGATTTTGACCGACTAGATAATGAGTATAGATTACTCAAAGATAAATACCTTGATAAATATCTTAAAGGGGAACTTAGCACAATTGCGCAAAGAAGCCTAAATAGACTTGCAGAAAAATATAATATCGATTTAAATGCATTAAAAGAAAACCCCAATAGTATAAAAGATATAAAAAATCAACTAGACACTATGTGGTTTAATGCTTTTACAGAATATGGTATGGCTAGCAAAAAGTATAAGGAAATTTATTGGGGCAAGTATAAAGAAGATTTTTCTACACTGTTAAATGATAGTGGCATAAATGGTAGAGATTTTTATACGGCATTATCTAAAGCATTAGGTGGTGCAAAACAAGCATCAGAACATCTTAATAAGTATGGTGTTAAAGGTATTACTTATATTGGCGAGCAAGATGGACGATGCTATGTAGTGTTCGATGATAAAGCAATCAAAGTCATTGAAAAATACAATCAATCCGTTAATGGTATGACCGAAATCATGAAAGATGGTGAACGCATTATCAGCATTTTTAAAACCGCAGATAGAAGTACATTCTTACACGAAATGGGCCATGTATTCTTTGATGATATTCAAAAATTAGCATCTATGGACAATGCACCTAAACAATTGCTTGACGATTGGAACACACTCAAAGAGTGGAGCGGTTGGGTTGATGGTGAAAATGTAGACAACACCAAAGCGCACGAAAAATTTGCAAGAGGTTGGGAAAGCTACTTACGAAGCGGCGAAGCACCAACAAAAGGATTACAACGTGTATTCCGTCAATTTTCTAAATGGTTAACTCGTATTTATCGTGGTGTTCAACGATTAGGCGGTGAAGTACCATCTGACATTAAAGATATAATGGCACGCATGATAGCAACGCAAGATGATATTGAAAACTACGCACATGAGCAAGCATTAGAGCAATTTGAAAATACAAAATTGTATCAACAATTGAGCGAAAGCGAACAAGCACGAGTGCAAGGGTACATTGCTGACATTAAAGAAAAAGCAAAAGAACGTGTAATGCGTAAGTACATGAAAGAGTTAGACAATCGACCTATTAAAGAATGGGAAGAAGTGAAAGACGATGTACAATCTGAAATCGAAAAGCGTTTAGTCGAAGAATATCCTATCTACAAAGAGCATCAACGATATATGGTATTTGGTGCAGATGCGTTGAAAGATACGCAGTACCAAACTATTGAGAGGTTAGAAAAAGCGGAACGTGAGGAAGCTGGCAGTACTTACGATGAAGCAGTAGCACAGGAAATGGAAAACGCTAGAAATGAGTTTGTTAACGATCCAAACGCAGGCAAATCTAACCAAGAAATAGCCGAAGAAATGCTATTATCCAACCAAGGTCAAATGGAACTTACTCAAGAGGAAGCACGCTTGATTAAGGCGCATACCAATAAAGACCTTGCTAAGAATTGGGAACTACTAAGCAAATTACAAAAGTTAGACCCTAACAGTGAAAATCTTGATGAGGAATTGAAACCAATTGAAAAAGAATTGACGAAAGCTGAACGCATCAAGAAAGATAATGCAAGGGTAGCACAGGAATTAGGTAATGTATCTAAAGAACTTGATACTGCACAAGAACGCATTGAAAATCTAAAAGCACAGTTGCAAGAACGTATTGATGCGGTTCGTGCAATTCGTGATGGTGGATTTGGTACTATTCCAAAATACATGGAGCGTGCTAAAAGAGAATTAGGTGATTTGACATTATCTCAAGCCAGTCAATATAAAAAATACCAAAATCAAGCAGTACGAGATGGCAAGAAAGCAGATAGTGCATTGGCAACTGGTAAAGTGGATGAAGCACTACAAGCTAAACAATCTCAAATGCTAAACCAAGCAAGGGCAAGAGTAGCGTTTGAAAATTCAAAAGCTATCAAGAAATTGCGTGTTAAATTGTTAGACCAATTAAACCGCATGACACGTAGTCAAAACCCTATCATGATTGAACCTAATATGCGTTATTTCTATACACATATGGCATATCAAATGGGATTGACTAAGTACGATGGATTGCAACCTGTTAATGGTTTTGACATGATGGCCGTGATTAAAGCATTAGATGCAGATGCTGACATTATGGGCGATAAGGAAGCGACTGTACAACTTGAACCATGGATATATGAAATGTTCGATGCTAAATCGCCTAGAGCATTTAGCACACTCAAGATGAGCGAACTTGAACAGCTAGAGGAACTCATGACAGGAATGTACAAGAGCGGTAGAACTCAATATGAGGGAAGTACGCTAATTGATGAAAAAGGTAATAACGTTACATTTGATGAAGCTATATTTCAAATCATTGATAAGGCAGCTGAAACATTTGGTAGAGATAATGGGAATGTATTCAATGAGTTAAATAATCGCAGCCGTGCAGATGCATTGTCTAACACATTAAACAACTTTAACTTATCATTATTGAAAGCTGAAACATTCTTACGTAGACTAGACGGCGGAAAGAACGGCCCTACAGTTAGATATATTTACGAGCCAATTTCTAAGGCAACTCAGAAATTTAACGAGTACAAAGAAATTGCAATGCGTAGATTAGCAAAAGATGTAAGTGCAGTATATTCCAAGAAACAACTATTTGATGTTCGCAATGATCATCTATATAACGTAGGCGAATTACGCAACGTTACCAAAGAGCAAATCATCATGCTTGCATTAAACTGGGGAACGGAAAAGAATAGACAACGTGCATTGGAAACTATCCAAAGCAATGAAGTTGAAATGGAGAGAGCGTTCCAAGAATATTTGACTGATAAGGATTGGGAATTTGTTATCAGAACATGGGAACATATCAATTCGTTCTATGAAGAGCGAAGTAAGGTTCAAGAGGAGTTGTATGGTAATCCTTTGAAAAAAGAAAAAGGAATTACATTCACAATAGGCGGTAGAGAAATTCAAGGTCAATATTTCCCTATTGTGTACAATCCTAAAGTAAGTGCTAAAGTATCTGATTTCCAAACAGAGGATATAGCTAAAACGATGATTGCTAGTAATGCAATCTTTGGTACAGGCATGGGTGCAACTAAATCACGTTTGGACGTAGTGAAAGGTAAATCCTTAATGCTTGATTTCGATGTTATTCCTAATGCTATAACGGAAGCTATTAACCACGTTACTATGCGTAAGGCAGTAACTGACGTAAATAAGCTAGTCGGTAATAGCCGTTTCCAAGAATACATCGTTGATAAATTTGGTATGGAAACCTACCAATTCTTGCGTACATGGGTTCGTGATAACTGGAAAGATGAAGCGTCAAAAGTAGGGGCTGTTGGTAGATTGCTTATGACGCTAAAAAAACGTACAACTGAGGCGGTTATGGTTGGACGTGTATCGGTAGCATTACAAAATGCGTTGAATATTCCTGTTGCCATGTATCGTATTGGTGTAGGAAATACACTTAAAGCTATTAATGATGCAGGTGTTGGGTTCTATGGGATAGGCACAAATAGATATAATGCAACTCGTGATTTTGTACTATCTCAATCCATATTCATGAGGGAACGTGTTCAAACACTAGATAAGGACTTGAAACAGGGGTTATCTATTGGCGGTAAAGGCTTACGGATAAGTGATACAAATATTGGTGGTTATAAGGCTGAACAACTAGATAATATCCGTGAGGATATTAACCAAATGGGATTTAGACTATTAACAGAAACCGATTTTGCATTATCTATTCCTGTATGGAAATTCGCATACGATAACAAGGTACTAGAATTACAAAGTGTTGAGGGAGTAACTGCAGAATTTGTAGAACAGGAAGCGATTAGTGCTGGCGATAGAGCCGTAAGAGATATATTCGGTAGCGGTGATACAAAGGATAGTGCAGCTATTCAGCGTTCTAGGGATGCATGGGTTCAATTGTTTGTACCTTTTTACTCCTATGCAAATACTTTGTATAACATTCTTGCAGAGGGTTCTTATGGATTAAAAGACCAAAGAAACTACGGACAATTTGTACGCATGCTATGGGGTACAATTGTTATACCAGCACTAGGTATGATGGTATACAAGTCCATGACAAATGGAGATGATGACAGTCCTGAAGAGTTGGCAAAATCTTTTGTTGAAGAGCTAGCATCTCAATCTATTATGGGTGTACCACTTGTACGTGATGTTGCTAATATGACAATGCGTAACATATTAGGTGAAAAGTCATTTGGTAAAACTAATCCTGTTATAGCTACATCCATTGTAGATAAGCTACAAGATATATACACAGCTATTAATTCTAAAAACAAAGATGCAACAGATGTAGGTAGAAGCCTATCACAAGTATCTAACCGCATCACAGGGTTTAGTGATACTGTAACAGATGGACTATGGACATTAGCTAAATTTGCACTAACCGATACGGATGCAAAACTAGAAGATGTTATTATGGCTATCATGTTTGATAGACGATTGAAAGATAAGAAATCTAAAAAAGATAAACATTAATCAAAAAGGACTACTCAATAATGGGTAGTCCTACTTTATTAGAAAGGGGAACAAATATGATACCAGAGGTCAATAAACCTAGTGTAGTTTATCAATGTGATGGAGTGAATAAGAAGTGGATATGGCCGTATGACTTTTACAAAATCGAAGATGTAGCATTAATCATGGTTGATGCTGACGGAACAGAAAGTGTACAAACAGGTAATATCGATTACGATAAAGAAAACAAAATTTTAACGTATCCTGCTGATGGTGATCCATTAGACAATACGCACAAGATTATTCTTGAACGTAGAACACCAATCACTCAAGATACAGATTTACCAGATGAATACCCATTCCAAAATATCGAACACATGACAGATAGGGTTACATTGATTTTGCAAGAAATGCAAGAGAAGATGAACAGAGCCTTATTAATCCGTGTAGGTAGCGATGAGAATGCAACTGCTGTTGCACGTAAGATTGTAGATACATCGACAAAGGCAGCAAATGATGCTATTGATGCATACGAAAAAATTAAAACAGAAAGCGAAACTATCAATGCTAATGCAGAAACAATAAAAACGCTAGGCGGTGAAATCACAGAATTAAGCCGTACAGTCGATGATAAATTAGCAACAAGCAATACCGCACTTGATACATCTAGTGCTAATGTAACCAAAGCAGAAAAGCTGGTAGCCGATGCGAAAGCCTATGCAGGACAAACCACAGTTGATAAGCGTGATATTAATGAGTTGGTAAGTCAAGCACGTACACTTAAAACAGACATTGATAATAAACAAACATCAATTGCAAGTAACGCTATCAAGGCAACTGATGCGGCGAAACGTGCAGAAACGGCAGCCGCTAAAGCCGAGCAAATCGCAGTACCTAATGGCGGTGGATTGATTACAAAATCAGAAGCTGATACAAAGTTTATTCCTAAAGATAGTTTGTACGGCATCGTATCAGTAAAAGACTTTGGAGCAGTCGGTGATGGTGTGGCTGATGACACCACAGCATTCAAACGTGCTAATGACAATCTTAAAAATAAGATATTGTTAATTCCTAATGGCATCTACAAAATCAATGAGCATATCTCGTTTGATACAGTGGATAGTGTTATGGATATGGGTACATATAACTCTATTAAGCCGTTCTATCCTACTGAAACACCAATGTTAAAAGGTGCATCTAATATCGCCTTTGTTAAAAACATCCAATATGGTGATGAGGTAAACCAATGTCAAGGCTTTACCTATAATGACAAAAAGAATGTATTTGTACTAGCTTGTATCAATGGTGATGGTACAAAACAAAACTTGTATGAACTCAATCCAGATACATTTGAAATTGTAGGTACATATAAGTTTAGCGACCCTGACCGCATGGGCCATTGCAACACTATGTGTTACAACAAGAACACGAATAAGATTTACCTTGCCAATGGTTTGAAGAATGGTAACAACCTATCTGTATTTAATGCGGACACCATGACATTTGAAAAGACCATTACATTGAATGAACGTGTATTCAATATCGGATATGACCCTATCACTAGAACATATGTGAGCATCGTACCAATTAGCGGTCAACAACGCTTGCGTGAAGTCAACTTGTACAATGATGATTTCCAAAAGATGAAAACATATCAAATTGACTACCAATATGATGATTTTAATAACAATGGTGCATTAATGCTTAATGGATGCATCATGAGTGCAACGCTCGGTAGTTTGGTAGAATGTACACCATTTGGAACAGTTAAACAAATCATTGAGATTAACAGAACTACTGAAATCGAAGATATAGCATATTGCAATGGCAAATTCTATTTTGCAGTATTAACAGAGAAACCTAATAAGAAACACCAAGTAGATATTTATGTAGGCGATCCAAACAGAGATTATCAAAACTCAATCAATACGGCTAGACTAGCAAGCCTAGATTATTTGAAACTCACAGGCGGTAACGTAAGCGGTGCGATTGTACTCAACAATAATATATTGCTAGAGGGCAAAAAGACCGATGGACATGGTGTGCGTATTGGTAAAGTATCTACATCTGATGCGGTGGAATTGGGAGACCCTAGCGTACCTGTATATCTAACTGGTACTACATTAAAACACTATGACGGCACAGATAGTAGCACAGTATTAACTACTAAACATTATGGAACGGCTATTTATAGTAAGACTAAAGCCGATGAAACGTTTGTCAAAAAAGATGATGCAGGCTCATTTGGTTTTCCATACTCTAAATTAGATACCGCAACAGATTGGAATACACTTACAACGCAAGGGTGCTATGAAATTAATTTTGATGGTGGCGCTAATAATCCGCCACGTTCGCATAAGCAAGGTGTGTTAATTGTCATGAACTTTGGAGAGGGAAAAGTGATAGACCAAACACTACATGCATTTAATGGTGAAACGTATCATCGTATGTTCATGGCTGATACATGGAAATCTTGGGGAAGAGTACAAACATCATTAAATAGCCGTGTTCAATTGTGGAGTGCGACAGGAACAAACGAGGTATACATAGATGGCTAAGTTGGTAGTAAATATTAAAGGTCAATCCGAGGAATTTGGATTGACCGATGATGCACGAGATATTGGCGGTAACAATTATCTAACTATATCTAACGGCAATAAAAAACAGTATGCACGATTAGGGAGTAATACTACTAAGTTGATAGTTAGAAAAAATAATCAGAAATTCTATGTGCAAAAAGATCCGATTTATTTTATTGATAAAAATATAACTACAGATAGATATGAATACGATTATATATCCGATATATATCTACCAAAAGGAAATTACCTTGCATCTGATTATAATGGTAAAACTTTTATAATCAACAAGGCTGATACTTACAGAGTAATTATTAACATGTATGATAGCAGTGATAGGAGTTATAGATTTTATATAACAGTAGTTAGCAATGGAAACTATATATTGAGAAACGCGGTTATCTTATCACTGAGAAAATCGATAATAATAAAAAGATTAAATTAACTTGTATCAGGGAGATTAGTATGATAGAAATCTTTATTCCGATATTTAATGAGGTGTTTAACGTGAGCGAGGCGATACGCATATCATTGGCTATATTTACAACAGTTATCCTTGTATTTATAGATACAATATTACGAGTGCTGGTTGAGGCAAGGAATTACAACCTAGCGACAAAGAGAGAAGTAACAGTCAAAAACACTATACTAGCTATATTATGGAGAGGTTGGGCGGTAGTAGAGATTGACGGAAAATCTAAACGATTTTTAGTAAGTGGAAAGCTACGAGCGGATATGACTAAGAAATTAGTCAAATCCTATCCGTGGCTTTTTTTATTAGCGTTTATTCTACTCACCTTGCCAGATGTAATAGTACCTGTATTAGGCCGTGTAGATGTATTCCTATGCACATTGCTATATTTGATACCTATATTTATCGAATTGGCATCGTGTGTAGAGAACATGATAGAACTCGAATTGGTAGAAACGAGGTGGTTTAAACGTGCAATAGGGCTATTTAAACAAGTGATTGATTTCGTTAAATCGGTAAAGGAAGCGATTAAATGAAGATTAACTATGAAGATACGATAACGCTAATTGCCTTGGCTGGTGCGTTAATCATGACTATCTATCTTGAACAAAAAGATTTGGCAAGCGTGATAGTCGGTGTATTGGGCGGTTATATTGGCGGTGCTACAGGTAGTGCTAAACGTTCCCAATATACGAAAGAACAAGAAGTAAAAAAGGAAGATACTGGGTGCTAATATTAGCACCCTATTTTAGTAAAGGAGATATGAATATGAAAGTCGGTAAATATTTTGATGAAAGCGAATTTGCATGTAAATGTGGAAATCATGGATTTCATGAAGATGGTACACCTTGCCTAGACCATGTGATTGATAAACGATTAGTGGATTTGCTAGATGCAATTCGTGAACGTTTGGGTGTTCCTGTATATATTTTGAGTGGTTATCGTTGCCCTACTCATAATGCGGAAGTAGGCGGTGTATCTAATTCTCAACACGTTCTAGGCACGGCAGCAGATATTACATACGATGGAATTGATGTGGATTACCTAGCTAATTTAGCAGAAGAATGTGCAAGCGAAGTATTAGGTGAGGGTATTGGCATTGGTAGATATTATTTCCAAGATTTCGTGCATGTAGATGTACGTGGTTACGATGCACGATGGAACGATTTAGACTAAATTTAATTAAACGAGGTGCAAGCCATGTTAATTAGTAAGTTGGTACAAACTATCAAGGAACACTACAAACTAGCCGTAGCGATTGCCCTATGCGTTTTTATCGCTATTGTAGGTGTAGTAATATATCATTACAAACAAAAACAATTAGAAAAACCTGTAGTCATTACACAGGAACAAGCTAAATCACCTAAAGAATTGTCAAAAGCAATTCATGTTACTGAAGTAGAAGCACAGGAAGTTATTTCCAAAAAGGAAAGAACTCAACCAATAGCAACATATTACACACAAGCACCTACAGTTGAAGTGGCAGCCGAACAAGTTAAACAGGATATTGCACATAGCAATCCTAATGTACCTAAAGCCGTTACTGAAAAATCTGATAGAACCGCAGTAGTTGCTAACACAGACGAACAAAAAGTCGATGTGTATAAAATCAATCTAAACAAAGGACACAAGATAAAAGCTGGTGTTACTTTGATAGATAAACGAGCCTATGAAACCATAGGGTATCAAGCAGGCAAATTTGAAGTGTTAACACATTTCAATGGACAACATTTAGAGGGCGGTAGCGCACTTTACACAGTAAAGGAATGGTGATCTAAATTATCTCCGAGTTGCACGGATTGCAACAATCAACTGTTAGTTTACAGTTGGAAAGTATTACTTTATAACTGAAAGGAATAACACAATGGCACAAGTATTTACATTTGAGGGAAAAACACATCAATTCGCAGAAGATATTCAACCAAACAAAGAGGGGTTATATATGGCAACATTGAAAGATGGCGATAACGTAACATGTGAAATGTGGTTTGTGAATGGCGAGTTGCACCGATTAATTGAATTAGACTAAACGTATTAGAGGGTAGCTCAATTGCTACCCTCTTTTTTTCGTCAAATATTCGTCAAAATTTAATTGTGAAATATGATATTTATTGTGTTAAAATCAATACGTGTTACTTTAAGAATACTATGAATAGT
>ERZ1026901.970-NODE-970-length-18951-cov-14.065834_pt1 | contig 18951 bp, 12 predicted proteins | sample MGYA00380179_ERZ1026901 | MGnify/ENA primary metagenome ERZ1026901 (study PRJEB33269, sample SAMEA4719815) | human gut metagenome | biome: human-associated habitat; feature: organic feature; material: feces | place: Cameroon | collected 2013-10 ... | reverse complement strand
TCTGTACCGATATCTTCGACGAGTTCATGATGAGCAACAATCTCTATCCGATAGCCTTGAGCGATGCCAGCGATGATGAAATCCTGAAGCACTTCCTCCATGCGCAGCTGCCCGATTCGCTGATAGCCGACTTCTTCACCTTCTTCGAGGCAACGAAGAGTCCTATCGCCATCCGTTCCAGTTCGCTGCTCGAGGATGCCCACTATCAGCCTTTCGCCGGCATCTATTCCACCTATATGATACCTTATCTCGAGGATAAGTATCAGATGCTCCAGATGCTCGCCTGCGCCATCAAGGGCGTGTATGCCTCGGTGTTCTATCGCGATTCCAAGGCATACATGACCGCCACCCGCAACGTCATCGACCAGGAGAAGATGGCGGTAATCCTGCAGGAGGTGGTGGGCAAGGACTACGGCACCCGCTATTATCCTACGATGAGTGGCGTGCTCCGTTCGCTCAACTATTATCCTATCGGCGATGAGGAGGCAGAGGAGGGCATAGCCAGTCTTGCCCTCGGATTGGGTAAGTATATCGTGGATGGCGGTCAGACCCTCCGCGTCTGTCCGTATCATCCGCATCAGGTGCTGCAGACTTCCGAGACGGAGATGGCGCTGCGCGATACCCAGACCCAGTTCTATGCCCTCGACATGAAGCACGTGGGCGATGACTTCAAGGTGGATGACGGATTCAATATCCTCAAGCTCCGTGTGAAGGATGCGGTAGAAGACCAGAGTCTCAACTACATCGCCTCTACCTTCGACCCTTACGATCAGGTCATCAACGACGGTGTGTATGAAACCGGCCGCAAACTCATCACCTTTGCCGGAGTGCTCCAGCACGATGTGGTACCCCTGCCGGAACTCATGCAGATGTCGATGAAGTGCGGTTCCGAGGCGATGCGCCGACCGGTGGAGATTGAGTTTGCCTGCAATATCCATGCCGACAAGACCTGCGATTTCTATCTCCTCCAGATCCGTCCGATCGTGGATGCCAAGGAGATGCTCGACGAGGATGTCAGGGCGATACCGGATGCCGACTGTCTGCTCCGTTCCCACAACTCCCTGGGCCATGGCATCAGCGAGGATGTCACCGATGTGGTGTATGTGAAGTACGATGACCACTTCTCGGCGATGAACAACTTCTATGTAGCCGATGATATCGAGCGCATCAACCGCAAGTTCCTGGCAGATGGCAAGAATTATGTGCTGATAGGTCCGGGCCGCTGGGGATCGAGTGATCATTACCTGGGCGTACCGGTCAAGTGGCCGCATATCAGTGCCGCCCGCGTCATTGTAGAGGTGGCATTGAAGAATTACAACATCGATCCGAGTCAGGGCACCCACTTCTTCCAGAACCTCACCTCTTTCGGCGTGGGCTATTTCACGGTAGATACCAATACCGAAGAGGGAGGCTTCGTGAACAAGGAGATGCTCGATGCGATGCCAGCCGTAGAGGAGACGCAGTATGTGCGCCATGTACGCTTCGACCGTCCGCTCAGAATCCTGATGGATGGCAAGAAGCAGGAGGGAGCTGTCCTGCATCCGCAGGAATAGGCTCCCGGCACTGCCGGCATCAAGAATAAAAAAGTGTTCAGTAAAAAAGAAATAGAATAAAAAAATGTTGAACCAAGAAACAGAAAACCATTCAGTGAGCGACAAGAAATATCTTGTCCCGTTCATTCTCATCACGTCGCTCTTCTTCTTGTGGGGCTTCGCGCGTGCCATTCTCGATGTGCTCAACAAGCACTTCCAGAATGCCCTGCACATCAGTATCACCCAGTCTGCCCTGATCCAGGTAACTACCTATCTGGGTTATTTCCTCATGGCTATACCGGCGGGCATCTTCATCAATAAGTATGGTTATCGCCGGGGCGTGGTGTTCGGCCTCCTGCTCTTCGGTCTGGGTGCCATCTTCTTTATTCCGGGGGCATCGATAGGCAGCTTCTCAGCCTTCCTCTTCTGCCTCTTCGTCATCGGATGCGGACTGGTGTTCCTCGAAACAGCCGCCAATCCATACGTTACCGAACTGGGTGCCAGGGAGCCCGCTCCCAGCCGACTGAACCTCTCGCAGTCGTTCAATGGTCTGGGCAGCATCTTTGCCACCTTCTGCATCGGTCAGTTCCTCTTCAATGATACGCAGCAGGGCGGCAATGTGGTCATACCTTATGCCATCCTGGGCGTTCTGGTGCTTGCCATCGCCGTGGTGTTCTCCCGTGTCGATCTCCCGGAAATCCAGCACCAGCAGACGACGGAAGACAAGGAGAAGGGCAGCAATATCGCCAAGCTCTTTGCCAACCACAGGATGTTCGTCTTCGGCCTCTTGGCCCTCCTGAGCTACGAGGTAGCCGAGATCTCCATCAATTCCTACTTCATCAATTTCGTCACCGGCATGCATTGGATGAGCGACCGCACCGCCTCTCTCGTCCTCACCCTTGCCCTGGCGTTCTTCATGGTAGGCAGATTCCTGGGCAGCTGGATCATGCGCCACATCCAGGCTACCACCATGCTCCTCATCTGTGCCGTGGGCAGCGTGGTCTGCATCGGTCTGGTGCTTTGCGATCTGGGCATCGTGTCGCTGGTAGCCCTGGTGGGCAACTATCTTTTCGAGGCAATCATGTTCCCTACCATCTTCAGCATCGCCCTCACGGGATTGGGCAATCTCACCAAGTCGGCATCCTCGCTTCTGATGATGACTCCGATAGGCGGATGCGGCTTCCTGCTGATGGGAATGATAGCCGATACCACCCATGTCACCCTGCCTTTCGTGGTACCTTTTATCGGTTTCCTCATCGTCTTGGCTTATGCCGTTCGGGAGTATAAATTGCAAAGTGTAATTAGCAAATAAAGGGTTTTAGACGGCTAAAAAGGGGGAATTAACTTTTTTAACTCGCTTGTAACACGAAAAAGTAAGCATATTTTTTGCTGTCTCAAAAGAAAAAGTTAAATTTGCACTCGGTTATGATGGGTGCGTCTAGAATCCATCTGATAAAAATGAATAGAATGTTTCATTAAACAATAAAATTAATAACAATTATGGCAGTAGATTACAAGAAAATCGGTCTTGTGAACACTAAGGAGATGTTCGCAAGAGCTATCAAGGGCGGTTGGGCCGTTCCTGCTTTCAACTTCAATAACTTGGAGCAGCTCCAGGCTATCATCCAGGCTTCTTCAAATTTGAAGTCACCAGTTATCCTTCAGGTTTCTAAGGGTGCTCGTAAGTATGCTAACCCTACATTGCTCCGCTACTTGGCTGAGGGTGCTGTAGAGTATGCTAAGGAGTTGGGTTGCAACCATCCAGAGATCGTGCTTCACCTCGATCACGGTGATAGCTTCGAGACATGTAAGAGCTGTGTAGACTTCGGTTTCTCTTCTGTAATGATCGACGGTTCTGCACTTCCATACGAGGAGAACATTGCATTGACAAAGAAGGTTGTTGACTACGCTCATCAGTTCGGTGTAACTGTAGAGGGTGAGCTCGGTGTCCTCGCTGGTGTTGAGGATGACGTAGTTGCTGAGGAGTCTCACTATACAAAGCCTGAGGAGGTTGTTGATTTCGCTACACGTACAGGTGTTGATTCATTGGCTATCTCTATCGGTACTTCTCACGGTGCTTACAAGTTCAAGCCAGAGCAGTGCACACGTGACCCTAAGACTGGTCACCTCGTTCCTCCTCCATTGGCATTCGACGTATTGGCAGCAGTTGAGGAGCAGCTTCCTGGTTTCCCTATCGTTCTCCACGGTTCTTCTTCAGTTCCTCAGGAGTATGTTGATATCATCAACAAGTTTGGTGGCAAGTTGCCAGATGCAGTTGGTATCCCAGAGGAGCAGTTGACTAAGGCTTCTGAGAGCGCTGTTTGCAAGATCAACATCGACTCTGACTCTCGTCTTGCTTTCACAGCAGGTGTTCGTGAGACATTGGCTGAGCACCCAGAGTACTTCGACCCACGTCAGTACTGCGGTAAGGCTCGTGAGTACATGGTTGACCTCTATAGCCACAAGATCAAGGATGTTCTTCATTCTGACAACAAGTTGGCTAACCTCGACTAATCTTCGAGATTTTACAACACAAGATATGAGCGGGAATCCGAAAGGGTTCCCGCTTTTGTTTTGTCGTCTTTTTTCTCGTAGTCATTCAAATTGTCAGCAGACAAGGCGCATTGTGCACGATAACATGAAAAACTTTACTTTATTTAACTGTAAAAACTTGCATCCTATTGACTTTTTTCCTATATTTGCAATGTACAAACGAAAGAAAAGGACATGTAAGAGGGGTACAAGCCCTATAGTAAATGATAAGCAATAGTAAATGATAACCAATAGTAAATGATATCACTCCTCCCAACATATCATTTGTGTAATTGTAAAAGATGATTTAAACCGAAAGGTGTTTGTTTTTAAAAGCATCGGATGGTAATGGCCGAAAGGCTGGAATCAGAAGATGACAGGTTTAAATGATAATGAAAACAATTAGTAAATGGTATAACTATGAAGAAGTATTTTATGATGGTCATCGCTATGACTATGATGACAATAGGATTTGTTAGTTGCAGTGCATCTGACGATGAAATGGGTGAAACAGTTAGTCGCGTTACCACCGATGAGTCAGGTTTCTCTTTGCTCAGCTATTCCATGACTGCGGGCTCTGCCGTAAGCGAGGAGTCTAACAGTAAGGCTGAGAATGATGAGAAGTTGGTTTGCAAGGTTCTTCCGGGTGGTCAGCTGATGCTGACTCATAAGAATGTAATCTTCGACCAAGGTACAAATATCAAGTTTGCAACTCAGTTGGTTGGCAAGAAGTTAATCATTACCGAAACAGGTGATTATGGAAAGTCTGGTCAGTATGGTTATTATACGCTTGTTGCCAAGGTAGGAACAGTTAAGGATGGTGACTATGTGGTTGTTGTAAAGCGCAATGATCACGTTCGTGAGGAGTTCAAGTTGAAGTATGACTCTTCCCGAGCTAATTAAGATACATATAAATAGTAAAATGCAATTCAGATATATAATAAATGATATGAAGTTACAATTATAATGAATGGTATGTTGATATATAATATACGAAGTTAAGACAAATGATAGTAAATGATATGTTTATTCAATAACAGATGTCGCTTCTTTCGACCAGTCTAGTTTTACTTTCTGTTTTCATTTCCCCGTAACGTTTCCATGAGCTGTTCAGGTGTACAGTCTTTTAATATCACCTTATTCTCTTTATCCAACAGGTAAATGGTTGGCATGGCTTTGAGCCCGTAAATCGTGCTCAATCGGTTATCTGCTACGATGCGGAGCAGACTGATGCCGTCTGGTATTGTCTGTTTGTCGAGCCATGCAGATATCTTGTGGCAGTTCTCGCAGTCAGGATCGTAGAAATATAAGATAACCTTCTTTTCCCGGTAATCGCTCAACTGATGAGGCTTGCCGTCTTCCAGCATAAAACTAATATTGGTAGCCTGTGTGCCAGGCAAGTTCTTTCTTGCCTGTTTCAGTTTAAATCCTATTCTTTCTTTCTCGGTTTCATCGAAGTATGGCGATTTAGCCATGTCTTCCAGAAATAGGGCATATACCCTGTCGTTGCGCATGGGCGACTCAGGGTTCTCATAATAATGCTCGATGAGGCTTTCAAACTTCTCTTTGGATGTTTTCTGCTGGTAAGCTTTGGCTGTAAAGGCTGTAATCCCCTTCTGGGCTATTTCCTGGTCGAAACGTGCCAGAATATCGATGAAGTTGACAAAGCCCTGTTCTGCCATCTCCTTGTTTGCCAGTTCCAGGGTGTCGGAAAAGTTGAAGTTGTCCCAATAGTGCTCACTCAGGTATGCAGCGCGTTGCTCTACGCTGCGCAGATTGTCTGGCAGAGCAGGGTATGGGAAACTGTTCTGAGCCTTGGTTGGGGCTAAGGCTCCAACCAGCATGAAGAAACTGAGGAATATGAATCTTGCCATCATCTTTATATTGGAATTAATGATATTACTAACGGGTGCAAAATTACAAAATAAAATTGAAAGTGGCAAGGTTTTTAATATAAAAAAAAGCCGCGGAACTATAGAAGGTGAGATCACCTCGGCAACTACAGTTCCAACGACCAGTCTAGTTTAATTTATTGGTTCCCGCATACTATTTGTATAGTAAATGATAATTATTTTATTACCTATTTCATTGATATTTGTGGGGCATTTAAATTTTGAAACGATATGCGCCCCGATACAGATATATGAACTAAACTCTTCTAAGACTTACTATTGATAGGTGAATTCAAACTTCTTAGCCATTCCTTGGTTGAAGTTATCAGCCTTCAGCCAGAAGCATCCCTTTTCACCTTTTTGGGCATTGCTGCGCACATTCCTCAACTTAAAGGTATATGTATAGGTTCTTTCGCCCTCCTCCAGAAGAGTATTGCTATTTCTCCGGATTACTTCAGCTTTATTGGTAAACCAGCTGCTTGTTTTGCAGTTGCCATCCGTTTCGGCTTCAGTATCACCTATTTCTACCTTCCAGTCCTTTGGATTGATATCATTGGATGCGATTTTGAAATTCACTGGCAGCAGTCCGTCAGGATAATCCTTAGGAATGGTGATGGTGAAATCTCCTTCGCTGTTCAATGCTGCATCTATATTATTGGCATTCTGGAAGTCATAACTAGCCTCACTCACACTATAGAGATGGATGTTTCTGTTGAGTCCATGCTTCTTGTCGATGAGGTGGATAATGCCTTCTCGCCAGGTCTTGTCTATCTTGTCCAGCTTGTACTTAATGGTACCGGTACCGGTCTTTGATGTTTCATTATAAGTATAGTTGCTAACCACAGGGGCATCTGCAGTTGCGTATGCCAGATTCTCGGTCCATAAAGCCTCGAAATCGGTAGGAAGTTTTGTTGCGGCATCGCTACCCTTATAAGTGAACTGTACAGTCTGCTCAGTATCTTCACCTTTATTTACAGACTTATAAGTACCTCCAACGATAGCCAGTTCGTAATTTCCATCAGAAACGCCCGGTACAATCTGTTCTACTCTAATCCAAGGGTTGTTTGCCGGTGCACTTTTCAATACTATCTCTGGATTAGAATTGCCATAGCTCTTATCCAGCTTATCAATGATGATTTTATATTCATAATTACGCTTGATGGCGTATGGCTTATGATTGCTGTCCTGTAAGTAAATCAGGTAAAAGAGATTATCATGCCACAAAATCACTTTAGCAGGATCTGTTGGCAGATTATGCTCTTCGAAAGCTGCTGTCGGGTTGAACATCTGACCAACATCTCCTTTCAGTCTCCGGGTGTTGATGGCTGGGGTAACATAATTTACCTTCCATACCCACTTATCATCTCCTGTCGTAGGGTTGAATAACAGACTGTCTCTGTTGAAGGGAGCCAGCGTTCCGTAAGCCACACCATTGATGACTGTCATTTTAAAGTCGTTTATTATACCAGGATTTGCTTTCTTTACCGCATCGCTCCAGTCTGCAGAAATCTTCGCTCTGTCTCTGATGAGATGGATGATATAATCTTTCTTTTTGGTATCTGGTTTCAGATACTCTTTCAGTTCTTCTGGAGAGTCTTTCTTGATATATCCCCAATAGCGTATATATGCAGCCTGGTTTTCACCATGTTCTGTTTCAAATGTAGTCATGAGCATGTTCTCATGCATACCCACCCAGTTTGCCTGGTTGTCCCAGTTGATGGTTTTGTATTGACTTTCTGTGTTGGCTACCAGATGAATACGGGAAGTTTGGTTTGGTATGGTTGCATAGAAATTATGAGGTTCTGTGCTTCCATCTGGATGAATGTCTCCATTATCATGAATTGTACCATTATTGTCTCTTGTGAATCCTTCGATTTTATCAAATTTTGTAACCTTGCCGATACCTACAAACTGACCTTCATTGTCAAAGCAGAAGAGTTTCATGCAGTCTTTCCCAATTCCTTCATTCATGAATACGGTGCTTCGGGTTACCTGTTGTTCGAAGTTGGGGATGGATACATTGAAACTGGCAGTGTAGTAACCTTCTTCTGTCTCGTCTTTAGAAGGTTCGCTGTCGGCAATACTGTCAGAGCAGCCTGTCAACATTGCTGTTAACAGGACTGCCATGATTCCGATATATAATTTTATTTGCTTCATGTCATTTACCTTCTTTACTTTTCACCTTGTTTCTCTATCAGTTCTATTTCTCCCTGAGTCAGGTCGTGGACGCAGCGAACGTAGGTACCGCTTTGCGGGTTGTTGCCGTTTTTCTCGGTCTTGTCTCCATCCAGCGTCCAATAGTATTCGCCTCTCAGCAGTTGTTTGCCAATAGCTTTATCTTCGTTGCCTAACTTATATATTCTGTTGATTTCTTCCTTTGTAGGAAGTCGCCAACCGTTCAGCTCGAGCTTCTTATTCTTATAAGTCGTAGCCTTTTCCTGATACTTTCCGCAGTAATCTCTTGCAGCCTGATTATCCTTAGCGCTTGTTTCGCCCTTAGCGGTTGATGCAAGGATGAAAGCAGGAGAAACGGTGTTGTCGGCAGACTTATTCTCGTTGTTGAGTACAGGCTTGGCAATGGTGTAATCTGTAGCATACTTGTTGCTGGAGAACTGTATCGTGTACAGATGATTCTTCTCTTCAGAATCATTTGTACCTTCGCTTCTTACATTCATTGAATAGACCGAAGGATACTTTCTTACGGCAATTTCCTGCTTCTTCTCTGTGCCCTCAACAGTAATATTAAAATAAGTATATTGAATTGTACAGTATGAAGGTGCTCCCGAATGTACGTCTATCCATCCTCTGTAGCGATTTCCTGTAGACTCTTCGAAACTAGCATAAATCTGTCCATCTTGTCCGGACTGCTTGTTGCCATATCTGTCAAAATAATAGGTAGTTGTATTCTCTATCTTACATTCATAAGATGCGAACCAACGCATTGTGTAGTCTGTAAAATCATTGCCTTCACCACCTTTGATATCTACGGCAGTAGGAGATACCACCAGATAGCTTGCACCATCCGCATTGACGTGGGTATCTTCACCTTGCGTCCATTTGGTAATCGCCCATTGCAGATAGTCTACCTTTCCGTTGTAATCAATATCAGTCTTGGTATCCAGATACTTGATGACAGCATTGACGGTATAGATATAGTTGCGCTCCAGCTTCTTTTCACCTTGTGGATCACGGACAGGAATAACCAGATGCTTGGTAATGGTTGTCTTTGCATCTGCACTTTCGAAGATAACATCTGCAACAAACTGTGGCATGTCATCTTTCCCGGTCCATGTTGTGGAATAGCTGTAAGTTGTTACCTTATAGATATCATTACCCTTTTCGTCTTTCTCTGCTGTAGCTTCATACTCCTGATTATCTGTTATGATATTGGGAGTTGCTGGTTGATTGGCAAAGATAGCTGTATTGGTATTGTAATTGATGAACTTCCACTTTACTTTTGTTATTTTGTAATCCTTCACCTTAGAAGAGATGTTCAGCTTGATTTTGGCTGCTGCTCTCACCAGTTCTACCGGAATGTTCTGCTCCGGATCTTGGGTGATGGTATACTTACCTTGGCTGCTCATCAGAAATTTCTTATCGCTTACCATGGTAGCTGGCTTCCAGATGTCTTCATCCTGCTGGGTGCAGGCAAGGAGTTCTGTCAGGTTCTTGCCTTTGAGATTGTCCTTGTCCTTGGCATTGGCTACTGCATAGTAAGGATAAGTTTTATCCACATCAAGATGGAGTGCCGATTTCCAGTTGCCCGAACCCAGTTCCTCTGCTTTGTTCTCTGCAGGGGTAGAGAACTGACGGTCTATTCTGAGTTGTTCGCTGGGTGTTGGTTCGAACATCTTGAAGTCGAGAGATAACAGATTTTTCTCGTTAAGATTCTCCTCTTCTTTTACTCTAGTTTGTTGCAGGTCGTTGACCATGGGAGTCATGCTCAGCTGTTGTGCAGCCGAACCGTTTTCCAGTTCGTCTTCAGCTGAGCATCCTGCCATGAGCCATCCTGCCGTAAGAGCCAAGATGCATTTTATGAATCTTATGTCTATATATAACTTCTTCATGATGAATGTTATTTTCTGTTGTCTTTATAATACTTGTTCAAAGTGAATATCCTTACCGGCGAATTTGCCCTCTTCACATCCTTTATATCGGAGTCCTGGATTCAGGATAAACTTATCATTCGGATATTTGGTCAGGAAAACCTGTGCCTTCACATTGTGTGGCTTTGCCAGATCCAGTCTGTTCTTAGGAACCACATAGAAGTAGAGAGTTTTCTTCTCACCACTTTCATTGATGATGAAATCATCTATATGATAGGTATATCCGATTATTTTGTTTCCATCGTTTTTGTCTGTAATGATTGGATCGTAAACCGGTTCTTTTTCATCATAATTGCCATTCTCGTTACAGAGTACGAATCCGAACATCGGGTTGTCTGTCTGGAGAATCCATGGTTTACCTTTGGTATCGATCTCCTTGAGCGTAATCATCGGTCCGCGTTTAGGGAAACCGTAATATACCTTGTAGCCCCAGTTTGTCTGATCTCCGTCAGGGATAACCACATTCGTAGAGGCATCGATAAAATCGAATGTTCCTCCATCCTGCCATTCCTGAATTGTAGGAGTAACGGTGAGTTTGCCCATCTGTCCGTTGAGGAAATAACCATAAACTACCAGTTCTCTGTTTCTGATGGCTTTTCCGCCTGAAGGAATATCGAAGGTCACGCTCTTCTCGGTAGCTCCGCCATCTAATGAATAGTAGATGGTGCCTCGGATGGCTTTGTTGGTCTCACGGAGATAACAGAGATTGTGAGAACGGATGTCTGCCTGTTTAAAAGCATCCAGATATTGCTGGGCAGACTGATTACTCTTTTTGATGAAACTCTTAGGATCCTCCACTTCCTTGATATCCGTGTTCTCAACACCTGCCAGTTTCAGAGTGGTTGGTACATAAGTCGTACCTGCGTTGTTGTATTTCTGGCTGGTTACGTTCTGGTTGTAACCATCCTCGTTATATGTCGCTTCGTCTGGGAAAACATAGCTGGCGGTAGGAATGGGGTTTCCTTCTACCTCTATTCTTGTTACCTTTACCTGACTGGTATTGGCATCAGAACCCGATTTGCGGGCAAAGTAAAAATGGAGTTTCGAAACGGCGCGAACCAGAGGAATCTTGATGCCTTTGTCTTTGGCTCCTTCTTCTGTATCAGCCACATGCCTGTCTACAGAAATCTGCGTGATGGCACGGGAGATAGGGAGTCCCTTTCCGGCTGGCACTTCTTTTGTTTCTGCAGTACCATCGCTATTGATACCGAAAGGTGAGGTAAAGCTGACTTCTTTCAGATCTTTGCGGGTAACAGAACTGAGGTCTTTGCCTTTCATCTGGTCCAGCATGTTGATGCTCTCAGAGTTTGCCAGGATGTAAAGGTCGATTTCCTTTACTTCTTCGCCGCCAATCTTTCTCAGAAATCGGAGGTTCAGGGTATAGTTACCGTTCTTCACTTCGCTCAGCGTTTCTGCTTTATAGGAGATAGGAGTGGCTTCATCGCCGGTATTTGATTTGAACACCCACACCTTGATGTTGTGGATGTCGCTCTCCTGAGTAGGATTCGCATCAGTCTCATTGTCGGCAAGAACCTTTCCGCTAGTTTCTCCGGCTCTGGTACTGTTTCCGGTGCCGGTAGAGAAACTGAGGCTCAGATAGGCATTGTCGCCTAGAGCTGTTTCTGTATTTTCGTTCTCTGAACAGGATGCCATTGCGCCTACCATGAGCAAGGCAGCGAGTGCCATACACACTGGGCGTGTCATCTTGGTCAGAGTAGATTGATAGCGTTTCATATTTTCTTCCTTTTACTTATACTTCTTTCTTTTCTTATTTTCCCAGGTCGGCATTCTGAAGATTCAGAACCCAGTTGTTTACCTTGATTCTTGCATCCATGCTGTAGGTAGAACTTGGAGCTGGCACGTAGAATACCAGAGTGTAATGGTCCTGACGGTCCAGATACTGCTGGTCGCTCCAGTCTTTGCCGTAGCGGTCGCTGGCACAGAGTGAGAGGAACCAAGGCAGGGAGTGGTTGAAGATGACTTTGTTGATGCGCTTGTCGGTGATGACGATGCGCTTGTCATCATATTGGCTGGATCCGTCGGCAGCGCGACTCTTGTTGTCATCTTTGGTTTCGAACATACGTGATGATGACAGGTCGTAAACCAGCGCCTTTTCTACGTCTTCGCCTTCTACCTCGGTCTTGCCGCTGTGGTTTTCTACCAGTTTCTTCTCATAAGGAAGATAGGTGATTGCCTTTGGCTTTACCTTGTCGCCCTTATAGTCGAGTAGGGCAGCAGAACCTTTGATTTCTACATCGAAGTTTTCGGCTGTGAATCCTTCCTGGTCGGGTTCGAATGGAAGCATCACCACGCGGTATGTTTTGGTACACTTCATCAGACTCAATTTTCCCTGCACATCGTTTTCTCCATCAAAGTTGAGGGAGTCCTGTGCGGTATAGAGTGCGGTGAAGTGCTTGTCGTTTACGGATTCTTCTTCGTTTTTTTTGCCCATTTCCTCTTGCAGGTCGTTGATGGTAGAGATACCTGGGGTAAGTTTAGTAAAGCTAAACTCGGTCTCATCATCACCTTCGGCTCTTGTTCCCATTGCGGCAGGCTGCTTGTCACGAGCCAGGCAGACGAAGGTATACTTGCCTGCTTGCAGGTCTGTGATTTCCATCTTATGACCTGTTTCAAACTTGTCAGCCGACTCGGTATAGTTATCTACGAACTTACCGTTCTTGTCGAATACATAAATGTTGAGGTTCTTCACCTCAGCAGAGAAAGCATCAGCCTCCTTCACATTATAAGTATAGTCGAATTTGAGCGATAACTTAGCTGTAGGGCAGCTCGTGATATCATCTTTCATGCAGGATGAAAGAGAAGTGAGTGCGATGGCTGAGATGCAAACCAGCTTGCAACATTTGTTTTTGAGGAAATGTGCCATATTCTTTATCTTTTATAATCTTTTACTTTTACTTATTTTATATAGAGTGCCGTAGGTAGCGAATATCTTTGCTTTATCAGCTCTCTGTTTCGTAGCCTTCGGCATCGTTATTATCTAAGGATGAAAAGTGCCAGTCTTTCGGGTTGGGGTATGACGGCACGTCTTTGTGTCTCCCGCCTTTTATACATGGGCGGCAATGTTAGTTATCTTTTAAGAATGTTTTCGTTCTTTTCAGAACGAACGTTTGATTGATAAACTCTCGGAGGAGGATTGCTCCCCCGAGAGTCTTGGTATATATATAAGTATTTATATTTTATCTGTCTGGTATGACGGAATATTACTTAAAGTCAACGTTCTGTGTATTGAGAACCCAAGGGTTAACAGAAACAGTAACATCAAGATAGAACAAACCTTCCTTGTCTGGTGTGCCGTTAGGAACCTGTGCACCAACGTTGAAGATATTGTTTACTGTCAAGCGATAGATGCTATTACGCTGGATAGCATTCTCGTAACCGATGTACTGATCCTTGATAGCCTGCTTGTAGTATGTCTTACCGCAGTTGAAGACTTCAATCTGGTATGTCTGACGGAAGTTATCCAATTTGCTTTCTACAGTTGGTTCACCCTCAGCAGTTGGTGCAGTCTTAGCTGCTTTCACCTCATCCTTCATCTGATTTGCAGTCTTACCACCGAAGAGTCCCGCTACATCATTGTAAGCTTTATAGATGTCTGCGAAGCTCTTGTAGATAACGTTGTTGTAACGGTAGAATGTACCATCATCGAAGTCTGCGTCAGTCATATCCTTGAGCTTTACAGTATATTCGAAGTACATTGAAGTTGCTGCAGTAGATGAGTTGTTCTCAAATACATAATCCTTATGAGTATTAGGAGTAGTTGCTGCAGTGAAGTAGTCTCCGTTCTCAAGCAAAGTAGCTGTACCGAACTTTTTTGTTGGCTGATAATATGTGATGTCTGAAGGAATGTTCAGAGTTGTTCCAGTCCAGTTCTGCATGATATAGCTCTTGTTTGACAAGTTAGAGATTGCGTAGCCAGTCATCTTAATAGACTCAACTTTCTCAACAGCATCTTCCATAGCCTTTTTCTCTGCAGGTGTTACATCTTCCTTTGTGTATGCTGCAATCTTAACAGCATTAGAAGTTGGCTCATCAATACGAGCTGTCAAACGCTCAATCTTGATAGGTTTTACTTCGTTGTTGTATTTAATCTTTGCAGCAGTAGTCGCATTCTTGTTTTCATCGGTAAATACTACAGTATAGTCATTGCCATTTACCTCTCCATCGTTCTGGTTGAACATTGCGAAATTATTGTCTGTATCGTATGGCTTAGCAAACTTATTGTTCGCAGTGAAGATATCTGTTGCAGTGAAGGTATCCTTCCATAGGTTTTCATCTCCAGCGTTAGCCAGGAAGTATACCTTATATGTTGCACCTGCAACTACCTTTTCTACTGCAATCTTAATCTGGGTAGAACCATTATTACCCTGAGTTGGCTTACCTGCTTTCCATTCTGATGCTGTGATTACCTTTTTGAAAACAACATTATTTTTAGCATCTACCAAGTAGATTGTACCACTTGTTACATCTGATTCTGCAGGTGTTGCACCCTCTGTAGTATAATCTTTTACTGCAGTTCTGGTACCATCTGACTTTGGAGTCTGTACATTCAAAGTCATGTAGAAACCATCTACCTTCTCCTGACCAGCGTTGCCAGCTAAATCATCATTACTGCTGCAGCTAGTGAAAGACAAAGCTGCGGCTGAAACCAAGCTCATTACGAGCAAATTCATTTTTTTCATAATCTTTTTACTTAATACAAAAAAAGTTATACAATATATTTAATTAATTCTTATTCTCAAAAATAAAGTTTCGCACATATTGGCACAATCCGCTGAAAACAGATCGTATTTAACATCATCTTTTAACTTATACTTATATAAATAGAAAGTAAATACTTACTTTAAAGCGCCTGGTTAACCTTATCCAGGTTTTCCTGCGCCTCCTTCAAACCGCCGGCAACTGCTTTCTCGAAGTATTGCTTGGCTGTCTGATAGTCTTCCTTCATGGCAGCCAGACAACCGCGGGCATTGTCTGCCTCGGCGCTGTCGCCTGCTTTCAGGAGATATTTCTCTGCACTCACCTTGTCGCCACGTTCAATGGCTGCTGAGGCTGCATTGAGATTGGCAAGTTTATCTTCAGGGAACATTCTTACTGCTATGTCGAAAACATTGTTGAATTCGGCGCTACCCTTAGGATAAGTCTGCGCTACCAGATACATCTCCTGGAGAGAGAGCTTCTGAGGACGGGTCTTGATAACCTCTCTAGCTTTTTCTACATTGAATGCCTGTACATCATATTCAATCGTATAGTCGGTACGGCGAAGTGATGGCCATACATTCTGCAGGAGATAGTGATAAGCCTGAGGAGCCTTCTTGAGCAATGCTTTCTCCTTGGCATCTGGCTGCATGTTGCTGTTGATAATCTCAAGTGCAACTTCCTTCTGAGGAACATCGTTCTCATTTACATATTTGATGGTTCCCGCCCAGTCCTCCGCTGTAGCTGTGGTCGCAAACAACTTTGAAGAAATAGGATAGGTCTTCAGGATATGCTGCAAAAGCGCCTGTGTACGGTTAAGCGACAACTTGTTGTTGTTGGCATATCCGCCCTCTGGTGAAGCATAGCCGTGAAGTGTTATCTTGGTGATGGTAACATCCGAATCGTTCTTTACAAGGTCGAGAGTCTTGCGGATATTATCCAGTTCGCTGGCATTGTTGCCCAAATCATAAAGGATATCCCACTTGTTCACCTTGAAGTTCAAACGGGCAGAACCGTTCTCCTTTCTAGCCTTTACGGCTTCCGCTTTAGGCTGTACATAAGCATTGAAGAGATTCTTCGGAGTAGAGAATGCACGTCCTTCCGGATTCAGAATACCTTTGTCGAGAAGTTGCTGGTTGCAGCCACAGGCATCATTGCTGATGGCGAAGTTTGAGTTCTTCATCCAGTCGCTGAACGGAGCGGCATATTCATAATGAAGCGTCTGTGCTGTCTTGTTCTTACGGAGTGCCACGATGAGTGGGTTTGCCGTAGCCGTTTTCTGGTTACGCTGATAGTAAATGTATCTCTTTTTGCCCATTACCTCAACGCTTGGCATAAAGAGCGTATCCTTTTCGTTGAGGATCATTGGGGTATAGATGAGACCGTTGTTGCTGGCAAGCTGAATGTGGTCTAGGTTCAGGTCCATAGCCACTTTCACCTGGTTGCCAACCTTTTTGATTGCCTTATTCTGGATTTTCAGGTTCTTGTAAGCCTGCTGGGTGTTATCGGCTGATACAGGAAGCGCGATAAGCAAGGCTCCGAACATACTACCTATTATATTATATGTATTCATGACTGATTCTTTTTAAAAAACATACACTAAGTTGAGGGCAGCTTTCGTCGGGCCCACATAGTTGTGTGCCTTATCATCTTCAAGTTTATCTCCGCATTGTGCACAGTTAAACTTATCTGCCTTAGAGTAGACGTAGCCTACGCCAAGTTCAGCTTCCAAATTCCAATGTTTCGAGAGAGCCCAAGCGTAGCCGTAAGCTACACCTGCACCGATAAACCATCCTTCATACCGATAGTCTTTCAGCTTAGAGAAATCAGTGCCCAGGAACTTGAAGTCAAGATCCATGCCACCGATGTTGTGAGATCCACCCAGGGCATGGAAGCCGATGAATGAACCCATCATTTTGTTACAGAACCAGTATCTCGCCTCTGGCTGTACGAGCCAGTGCTTCCATTTCTTGTTCTTTGAAAACGTCCAAGGATTGTAGTTTCCGGATACGTCAAGTGTCCATTTTGGGGAAAGACCGAACTCAACACCCAAGTTCATGGTTGTTGTTGCATCATACAGCAAGTTGGTCTTTACTGCTGCTTTCTGCGCTAGAGCAGGACAGATAAAACTGCCGAGTGCTACTAACGCAATTAAAATCCTTTTCTTCATACCTCAATTAATCTTTTCTTTATTAAAAAAAACACATTGATTGATTTTGAATCACCTTTTACTTACTTATACTCTTTTATAATGATTACCAATACCTGAATCTACTGAGAACTCTTGTTTCCTGAAGTTTACTTTCAACTGTTTCTTTTTACTTTCAGTTTACTTTCAACTTACTTTTTAGTTCATCTGTATCTCAAATTTTTGGATTACGGCTGCAAAAGTATAGTGAATATTTAAGACGACCAAATTTTTTAGCACTGAAAAATACTGAAAAATGCTGTTTTTAACAAAATAGTACGCTGATTTATGCTTAAAATCGTTAAAACTGCACGATTTTCTGATATTTGAACAAGAATTTCTGATATAATTTGTAATTTTGCAGCAGAAATGAATAATTCCCTAAAAAATGGCGATTTCCTAGAAAATGAGCCGTTTGACTTACGAAAGTATAAGTAAGGTTTAAGAAAATAACCAAAACGAAATGAAACTTAAGAATGACATTGTAAACCTGATCGTGAGGGTAGAACATCATCTATGCCCTCAATATTGTGGTGTGGTAGACCGCCGACGCATTATCGCCTTTCTACTTCTGACGATAAGCGAGCTGATCATCATACCTTATCATATTATGCTCTTTCTGGTGACGAAAGAATCTTATGGTTTAAGCCTTTGCTGTTTGCATACATTCGTGTTCTGCCTCCTGCAGTTCCTGATTTGGAAACGGAAGATAGCATTCGTGAAGGGTATCTCTTCTCTTTACTTTCTGATGTTCGCCAAACTGGCTCTTGATAGCGTATTTTGCATCAATTTCGGTTTGGCTAATGATAACTTGAGTGTTATCTGCAACCTGTTTGTCGTCTTTATCCTGGCTATTACAGCGTTGAGCCAAACCTTGTACAAAACTTGCACCATCATCACGGTGGGTATGATACCGATATTGCTGATATACCTGTTCAACACTCCGCTTATGCCAGCTCTGTTCAGTCTGAAGACTGTTTTCCTGGGTTTCATGATGCTGGTTTATGTGGCTGTATATAATATGAGAATTGTAACCAAGGGGTTGCGCCAGCCGAAACGGATGGCTCGGGTTGAAAACAAGGCGTTGAATATGCTTGCCGATTTGAAGGATAATCAACCGGAAGCAGCAGAAAGCCTGATGAAGCGTCTGACTCCTGATGTCCGGCAGAAGATTATTACCCATGCTTCTGAACATCTGTTTAATGAAGAATTGAATAGAGTGGCATGGGATCAGGTTTGTGATGGGCTTACGTTCAGCGAAAAGGAAATATGCAAGCTGATTCTCCAGGGGCGGACTTTAAAGGAAATTTGTGCAAAACTCAATAAGAGTGAATCAAATATCACCAGCCAGCGTTGCCATATTCGCAAAAAGTTGAATATGGACCGTCGTGATGATTTAAGGAGAACCTTGGAAGTAAGGTTCTATGATGCGCAGAAACAAGTAAAAAAGTCAGGAGCCGAGAGCTTATAGATATTCTTATTTCTTGACCGAACTTTCGCAAGTTTGTACCACACGCCCTGAAAGGGCAGAAGCTCCTAGCCCAGGGCATCGCCCTGGGTAATTACGAGCGCAAACCTGTCGCCCTGTAAGGGCAAAAGCTTTAAAGAACCAGGCAATTTATAAGGCTTTTGCCCTTACAGGGCGTCTTGCTGACTGCTATTATACCCAGGGCGATGCCCTGGGCTAGGGGCTTCTGCCCTTTCAGGGCGTGCTGCTTCTGGAGTTTTTGGGCCTTCAGCCCGTTCTAGAACCGCTTGCGAAAGTTCTGTTGATAATTATTCTTCCAATCTGAGGAATGCTTTCGGAAGATATTGGATGATGTCGCTGGCGATGAGGCTCTCTTTGCCCAAATCTTTAGCTGCAAGATCGCCAGCCAGACCATGAAGATGCATACCCAGGCGACAGGCATCTTCCTGTTTGTATCCTCTTGCCAGAAGACCGGTGATGATACCTGTCAGCACATCACCGCTGCCTGCTGTCGCCA
>ERZ1026901.967-NODE-967-length-19056-cov-8.008368_pt1 | contig 19056 bp, 14 predicted proteins | sample MGYA00380179_ERZ1026901 | MGnify/ENA primary metagenome ERZ1026901 (study PRJEB33269, sample SAMEA4719815) | human gut metagenome | biome: human-associated habitat; feature: organic feature; material: feces | place: Cameroon | collected 2013-10 ... | reverse complement strand
GGAATAATTGGCAAATATAATCACTGATATTGCATTAATAAATACTAAAAATATGATTAAGTTGTAAATGATATTGGTTTAATGTCTTGGATTATATTAAAATGGTCTTGTAAACGTGAGGTTCCCTTTTGGGATACCTCATGAAATAAAATGTTTTACGTTTGGGTGCACACAAGCGTGAGATATGTCCACTATTTTAGTAGGAGGTCTTTATTGATGAAGCATTTTAAACTTGCTTATTCAGACAAAGCTTATTCCGTTCTTAACCCGGTAACTGAACGTGAAATCGTTGGTATTAACGATACTGATTTCACCGACGTTGCAGCCATCGTAATTACTGATGCTGATACCGCTATTCTTGATGAAGAACCAAAGATTGCAGCATTTGGTATTCCAGTATTCCTGGTACTGGTAGAAAATACCGTTGCTAGCGATGACGTTCTCAAGAAGGTATTCCGTGTAATGGATCTTAGAGAAGTTAACCGCGGACTCTATGAACGCCAGATTGAATCTGCAGCAGCTAAGTACGAAGACAACATGCTCCCGCCATTCTTCAAGGGACTCGCTAAGTACGTAGAACAGGGCTATGCTCAGTTTGACTGCCCAGGTCATCATGGTGGTGCATACTTCACCAAGCATCCAGCTGGTCATGCATTCTATGATTTCTTTGGCGAAAACATGTTCAGAGCCGACCTCTGCAACGCCGACGTTGCAATGGGCGACCTTCTGATTCATCAGGGCCCGGCACTGGCTGCTCAGCAGCATGCTGCTAAGGTTTACAACGCTGATAAGACATACTTTGTACTGAATGGTACTTCTACTTCTAACAAGGTAGTTCTGAACGCAGTAGTTGCACCAGGCGACATCGTTCTTTACGACCGTAACAATCATAAGTCCATTTCCCATGGCGCTCTCGTAGAACAGGGTGGTATCCCGGTATACCTCGAAACTTCCCGTAACTCCTACGGCTCCATCGGTGGTATTCTGGCTCACTGCTTCGATGAAGACTACATCCGTGGCCTCATAGCTGAACGTGATCCGGAAAGAGCTAAGGCTGAAAGACCAATTCGTCTGGCAGTTATTCAGCTCGGCACCTATGATGGCTGCATTTACAATGCACGTCAGGTAGTTGATAAGATTGGTCACCTCTGCGACTACATTTTCTTCGACTCCGCATGGGTTGGTTACGAACAGTTCATTCCGATGATGAAGGACTGCAGCCCGCTGCTCCTCGATCTCGGACCGGAAGACCCGGGTATCTTTGTTACCCAGTCTGTTCATAAGCAGCAGGCAGGTTTCTCCATGGTATCCCAGGTTCATAAGAAGGATAGCCACATCAAGGGTCAGGATCGTTATGTACACCACAAGGTAGTTAACAACTCCTTCATGATGCATGCATCCACTTCCCCATACTATCCACTGTTTGCCTGCCTCGACGTAAACGCTAAGATGCAGGAAGGTGAAGCTGGCCGTTACCTCTGGAAGCAGTGCCTCCACGACGTAATCGAAGTACGTAAGACTATAATGCGTACCTGCCATTACCTCCGTCCACTCGTTCCGCCGGTAGTTCATGGCAAGAAGTGGGAAGACGGGGACACCGAAAAGATGGGCAGCGATATGGCTTACTGGGCATTCGAACCAGGTGCTAAGTGGCACGGATTCGATGGCTATGCAGAAGGCCAGTACTTCATCGATCCGATGAAGCTTCAGTTCGTAACCTGCGGCATCAAGGAAGATGGTTCCTATGATGATTTCGGTATTCCAGGCAACATTCTCGCTAACTTCCTCCGCGATAACGGAATTATTCCGGAAAAGTGCGACCTGAATGATATTCTGTTCCTCCCGACCCCGGGCTGCGACATGACCATGTATGATGATCTTGTTGCTAAGTTCATCAAGTTCGAAAAACTGGTTGATGAAGATGCTCCGCTGGAACAGGTTCTGCCAAATATTTACTACGCTCATGAAGACGTATATGCTGGCTGGACAATTCGTCAGCTGTGCCAGTACATGCACGACTTCTACAAGGGACATGAAACTTCTACCATTATGAAGAAGCTGTTCCTGAAGAAGTACATGCCAGAATTCGTAATGAATCCACATGACGCTAACATGGAACTCATTGGCCGTCACGGTGAACTCGTTGACCTCGAAGAAATCGAAGGCCGCGTAGCTCTCGAAGGTGCTCTTCCATACCCGCCAGGACTGCTCTGCATCCAGCCAGGTGAACGTTGGGCTCCAACCGTAACCAAGTACTTCCAGATTCTGCTCGATGGTATCAACAAGATGCCAGGATTCGAACCGGAAATTCAGGGCGTATACATTGAAGAAGGCGAAGATGGCAAGAAGCATGCATTCGGCTATGTTCTGAAGAAGGAATATGACCCGGCATTCAAAAAATAATTAACTTTTGTTAATTAGAACTTGACGTCTGATTAAAAAGAGATGGTGATTTTCACCATCTCTTTTTTGTGCAATAAAATATCAAATTTAGCGGAGCGGTTCTTGTTTGATCAGGCATGTTGTCATGATGCGTTATGGTAACCCGTTCTATTGTTGATGCTGGGCTGTTTGTCGCAATGAAAAACCTTATTATTCTGATAGTCGCAGAAAAATTGAAAAATATTAATCTATGACTTGATATTACGATTGAGAACGATTATGATTACATCAACAAATAAAAGCAACGACCAGAACAAGTACACCGGCAATGTGGTTCAGAGAGTGCTGATCATCGGCTGAAAGTTGGCACCGAAACAGACCTGGATGGAATGCATCTGGATAGCTGAGGCATTGAAAATAAGTAAATGCTTCCGGGAACCGCCGTTACCGGATTGAGTGGCAGTTATTTAATAAAGACTGCAATCAGAGTGGAACCGCGTCAGATCGTCTCTGTAGAGACGGTCTTTTTTATTGCAGGAAAGGAAGAATGACCATGTTTGATACGTTGCGTAATGACATGCGGGTTGTCAGGGAAAGGGATCCAGCTGCTAAATCCTGGATGGAAATCTTTCTTTGTTATCCCGGGCTTCATGCCATATGGGCTTATCGCATCGGGCATTTTTTTACAGGCACGAATGGTTTGTATTGGCCAGATTTATTTCTCATATTGCCCGAATGCTTACCGGAATTGAAATTCATCCGGGGGCAAGAATAGGGAAAGGATTGTTTATTGACCATGGAATGGGGATTGTCATTGGTGAAACTACAGTTATAGGAGATAATGTAACACTGTATCAGGGGTTTACTCTTGGGGGGGGGACAGGAAAAGAGAAGGGAAAAAGACACCCGACTTTGAAAGACTATGTTGTGGTGGCTTGCGGAGCTAAGGTTCTGGGTTCCTTTACTGTTGGTGAAGGAGCAAAAATCGGGGCAGGTTCCGTAGTACTTAAAGAAGTTCCTCCGTATGCGACAGTGGTTGGTATTCCCGGGCATGTGGTGGCCGAACGTGGCAACCGGGTTCATCATCATGATGAATCGGATGTGGAGCTTAACCACAATAAACTACCGGATCCTATTGAAGAGCAGATTGGAAAGCTTCAGCATGAGGTGGATGCTCTCCGCAAGGAAATTCTTTTGTTGAAGACGGAATCGAAAGGAACTTTGGGACCTATTTGATATAATGTCAGGCCGGAATCCTGTGGGGAACCGGACAGATATAAAAAAGGAGGGGTGATATAATGAAAATTAAAAATATTATCGTTTTTAAGGATACACGATTGCCAGAGAATTTATAAGAAAAGAAGGATTCCTTGTTGGAATTTTCGGAGGTGCAGCACTGCACGCAGCGCTGCAGGTGGCAGCCAGGCCGGAAAACAAAGGGAAGAACGTGGTAGCAATTCTTCCGGATAATGGCGATAGATATCTTTCTACACCTGGTTTTATTAAGGCGGAATAACAGATAGTGATAATTAAAAAGGCCCTGCAGGTTGAAAATCAACCTGCAGGGCCTTTTTATCCAGCTGAACATATGAGGGGGGATAGAGAAAGAGAGTTTTTTACTGAATGGACATGCCCGATAACTGCATGATGAGGAGTATGCTGTCTTCTATTTGTTTTATGATTATTTCTTCCATACATCTTCAGCAATCTGCCGGATAAGTCTTATCTTTCTCCACTGATCATCTTCAGTCAGAATATTGCCTTCCTCGGTGGAAGCAAATCCACACTGAGGGGACAGACGGAGCTGTCCCAGAGGAACATAATGGGAAGCTTCTCTGATTCTTTCCTTAATTGCGTCTTCATCTTCCAGCTCTGGGGTCTTAGAAGTTACCAGGCCGAGGACAACTACCTGGTTGTCAATATAGCGGAGCGGTTCAAATCCGCCGGCTCGGTCTGAATCATATTCCAGGAAAAATCCATCAACATGGCAGTTGGCAAATAAGGTGGAAGCTACCGGTTCATAGCCGCCAGAGGAGAACCAGGTGGATCTGAAATTGCCGCGGCAGATATGCATGGTTACTGTAAGGTCTTCTGGCTTATCCTTCAGAATTTCATTGATTACATGAACATATTTTTTCTGAATGGATGGAATATCATATCCGCGTTTGCGATAGGCTTCTGTCTTTTCGCTGGAACAGAATTCACCCCAGGAGGTATCATCCAGCTGAAGGTAGCGGCATCCGGCATCATAGAAGGTACGGAGTGCTTTGCGGTATGTGCTGATAAGGTCTTCAAAAAAGAGATCTTCGTTATTCTGATAGACTTCCGGTAAATCGGGATTGACACGGACACAGGTCATAAGGTGAACCATGGATGGGGAAGGGATGGTTTGTTTTGCAATATGAGATGCATCTTCAAACTGATGAATAAAACGGAAATGGTTGAGGAATGGATGGTCTTCAGGAAAATCAAGGCGTCCAATGATTTTCAGGTTGGTAGCCTTGGGCTGGCGGCCTTTGAAAGCTACGGACCAGTGTTCTGCTGCTGCGGTAGTGCATCCGGTAAGGGCGGCCATGAAATCCAGATGCCAGAAGGCACGACGGAATTCTCCATCAGTAAATGTGTACAATCCATTTTCCTTTTCCTTATGAATCAGTTCAGTAATGCATTCATTTTCAATGCGGGTAAGTTCGTCCCTGGTAATGGTGCCGGATTCTGCATTGGCACGAGCCTGTTTTAAACGGGCAGGGCGAAGGAAGGAGCCTACTATATCATGAGTAAACGGTGGTTCTTTTAATTTGGTCATATCAACATCTCCATACTAGTTAAAACAAGAATCAAAAATTTATGGATTCAGTATAACAAGTTTATTGAATATATAAAAATACGAATACTCGATGAATACATATAGTTTTAATGAATACATAAAGCCCATGTCTTATTGATTTTATCCATTAAGACATGGGCTAAATCCTTTATATGGTGCGGAGATTGCGGCGATGAAAGGGAATCGGGATAGCTTTTTTTAGTCGGAAAGACCAGAGATACATATGAGATACCGGTATAGCATAAATGCGTTGTATGGCATAAGCATACAGGTTCAGCTGAACTGCGTAATGAGCAATTAGCTCTTCTTCGGTTCTGGCAAAATCGGTCTTGTAATCGATGATAATCAGTTTATCGTCCTGTTCCAACAGGCAGTCAATAACACCCTGAAGGAAAATGTTTTCCTCTGGTTCGCAGGACTCATAAAACAGTTGCGCAGGAAGGAGAATGGAGAATGGCAGTTCTTTTCGAACAAGTGAGGTTCTGGCCATTTTTCCCAGCGGGCTATGAAGAAAGGCAAGGATATCCTGAACCGGGGAATGGAATCCGGAACGGGAAAGGATGGCTTTTTCTTCGTCATCGGTGAGGATATTACGTTCATGCAGAGTGTGAATTTCCTCACGGAGGAAGTCAGACGACGGATAGTCCGTCTTAAAATCCAGGTATTGCATAACCTTATGCATGAGGGTACCATAAGCCGCCCCGTGGGTGCCCAGGCGGTCTTTGGCAAGAAAGGCCGGTTCCTCCGTAAAACCGGAAGGGAGGTATGTCTCTTCTTCGGTAAGTTCTTCTGTAAGTACCACTGACTGCGGTTCCTCTTCATTTTGCTCAAATAACATACGGGCGGCTGCGGTGGCCGTAATTTTTGCCGGTGTGCTGATAGAGCCGGGGTGAGGATACTTCCAGGATAAGGTGTTTTCTGTCCACGGTGGAACCGGACCAGAGCGTGACAGATAGTCCTTTAGCATGGCATCTATATCCTTTGCGTCATCTTTCTCATGGCTGTCGTCAGATATCAGCTCCGGGAGGAGATCTTCAGGAGAAATGATATGAATGGCAAACTGCGGAGGCGTGTCGGATTCGTCTTCATATATCGGTATGGAGGATATTAGGTCCCAGAAGGTAGCCATGGAGCGGCTTACTGCTGCAGCCGGTACAATCCAGTCCATATAACAGGTAGCTGAAGTTATGGTATGCAGAGGCATTCTGTGGTAGCCGGCATGAGGAACCGTGGTGCGCGCATACAGCGGTATGCTCCATTTTTTCATCGTATTCTTCACGTCTTTTACGGTGCCGGTGATAATCAGCTTATCTCTGGCCCGTGTCATGGCTACGTAGAGGAGGCGCGCTTCTTCCGATAGATTTTCTCGCTGCAAGGTGTGTTTTAACAGGTACCAGTAGAGCGTAGGCCAGCGCAGTTTATGTTCTTCATCAAAATACTGGAATCCTATTCCCTCTGTCTTGTGCAGCAGAGCTGACTGATGCAGGTCATCAGTGTTGAACTGACAGGCGGCGTCGGCAAGAAATACCACAGGAAATTCCAATCCCTTACTCTTATGGATTGTCATAATCTGCACCGCATCGGTCTCTGTCTGTACAGAAGAAGCGGATAGTTTTTTGCGCTCTTTTGACAGACGATAAAGCGTGTCCAGGAATCCATACAGGCCATTATTCCGGCTGTTATCCCATGCGAGGGCCTTTTGATAGAATGCTTCAACGTGGGCAGCCCGGAAGCTGCCTTCCGGCAGGGCGGCAATGTAAGGCAGATATTCTGTGTCATCCAGAATGGTGCGGAGTAGCGGAGCCACTCCGTTTCGCCTGGAAAGGGAACGCCATTTATTAAATAATTTCAGGAAGGCTGCTACCTTTTCCTGTTTTACCGACGGCAGTGGGGATTCTGCTTTTATGAGAACGTCAAAAAGACAGGGGGAAACCGGGGATTGCATACTGTCTCTGGCCAGGGCAAGATGGGCTAAATCCTGTTCATCCAGTCCGACCAGGGAAGAGCGGAGGATTGCCGTCATGGGGATATCCCAGCGCGGGTTGTTCAGAATCTGCAGAAGTGACCAGAGATGACGCACTTCCACGGTTTCCAGAAAATCATCACTCTGATCACAGATGGCAGGAATCCCTGCATTCTGCAGTGTGCGGACCAGATAACCGGCTTTGGTGCTGATGGAACGCATAAGAATGACTATATCCTTATAGGAAACAGGTTGTATTTCCCCGGTTTTATTGCGTATAGTCAGTCCTCTGGTGAGCATATCCTTTATGCGGTGGGCAATGTGCACACCTTCCAGTTCTATGCGCTGTACATCCTGCAGCTCATCGGCCTCTGACTCATCCATATCTTTTGTGGCCGGCTTTTCCAGGATATCAATGTCTATGGTGCCACCCACGTACGTTTTATCGGTGCAGGTGCTTCTTCCTGGATACAGAGCTTCTGACTTACCATAGTTCAGTTCCAGACTGTCTTCAAACATGATCTGGCGGAAAATAAAGTTAATACCATAAAGGATGGATGGGTCACTTCTGAAATTGCGGTTCAGATCGATCCGAAGATTCTGGGAGCCGGTTTCTGCAACATAGTCTTTATATTTATCATAGAAAATCGTAGGATCAGCTAAGCGGAACCGATAGATACTCTGTTTGATATCGCCGACCATAAACCGATTATGACCGGAGCTCAGCAGGGCAGTAATGGTTTCCTGTACATTATTTGTATCCTGGTATTCGTCAATCATCACTTCTGTATAATTCTTTCGAAGTTCCAGGGCAGTTATGGAAGGAAACAGCTGAGCTCTGGATGGTGTAAAGTCACTGGCTTTCTGATCAACCAGAAGGGTCAGTGCATAGTGCTCTGTGTCACTGAATTCCAGAATACCTTCCTCCTGCTTCTTCTGCATGTAAGCGTCGTGAAAATCCTGTGTCAGCCTGGCAAGGACACGGATAAGGGGGGCGGTTCCCCGCATCTGCGAAATCCAGGCCTTTTCCGGGATAGAGAAGAAAGACTGAAGTGAGGCAAAAGCCTTTTTTATTTTTGTCCGGGCATCACTTACAGAATCCTTTATATTTTTTATTTCATCCGGGTTATCCATATTTCCCAGGCGGATGGCCGGCAGACGGGGAGTGAAGGAAACAGACTGGATTCTGGTCTGCCAGTCATGCCAGGTGGAGGATTCGGCCAGCAGATTCAGCTGAGTGTATTCCTGCGTTAGTGGCTCAATGTATTTCTGGAGCTGGGAGACATATGGCTGCAGAGCATCGAACAGGAGGCGGTAATTATCACACCAGGAGGTGACCTGAATGCGGGCATCCTGCAGGAGAATATCTGTCCAGTCCAGGTCAGACAAGGTTGTGTCCGGAGCCAGCTCATAGGCATCTGCCAGATGGGAAAGCCAGATTTCCGGAAAAGCCATAGACTGGGAAAAGGAATCCAGCTTCATAATAATCTGACGCAACTGCCCATCCTGATACCGGCTGGCAAGCATATCGGCAAGCTTTATAAAATCTGGTTCCTTTTTTTCGTACCACCGGAGCAGAACATCAGAAAGAACATCATGCTTCATCAGATACAGTACTTCGGAATCACTTTCAATCCTGTATCGGGGGTCCAGCGGGATGCGGTAAAAATACTGCTTAATCAGAGTCTGACAGAATGAATCAATAGTGGAAATATGGGCACTGCCCATCAGGGCCAGCTGATGGCTCACATGGGAAGAAAGAGCCTCCTTTCCTTCTTTTTCTGCATTTTCCAGTACTCTGGTCAGTGCGTCAGTAATGCGGGTGCGCATCTCGGAAGCGGCTGCTTTGGTAAAAGTAAGGACAAGCAGACTGGTAATGTTTACCGGGTGTTCCACATCGCAGACCATGCGGATAATACGTTCGACCAGTACCGCTGTTTTCCCGCTTCCTGCAGCAGCAGAAAGCAGAAGATTCCGGTCACGGGAAGTGATGGCTGATTCCTGTTCTTCTGTCCATCTGACATTACTCATTATTCTTTCTCCTTTCAATTTCCTCATCCAGTTGTTGCTTTACGTCGCGGTCACTCATTGAGGTTATCCATTCCGGTTTGTCACCCAGTTTACGGTCGAAACGGCATATACTCTTATAAGGACAGTAATCACATGGGTTACGCTTGTCCAGACGGACAGGCCTGATAGGGATATCTCCGCAGGCAATATGTTCATGAAGTTTTCCCATTATCTGGGTAACTTTTTCTTCCAGAATGGAAAATTCCTCCCGGGTGAGCAGCTTTCCATTTTTTGCAATCTTGCCTGTCTTAGTTCGGTTGACTGGAATAAAAGGGGCATCCTCAGAATCAGGAAGAAAAGCGTGATCCAGATTCTGAATGATTCCTTCGTCCTGATTAAAATAACCGCTCATAAAATGAGCAGCCTTGCCGGGCATTTCATCAAGTTCATCAGGGGAAGAAGGAACAGAGGCAGACAGCGCGGTATCGCCGGAAATATAAATATAAAGAATGGCCGCCGGAAGCAGGGCGTTTTTCGATTCCCTGAGTACAGCCAGGAGGTATACGATAAGCTGAAGGTGATATCCAATCAGCATAGAATACAAATTGGCTGTGGTGCTGCCGGTTTTATAATCAGCAATTACGGCAGCATTATCACAGGTGTCCATACGATCGATGGTACCTCGCAGTGTGAAAAGTCTGCCCAGATCATCCTGCAGATGCAGTGAGAATTGTTTTTCAAGCATCTGCGTATTAAATGAACTCTGACGGCTCCAGTTACGCAGTCGCTTCAGTGTACGGGAGAACGCATCATTTAATGCATGTTCTGTATAGGCCTGCGCAGCATCCGACCGGAGGATTCCGTGTTTGATGCGAGGCGCGATTTCTCCGGCTATCTGAGTAGACAGGGCCTGGATATCCTTGTCGGATACATCACGCCACTGCTGTGCGCTCTGCTTCAGTCTGTCGCCAAAATTGTGAAGTCCTGCATGAAGATAATTTCCGAAATCCCGGGCATCCAGATCCGACTGATCGACCGGTTTCAGATGCAGCCCCTTTTCCAGATAATAACGATAGGGGCATTTCCGATAGGATTCAAACTGAGAGATGGATCCGGTAAAGTGACCATTTTTCATGAACAGGAGGGAGGCCAGAGGCTGTCCAAGGGCAGAGGCATGGTTAGAATAGGAAAATGCGCGCAGCCTGTCCTGCAGCTGTTCCTGGTGTGAAGGATGGCTGTGCACCCAGTTGCGCAGAGCCGTCCATACGGATGTTTCTGACGGTACGGTATATGGCTGATGGGCAATTCCCTGTCGGAGGATTTCAGGGAAAAGAGAAAGGGCCTGGTTCGGATTGGAAATAAAGGAGTGGTCTTCGGTATAGCTGTCGGGGGCGGCAGCTGACTCGATGGTCTGCACGTATCCACGGCGCAGTATGTTTTTCAGAAGATAGGAAGGCGCAAGCTCCTTGCCATCACTGCCGGTGAGGCTGCATGACAACACAAGGCTGTCAGAAGCACGGGTCAGGGCCAGATAGACATAAAACTGTTCCTGGTAAATCTGGCGCATCATGTCAGGCCCCAGGGAAATTCCCATTTCATTCTGAATATGCTGTTTTTCCCCTTCTGTGATAAATCCTGTGTCATCAATGCGGCATGGGAATTTTCCTTCATTGATACCTGGGACAAATACCATTTTCCCTTCCGAGGCATATCCACGTTCAATCGTAGTGACCGTGACATGATCCAGCGTAGGAGGAATCATGGAATAGGTTAAAGAGGACAAACCGTCTTCTGCCATGGCAAGGAAATCTTCCGGAGTAATGGCATCATTTCCGGTGACATGGACTATTTCATCAAGCAGTGCTATTGTTTTTTTCCACACCTGTACACTCGGGCGCTGACGGGATATTTTAAATTCTTCGTCATCCCAGGCGCTGAGTGCTTCAGGAATTTTCATATGGATAAGCCAATGGTAAAGAAGAGTGCACTTATCCTTTACAGAAACACTGGCCTTCCAGGATTCAGCAAGAGGATTCAGGACAGACAGGAGACGTGACCGGAGCTCATTCATAAATGCCTGCTCTGCTTTTTCTTTTTCAGTTATGGTTTCTGTATCCGAATCTACAGAATAGGCAGTGTGAAACCGCCATTCCTTTTTCCATTGCCCGGGCCGGATTCCGTTTTTCAGCACAAAGGATTCCAACATGTCCACTTCACTGGCAGAGAGCGCGGTAAACAGATCGTTTTTCAGAAGCCGGAACAGACGGTTTCTGCTCCAACCGCGTCCGGCATGCATGGATTCAGCCGCAAGGAACTGAAGCAGGGCGGAAAGAAGAAGGATGAGTGGGTGGTTGTTCATGGATTCTCTGTAATCAAAGAAGGCAGGAATCTTATACTGGTGGAATTTTCTGATGAGTACATCCATATAATCTTCCGGATTGCGCAGAAGCACCAGTATGTCCCGGTAACGCAGTTTCTGAGATTTTACGGCAAATACAATCCGCCGCGCGATTTCATCCGTTTCTCTGGTGGTATCGGCAGCGGTCAGTATATGGATATCCTGAGAAGGAACCGGTCTGGCTGTGGCATAAGGGGATGTCAGACAGTCACGGGTAAACTGACGCATGCCCGGCGAATGGAAACGGGGAGCCTGGGACAGCGTGGTACCATATGATCCCGGATATCTTTCCATCAGCATGGAATACAGGTGATAGGGTCTGTTCCATACCGGAAGGGAAGCCGCTGTTTCCGGGCTGTCCATGGACAGGGTGAGCGTAACCTGACGGGCATGTTCAATGAGTGCGTACACAATCTGCACTTCCTGCGGGGTCATTCCGTTAAATCCGTCAATCCAGATTTCAGAGGATGCGATAAGCGATGATCTGGGAATTTCGTGAATCAGCAGGTCATAGGGAGAACCCTGATAATTAAAATGATTGGCAAGGTACTGATGATACAGGGAGTACAGATGACAGGTATCTTTCAGTTTAAGGCCAAGCGGCGTGTTTCCTTCCGCTTCTGCCATAGAAGCCAGCCGGTCCTCTGTAATAAGGTACGTGTCCAGTTCATGGAAAAAAGCCGTCATGGATTCAGCGAAATGACGTTTTTCAGAAGCTCGGGCAATGACGTGGAATTCCGACCGGTGTTCAGAAAGTATACGGGACAGTACCAGCTGCTGGCCCAGCGGAGGCAATGTTTCACTTACGCTGGAATGCATTTCCTGAAATATACGGTAGCCAAGCCGGGAAAAACCGGAAACTGAGGCCCGGGTAAATCCATGCGCGGGCATATGGGCAGCCAGCATGGATTCGGCGCGGTATGTTCCCTGGTCAGGAACAAGAAAAATGGCCTGATGTTCCGGGGACTGCATCAGATAGTCCTTTATTTCATTGCAGCAGGTGTTGGTTTTTCCACTGCCGGCAGGTCCAAAAATAAAACGAAGTCCCATAGCGACCTCCTGTACGGGAATAGAGAATTCTAATCAGTTTTATAATCACGTTATGTTTCTATCTGTCATATATGCTATTATACATGATAGAACATTTGTATGCAGTGATGGGGACTTCCTGAAAGTGCCGTCATATCGGAAAATATTATGGTCAATTTCAGGCAGCAGAGGGAAAAATATCAATTTGCCTATTGTCAGAATTATCAATTATGGTTTAAAATAAAAGTGTATGAGTGATTGGCAGATAACATCTGTGATATAGAAGAAATGGGCGAAGGGGGTAAAATAGTATGAGATATATGTATCCTGCTATTTTTACTTGTAAACGGGATAAACATATGATTGTGGCGGATTTTCCAGATATAGCCGGATGCCGGGCTTATGGACATACCATGGAAGAAGCGATGGAAAGCGCACGTGTGGCCTTATGCCGCACTTTGTTGGAATTGGAAGAACGGAGTGAATTTTTTCCGCCGCCCTCAGACTCCACGCTGCTCAGACTGCAGAATCGCGGATGCACCATCTGTGTAGTGGTGGCCGATACCCGTCATATTCGTCTGGACCGCGAACTGAGAATGAAAGAAGCAGCTAGCTGGAATCAGAAAAAACATGCGGTATCCCACGGAAGCCGCCTGCAGCATCTTTTTGAATTCAAAGGCTGATATGAGTAAAAAGGAAAGACCATGGACATGTGTTCATGATCTTTTTTATTTTATATTTATTAATGAAACTACCATATATTGTGTATGCTGTAAAATCGCATTGACATATATGGTAGGGGATGATATGATGATGGCATAATTTAAAGGAACTGCAGGACTGACGGATACAGTGGAATCAACCACGTGGACTGCAGAATCTGGTATTGCCGACCGTCTGGGCTGAAGAGGCTCAGGCGTTTTTTATTGGCCTGTGCCTCTTCAAGGACTTTCAGGAGGTAGCGGAATGAAACGAAACAGATGGCTGATCGCTTTATCAGCAGTGGGCATACATATCTGCATTGGCAGCGTATATGCCTGGAGTGTACTTACCAAGCCGGTTATGGCAGCTATGGGATTATCTCTGGGACAGACAACATGGGCATTTTCTATTGCCATTCTTTTCCTGGGGCTGTCGGCAGGGTTCCTTGGTGGTTTTGTGGAGCGCATGGGGCCTTCCCGCTCTGGCCTGCTTTCGGCATGTTTCTTTGCCCTGGGGATGCTGGGAACCGGTTATGCCATATCGGTGAAGAGCACGCCTTTGCTGTATCTGTTTTACGGATTTATCGGAGGGATTGGTCTGGGAACCGGATATATTACTCCGGTATCCACTCTGGTCAAGTGGTTTCCAAGGCACAGAGGATTTGCCACTGGTATGGCCATCATGGGATTTGGATTTGCCGCACTGATTGCCGGACCGGTTATGCAGCATCTTACGGCAGCCTATGGACTGGTCAATAATTTTCTGATTATGGGATGTGTATATTTTGTGATTATGTGCGCGTCCGCATCGTATCTTCGTCCTCCGCGCAAGGGGGAAATCAAGCAGTCCCTGGAAGATGTACTGAAGGAAGAAGCGGCCCGGGGAAATAAGCGGACCATACTGGGACCGCAGATGACACGCCATGAAGCGCTTCATACGTGGAAATTTTATGCGCTGTGGTGGATTTTCTTTACCAATATTACCTGCGGTATCGGGCTTCTGGCGGTAGCTTCGCCTATGGCTCAGGAAGTAATTGGTATGACTCCGGCGCAGGCCGCGTCCCTGGTAGGAATTATCGGGGTAGTCAATGGCGGCGGACGTATCGTATGGTCCACTGTCTCTGACTGGATTGGCCGAGGGGTGACTTATCTGGTGTTCTTTGCGCTGGAAGTAGCAGCCTTTTACGCGCTGTCAGTCACTACAGAAGGCCTGATATTCCAGGCACTGGTGCTTTTGATTATCAGCTGCTATGGCGGTGGATTTTCCTGTATGCCTGCCTTCCTGTCTGATATTTTCGGGGTACGGCAGCTGGCATCCATTCACGGCAGCATTCTCACCGCATGGGGGATTGCCGGTGTGGCCGGTCCGGTCATTCTAGCGGCGATGAAGGAAAACACCGGTGGCTATACGGCCACTCTGCAGCTGTTTGCCTGTCTTCTCGCTCTGGCGTTCCTCGTGTCGGCGGTCATTCAAAGCAGCAATATGCGGATGAAGAAAAAATATGTCCTGCAGGAACAAACACCGGCAGAATAACAGGAAGTAATTAAAAACGGATGGTACGTACCGAAGAGGGGTACGTACCATCCGTTTTGACGTTATGGATTCAGCTTATCGATTTCCGCTCTGAAAAATCTGGCGCTGTCTTTCAGGGAATCACTGTGTGTCAGCAGATTTCCGCCTACGAGGAATATGGTATTGGCACCATAGGCTTCATGCATGACTGGGAATAGCTGCCATTTCATTCCGCCGGCGGGAACTGGGAACATGGATTTTCTTCCGTTCATATCCATGCCGGCGGCCCTGGCGATGGACTGGCATTCTTCCCGGGGATAGGAGAAGCGTCCGGAAAAACTGGTAAATACAGAAGCATCTGCACCGGACAGGCGCGCCAGCTGCCCGAAATAACAGAAAGGAGTGATGCCTGCCTCATCCGAAGCGGTAAGCGGGCCGGCAAAGCTTGGATGGAGAAACAGAGGAAGGGAAAAATCCGGATTGGAAGACAGTCGGAAAAGCGGACCGAATCCACAGAGCCCCGGGGAAATCATCACGCCATCGGCGCCAAGTTCTCTGGCTTCCCAGGCACGTTGTATGGATTCTTCGCCATCCCCATTGCAGTTGGCCACATACAGGGCCCTGTTGCCGGAATCTTCATAGGCGGCATTTACCGCTTCTACACAGGCCCGCACCCTTTCTTCAAATGGAGCATAGGTCTGATTGAACAGGTTGTGGTCATCCTTAATGATGGAGCAGCCTCCGCAGGCCAGATCGTATACCATGCGGGCCAGCCGGCTGACCGGGGTTCCCAGCGGCTTAATGGCAGACATAAGAATCGGTCCCTGGTGGATTCCGGTAAGCTGTCGGATTCCATCCTGTCCGAAACGCGGGCCCGGGAATGTATGGTTCATTTCATCGGGGAGGCAGAAGGCTATGAGCCGTACGCCTTTCTGAAGGCTGGAGTTTCCGAAGAGCATGTTTATAAATTCCGTAAATTCGGCACCGACAGCTTCCGGGGTATAGGAAATGACAGCCAGATAATGCTCCGGACCATCGGGAGAGAGCTGTTCTATCTTACCGACAATCGTATCCGCGATTGTCGTACCTTCCACCATGCAGTAGGGACATTCCACGGACTGTTCAATGGCAATATTCCATGCGGCGGCTTTTGCTTCATCCCAGGAACGGCTGTATATACGATAAATTACCATAAAACGATGAGAAGTTTCACAGTCTGCATGCAGCTTTGCGAAATCAAGTGAATCCATTCTGACTCCTTTCAAAAAAGACTGTGAGGGTTCACAGTCTTTGGATGATAACAAGGTATGACCGGGAAATCAGGTCAGGTACCGGAATGATTATGTGCCTTGTAATAAGGGGTGGATTTATCCATGGCCGTATCGTTGGACAGCCAGTAAAGAGGGCGGCTTCTGGTTTCTTCCAGGATTTTCCCGACGTATTCCCCCAGAATACCCAGCCCCATAAGGTTGATACTTCCAAAAAGGGAAATCAGGATGGTCATGGTGGACCAGCCTGGAACGGCGGATCCGGTAATATAGCAGTAAATGACATGAAGGATCAGGAGCCCGCCAGCCAGTGCGGCAAGGATGCCTATATAGAAAGCCAGATGAAGGGGAATAGTGGAATTGGTGATTACGCCATCCATAGCGAAATGCAGCATTTTCTTCATGGAAAATTTAGAGACTCCCGCATGACGTTTAGGTGCTTCAAATTCGATGGTTGTCTGTTTAAAGCCCATGCCGCCTACAATTCCCCGGATAAAACGGCTGTGTTCTCTGAAACGGCGGAATACCTGGATGGCTTTTTTATCCATAAGCCGGAAATCAGAACCACCGGGAACGATGGGGGTTTTTGAAATAGAGTTGATAAATGCATAATAACCGGATGAAGTAATTCTCTTTATGAAGCCAGCATCTTCTGTGGCAGTTCGGACGGTTTGCACAATATCAAATCCTTCTCGCCATTTTTCCAGAAGGACCGGGATAAGTTCCGGTGGATGCTGCATGTCTCCGTCCATAGTGATTACCGCATCGCCGCATGCCATATCCATACCGCAGGTGATGGCAATCTGATGTCCAAAATTGCGTGCAAATGTGAGGGCACGGACATGAGAATCCTTCTGGGCCAGCTGGTTGATAAGCATTTCGGTCTTGTCGCGTGAACCATCATTGACAAAGAGGAGTTCGTAGTCATACGATGTGTTTTTCATGACCTGGGTTACGGCATCGAAAAAAAAGACGACATTATCTTCTTCGTTATAAACAGGTGTGACGATAGATATCATGGCATTAATCCTTCCTTCGTTTGTTACTCTTTAGTATACCATTTACTGATTTTCCGGTCTAAATAAAAATAGAGGGACGGAAATCTCCGGCTGACTGATTATGTTCGCATAGTTATAGTAACAGGGAGAATTAAAGAAATCTTAAAGAACAATTTAAGAACACCTTTCCAGAAGAAAACCGGGTATTGGCTGAGTGTTTTCACGCAATCAAAAAGGGCACAGCGCAGGCTGCGTCCTTTTCTATGATTCCGGGATAGAGTTTCCGTATGCTTACTGAGCCTTATACTGGCCGTTTTCAATCTTCAGGAGTACCAGGTCAACGTCCGGGGTTCCCTTATTGTTGAAAGAGAGCGGACCGGTAGCCGAATTAAAGTTCTTGATATTGGCCATGGCATCACGAATCTTTGCAGTATTTGTGGTAGTACCTGCAGTTTCCATAGCTTTAGCCACATACTTCATGGCTACATAAGCGCAGGCTGCGAAATTATCAGGTTCCTGCCCATACTTAGCCTTGAACTTTTCAACGAAGTTTTTGGTTTCCGGATTATTTCTTTCCGGAGTCCACATAGAAGAAACATAAACGTTATTGGCGGCAGCACCGGCCATCTTGGTCAGCTCAGGTGACAATGGATTGGTTTCCCCTGAACTGGGAAAACTGGCCGGAAAGGCAGCTGACAATGTGTATGTTTCCGCTATGTGGTCTCCAAATCGCAATGATGAAAAGACCAAGGCATTTGTGGCAAACGATACTAAGAAGTATGGTCATGCACCGGATCAGTTTGCAGCCGGGGCCTATGATGGAGTATACATGGTAGTAGACGCTATGAAGAGGGCCGGCACAACAACCGACAAGGCTAAGATTCGCGATGCTATGGCCCAGATGAAAAATTTCAGCGGGGGGCGGCACATTCAGCTTTAATGAAAAGCGTGATCCGGTAGTTGATCTGGTGTTGCTGAAGATGAATGATGGAGTTTTCCAGGCAGCTAACTGATTAACAATAAAAAAAGAAAAAGGAGTCCATAGGGACTTATTTTTGTATTGGCAGAATTCAATGAATGACATTGACTGTAATGGGTAAAATCTATATAATATGCTTAATACAGAAAATGGATAGCATGCTTTTTATTTTGAAAGGGGAATGTAAAATGAATAAGAAATTAATTGCACTGTGTGCGACAGGGTTATTGATGGCTTCTGCTGTAACAGTACATGCAGAAGATACCATGCATACTATTTATACTACCGGGACTGCAAAAATCAGTATTCCTGCGGATATGGCTACTTTCCAGGTTACGGTGGATTCCCGTGCGGACAATGCCAGTGCAGCCTCTTCGGCTAATGCGATGACTATGGCTAAAGTCAGACGAGCAGTAATTGCGGCAGGAGCCAACGTGTCCCGTCTGGAAACCACTGGTTACAGTGTAAGTCCGGAATATCGGTATGAAAAGAACGGAAAATCGGTGCTTACCGGATACAGGGCGCATAATGTCCTGAAAGTACAGGTGGATAATGTACGGATTACAGGGAAAGTGATGGATGCTGCAGTAGATGCCGGAGCAAGTTACGTTGATTCGGTATCGTTTGGGCTGAAAGATCCGGCGATGTATCAGGATCGTGCACTGGCCATTGCTACCAAATCGGCACTGCGCAAGGCCACTGTTATGGCACAGTCCGTAGGTAAACGGATTATTTCCACTGTTTCTCTCTATGATCAGAGTAACAATGAAGAACCGACGGTTCAGTACAGAAGCATGAAACTGGCAGCAGCGGATAATGCCAATGCGCGTCAGGAAACCTCACTGGAACCGACAGAACAGGAAATTACAGCTTCTGTAGGGGCTACCTTCCAGATTAACTGAAATCAGGAAAACCGGTTCAATAAATGAAAACGGATAATTGCAAGTGCAAATTGAACAGTTGTTTTAATCAAGAACATTTATCAATA
>ERZ1026901.961-NODE-961-length-19159-cov-6.592441_pt1 | contig 19159 bp, 9 predicted proteins | sample MGYA00380179_ERZ1026901 | MGnify/ENA primary metagenome ERZ1026901 (study PRJEB33269, sample SAMEA4719815) | human gut metagenome | biome: human-associated habitat; feature: organic feature; material: feces | place: Cameroon | collected 2013-10 ... | reverse complement strand
CAGCCACAACGGTATCGTACGGAATTTTCAGTTCTGAAAATTCCTACCCGCAAAAAGTAACGAAAGCAACAACTGTCGTAAAACTTCATATAGAATTTTGCATTCTTTTTTGATATAGTAATGATAGCATAGATTGATGTAATGCGCAAATTAAGATGAAGGACGGACACACAATATGACCGAAAAACCGAACCGGACTGCCGAGATGGCAGATATCCTCCACCAGGCCTCCATGCTCTACATGGCCTCCAATCTCCCGATCGACTATGGGACCGGGACAAAATACACCTCCGTGGAAGTCCATATGTTAAAATATATCATCGATCATCCGGGAAAAACAGTCACCGAGCTCTCCCGCGAATGGGACCGCACCAAGCCGGCGATCTCCCAGATGTTAAAACGCATGGAACAGAAAGGTCTGATCTCCTGGACGACCGAACCCGGTAATAACAAAAAGCAGCTCTACCATGCCACCGAACAGGGGATCCAGCTTCACAGCGCCCACATCGAATACGATATGAACGTCTTTGGACAGACGCTCGACTATCTCCGCGAAACCTGTTCCGATGAGGAGATCGAGACATGCTTTCATGTACTGAAGGAGTATACGAAGGCGCGGAGGCGGAAGCATTATCAGGCGAAGTGACGTAAAGCAGCCCGGACTTTCATGTGTCCGGGCTGTCTGCCTCGCAGAGCGCACATACAGGATTTACCCCTGTATAGAAGTGCGCCCTTTGTTTCAAAAGGATTATCTAATGGAAATTTGCTTACCGTCAACAATGATGCGGTCCTTTAATATATCCAACGCCGTATCCATCACTTCATTGATTGCTTTTCCGACACGTGCCACACCACACTGCGCTGCCAAAGAGCGGTATAGTCCGCTTTTATCAGCCGTCACATTCTGTTTCAAGATCTCAAACATTCCAGCCGCTAATTCTTCCGGGGCAATTTGTTTGATGTCACGTTCAATATCGCCCGGACCTCTGAACTGAATCTCTTTTCCGGTATCCAGATACAAAAAGCCGTTTCTGCGAATAATACCGTAACGCTGGTATCCATACATCTGTTGCTCATAGGAGCGCTGAACAACGCTCGTGACCTTTTCACGCCCAAAGAACCAGACAATGCGCTTCAATAGCAATTCTTCTGAAAGGGGTGTTTCAATTTCCAAAATAGCCTTTATCATTCCTTTGAAATCACGTGGAAGATATTGGCTGCTCAGCTTGTGGATGTCTGCTGCTCTATATGCCGGAAATTCAAAGTGCTTTTCAACAGCGACCTCCTCAAATGTTTCTGTTGGCTGAGTGTCCATAGGCTTTACTTCTGCTTTTGTGGGATTCTTAACTGCATTCGTAGCTGCCTCCAAAAGCCGAATTTGTTCTACCGATTTGTTTCTGAACCAATCCGTAGACCAGATACGATAAAACTTCCACCCCATGCGTTCCAAGATTTCCTGCCTCAATCGGTCACGGTCACGCGCATTTTTAGAGGAATGATAAGTTGCGCCATCGCACTCAATCGCAAGTACATAATCAGAGCTATCCGGCAGCTTCAATCCGAGATCAATTCTAAAACCGGAGCATCCAACCTGTGTATCCACAGAAAAGCCGTTGGCTCTTAAGAAGTCACACACCTCAAGCTCAAAATCAGAATCGAATTGTTCGAACGGACTGACAGAGATTGACCGTTCCAGTGCGATACTGCCATTTTCTGCATAATCAAGATATTCACGGAGCAACTTTGCACCCTCCGCAGACGTATGCTTCAAATCAATGTCTGTATAGTGCATAGAGGAAACCAACTGCACATTGCATTTTGCACGAGTTACTGCGACATTCAATCTTCGCTCACCGCCGACACGGTTCAATGGTCCGAAGTTGTGCAGCAGGCGGCCTTGTGCATCAATGCCATAGGCAATGCTGAAAATGATGGTATCTCTCTCGTCACCCTGTACTGTTTCAAGATTTTTGATAAAGAATGGCTCGTTTCCATCATTCTTGAAGAAAAACTCCTGTTCCGGTGCGCTCTGCCGCCGCTTAGAAAGCAACTTATCAATCAAATCTTGTTGGGCGACACTAAATGCGACCACGCCAAGACTGCGGCTTGGATACTTCTCGATATTCTGATAAATCAGATCAACGATAAACTCTGCTTCCTTTCGGTTGGTATGTGCTTTGCGATCAAAAATACCGTCTACATGATAATAATCCACACCAATCCCCGGCACATCGACCTTAGAAGATGGGAATGTCACAAGATCGTTGTCGTAGAAATTTTTGTTGGAAAATGTAATCAGCTGTTCATAACGGCTGCGGTAATGCCAACGCAGTCGAAGCTGCTGCATAGATGTTGAACACAGATCCAAGATGGATTCAAAATCTGTTACATCTCCGGTTTCTTCATCGTTGTCCTCAGCTTCAATCGTAGCATTGAAGAAATTACTGGGAGGCATCTGTTTAGAGTCACCCACAACAATCAGTTGATTTGCCCGATAGATTGCTCCGATAGTGTCTTGTGGAAAAATCTGTGACGCCTCATCGAATACTACCACATCGAAATGAACGGAGTCCGGCGTAAGGAAAGTGCTGACGCTCAACGGAGACATCAAAAAGCACGGCTTGATCCGCTGAACCAGTTCACCCGTTTCCGCAAGCAGGGAACGGATACTTTTTTGCTTGCGCTTTTTCTCACCTTCACGAAGCAGGATCGCCAATGCGCTTCCGGAGGCGATCATATCCAGAGATGGGCGACTAGAGGAAAGCTCTGCACGGATTTTTGCCTTATTAATCTCAAACTGCTCCGCATCTTTCTCAGAGAAAGTTCGGATCGCTTTATCTTGAGAAATTCGATTGAATCCAGACAAAACTCGGTCTCCGGACAGGATTGAATCAATCCATTGATAGTAGAATTGCTTTTGGAACGCTCCCACAATATGTTTCGGTTCTATATTTTGACCGATGGCAGTGTCTACATAAGGGAGAGCCTGCTGATCATCCAATTTAGACAGAAGATTTCTAAAATGACACCAGTTATCCAACTTGTCCATTTCGTCCAAACAGCTTGTCAATCTTGCCAATGTCAAAATACATGGTGCAACGTAAATGTCCAAAATCGACTGATCAAAGTAACCGACTGCCTGCTTGAGTGTATTGTCATTGCAGATAGCAAATGCCGTTTCGATTTTTTGATGATAGTCAGCGAAAGTATCTCTCTCAGATTCAAAATCAGTGTAGTGTCCCAGAGTTCCAAAAGCAATATCGGTGGAGAATATCTGCTCCAATGCTGTCATTTGTGACGTCACATACTCCCATTCGGTTTCAACCCCCTTATATGCCTTACCAAGAAATGCCTTGATTGACAATTCCACTTCAACGAACTCTGCGCCTCTTTGCTGATAATAAGCAAGCCGTTCCGTCATCGCAACAGCTTCGCTATAGGATGGCTTTTTCCCGTCCTTCTTGCACAAACGAAGATCGGTAACAATCTGCTTGTATTCAGCATTAAAAATTCTGGAAAAAGCCCCTCCAAACTGTTTCGTGAGCTTCTTGTGATACTCTGCACCATCCAGTTTATAAACATCGTCATCGAACACTGCGTTCAATACAGCGCGGGCAGCAAGAATATCTGCGCTTTGCTTTTGTAATTCCCGCAGTGCAGAATTTACCGTATTAAAATGCTCATGATTTAAAAGGGACGGTGTAACCAGCTTAGACGTTGCTGCAAAGCTGAAAAAGGCATTCCAACTATATGCATCATTGATGCTGGCACACTGTATTCCATATTTTTCAGAAATCTCACGTTGCAAAGGAATCAATGCCTGCAAGAATTGTGAAACAGCGGAAAGCTTGCTCTTTATCTCACTTTTTGCTTGATATGATGTATCTTGATTGATATAGCCATACCACGGATTCTTTCTATAATCATATCCAATAGATGGAATATAATCCACATACTGCTCCAAAAGAGAAACCGTTTCTGTTAAATAGGATTCACCTTTGGACGGAAGTTGAGGGATAGAATACTCAACATCCGGTGTGGAGCGAAATGCAGCATAAGATTCATACAACTGATACAAACTCTTTTCAATGACAGGACGCTGCTTGTGAAGCTCAATGGCATAAGCATCCAACTGATGCTGTGCTTTTTCCTTGATGGCAATTTCTGTATCCGCCTTAGAGGAAACCGTACTTTTTCCTGTCCGCAAAGTATGACAAATGTCGGCAATAACATCCTTCTTATTTGCCTTATGACTATGAAGCTGTAGGCAGAACTCAGCAAGCCCTGCTTGCTTCAGCTTATCATAAACAACATTTAGTGCTGCTAGTTTTTCGGAAACAAACAGAACCTTTTTTCCGTCGCTGAGGCATTCTGCAATAATATTGGTAATTGTCTGGCTTTTTCCCGTTCCGGGAGGGCCCTGAAGGACAAAGCTCTTTCCCGATTTTGCCATTTCAATTGCTTCAATCTGACTGGAGTCTGCATCGACAACACTATGCAGTTCAATCAACGGATTGGTAACCGAGTCAAGAGATTCGCTCTCTCCGGATAGTCTTTCCGCACCTGTTTGCTCACCTAAAAGCTGACGAATGTTACGATTAGCAAGGATCGCTTTTGCGTTGTCCTTCAAATCTCGGTACATATTGATTTTTAGGAATGAGAAAATACCAATCTTGCATTCTGATGTGACTGTCCATTGGAGTTTTGCTACAAGTCGCTTTACCTTCTCAAGATAGGCTGTCAGCCCCTCGTCATCGTACTCAGGGAGTTTCACACCATGTTCTGCATCCATCTTATAGGAAAAGGTCGGATTAACAATGATGTCATCTTCTGCTGTTTTGATAAAATAAGGATCGACCGCAGACGCTTGCTCCAACTGAATTGGCACAAGCAAAATAGGCGCACGGAAAATGTAGCTTGAGGAATCACTTTCCTTCCAATGGATAAAGCCAAATGCCATGTACGCAACATTGACGCCAGTTTCTTCAATAAATTCCCGCGCCTTTTTATCAATGTTTTTCACAGTTATCAGCGGATTTGTTGCTGCATTATAAAGCAGAACTTGATTTTGACGTTTCATTTTTCCGGAATACTGTGCTAAAAATGCAGATTTTCCATTTAAAGTTGAAGCGTCCGCCTCTTCCGGTGATTCGATTCTCAGCTGGTCCGACTCAACCACTTCCTCCATATCATCATCTTCGGTGATTTTCGGATCAAAAACTTCAAAAGAAGTTGCCCCATCCACTTTCTCAAACAGCGCATCGGAAGACGGGAGCAGCACCTCAACGGTTGAAGCTCTCGTATCCTTAAAATTGATTAGATTATTGCGCTTTCCTGTATCCAACAGCAGGTCTGCCCACTTATCCAGCTTCTTAGTATCCACCGTTCAGCTCGCCTCCATACTTCTTTGCTCTTGCTTATATATAACATCCAAGTTTTACATTCATCTTTTGCTTTACAAAAATCTGCAATTGCTGAATTCAGTATAACACAAAGTATTTCTGCTCTCAAGTATGGCGATGAAGCTCTTTTGAATCACTTAAGCCCGTTCCTCTTTGCCCATTCGCTCGCTGCCTTGCACCATTCCTCGCTGTACGGCGCAGTCAGGCGAAAATTCAGCCGCCATTGTTCAAAGTCCGGGCTGTTCAAAAGGTTATATGCACCCGCTTTGGAAACCTGCAACGCCTGTGCAAACTGCTTTGCATCCATCACATCGGGCATGGCTTCAAACGATGTTCTGCTCATAAAATCTCCTTTTCCGCATGAAAAGGGGGGGCTGCCGCCCAGCAAAAATATCTGCTAATGCGACAGCCCCTTTCGTTGCCACCCCTGCCTGACAGATGCACTTTTCGTAATTTTTAGAATCACCGTCTTATGAGCACCCGACATACTTCCGTAGGACTTTTCTTTTTTCATCCAGCAGGCTTTTTTTCTACCCGTATCTGAGTATTTTCTTTACAGCTCTGCTGCCTCTTCCAGTACATTTTCTTCTGCTGCATCCTCTGTGTTCGGCTCAGACTCTGCTGCAGTTTCTGTTTCGTTTTCTGTTTCCGTCTCTTCTGTATCTCCGGAGTTTTCGACATCTTCTGCGTCTTCGGTGCTTTCTTCAATGTCTTCCTCCTTAGTCTCCTCACCGGAAACTTTCTTTTCAGAAAGCTCAGCGTCTTTCCCGGAAATCTCTTCCGAAACAGCCGGCTTCTCTTTCTCAATAGGTTCTGTATTGATGATCATTTTTGGAAGTTCGATTGCCATAGTAGCTGCCTTCTCGATGACCTGCTTGCCATTTTTATCCAGTACTACTTCCAGATCTTCATATCCTTCTGCGCTGATTACAACAACATTCTCATTTTCTGTAAATCCAGCTTTATCAAGGGAAATCTTTCCATCTGTCGTTGACAACGAGTATGTATTATCCCTATAATATCCTTTTTCGTATGCTTCTCCGTTTACCGTGACACCTGTGATTGCATTCATCCAATCATCATTTCCCATTCCCACTGTAATCGTATAGCTGCCAAAGAAATAGTCTGTGTCACCCACAAGTGGAGCAGGCTTTTCCTTTGACTCCTCCGGTGCTTTCTCTACGAGATTTCCCTTCTGATCGAGAATTACTTCCAGATCCTTATATCCTTCCGCACTGATTACAACAACATTCTCGTTTTCTGTGAATCCGGCTTTATCAAGAGAAATCTTTCCATCTGTCGTTGACAACGAGTATGTATTATCCCTATAATATCCTTTTTCGTATGTTTCTCCATTTACTGTGACACCTGTGATTGCATTCATCCAATCATCATTTCCCATTCCCACTGCAATCGTGTAACTGCCAAAGAAATAATTTGTGTCACTTACTGTCGGAGTCTCTTTTAACCGACCATTATCGTCTCCTTTTTCTTCCTCTTTCTTTGTGATCTCAAACTTAACCGTCTTCACGCCATAATACTGCGCCGAGATCTCCACACTGTACTTGCCAGCCTCTTTAAAGAGATCTTTTCCGAGTACCAGACTTGCTCCATCGATCGTATATCCGATCTTTTCGAAAAGGCTCTCCTTTCCATCCGGATAAAGTGTCTTTTTCCCGTCCGGTCCTGTAAGTACAACGCTCTGGAGATTCTTCCAGATATCACCGGTCTCATCCGCCGTGTTGGTAATCGTCACTTCTGCTCCGGTTTTGAAATCACCGCCTGCTTCCAGTGCTACCTCTTTGAGATCCTTTGCAATCGCAATATTGAATACTTTATCCTCATAGCCGTCAACTTTGATGGTCACTTTATTGTCTTTATCGACTGCAAAGAGTGAGCTGTCAAGAACAAGAATATTGCCTTCCAGTCTGTAAAGCTCCTGATCAACCGCCTTATAGGAATTGCCGTTCAGGTAGATTTTTCCGTTTTCAACAATCTTCTGTAAGTACGCGGTGTCATCCGACGTGATCCGGACATCCTGTCCTTCCGAAATTTCATTGACCTGATGGCCATTCTCATCGACCAGAACAAGCTTTGGTGCAGTCTTTCCAAGATAGGATCCGCTCATCATCGTCCCACCGAGGCGATTATCTTCAAGCACATATTTTACTGCATACGGGCGATTCAGGGTTTCTGCTGCGCTCTCATCTGCAATATAGTCTGCAAAGCTTAAATATTCCCCGTTCTCATTTTTCGCTTTCTCAACTGCATCACGGTATTCTGCAAAGGAATAGAATGTTGTCCCATCTTCCCCGATCACCGCATCCCAACCGCTCATATCGTAATTCCAACGATCCGCGATTGCCTGGGCAGATTCATTTTCCACTCCGATATTCTTAAGGAGAAGTGCGTTCGTGAGCAGATCCGCATCGAACATCAGGTCTGCGGACATCGTTGTGCTTCCGCCTTCTGCTGCATTTCCGCTTCCACTTGTGCTTCCGCCGCTGATGGATGCGCTGGACATCGCATCAATTCCATAGACATCTTCTGTAACTACACTGTTCTGCGCAGCTGCACCTGTGCTCACGGTAAATGTGTAGCTCATATCCTTAAATCCGGTAGAATGTACAGTGATCGTATATTTTCCTGCTTCCGGAATATTGTTGCGTCCGTTTTCTGCATTCTCATCATTGTAAAGGACAAACGTGTTTCCGATCAGATACCAGTCACGGATCTTCTCCAGTTCGGTCTTATTTCCACGCGGATCTGTAAGTTCCACCTTGCTGACCGGAATCTCGATTCCATAAGTCATGTTCTTCACTTCAAAGTGAATATTCTTTCCGCTTGTAATCGCTCCAGCCTCTTTTAAGACCATGCTCGGAGCCGTTCCGTTTACAACCTCGATCGGGATCAGTGTATTCTTTCCGCCGGAGGTGATGCGCAGGTAATAAGAACCGTTCGAGTAGAAATTCGACTGGCCCAGCGGTACAATGATCTGTCCAACCGTATTTCCGTGATGCTCTCCCAGCTTCTTCTCATATCGGAGATCACCGTTGATCGTATTGTTGTAACCATTTCCAGATACCAGTGCTACTTTTGTGATCTCATCAAACCACTGTTTGTCCACCTCTTCCGTATAGTTAAACATTACGACAGCCTGTCCGCCGACGCCATACAGATTACTCTTGTCCTCTGTCAGCTCTGCTGCCGGTGCATAGTAACGGATCCCGCTCTTTTCCTCTCCGAGATCAAAGGTCGTTGTCTCCGGTTTCCGTCTGATATTTCCGTTCTCATCATAGTTATCAAGATGATAATCCCACACATATACAGATCCATGTGCCAGAAAGGCAGCCGGTGCTGTATTTTCGCGAACTTCCGGTGCTTCCGGATTCTCATTTTCGCTCAGACGGATGATCTGTGTTTCTCCATCTTTTCCTGTCACGGCAAGAGCCGCCGGGTTTAAGTTTGTAATCTCCCATTTTGCAATGGTTCCGTCACGATCTACTTTTGTGAACGCAGATGTCACATCGGTTCCATCGACTGTGAGTGTGCAGTCATCCAGGGAGTAGCCTTTTGCAAATGCAACCGTCACATACTGGCTCCATCCGAGATCCACCAGCTTTGTCTGGCTCTCTACAACAAGAGTTTTTTTCTCCGGAGTTTCCTCATTTCCGGAATCATTTCCGCCGTCTCCCGGTTTTTCATTGCTGCCGGAATTGTTTCCATTGTTGCCTGTATTTCCATTATTTCCGGAATTGTTTCCGCTATCGCCTGCGTTTCCGTTGTTTCCGGAATTATTTCCACTGTTGGAGGAATTCCCGCCGGAACTGCTTCCTGAATCGCTGTCCGAAGATCCATCACTTCCACCGGATCTTTTTCCGGATGTCTTCTGCTCACCACCCGGTGCATCATACTCTTTTCCGTTTGCATCAACCCAAGCACCGTTCGCATTTACCTTGTAGCCATCCGGTGTCGTACCGTCATGTGCCATTTCACCGGACGCACTCAGATAATACCAGCGGCCACCAACCGGAACCCAGCCGGTTGCCATACTTCCGTTCGCCCACAGATAGTACCAGTTCTTTGTCACCGGATTCTGATACCATCCAGTGATCATATTTCCGTCTTTGTCGAAGCGATACCATTTCCCGTTCTCAAAAAGCCACTGGTCTGCGGCATATTCACCTGTAACACTTCTATATTTCCATGCTCCTGTCTGCATCGACTGCTCCCATCTTCCTGTCGGGATCGCAGTCGCTGCCGGAGACACCATGGTCGTCATCGTCATAGATAATGCAGCGGCTACCGCCACTCCTTTGAATCCATTTTTTCGAATACCTTTCACCTTTTATCCTCCTCGTATGTTCAATTCAATTTGAATGCCAGCACATTATAGCAATTCAATTCTGTTTTATCAATAGATTATATGAGAATGATTTTCAATATCGTTTACATGAAAAATTTTCTCATTTGCACAAAACTTATACCCGCAGGCATTTCGTATCACGCGTAATCACTTGCAACACCATTCATCTTCACGCGAGTGCGTATCTTAGGCACGCAGTGCCTTTTTGTTTACCTGGAAGTTCCATCGGAATTTTCTGTTAAACAAAAAACTGGTTTTATGTACATTCTCTGCACACAAAACCAGTTCGTCATTCTCCCGATATTCTTTTATCTCCTACGGCTTACAACTCTTACAAGCCTCATATCCCTCTTCAATCAATTTTGACCGTTTTCCCGTATACTCTTCCTTATTTTCCGCCTTGATCTTCTCGACAGAGGTACAATCCGGGCGGTGGAACTTCATGGTCTTTGTATTGAGGATGTAGGTACCGCTCTCCGAATCAGATGTTTTCGAAACTGTACTGCCGGAACTGCCCGCGGACGTGTTCTTTCCGCCCGAAGAAGTATTTACGCCATTTTCGGAAGCGCTGCTATTCCCGCTGCCTGCAGCAGCTGCGCTTTTGGCGCCTCCATCTTCCGCCAGCCAGTTATCCCCGGTCGCATAGTCGATCGCAACGCCCGGCTGGACATTATAGACATAAACACAGAACAGGACACCGTCTCCATCGTCCTCCACCGACTCCGCTTCCATCAGAACGCCGGAAGCCAGGAGATTGTCTCCCTCAAAGATCGGCGTTACCCGGTAGAGCACATGGTTCCCGGTTTCTTTTACATAGTCGGCTGTCAGGTTTTCGAACGGCAGCATTCCCTGAACATTCAGATATCTTGTTCCGGTAATCAGGTTCTTCTCATTTGCATTCTCCGCCGTCAGCTGGTATCCGATCAGGTGGCAGCGGTTATACACATATTTTCCATCCACGAAGTCATACTTCTTATTGTGCCAGCCTGTCGGCTTGACCTCCCCGATTGAGCCGCGTTTTTCCGTCGGCATCGTATCCGTACTTACCGAAGCGTATGCCACGCCGCATCGTCCCAGCGCATCGAGGTCACTGTAGCTCTCAAAGGAGACATCCGTGAGATCGCTTTCCGAAAAATACGGAACATTTCCATTGACCGCAACATACGGTGATCCGGAATATTCCGGAATATCCGATAACAGGAAGGTTACGGAGCTTCCGCTCGTTTTCGATGAGCCGGAATTGCTTTTTCCTGACTGATCACTGCCCGCTCCGGATGCTTTTGATTCCGCAAGATCTCCCAGAATATTTCCTGCTGCCTGTGCAATATCAGCCGCCGCGCCTGCTCCCGACGCGACATCCGCGCCCTGGCAGGCAGTTACCGCGAGTGATACTGCGGCGATCACGCCGAGCAGCCATTTTCTTAAATTTTTCCTCATCTGTCATTTTCCTCCGATGTCATGATTCTATTCCGTTCTTCCCTCTGAAAGATTTACCTCACATAACGTTCTCTCGTGATCTTTTCATGGGACGAACCGGCAAACTCTTTCGTTTCTACACAGTTCCATCCTGAAAGATCGACCGGGAAATACACATCCGCAGGGTAATCCCGGTTCCACCGGTACAGATAGATTTCCTGTATCCGCTCTTCCTCCCCGGAAAGATCCGCATCTTCCGCAAAGCAGAATTCACCTTCGCCCGCTTTCTGCAGGAAATCTTCCTCCACACGAATCTGCGTCATCCCTTCTTCCACGAACTGCTTTTTACTGTAGGCATCCATCCACAGGATTTTTCCTTCTGCCAGCTCCAGGATATCCCCGCGCAGGATCCGGTCCTGGCTCTGTCTGCGGTGATTGAACATCATCCCGTTATGGTCATCCACACATACGATCAGTATCATATGCTCCCCTCCCCTTGTATCATATCTTTCGATTCTATCCCGTATTCTACCACATTTCCGCTTTGCAGACAACCGTATGTTCGATTCCTTTTTCTTTTGTAAAGTTCCTTTCAGCAGCGGAATCCAGGACAGAAACAGGCAGATCCAGAATTTTTACATGAAGAATTTTTCTGACTTTCCATCAAAAATTCTTGACATAATCTTCCTCCGGTGCGATAATAAGACCGTCGAGAGATTTCAGACATCTCGCAATTTCATAAACGGGCTTGTAGCGCAGTTGGGAGCGCACCACATTCGCATTGTGGGGGTCGTCGGTTCGAATCCGATCAGGTCCATAAAAAACACCATCCGTTTTCCGGATGGTGTTTTTGTTATAACCTCTGTTATTTTTGTTCCGTCGGAATTTTCTATGGAACAAAAAAGCTGTTCACTCCTGCCACAAGTCCGTCTGCCAGTTTGCCCAACGTCGCATCATCATGGGCGGAAGCTCCGTCTCCAAGCTCAATATCGATACTCGGGATCGTAGAGTAGGAAGTCTGGGTCAGATCCATCTCCATGGAGCCGGAAGAAAAGATCTTCACTCCGTTCTGTTTCAATCCGGAAACCAGCGCACCTCCAAGCTTATTGTGGGACTCCCAGTGGGATTTTACCGGCTCCATCGCGCGGTAAGCGGCATTATTCGGCACACTCATATAGAAGGCGCCTTTGTCCTTTTTTGTCGAATCCCAGTGAAGGGCGATGTGGCAGTCTGCCGTGTTATTCGCCATCACGGTTCTCGCCACATTATCGAGCTGGACATCCTTTCCGTCCCGGATCATCAGGACATCATATCCCGCCGCGAGAAGCTTGTCGCGGAAGATCTGTGCCATCCGGAGTGTCACCGTGCTCTCCGCTGTTCCGTCCGCAAATGTCATTCCGCCGGATACCGCGACAGCCTTTGTCGCTCCGGCCGATGTCGTTCCGCTCGTCACCTTCGCAGTCTTATCCGGGTGACAGTAGGTCTTGACACTCGCACCGCCGGATGTTCCATGACCGGCGTTCACGGCGATCACTTTATTTTTTCTATTTGCTGTTCCATTGTGATAGTAAACCGCATGTCCGCTGTTGATCGCCGAAAAATCCGCATACTTCCAACCGGAGTTCATTCCGACCTGCCATGCCTTGTCCACGTACGCTTTTAAGGAATCCGGGACCGAAACGGTTCCATCTGCGGAGACTGCAGCCGTACCTCCGGCTGCCGTACTCGTTGAGCCGTTTCCCGCCTGCGGTTTGCTGGCCGTCAGGTAACGGCTTGCCACATAGACCGTTGTTTTGGAACCTCCCACCTGGATTTCGCTCCACTCTCCGTTATTTTTTACTCTTGAAACCTCGGTCCCTCTCGATAAGGTTCCAAGCACCTTTCCGGAAGCTGTCGATGGCTGGCTTCTGTAGTTTAATTTGGAAGCGTTCACATAAACGGTGTCCGCAAGAGCGGTCATCGGCATTGTCATCGTAAACAGCGTGAACAGTCCCGCACACAGGACTGGTTTTAATGTTTTAAATCGCTTCTGTTTTCTCATCTTTTTCCTTTCCTGCCTCAAAAGGCACCCCGTTTTCCTTCCGTTTAAATACACATGAACCTCTGCGCATGATCCATTGTCCCCGGACCATGTGCGCCTTTGCAAAGCGTCTGTCTCCGTCTGATCTGCCTAAGATAAACAGCCCGGTATTTCTACCGGACTGTTTATTCTGATTTATATTTTTGATCGTATAACTTTTAGTCTCCTAATACGTTCACGATCTTCGCAGGTGTACGATAATTCCATGTGGAGATCTTGATACCTGATTTTGCATTGGACGCATGGCATACCTGACCATTACCGATGTAGAGAGCTACATGGTTGATTCCGCCGCTTCCGGAGTAGAATACAAGGTCGCCCGGACGCATCTGGCTCGATGTGATCGACTTTCCGCTTCCGGACTGTGCACCGGAGTTATGCGGCAGGGAAACACCAAACTTCGCCATGACGGACATCGTGAATCCGGAGCAGTCTGTTCCGTTTGTCAGGCTCGTTCCGCCGTACACATAGCGGTTTCCGACGAACTGTACCGCATAGTTCGCGATCTGCGCACGCTTGGAGGAAACGCTTCCGGACTTCGATCCGGCCGCTCCGTCATTTGCACTGCTCTTCTTTCCGCTGTTCTTGGAGCTGGAACTGCTCTTTCCGGTGCTGTTCTTCGTATTGCTCTTACTGTTAGAGGTATCCGCAACTTCAACAACCGGTGTGTACTTGATCGCCTCTTCAAGACCATACTTAACATCCACGTAGTCACTGGACAGGTATGCATCCTGATCATCGATCTCGATCTTGACCCAGCCGTCCTGCTGATCCGCGACAAGGAATCGCTCACTGTTGGAGATCTGTGTGTAGATCGAGGAGTTCGTATTCGGCTCCGTCCGGACATTGACACCGTCCGTATTGGAGATCGCCATCAGTTTCGCAACCTGGAGAGCTTTATCTTTCGCCTGCTGTCCGGTCAGGATATACTCAGATTTGACATAACCGGTGATATTACCGGAACGGATCTTCAGCCATCCTGCAGTCGATGTGTCGAGAATATCACATCCCGCATTGCTCGGCAGCTTCGCGATAATCTTGCCCTTCGTCTCATCCGGGTTATCACGGACGTTCAGGTAGTTCGATACATTGGAAACACCGAGGTTATCATAGAGGCTTAAGACGGTCTGTCTCATATCCTGCTTGATCGCTTCATCCAGGGCATATTTTACCGTGACATAATCCGCGGAGATATATCCGTCGGAAATCTGGATCCAGCCGTCCTGCTGGCTCTTGATGTCGTATCGCTCATTCTTGAATACCTGGTCCACCACGTCGGCATCCGCCTTCGGCTCGGAACGGACATTTAACTTATCCGCATCGATCACGGCGCGTTCCGCCACGTTTTCAGCAGCCAGTTTCTTCGCCTCATCCCCTGTGTAGACATACTGGGAACTCACATATCCCGTCACACCGCCGGATGAGATCTTATACCATCCTTCTGTCGAAGTATCCAGGATCTCACAGGCACCGCCTTTCGGAAGTTTTCCGACAACCTCCCCGAAGCTCTCCGGCGTCTTTCTGACGTTCAGATATCCAGAAACCTCCGCGATACCGAGATTTGCATAACTGTCCACGATACTCTGGACCGTCTTTTCGAATTCTTTTGATTCGATCTCCTCGGCGGAAAGCGTTGTCTCGAGAACGATATTTTTCTCTTCTCCGCTCTCGGATACCGCCTCGGTCGTCTCCAAAGAAGCCGCTGCCGTCTCGACCTTCATGCCGCCAAACGTGTCTTTATGGTTTTTGATCATGGTTCCCGCGACTGCGACAACTGCAACGATAGCAACAGCCGTACCGCCTGCTGCCAGGATCTTCATATACGGCATCGCCGCTTTTTTCTTCTTGATCTCGCGAAGTCTCAGGATATTGTCGCGCTGGCTCGCCTGATGATCCTTCTTCGGGCGTTCAGGCTGTCTGCTTCTGTGAGTTCCCGAACTTCGTTCCGAACGTGTCCTGTGTACCGGCTCATGCTCTGCTTCAGCAGTTTCTGCCTGATCCGCTCCCAGAGTCTCAGATTTTTCATTCTCCGGCTCCGCTTCCTGTCCCTGCGCTGCAGTATCATCCGGCTGCTGATCCGCTTCCTGTCCTTGCGCTGCAGTATCATCCGGCTGCTGATCCGCTTCCTGTGGTACAGACTCCGTCTGCCTCTGAGGAGACTGTTCCGCCGTATTGCCGCCTGACGGCTGCTCCTCGTTCTGCCCGACAGTTTCATCTGCCGGAACTTCCGTAATCTGATCCTCCTGCGCTGCGTTCTCCACGCTCACCGGATCTTCCTTTTTTGTTTCTTCCATCATTTCTCTGTCTGACATGTATGTTCTCCATCATCCGCCCCATGGACGGTTTTCATATCTTTTCGTAACGGCTTCATCCTTTTACCGTCACATCATTTACATCTTTTTTACTCTACCCGTAATTGTAACAATCCCGGCGGAGCCTGTCAAATTTTTTCCGCCGGGATTTATAATAATTTTATTTCAATTTTCTTAAAAATCTGGATTTTCTGCCGGAATTCGCCTATTTTTAACTCTTGCCCAGCGTCTGGAAATGTTCCATGCTGCCGTAGAGAGACTTGATCCGCTCAAACTCCTCCCGGTCAAGGAACTCAAGTTTTCCTTTCCCGAATGCCTTCGCTGCCTCGATCATGAACCGCGCCGCGTCGTCGAGGTCCTCCATGTGCATGGATCCCGTTGCGCATCCGGCAACAATGGTCTCGGTAGTGATCGCCACGCCCACCACCGGCGCTTTGGTGGCTGTCGCAGGCTGCAGGATGCTGTTCAGGTGGAAGATCCCGTTTCCATACGGCGTGATGTCCTGCTGCGTCAGCGCAAATACGTAGGGCAGCTTTCCGGTCGTCATCTGCATGACATCGAGAAGATCTTCGCTGACTCTCAGGATATATCCCTGACATACGGTCGGGGAGATCGCAAAACCGCGGTGATTGATGATCCGGTTGCCCTTTGTGGTATCCACGACGAGGACTGCATCCAGGTCATCCGTCACCTCCTCCTTATTTACCTGCCATGTCTCCACCGGGGAGTTCATAAACGGCACCGGTTCATGTGGAACCGTCGGTGCATCCGGGCAGACATGCGTGGAGACGAAAACGTCCCCCTCAAGGAAATCGCCTTTTGTCTGCATTCTCAGAAGTTTTGCAGCTACTGCGAGTGCTGTCAGTGCACCGTCGCCGTCCGAGACAAATCCTGTCTGGTCAGGTCTCGCGCCAAGTCCTCCGAGGCGTCCGAGGATCCCGATCGTTCCCGCACTTCCGCCTTTCGACTTTCCATTCTTCCCGGGGATCAGGATCCGCACCATGTCCGTGTGACCGTTCGGTCCCGCCAATGGATATGTCTCCGCCTGGCACCTCGGGTTGATGGCTTTCAGATACTCTACCACTTCGCTGCCGGACGCTGACGCACTGTCCAGAATATCAAACAATTCGATCAATTCTTTATAAAGCATAAGACATCCTCCTTTTCCTGGTCTTATTTCCATTATTTAAAATAGCCCTGTTCCTCATAGTACCGCCGAGCCCCGTCATGAAGTGGGACCGGGAGATCCAGTGCACGGAATTCTTTGTCGTCCATTGCCCGCATGAAATCCTGTCCGGCTGTATACACAGGTCCGTTGACCTCCAGAGCCCAGGCGATCTCATGGGCAAGTTCCTCGTCCATATCCGCAGAGACACAGACCAGGACTTTCTCGCAAAATGTCGTGATCTCCTCATCCTGGTTTTCGTAGGTTTCCGCCGGGATCGTGATCTTACTGTACTCCGGGTGTCCGGTCAGGATCGCATCCAGCTCTTCGTCCGTATAGGATAAAAAGCGGATCCTGTTCTCCGATGCCAGATCCTTATAAGCTGAAACCGGACTCTCCGTGAACGCATGGATCCCGTCCGCCCACTGGTCGCGGATCCCGTCGGCTCCTCCTTTGATCCCGTAGTACCAGATCTCGGAATTTTCCTCATTGATCCCCAGGACGTCAAACACTTCCCCGGAAACTTTTGCAGTCTCAGAACCTTCATTTCCGGCTGCGAGCGGATGCCCCTTTAACTCCTGTACCTCAGAAAGTCCCAGTTCTTTCGGGGATGCCCAGGTGGAGACGATCGGGTAACAGGCCGCGATCGCGCGGAGCTTTTCCTTCTTTTCGCCTTCGCACGCGCCGGTTCCCGTGTATGCCTCCAGAGCCGCCCCCGCCGGAACGATCACCAGATCATACGTTCCGTCAAACAGATGATCCATACTCACATAGGCGCCTTTCGCCGGCCATGTCTCCACATAGATCCCCGGAACTGTGTTGCTGATGGTCGCCGCCACGGCTTTTCCGGCCCGGTCCGTCACGCTGTCCTCAGTGAAAGTCCCCATAATGAGCTTCCGTGTCTCCTGAGCATCAGACTCCTTCTTCGAACATGCGGACAGCACGCAGGACGCGGCAAGAAGAGCCGCCATTCCCGCGCACACCCGTTTCTTCCTGTTTTTCAGCATTTTCATCATGCGATATATCCGTCCACGCAGACAGCGCCATACGGGCGGATGCTCATGCGGTATGCACTTCCCGGTCCCATGGCCTTTTCGATATAGGTGATGTACTCATCAGCCACACGGTTCGGCAGCATCGCCATGATAACGCCTGCGAATCCGCCTCCGTGAACACGGCATGCGCCGCAGCCCTTCTCCTTGATAAATAACTCCGTGAGAGCCAGCGCAGATGTGATCCCCTGCTCCTCAGAGCCCGGAACATAACAGTTCTGGAGCCATTTCCAGGAGGAATTTCCGGATTCCGTGATCAGATCCAGGAATTCGTCGAAGCGGTTCTCCTTTAAAGCCTTTACTTCTTTCTCCACGCGCTTGTTCTCCTCAAAGAAGTGGAGTGCACGTAAAAATGCGCGGTCGCCCGCCTCTTTTCTCACTTTTTCTGCGTTGTCGATCACTTCTTTTTCCGTGATGTCCGCGCAGAACTCTTTGCCGAACACGGCTGCCACGCGTTTCATCTCATTCGGGATTGAGGAATACTCTTCACTCAAGTCTGCATGTCCCTTTCCTGTCTGGACGATGATCAGACTGTGATCCTGCGCGCCGAAATCATAATCGATCTTCTCAACGACCGGTTTTAACGGGTTCTTGAAGTCGATCGTGATCATGCCGCCGACTGCGCATGCCATCTGGTCGAGAAGTCCTGATCCCTTGTTCCAGTATTTGTTCTCCGCATATTTGCCGACATGGGCATATGTAACGACGTCCACTTTGCCGTCATTAAAGAATTCGTTGATCATGGAGCAGATCAGCATCTCATAGGATGCGGAGGAGCTGACCCCAGCGGAGCTGATCACGTTGCTCGTAATGTAGGCATCGAATCCGCCGATCTGATATCCCATCTCCTGGAAACCTGCCAGCATTCCTTTTGTCAGATCGATAGTCCCCGCCATCTTGTCGCTCGGCTTTAAGTTATTGATATTGATCGTGAATTTCTGGTTGTATGTCTCACTGATAATGTGGATCTCGTCGGTTCCGTTTGCTGCCGCACAGGCTACGCAGTCCAGATTGATACTCCCGGCCAGAACCTTTCCGTTGTTGTGGTCCGTATGGTTTCCACTGATCTCGGTACGGCCTGCGGAGGTAAACATGCTTACATTCTTCTCCCCAAACGCCTGTCCGAATTCCTCGAGAACATGCTCATAGCGCTTCTCATTCTCCGCGGCGCCGGTTCCGTACATCTCCTTAAAAAATCCGGACGCTTTCTCGCTCTGTAATGCTTTTTTTGCAGCTTCTCTATCCATAACCCCAATCTCCTTTTCGATCCGCTCTGCGGATATTTTATTTACGCTAACAACGAGCCAAAGTTCGCGCTTGCGCGAGACCTTGGCGACTGTCGCGATAACAAATTCTTTTTTTCGCT